>WNFU01000351.1_pt1 | contig 62503 bp, 55 predicted proteins | sample 5400121 | NCBI WGS metagenome assembly WNFU01 (sample SAMN13153360, study PRJNA577476) | soil metagenome | isolation source: 100 cm soil or saprolite under grassland replicate 1 | place: USA:California | collected 2016-06-15 | reverse complement strand
ACCACCTGAACCGCGCCCAGAAGGAGCAGACGAAGGGCTCGGAGCAGGTGATGACGGCGGTCGTGCAGATCAAGCAGGTCGCCGAGGCGCAGACCCACTCCGTGCGCGACCTCGAGGCGGCGATCGTCGATCTCGCCTCCCAGGCCGAGGTGCTGCGTGGGGAGGTTAGGCGCTTTCGCGTTTGAACGGTGGGGCGCTCGCCCGCGCCTAGAACCGCTTCGCGCGGCTCAAGCCGCCGGTCTTCGCGATGACGTCGGCGAGCCCTTCGAGATCGCGCCACTCCGCGGGCGAGAGCGGCACGACCGACAGCCGACCCTGGCGCATGAGCAGGGATCCCTCGAACGCGGGTTCGGTCTTCATCGCCTCGAGCGGCACCGGCGCGGGCAGCGGCGCGACCGCGCGGACGTCCACGCAGACGCCCTCGTCCCGGTCGGGCGGGGCGTACGCGGGGCGGACCACCTCCGCGACCCCCATCGCGCGGCGCTCGCCCGAGTGGTAGATGACCGCCCGGTCGCCGGCCTTCATCGCGCGCAGGTTCCCGAGCGCCTGGGCGTTCGTGACCCCCGTCCAGGCGGTCGTCCCGTCCTTCTGGAGGTCCTCCCAGGCGTACTCGCCGGGTTCGGTCTTGAGGAGCCAGTAGCCCATCGCGAGGGGACGTTAGGCGCGCGTGGCGGCTGCGGCAACGAGCGCCGGCGGGCGCAAGCCCGCTGCGGCGCGGCGTGTTATATAAAATCGCCATGTTCGGCCTCTCCTTCGGCGAAATCTTGATCATCGCCGTCCTCGCCCTCCTGCTGCTCGGGCCCGAGCGGCTCCCGGAGGCCGCGAAGACGCTCGGAAAGGGGCTGCGCGAGATCCGCAAGGCGACCGAGGACCTGAAGGACCAGGTCGAGCGCGAGATCTACCAGGACGAGAAGAAGGTCTCTCGGCCCGCCCTCGTGCCGCCGGTGCCCGCGGGGCCGGTCCCGGGTCCCGCCGGCCCACCGCCCGCGGCGTCGGCGGAGAACGTCCCCGGACTCGAGGCCGCGCTCGCCGAGCCGCCGCCGGAGGTCGCCGAGCCGGCCGCGGCCGCCCCCGGTGCCGGTGCCGGTGCCGCTTCAGGTGATGCCGACGCCGCGGGAGCGAAGGCGCCGTGAGCGGCCCCGTGGCCGAGCTCCCTCCGTCGCCCGGGTCCCCGCCCGAGCCGGAGAACGAGGTCCGGCTCACCTTCCTCGAGCACCTGCGCGAGCTGCGAAAGCGGCTCGGACGCTCGCTCATCGGCGTCGTCGCCGGGATGGCGCTCGTCGGCGGGTTCGTCGAGCGGATCTTCCACTCGCTCATGCAGCCCGTGCTCGATTCGCTGCCGGAGAAGCAGCGCGCGCTCCACTACACGAGCTACGTCGAGCCGCTCATGGTCTACCTGAAGGTCGCGCTCTACGGCGGGCTCTTCGTGGCGGTGCCGTGGGTGCTCTACCAGCTCTGGCAGTTCATCGCGCCGGGGCTCTACAAGCACGAGAAGAAGGTCGTCATCCCGTTCCTCGTCTCGGGGACTGCGCTCTTCTATGGCGGCGCGGCGTTCTGCTACTTCCTCATCATGCCCGCGGCGTTCCCGGCGATGGCGGCGATCGCGAACGACGCCTCGCTGTCGCCGGTGCTCACGATGAGCGAGCAGCTCTCGCTCGTGCTCGGGATGCTGCTCGGGTTCGGGGTCGTGTTCGAGCTGCCGGTCGTCATCGTGTTCCTCGCGATGATCGGCGTCGTGAGCTGGCGCACGCTCGCGAAGTACCGGCGGATCGCGATCGTCGTGAACGTCACGGTGGCCGCGATCATCACGCCCACCGGCGACCCGCTGAACCTCGCGCTCATGGCGGTGCCGATGATCCTGTTCTACGAGATCGGCATCGTGCTCGCGCGGATCCTCGGGAAGAAGCAGGCGCCCACCGGCGAGGCCATCGCGAGGACCGAGGGGTGACGGCCGTGCGCGGGGTGACCTCCCTCCACGTCCTCGCGGCCCTCTTCGGCGTCTACATGCTCGTGCGGCACCTGCCCGGCGCGAGCGCGCTCGTGCGGGGGCAGGCCCGCTCGCGGCCGCTCGCGTTCGTCGCAGCGGTGAACGTGCTCCTCGCGCTCGCGATCCTCGGCTTCGCCGTGAAAGGCCTCGTCGGAGGCCTTATCTCTCGATGAAGAGAGCGCACACATGAACAGGGCCGGACAGAAGGACATCGTCATCCTCGCCGCGAAGCGGACCCCCTTCGGGACCTTCGGCGGTTCGCTCAAGGACCTCTCCGCGACCGACCTCGCGGTCCACGTCTCGAAGGCGGCGCTCGCGCAGGCAGGCGCGCCGGCCGACGACTTCGGCCACGTGGTCTTCGGGAACGTCGCCCAGACGAGCCCCGACGCGATCTACCTCGCGCGGCACGTCGGGCTCCGGGCAGGGCTCCCCGATCGCGTCCCCGCGCTCGTCGTGAACCGTCTGTGCGGGTCGGGGTTCGAGGCGCTCGTCCAGGCCGCCGTCCTCGTCGAGACGGGCCAGGCGGACGTCGTCCTCGCAGGCGGCACCGAGTCGATGAGCCAGGCGCCGCTCGTCGTGCGCGGGACGCGCTGGGGCTGGCCGCTCGGCAAGCCGCCCGCGATGGAGGACCTGCTCTGGTCGGCCCTCACCGACTCGTACGCGGGGCTCCCGATGGCCCTCACGGCGGAGAAGCTCGCGGAGCAGCGCGGCATCAGCCAGGACGAGGTGGACGAGTACGCGGTCCAGTCGCAGCGCCGCTGGGCCGCCGCCGCCGAGGCGGGCCGCTTCGACGAGGAGATCGCGCCGATCGAGCTGAAGGGAAAGAAGGGGCCGGTCCTCTTCGCGAAGGACGAGCACCCCCGCCCGGACACTACGCTCGAGTCGCTCCGCAAGCTCCCCAAGGTGTTCAAGAAGGACGGGGTGATCCACGCGGGCGCCGCGAGCGGGATCTGCGACGGCGCCGGCGCGCTCGTCGTCGCCTCGCGCGAGTACGCCGACCGCCGCGGGCTGCGGCCGCTCGCACGCATCGTGAACTGGGGCCACGCGGGGGTGGACCCGACCATCATGGGGATCGGCCCGGTCCCGGCGGTCCGCAACGCCCTCGCCCGCGCGGGCGCGAAGCTCTCCGAGTTCGACCTCTTCGAGGTGAACGAGGCGTTCTCCCCCCAGGTCCTCGCGGTCCTGAAGGAGCTCGGCCTGCCCCGCGACCGGACCAACGTCGACGGCGGCGCCATCGCGCTCGGCCACCCGCTCGCGGCGAGCGGCGCGCGCATCGCGATGCACCTCATGTACGAGCTTCGGCGGCGTGGCGCGCGCAGCGGCATCGGCTCCGCCTGCATCGGCGGCGGCCAGGGCATCGCGCTCGTGCTCGAGGCGGTCTAGCGCGATCCTTGCGGCGGCGGGCGGACGGACGTACGGTCCCCGGGTCTGCGGGCGGAGGCAGCGATGACGAGCTTCGACGGGGTGAAGGTCTTCACGACGACGCTCGCGCGCGACCGCGAGGCGATGGGTGAGGCGATCGGCCGCTGGATCGCGGAGCACCCGGAGGTCGAGGTCGTCGACCGCGAGGTGCGCCTCAGCTCCGACAGCGAGTTCCACTGCCTCTCGATCCTCGTCTTCTACCGCGACCGGGTGCGGAGCTAGAACGACATGGCGCGACGTGGACGCGAGCTCCCGCGGTTCTTCACCTTCGGCGACCGGGTGCCGGCGGTCGTCGGCGTGCTGCTCTCGCTCATGCTCGCCGCGACGCTCCTCGCCCGGTTCGACCGCGGGCTGGGAGAGCTCGCGAGGCTCTCGCCGGAGGCGATCCTCCGCGGCGAGGCGTGGCGGCTCGTCACCTGGCCGTTCGTGCAGGGCGACGCGCTCGATCTGATCTTCGTCGGCTTCATGTTCTGGTGGCTCGGGCAGCAGCTCGCGTTCGCCTGGAGCGAGCGCCGCCTGCTCCTGCGCTTCCTCGGGTTCGCGGTGTTCCCGGCGATCGCGAAGACCCTGCTCTACCTCGCCTGGGAGCCCGCGGGCCTCCCGCACGTGGGCGCCTGGCCCGTCGTGAACGCGCTCCTCGTCTCGTGGGCGATGCTCTACCCGGAGCGCCAGGTCAACCTGTACGGGGTCCTGCCGCTCACGGGCCGCTCGATGGCGCTCCTCGTCACCGCCGGGACCGTCCTGTTCGCGCTGTTCGGCGGAGCGCTCGGGATCGGCGCATACACGCCGCACCTCTTCGCCGTGGCGCTCGCGTGGGCGCTCTCGCGCGGCCGCATCGGGTCGCCGTGGCGGGACGCGAAGCAGTGGTGGGGCGAGCGCGAGACGAGGCGGCGCGCGCGCCACCTCAAGGTCGTGCGGAAGGACACCCGCGACGACGACCGGCCGCGCTGGATGAACTGAAGCGCCCGGGCGCGCCCTGGGCCCGCTTCAGCTCACCGCCACCTGGCGAACGGCCGCGCGGTACACCCAGATCCGGCCGGTGTTCGTGCGCGTGTCGCCGGGGATCATGAAGAAGCCGACGCCGGTCTCGTCGTAGTCCGGGCTGAAGCCCGCCACCTGGCGGCCGTCGCGGAACGTGACGCGCACCTTCTTCCCCTCGGGCGCGGGCGCCTTCTCGCCCGGCGCGAGCATGAAGAAGATCGCCTTCACCTTGTCGACCGCGAGGGCCTCGGGGGCGGCGCTCGGCTGACCCGAGAGGCCGAGCGTCGCGGCGTCGAGGTCGGCGTCCTCCAGCACGCCGCGCTTCACCTGGCCTTCGACCGTGTGGACGACGACGCGGTGCGAGCCCGCCACGCGGCAGGCCGGGGCGGTGGGCGTGACGGGGTGCGCGATCGGCGCGGCGACCGGGGGCGGCTCCGCGATCGATGGCGCGACCCCCTTCGGCTGCGGCGCGGGAGCTGGGATGGGCGCCACGAGGATCGCCGCGGGAGCGGCCGGCACGAGCGGCTCGAGGTCGAGCGGCAGCGGCGGCGAGCCGGCGGGCTCATCCGTGATCTCCTCGAGGAGGTCGGCGCCGTCGAGGGTCGGGATCTCCTCCTCGATCTCGATGGCCTCGACGGCCGCGTCCGGCTGGGCCTCCGCCTCCGCCTCTTCGACGGAGAAGTCGAGCTCCGACGGCGGCGCCTCGAGCGGCACGACGCCGGGCTCGGCGCCCTCCACGAAGGCGGCCTCCTCGGCGGAGAAGTCCGGGTGGGAGAAGTCGAGCTCGGGCGCGGGCCCGTCCGCTGGCGCGCCTTCGACGTCCAGCGCGAGATCGGCGGGCTGCGGTCCGGCGAGGTCGTCGCCCGAGGAGGCGAGCTCCGCCTCGCCGCGAGCGAACAGATCGCCCGCGCCGTCCGCCGGGGCGCCGAACGGCTCGCCGTCGTCGGGGACTGCGTACCCGACCGCGTCGCCCGCGAGGGCCGGCGCGTTCTGTGCGCCGAGGTCGAGCGCTGGCGCGTTCTCCCACGGCGGCGACGCCCCGGGTTGCGCCCACTCCGGCGTGCCCGCGTCGGCGTCCGCGCCGAACGAGCCGCCCGACTCGAGCTGGAAGCCGCCCTCGTCGAGCGCGGTGTCGGCCGGCCAGCCTGCCGCGCTCTCCGGCAGCGGCGCGGACGCGACCTCGAAGCCTGGCGCATCCGCCTCGAGCGCCGGCGCGGCGAACGGGGTCGCGGCGAACCCGCCGATGTCGTCGTACTCGCCGAGCGCGGGCGGCGCGCCGAGCTCCGCCGCGGGCGAGACCTCCCCGTCGAGCGGGAGCCCTCCCGCGAGTCCGCCGTCCTCGGCCACCGCGAAACCGCCGCCAGTCTCGTCGTACTCGCCGAGCGGCGTGCCCGGGCTCGGCTCGGGGAGCGGCGGCTCGGCGTCCCAGCCCACCGGCGGGAGCGCGGCGCCGTCGGCCACGAAGGGGCCCGCGTCCCGGAGCGCCGCGGGCGGGGCGACCTCGAGCGGCTCTGCCTCGAGGGGCTCCACATCCTCGATGGGCTGCCCGTCGAGCACCTCGCCCGGCTCGCTCTCCGCGCGCGCCTGCGGGAAGCCCGTCTCGAGCACCGTCGGGTCGAACGGCTGGGCGTCCTGCACCGCGCTCGCGTCCCACGATGCCGTCGCGTCGTCGCCGGCGAGCGACTCGGCGCCGAATGCGGGGGCGTCCGGGGCGGCGTTCGGGTCGAGCGCCGCGTCCGCGGCGTACGGCGGGTCGAGGTCGTACGCGGCGCCGTCCGCGGGCGCGTTCGGGTCGTAAGCGGCGAAGGCGGCGTTCGGGTCGGTCGCGTACCCCGCGTTCGGGTCGGTGGGCTGCGCCTCGAGCGCCGCGTTGGGATCCCAGGGCTGGTTGGGATCCCAGGCCTGCTGCGCGTTCGCATCGTAGCCGGCGCCATCCGGCGCGGGCGCGTTCGGATCGTACGCGGCGAAGGCGGCGTTCGGGTCGGCGGAGTACTCCGCGGTCGGGTCGGCATACGCCGCGTTCGGATCGTTCGGCTGCGCCAGCGCCGCGTTCGGATCCCAGGGCTCGTTCGGATCCCAGGCCGGCTGCGCGTTCGCGTCGTAGGCAGCGCCGTCCGGCGCGGGCGCGTTCGGGTCGTAGGCTGCGAAGGCGGCGTCCGGATCGGCGGGATACGCGGCGTTCGGGTCGGCGGGATACGCGGCGTTCGGGTCGGCGGGATACGCGCCGTTCGGATCATACGGCTGCGCTTCGGCCGCGGAGTTCGGATCCCAGGGCTGGTTCGGATCCCAGGGCTGGTTCGGATCCCAGGCCGCCTGCGCGTTCGGATCGTACGCGTTCGGATCGTACGTCCCCTCCGCGTAGGCGTTCGGGTCCTGCTGCGGCTCCGTGCCGAGCGAGGAAGGCTCGAAGAGCGCGTCGAGCTCCGACGGGGCCGCGACCTCCTCGATCGGCGCGAAGGGCTCCTCGGCGTACACCGAGGCGAGCGCGTCCGCGGCGGAGAGCTCCGGTGCAGCCGGCTCGGGCTCCGGCTCCGGAGACGGCTCGGGCGTCGGGGGCGGACGGTTCCTGAGGCCCGCCGGCAGGAGCGAGTCGCGCAGCTGCGCCGCCGCGGCGTTCACGTCGAAGCCCGCGCGGGCGCGGCCAGCCCCCAGCTCGGGACCCACGAGATCGCGCAGGCTCGCGAAGCGGGCCTCCTCGTCCGGCGTGAGGCCCTCGGCAAGACGCTTCTCGTCGAGCTGGCGGTACTCCTTCATCACGCTGCGCTGGTCGGACATGGGGTGACCGCCGGAAGGCCGAGGATCTTGGGGCGACGGAAGATGCGCCGAATGATACCTCGACCGCGGGGGTGGAAAAAGGCGAGGTCCGCTTGATTTCCCCTGGGCCGGCGGCCATGTATGGCCGCCATGGTCCGCTCCCCCGCCGCGCCGGAGCGCCCGCGTCCTGCGGGCGGGTCCGGGCCCTCGCGCCGCGGCGGACGAGCGCCCGGCCCGACCCCCCCGACGTTCCTCCCGATGTTCGAGGACGAGGTGCGCGCGCGCGGCTGGTCGGAGCTCGATGTCCTCCTCGTCACGGGCGACGCCTACGTCGATCACCCGAGCTTCGGCGCCGCGGTGATCGGGCGCGTCCTCGAGGCGCAGGGCTACCGGGTGGGGATCGTCGCGCAGCCCGGGTGGCGGAGCGCCGCCGACGTGGCGCGGCTCGGGCGGCCCCGCCTCTTCGTCGGCGTCACCGCCGGCGCGATGGACTCGATGGTGAACCACTACACCGCCCACAAGCGGCCGCGCTCGGACGACGCGTACACGCCCGGCGGTGTCGCGGGGCGGCGGCCCGACAGGGCGACGACCGCGTACGCGCGGCTCTGCCGCGAGGCGTTCGGCCCGACGACGCCGATCGTGATCGGCGGGATCGAGGCGTCGCTCCGTCGCATCGCCCACTACGACTACTGGGAAGACCGGATCCTCCCGTCCCTGCTCGTGACGTCCGGGGCGGACCTACTCGTCTACGGCCAGGGTGAGAAGCCCGTGCTCGAGATCGCGCGCCGGCTCTCGTCGGGAGAGGACGTCTGCGGACTCGTGGACGTGCCGGGGACGGCGGTGCTCCTCCAGGACCTCGCCCTCGCCGGGCTCGACTCGAGGGCGCGCGGGACGGTCGAGCTCCCTGCGTACGAGGAGATCGTCGTCGACAAGCGCCGGTTCGCGGAGTTCAGCCGCCTGTACCACCGGGAGCACAACGCCGAGAACGCGCGGGTGCTCCTGCAGCGCCACGGGCAGGGGACGCGGGCCCGCACGGTGCTCGTGAACCCGCCGATGGCAGCGCCGTCGACGGAGGAGCTCGACCGGATCGCGGAGCTTCCGTACGTCCGCGAGGCGCACCCGTCCTACGGCGGCGCCCACATCCCCGCGCTCGAGCAGATCCGCTGGTCGATCCAGATCCTGCGGGGCTGCGCGGCCGGGTGCGCGTTCTGCTGCATCACCGAGCACCAGGGGCGCGACATCGCGTCGCGCTCGGAGGCGAGCGTCCTGCGCGAGGTGATCGCCCTCGCGGCGCGGGAGAGCTTCAAGGGAACGATCACCGATCTCGGCGGTGCGACCGCCAACATGTGGGGCATGACCTGCACGAGCGCCGAGGCGCACGCCGTCTGCCGCCGCCCGTCCTGCGTCTACCCGAAGGTCTGCCGGTTCTTCGGGGTGGACCACGGTCCGCTCGTCGACCTGTACGAGAAGGCGCGCCGCGTGAAGGGCGTGAAGCACCTCTTCATCGGGTCCGGCGTCCGCTACGACCTCGCCCAGGCGGATCGCGAGAACGGCGAGCGCTACGTGAAGGCGCTCGTGACGCACCACGTCTCCGGGCAGCTCAAGGTCGCCCCCGAGCACGTGTGCGAGCCGGTCCTGCGGCTCATGAAGAAGCCGGCGGTGGACACGTTCGAGCGCTTCCGGCGGGACTTCGCCCGCTATTCGAAGGAGGCGGGGAAGGAGCAGTACCTCGTCCCGTACTTCATCTCCTCGCACCCCGGCGCGTCGCTCGAGGAGGCGGTGCAGCTCATGGAGTACCTCGTCGCGAACCGCTGGAGGCCGCAGCAGGTCCAGGACTTCATGCCGACCCCGATGACGCTCGCGTCGGACGTCTACTGGACGGGCCTCGACCCCTCGACCGGCGCGCCCGTCCCGGTGGTGCGCGATCTCGAGGAGAAGCGGCTGCAGAAGGCGCTGCTCCGCTGGGGCGATCCGAAGAACCGCCCGCTCGTCGAGAAGGCGTTGAGGCGCACCGGCCGGCTCCGCCCGGGCGAGCGGGTCGGCGCCGACGGGAGGCCGCGGCGCGGCGGGCACCGGCCGGGGACGGGTCCACCCGGACGCGGGCGCTCGCACTAGGGACGCGTCGCGCGGGTTGCGCGGAGGCCGTCCGGACACGAGGTTCCCTCCGTGCGCCTCCTGCTCGCCGCCGTCGCCCTCCTCGCGCTCTCCACCCGCGCGCTCGCGGCCCCGCCGCTCCTCTACGTCGCGCTCGGCGACTCGACCGCCGTGGGTGTCGGCGCGGCGCAGGGCGGCGGCTACCCGGAGCGGATCGCACGTCGGCTCGGCGCGAGCGGCACGGAGGTGAAGCTCGTCAACCTCGGCGTCTCGGGCGCGACCGCCGAGGACGTCCGGCGCGAGCAGCTGCCGAGGGCGCTCGAGGAGCACCCGGCGCTCGTGACCATCGGTGTGGGCCTGAACGACGTCCTGCGCGGGCGGCCGCTCGCGGAGTTCGCCCGCGACCTCGAGGTGATCGCGGACGGGGTCTCGCGGACGAGGGCGGCCGTCGTCGTCTCCGAGCTGCCGGACGTCGCGCGCTCGCCCTCCGGCGCCGGCTCGCCCCCGTCCCTCGCGCGCCGCATCGCCGCCTACAACGCGACGGTCCGGCGCGTCGCGGAGCGGCACGGCTTCGAGGTGGTGGAGCTCGAGGAGCCCTCGCGCCGGGCCTTCGGCGAGCGGGCGGACCTCTTCGCGGCCGACGGGCTCCACCCTTCGGCCCGCGGCTACGAGCTCTGGGCCGACCTTGCGTGGCCGCCGGTCGAGCGGGCGCTCGCGCTCGCCCCCCACGTGCAGGCGCGTCGGCCCGGGCCGCCCGCCGCGCCGCAGCGATGACGATGGGCTCGCTCGCGCTGCTACCTCCGCTTGCGGACGTGCGTGAGCGTCTCGAGCGCGTAGCGGCGGTGCTCCGTGAGGAGGTTCGTGAGGACCCTGTCGGGCGCGTCGTTCGCGCGCTCGGCGAGCGACGCGAGCATCACGCGCAACCTCCGCGCCGCAACCCGCGTCAGCGCGGGATCGCCGCCGGTGAGGAGCTGGGCGGCGGAGTCCGGATCGAACGCGCTGCAGCTCAGCGCCTTGAGGGACAGGCCGCGGAGCCGGTGCGAGAACGTCCTCGATTTGCTGCTGTACCCGAGCAGCGCCTCGGCCTCCCCGACGCGGAAGCCGGTCGCGCACAGCGCGCCGACCTCGGCGACCTCGCGTTCCGTGAACCCCGCGCGGTGGAGGGCCTCCGCGCGCGAGGCGGTCGGAACGGACGGCGCAGCCGCGCCGGGCGGGGCTGCCCGGGCCGGGATCTCCGGCGGTAGATCGGAGGGGTCGATGGACGCGCGGCCGTCGAGGTGCGCGCGCTGCGCCGCCTGGCGGATGACCCGCCTGAGCTCGCGCGCGTTCCCCGGCCAGACGTGGGTCGAGAGCGCGTCGGCGGCCGCGGTCGAGATCGCGAGCTCGGCCACGCCGAGCTCCGCGGCGACCTCGCGGAGGAAGTGCGACGAGAGGCGCTCGACGTCTCCCCGGCGCGCGCGCAGCGGCGGGAGGTGGATCACGTGGCTGGCGAGCCGCTCGTACAGGTCGCGAGGAAACCGCCCATCCTGCACCTCCTCGGCGAGGTCGCGGTTCGTGGCGCACACGAACTTGACGTCGACGCTGCGCGCGGTCCCTCGCCCGACCGCCGGGTGGAAGGGACGGCGCTCGAGCGGCAGCAGCAGGAGCGCCTGTGCCTGGCGGGGCAGGTCACCGATCTCGTCGAGGAACAGGACGCCGCCGTCGGTCTCCTCGAGGATGCCCGGCTGCCCCTCCTTCGGCACGTTCGCGAGGCCGCTGCCCGTGCCGTGGCCGAACAGCTTGCCGGTCGCGATGGCGGGGTCCGCGGTTGCGAGCTCGGAGCAGTTGATGGTGCGGAAGGCGCCGCCGCTCCGGGGCCCGAGTGCCCAGATCGCCTCGGCGATCGCGGTCTTGCCCGTCCCGGTCTCGCCGAGGATGAGCGTCGGATCGGCCGTCGCCGACGCGATCAGGACCTCCTCGAACACCCGCAGGAAGGAGGGCGCCTCGCCCACCAGGGCGCGCCCGCGGAGGTCGCGGAGCGCGGGGAAGCGCCGCTCGAACTGCGAGACCTTCTCGCGGAGGGCCCCCTCGTCCGGACGCGGGGGGTCATAGTCGACGTAGCCCGCGCAATAGACCTCGTCGGCGAGCCGCGACGCCTCCTCCCGGACCCGGCTCATCTCGTGAGGCTCGTCCGCCTCCGCCCAGCGGTGGTGCGCCGCGGCCAGCCGCTGCTCGAGCCCCTCCATCCGCTTCCGGTGCTCGAGGCGGCCGTTCACGCGGGCGAGCAGGTCGGCGAGGTCGAACGGCTTCGTGACGTAGTCGTCCGCGCCGGCGCGCAGCCCCGCGTACTTGTCGCCCGCCTGTCCCTTCCCCGTCACGAACAGGAACGGGGTCAGGGCCGTCGCGCCGCGTGCCCGGACCGCGGTGCAGAAGTCGAGGCCGTCCATCCCGGGCATCATCACGTCCGAGATGATCAGGTCCGGGGTTCGCTCCGCGAGCAGCGCGAGCGCGGCGGCGCCGCTCGAGGCGCGCGCCACCCGGTGCCCGGTCCGCTCCAGGTTGTAGGCGATCGTCTCGAGCATGTCCTCTTCGTCGTCGACGACCAGGATGTTCGCCATGGTGCTCCTCACTCCATGCACGCGGGGAAGCGAAGCTCGAACGTGGATCCCCCGGCGTTGCCGCTCGCGACCTCGACTCGGCCACCGTGCCGGCGTGCCACGCCGGCGACGATGGCGAGCCCGAGTCCCGAGCCCCTGCCGAGAGCCTGGCCGCTCCGCCCCTGGAAGAAGCGCTCGAACACGTGCTCGCGCTCCTCGCTGGGGATGCCCGGTCCGGTGTCGCTCACCGAGATGAGCGCCTCCGCCTCCACCCTGCGCAGCTCCACCGTCACCCGTCCCTGCGGCGGGGTGAACTTGAGCGCGTTGTCGATCAGGTTCGCGACGGCCCGCCCCACGTGGCCGCGGTCCACCTCGGCGACGATCGCATCGGCAGGCGGCCGGTAGATGAGGGAGACGCGTCGCTCGTCGAAGACGGCCCGCACGCTCTCCACGGTCTCCTGGACGACCTCGGTCAGCGTCACGCGCTCGAACGCGGCGTCGCGGTTCTCGATGCGCGCCAGATCGAGGAGATCGTTCACGAGGGCGCCGAGCCGCTTGCACTGACGCTCCGCGCGCAGGAGGAACTGCTGCCGGACCTCGGGCCTCATGTCGGCGTCCGCGAGGACCGTCTGCACGGCCGAGAGGATGATCGCGAGCGGCGAGCGGAAGTCGTGCGAGACGGTGGCGACGAACTGGTCCTTCGCCTCCGCCATGCTCTTCATCCGCTCGTACGCGTCCGCGAGCTCGCGCGTGCGGCTCTCTACCATCTCCTCGAGACGCTCGCGGTAGCGCCGGTTGTCCCGATCCAGATCCGCGAGCGCCCCGGTCATCGCGTGGAAGTCGGCGGCGAGCTGGGAGATCTCCGTCGAGGCGACGCGCGGGAGGGGCGCGTCCCAGCGGCCCTTCCCGATCTCCCGGGTCGCTTGCGCGAGGGCCCGCAGCGGCGACGTCAGGCGCTGGGCGCTCACGAGCGTGATCACGATCGCGAGCAGCAGGGCAGCCCCGGCGATGAGGAGCCCGCGCAGGGTGATCCGCCGCTCGGCCGCCGCTCGCGCGGAGGTGGTGACGTCGAGCATCAGCCAGCCCGCGCTCGAGCCGCGCTCGATCGCGGCGGGCGGCGGCCCCTCGTAGAAGCCGCGGTCCTCGGCCGACGGCGAAAAGGAAGCGCTGACGACCGGCGCGATCCACCGCAGCCGCCCGCCGCCGAGATCGCAGGGGCGGCACTCGAGCGCCTTGCCGCTCCACTCCGGCGCGGCCGCGCCGTTGCGCGTGCGCGCCGCGATGAGGCCTCCGGCGACGTCGTAGATCGCGACCCCCTCGACGTCGGGATGCGACATGGCGCCGTCGAGCGGTCCGGCGAGCAGCTCCTCGCTGTGCGCGAGGGCGCCGAGCAGGGACGCCGCCGATACGTGGCGCGCGAGGGTGGCGAGCCGCTCGTCCGACTCGTGCGCGAGGAGCGCGTGCGTCTGCCGCTGGTAATGCAGGGTCAGCAGGACCGCGAGGGCGGCCGTCGTGGCCGACGTCCAGGCGGCGAGCCGCCATCCCAGGCTGCGCGGGATCATGGCAGGACCTGCTCCGCGCTCTCGAGCACCTGGCGCGGCACCCTCAGCCCCAGCCGCGCGGCCGCGCGCTGGCTCACGAACAGCGCGTACTCGCGCGCGCGGACGCTACCGGACGGAGCGGCGCCCCGCAGGAGCTGCTGGCCCAGCTCGCCCGCAGCCGTGCCGCAGCTCTCGGGCCTCGGCAGGAGCGCGAACAGCGCACCGCTCGCCACGTACCAGCGCGACAGGCCGATCACGGGCAATCGCCGCCAGTGCGCGAGCTCGAGGGCGTAGTAGACGGTCTCCTGCACGGTCGCGGTCCCGTCGGGGAGGAGCCAGAGGGCGTCGACCTCGATCTCCTTCTCGAAGCGCCTGAACGCGCGGACCGCGTCACGCACGCTCGACACCGGGAGCGTCACGAGCTCGATGCCGCGCTCGCGCGCCGCCGCGGCAGCCTCGGCGACGAACCCGCCCGTGAGCGCCGGGTTGAACACCGCGCCGATCCTGCGGACCCCCGGCGCCAGCTTCTGGAGCGTCTCGACGATGCGGCGGGGATCCGCGTCGGGCAGCACCCCCGCCCGGCCGCTCGGGAGCGCGTCCGGCGCCATCACGTGGACGAGCGGCGCGCGCGGGGCGGCCTCGGCGGCGGCGCGGAGCGCCTCCGAGCCGACGGCGATGATGAGGCGCCCGCAGCGCGAGGCCAGCGCGGCGCGCTCACCGGGGTCGCGCACGTCGAGGCGGTGCGCCGGAACCCCGAGCGCGCGCTCGGCGGCGTCGGCGACGGCGCGCACGTCGCCACTCGAGACGGCGATGCAGACGTCCGGCTCCGCGGCGGGGATCGTCCGCGGCGCGCCCGCGAGAGCCACCGCCACGGGGAGGGCCAACCAGGATCGACCGCGCGCGCGCATCCGCCCTCAGCGGTAGTACGCGAGCGTCGCGGCGATGCGCCGCTCGGGCGCTTCCGCCCCGGGGAACTGACACGTCCGATCGTCGAGCGCGTTCGAGGCCGCGAGCGACAGGTCGAGACCGCTGGCGAACGCGTACCCGACCCGCGCGTGGGACATGGGGAAGGCGTCGAGCTCCGTCTGGACGAACGGGGCGGCACCGGACGTCGCTCGATCCACGACGCGGCACCCGACCACGCCGCCGGCCGTCGGCGTCAGGACGCGGGAGACGGCGGACGGGCCGAAGTACTGCGCGTCGACGGACAGGTAGGCCCCCATCCGCTCGAGGCGCAGGCCCGCGGAGAGCTTGTGCCGGGGCGAGGCGTGCGCGTCGAGGCCGTACGGATACTCCCCGGATCCCTTCGGACCCATGAACGCGTAGCTCGCGTACCCCGAGAGGCCCCGACGGAGCGACACCTCGACCCCCGCCTCGCCGCCGAAGACGTTGAACCCGGCGTTGTTGCCGTACGGGATGGAGATGCCGCTGCCGTAGGGGGTCCGGCGCAGCGGGTCCAGGCTGATCCAGTCCTCGAAGCGGTACACGAAGCCGCTCGTGAAGACGCGCAGCCAGCGCGCCAGCCCGCCGTTCCAGCCCAGCTCGCCGTAGATCACGTGCTCGGCGCGGAGGTCCGGGTTGCCGCCGACGTGAACGCCCGGGGCGATGTCGAGGTTCGAGAAGTACTCGAGCAGGTGCGCGTTGTTGTATCCGGTGTTGAACGCCGCCCGGAGCTGCTGGTGCTCGGTCGGCGACCACACGAGGGAGACGCGCGGCGAGAAGCTGACGTCGGTGAGCGTCGACCGGTCCACCCGGAGGCCGGCGGTCAGCCGCCAGCGCCCGAGCACCACCTCGTCGCTCGCGAAGCCCGCCGCGTTCCAGAGCGGTCGCACGCCGGTCGTGATCGTCGAGTCGAGCGTGTTGAGGCGCACCTCCCCCCCCCACCGCACGTGCATCGGAAGCTCGAAGACGTGGGTCCGGAGCTCGTGATGCAGCCGGGCGTAGGGGGTGTTGAAGTCCGCGCGGAAGCCGCCCCCGTCCACGCTGGGGAAGGTCGCGGAACGGATCCGCCCGGTGTTCCAGACGATGTCGAGGTTCAGATCGCCGTGCGGCGATCCCGCGCCGCCGAGGGGCAGCCGCCCCCGCGCCCGAACGTAGGCGAGCGTGGCGTCGAATGCGTCGAGGCTCGTCCCCGTCGGGCTGATGTGCGTCTCGCCGCTCATCGCGCCGACCTCGAGAGCGGCCTCCGTCCCGGCGCTCGGGCTGTAGCTCGCGGAGAGCGTGCCCCCGCCCGCGGCCGCAGGGGAACGTCCACCCGGGTCGAAGGGCGTCAGGCGGCGCCCGACGCCCGTCGCCCGCAGCCGCCACGGGCCGTGGATCGCGCCGGACCGAGCCCCGGCGCGGACGTCGCCGGGCGGGCCCGCGTCCAGCCGCGCCTCAGCGGACGGGTAGTCCGCCGCCGAGCGCGTGATGATGTTGATCGTTCCGAGCATCGCCTTGTTGCCGTACACCGAGGCGCCAGGCCCGAGGACGACCTCGATCTGCTCGATGTCGACGAGCGAGACGGGCAGCATCTCGAAAGCCGTGCCGCCGTAGAAGTCCAGGTACACGGTGCGGCCGTCGATCATCACGAGGATCCGGTCGGCCACCTCGTACGCGAAGCCGCGCAGCCCCGCCTGGCCGTCCGTCGCGCTCATCGTGCGCACGTCGAGGCCCGGGATCCTCCGGAGGATCTCGGGCAGCGAGGTCGCGCCGCTGTGACGGATCTCCTCCGCGGTGATGACGAAGGTCGTCGACGGCGACTCCGAGAGGGGCTGGTACAGCCCGGCCGCCGTGACGACGGGCGGATCCCAGAAATCCTGCTGAGGCTCGGTGCGGGGCTCGAGCAGCGGCTGCGCCGCAACGGCGCCCGCCCACATGGCGAACGCGGCGAACGAAGGGATCGGCGAGAGCAGTCGCGCCATGGGTGTCGCCTGCACGTGCAAGAGCCGTAGCCTGGATACTACGCCGACTCGCCGCCCCTTTCGCCACACCGGCCACACGGCGGCGTGGGTCGCCACACGCTCCGGCGCGGGCCGCCCCCGTGCCGCCGCCGTCGATGCCCCACATTCCTGCGGGTTTCGCGCGGGGCACGAGTTCTGCTCTTGCGCTGCTCGCATGGACCTCTCCACGAAGCAGTGCAGCGGCAAACCGGCGGGCGCCCCGAGCGATCTCCTCGCGTTCGACGTCGAGACCGGTCAGGGCGGGAACGATCCGACCTCGACCGACCTGGAGCTGCGGGTTCGGCGGCTCCTTCGGCAGGGCGACTCGAACGGCGCGGCGACGTGCGTCCTCGAGGAGCTCGGGCCCGGCGTGCTCGGCCATCTCTCCGCGATGCTGCCCCGGGACGACGCGAACGATGCCTTCTCCTACTTTCAGCAGGACGTCTGGCGCGGGCTGCCGGGCTTCCGGTGGGAATGCCCCCTCCACGCCTGGAGCAACTGCCTCGCGCGTCACGCCGCCGCTCGCATCGGGCGCGACGCGTACCGCCGGCGGCGGCAGCCGCTCGCGCCGAGCATCGCCGCGCGGCTCGTCACCTCGCCGGCGCCGATCGTCGACGTGGGGCGCGACCGTGAGCTCACGAAGCTGAACCACGAGCTCACGCCGCACGAGCGGCTGCTGCTCGCGCTGCGCGTGGATCGCGACCTGCCGTGGAGCGAGGTCTCCGCGCTGCTCTCGGCCGACGGCGAGGCGGTCTCATCGTCGGCCCTCCGCAAGCGGTTCGAGCGCCTCAAGGGGAAGCTCGTGACGCTCGCCCGCACGCACGGCCTGCAGGAGTGACGGCAACCACCCGTGCAGCGCGAGGCGAGCGTCCCGGCAGGGCGCCCGCCTCGCGCCGCCCCACCTCAGGGCGACACGCCCCGCGAGCCGAGGTTCCCGTTCACCCACCCGATCGTCGCGAAGATCTCGCGCTGGAAGTCGTCCTGCACGAGGGTCATCGCCTGGCCGACGCCGAACTCGACGAGCGGGTACAGGGCAGCCGCGGGCATGTCGAAGAGCCTCTCGGCCAGCGCAGCGTTGAACTGCGCGAGCGGTCCGAAGGCGTCGGGCCGCGACGCCGCGAGCGCCTCCGCGTACTGGTGCTCGATCCCGCGGAACTGCGACTCGACGTAGACGATCGTCGCGGCGGCCTCGGCCTCGCCGCCGGCGAAGTACCGCGCCAGCGGAGCGCGGTATGCGGCCGCGAGGAGGTCTCCGATGCGCGGGTCCGCGAGGTCCACCGCGTCGCGCAGCTTCACGCCGATCTCGGGATCCAGCTGGGCTTGCACGAGGAGGTCCACCGCGGCCTCGACGAGGACGTGCGCACCGAGCAGGAGCTGGTCCTCGGGAAGGTCCATCTGCTGCTGCGCGAGAACCGCCCGGAGCGCCTGCGCGAGGAGGGCCGCCTTGGCGATGACGTAGCCCTGCTTCACCGCCCCGGTGATCGCCTCGACGTGCGCGGTCGTGTCCGCGCCGAAGGCGTTGTCGTGGCTCACGAACCCGTAGGCGTAGGCGATGAGGTTCGCGTCGCCCGAGGTCCGCGCGGCGTCCCAGGCGCGGAGCGTGGCGTCCGGCGTGACGTACTCGTGCAGGTAGTCGGCGATCGTGAAGAAGGGCTGGCCGAACGCGTAGTTGAACACGTCGGGGCCGTTGGCTCCGTACATCCTGTTCCGGAGCAGCTGCGGATCCGCGGTCTGGCCCGCCTTCTTGTGCAGCGCGCCCGCGATGTAAGCGTGCGTGGCGGCGTTCCAAGCGAGCGCGGTGCCCGGCGCCGTCGTGAGCGCGAGCGCGCATGCGATCGCGATGCTCTTGGTCATCAGGTCCATGATTGCCTCCTTCTGGTTGCTGCGTGGGCTGCCGGTTCAGGAGCATCGGGCGCGCCGCGATGTGACACGCCCGGGCACGCGTCGAGGGGGCGGCGTTCGCGCGGCGCGCCTCTGGGCAAGACGCCGCATGGCGCCGGAACCCGCGGCGGCCGATCGCCTGCACGCCGCCCGGCGCCGGGGAGGCCGTCGCGGCGCCGGCGCGGGGTGGCGACCGCGGTCCACGTGCGCTAGCCTCGCCGGCCCATGGACGACGCGGCGCGAAAGGCTCGGCACGATCGGCTCTGCGAGGCCGACCACCGCCACCTCTGGCACCCGTTCACGCAGATGCAGGACTGGCTGCGGGAGGAGCCGCTCATCGTCGACGCCGGCGACGGCCCGTACCTCGTCGACACGCTCGGGAACCGCTACCTCGACGGCGTGTCGTCGCTCTGGTGCAACGTCCACGGTCACCGCGTGCCGGAGGTCGACGAGGCGATCCGCGCGCAGCTCGGGCGGATCGCCCACTCCACGCTGCTCGGGCTCGCCTCGACCGCCTCCATCGAGTGCGCCGAGGAGCTCGCGCGGCTCGTCCCGCGCGGGCTCACGCGCGTCTTCTTCTCCGACGCCGGCGCGACCGCGGTGGAGATCGCGCTCAAGATGGCGTTCCAGCACCACCAGCTGCGCGGCGACACCGGACGGACCGAGTTCGTGGCGCTGCGCGGCGGGTATCACGGGGACACGATCGGCGCCGTCTCGGTGGGCGGCATCGACCTCTTCCACCGGATCTTCGCGCCGCTCCTGTTCCCGGTCCGCCACGCTCCGCAGCCCTACTGCTACCGCTGCCCGCTCGGGAAGACGCTCCCGTCGTGCCGGATGGCGTGCGCGGACGAGGTGGAGAAGCTCTTCGCCGCGTCGCCCGGGAAGATCGCCGCGCTCGTCCTCGAGCCCGTCATGCAGGGCGCCGACGGCATGATCGCCCAGCCCGCTGGGTACGTCCGGCGGATGCGCGAGATCTGCGACCGCCACGGCGCGCTCCTCGTGTGCGACGAGGTGGCGACCGGGTTCGGCCGCACCGGGACCCTCTTCGCGGTCGAGCAGGACGGCGTGGTCCCGGACATCCTCACGGTCGCGAAGGGGATCACGGGCGGCTACCTGCCCCTCGCCGCGACGGTGACGACCGAGGCGGTGTTCGAGTCGTTCCTCGGCGATCACGCGTCGAAGAGGACCTTCTTCCACGGCCACACCTACGCGGGGAACCCGCTCGCCTGCGCCGCGGCGACCGCGTCGATGCGGCTCTTTCGCGAGCGGAGGATCGTCGAGGGGCTCCCCGCGAAGGTGGCGGCGCTGCGTCGCGCCCTCGAGCCCGCCCTGGCCCACCCGCACGTCGGCGAGGTGCGCCAGCGCGGCCTCATGGTCGGGATCGAGCTCGTGTCCGACCGGGCGAGCAAGGCGGGGTACGACGACGCGCTGCGCGCCGGGCACCAGGTGATCCTCGCGGCGCGCCGGCGCGGCGCGGTGCTGCGCCCGCTCGGGAACGTCGTCGTCCTCATGCCCCCGCTCTCGCTCACCGAGGCCGAGCTCGCCGAGCTCGCCGGGATCGCGCTCGCCTCCATCGACGAGGTGACCGCCCGGCTCTGATGCGCGGCCTCTTCGTCACCGCCACCGACACCGGCGTCGGCAAGACCGAGGTCGCCTGCGCGCTCGTCGCCGCGGCGCGCGCGGCCGGCCTCGACGCGGTCGGGATGAAGCCCGCCCAGTCGGGGGGCTCGCCGGGCGAGCCGACCGACGCGGACCGGCTCCGCGCCGCGTCCGGCGAGGTCGAGCCGCTCGAGGCGCTCTGCCCGTACTCCTTCGCGGCGCCGCTCGCGCCAGCGGTCGCCGCCCGCGCCGAGGGGAGGGAGGTCTCGTTCCCGCGGCTCGTCGAGGTGGCGCGCGCGCTCGCCGCGCGCCACGCCGCGATCGTCGTCGAGGGGGCGGGCGGCCTCCTCGTCCCGCTCACCGAGCGCGAGACGTTCGCTGACCTCGCGGTCGCCCTCGCCCTCCCGGTCGTCGTCGTCGCGCGCGCGGGCCTCGGCACGGTGAACCACACGGCGCTCACCGTCGAGGCGCTCCGTCGCCGCGGCCTCGCGGTGGCCGCGATCGTGCTCAACCGGACCGCGCCCGCGGAGGATCCCTCCGTCCCGCACAACGCGGCGGAGATCGCGCGCCTCACCGGGATCGCTCCGTGCGCGACGCTGCCGTTCCTCGCCGATATCGAGGCGCGCGCGCGCGCGCTGCGATCCATCCTCGGCGGAAAGATCCAGTTTTAGGCGCAGGGAGCGAAAAATGGATCGATCGGGCGATCGATCCTAGAGATCGCCGACGTGCCGAACGTCGTCGACCTCACCCTCGTCTCGAACGCGCGCAGGATCCTCCGCACCGTCCTCGACGAGCGCGGGATGGGGTTCTTCCTCGTGTCCTCGTCGCGCTCCCCGAAGCTCGACCCGCGCCGGATCGCGTGGGTCGTCTCCGCCGCGCGCCGGCAGGCCTCGCAGCGCGCGCGCAGGGACCCGGACGCGCTCTCCCGCACGCGCCGCGTCGTCCGCAAGGAGCTCATCCGGCGGCTATCGGACGCGATGCTGCAGGCGGGCCTGTGACTCCGGCGCCCGCCGCCGGCGTGCGGCGCGCTACCGCTTCGCGCTCTTCTGCACGAAGCGGAGCTGCAGATCGGCGAGCAGCGTCTCGAGGAACCGCTCCTCCTCCGCCGTGAGGTTCCCCTTCGTCTTGTCCCGGAGCATCGCGAGGATATCGATGGTCTGCTTCGCGACGAGCAGGTCGGGCTCGACCGGCTTCCCCGTCTCGGGGTGGGGCGCGTCGCCGAGGTGGACGAACGCGCTCGACCCGAGGGACAGGATGAACGTGTAGAAGTCGATGGGTCCCCGCTTCGCCTCGTCGGTCATGGCGCGCCTCCCGCTCCCACCGTTCTAGTCGAAATCGAAGGCGATCCGCTCGGCGGCGTAGCCGCGCTGCACGAGGAGGACGAGGCGTCCCGAGCGGCGCGCGCGCGCCGCGGCGCGGCGGAGGTCCTGCACGGACGAGATCTCGGCCGAGTTCACCTCGCGGACGAGATCCCCCGGCTGGAGCCCGACCTCCGCCGCGGCCGAGCCGCGCGCGACCTTGCGCACGACGACGAGCGAGCGGCCCTGCGCCCGCTCCTCGGCGAGGGTGAGCCCCGTCCGCCGCGCGAGGAGCTCCATGACGCGCTCCCCGGAGAGGTCCACCGCCGTGAGGCTCACCGCGACCCGGGCGCCGTCGCGCGTGAGCTCGAGCCGGGCCGCCTGTCCGATGCCGAGATCGCGCACCCGGAAGCGAAACTCCTCGGCCGAGGACGGCTCGAACCCCTGCACCGAGACGACGACGTCGCCGCGCCGGGCGCCGGCCCGCTCCCCGGGCGAGCCGGGCTCGACGGCGACCACCGCCACGCCGCCGGAGGTCCCCTCCCGCGCGCCCTCGCGCGCGGGGAGGTCCTCGACGGAGATCCCGAGGTAGCCCTCGCGCACCTCGCCGTGGGCGACGAGATCCTCCGCGACGCGGCGCGCGCGGTCGATGGGGATGGCGAAGCCGATCCCGGCGTTCCGGTCGCCGAGGATGGCGGTGTTCACGCCGACGAGCCGCCCCTCGATGTCGAGGAGCGCGCCGCCCGAGTTTCCGGGGTTGATGGACGCGTCGGTCTGCACGAAGTCGAACAGGGTCCGCTCGCCCGCCTTGAAGTTCCGGTGGACTGCGGAGACGACGCCGGTCGTGACGGTGTGCGAGAGGCCGAACGGGTTCCCGATCGCGATGACCGTCTCGCCCGGGAGGAGCCCCTCCGAGCGGCCGAGCGTCGCGAAGGGGAGCTTCTCCTTCGCCTCGAGCTTCAGCACCGCGAGGTCGGAGGATGGGTCGCTCCCGACGACCTTGGCGATGAGGTCGCGCCCGTCGAGGAGGCCGACGCGGAAGCGCGCGCCGCGCTCGACGACGTGCGCGTTCGTGAGGACGTAGCCGTCGGGCGAGACGATGACGCCCGAGCCGAGCGAGGTGACCTGGTAGCCGCGCCGGTAGCGCGGCCGCTCGAAGAAGTCGCCGAAGAGCTGCTCCGCCATCGAGTCGGCGCGCGTCGGCACGCGGATCCGGACGAGCTCCTCGGCGGAGACGTTCACGACCGCGCCGCGCACCTTCTCGACGGCAACGACGACGGGCGTGCGGCGCGCCGTCGAGGGGCGCTGGTCCGGCGGCGGGAGCGCGAGCGGTCGCGCGGGCGCGAGGAGGATCGCGGCGAGGAGCCCGGCGCCGGTGCGCTGCACCGCGCTAGGCCTCGTCGTCGTCCCCGTCGTCCGGCTCCCCGTCCATCAGCGCCTCGATGGGCATCGCCTGCTCGGCGAGATCGGGGAGGGACTTGAGGTGCTTCTCGTAGTCCTTCTCGTCGATGACGTTCCTGCGCACGTAGCGGTGGACGACCCGCTTGTCGATCTGCTTGTTCTCGAACTGGTCGGCCATTGTCGGTAGAACCCCTGGGAAGGCCGGGAAAATAGGCGCCGTCTTGCGGGTCCGTCAAGCGCGTGCTACCCGACGGCCATGCCGGATGGCGCAGCGCGCCGTGCCCGCCTACACGGGCTGTACGCGATCGTCGCACGCCCCGAGGAGGCCCGCGCCGCGATCGAGGGTGGCGCCGGCGTCCTGCAGGTGCGGGTGAAGGACGCCCCCTCGGGCGAGGTGCTCCGCACCGCGCGCGAGGTGGTGGCGCTCGCGGCGGGGCGAGCGCTCGTCCTCGTGAACGATCGGGCCGATCTCGCGCTCCTCTCCGGCGCGGACGGCGTCCACGTCGGCGACGAGGACCTCCCGCCCTCGGAGGCGCGCAGGCTCCTCGGCCCGGACCTCCTCGTCGGCCGGACCACCCGCACGCTCGCGGAGGCGCGCGCCGCGATCGGCGAGGGCGCCGATCACGTCGGGTTCGGCCCGATCTTCGCGACGCGCACGAAGGCGCTCGCGGTCGCCCCCCGCGGCGTCGAGGCGCTCCGTGAGGTCGCCGCCGCGCTCGGCGCCCCGGTCGTCGCGATCGGCGGGATCGGCGCGGACACCATCGGGACGGTCGCCGGCGCGGGCGCCGCCTGCGCCGCGGTGGTGGGGGCGATCTTCGGCGCGGGCGACCCGGTCCTGAACGCGCGCCGCCTCGCCGACGCCTTCGCCGGCGGGAGGCGAGGACCGTGACGCGCCCCCGCATCGGCCTCACGCTCGACGCGGATGAGGGGCGGGGCCGCTACGAGCTCGGGAAGGGCTACGTCGACGCGGTGCTCGCGGCGGGCGGGCTCCCGATCCTGCTGCCACACGCACGCGAGGCGGCGGCCGCCTACCTCGCGCTCCTCGACGGGCTCGTCGTGACCGGGGGGGCGTTCGACGTGCCGCCGGAGCTCTATGGCGAGGCGTGCCGCAAGGAGTGCGGGCCGACGAAGCCCGAGCGGACCGCGTTCGAGCGGGACCTGCTCGAGGCGGCGCTCGCGGCCCGCCTCCCGGTCCTCGGGATCTGCGGCGGGATGCAGCTCCTCAACGTCGTGCGCGGGGGGACGCTCTACCAGGATCTCGCGGCCGACGCGGGGCTCGCCGGCCACGAGCAGCCGCCGCCGAAGGACCTTCCGTCGCACGCCGCCGCGGTGGCGCCGGGCACGCAGCTCGCGGCGCTCGTCGGCGCGGGGCCGCTCCTCGTGAACTCGACCCACCACCAGGCGGTGAAGGACGCCGGCGCGGGCGTGCTCGTCGCGGCGCGGGCGCCGGACGGGGTCGTCGAGGCGATCGAGCTGCCCGACCTGCCCTTCGCGCTCGGCGTCCAGTGGCACCCCGAGGCGGTCTGCCGCCACGACCCGCGCCACGCCGCGCTCTACCGCGGCCTCGTCGAGGCGGCGCGGGACGCGCGGCGATGAGCCGGGCGGCCCCGCGCGCGGCCCCGCGCGTCCTCGTCGTCGCCGGGCTCGACCCCTCCGGCGGCGCGGGGCTCGTCGCCGATCTCGAGGCGCTGCGGGCCGCCGGCGCGCGGGGCTGGGCGGTCGCGGCCGCGCTCACCGCGCAGGGGCCGCGCGGCGCCCGGGGGTTCGAGCCGGTCTCCGAGGCGATGCTCCTCGCGCAGCTCGATGCGCTCCTCGCCGGGCGGGAGCGCCCCCGCGCCGTGAAGACCGGCATGGTCGGCAGTGCGGCGCTCGCCCGCACCCTCGCCGATCGGCTCCGTGCCGCCCCGCTCCGGCGCGTGCCGCTCGTCATGGACCCGGTGCTCGCGTCGTCGTCGGGGGCGCCGCTGCTGGAGACGGACGGCCTCCCGCCGGGCGAGGCGCTGCTGCCGCTCCTCACCCGCGCGTGGCTCGCGACGCCGAACCTGCCCGAGCTCGCGGCCCTCACCGGCGACGACGTCTCGACGGACGACGCCGCGGTCCGCGCGGCGCGCCGGCTCCCGTCGCGCGCCGTGCTCGTGAAGGGCGGCCACCGCGCGGGCGCGCCGGTCGATCTCCTCGTCGAGCGCGGGCGCGTGACCCGCCTCGCCGGCCGGCGTCGCCCGGGGACCGCGCGCGGCACCGGGTGCCGCCTCGCCTCGGGGATCGCGGCGCTCCTCGCGGCGGGTCTCCCGCTCGAGGAGGCGGTGCGGCGCGCGAAGCGGCTCGTCGAGCGCTACCTCGACGCGCCCTAGTTGCCGCCGTCGCGCCGGCGCTCCATCTCGGCGAAGAAGGTCGTCGGCCGAAAGAAGACGAGCGGGATCGTGCAGGTCGGGCCCTGGCGCTGCTTCGCGACGATGAGGTCCACCTCGAGCGTGTCCCCGACGGCGGCGCCGCCCTGCTGGTCCTTCGAGTCCTCCTCGTTCCGGTGGAGGAACATGACGATGTCGGCGTCCTGCTCGATGGCGCCCGACTCGCGGAGGTCGGAGAGCATCGGCGGCTCGCCCTTGCGCTTCTCGACGCCGCGGTTCAGCTGCGAGAGCGCGATCACCGGGCACTCGAGCTCCTTCGCGAGCGACTTGAGGGAGCGGCTGATCGTCGCGATCTCCTGCTCGCGCGACTGGTTCGACCGGTCGGACGGCGCGTGCATGAGCTGCAGGTAGTCGACGAGCACGAGGTCGAGCGCCCCGTTCTCGCGCCGGAGCTTCCGGCACTTAGACCGCAGCTCGACCGGCGTCAGGACGAAGTTGTCGTCGAGCCACAGGCTCGCGGCGGAGAGCCGATCGCCCTGCGCCGCGATCTTGGTCCAGTCATAGGTGGAGAGCATGCCCTGCGAGAGCCGCCGCCAGTCGAGCTTCGCCTCGGACGCGAGCATGCGCAGCGCGAGCTGCTCGGACGGCATCTCGAGCGAGAAGAAGGCGACCTTCTTGCCCGCCTTCGCCGCCGCGTGCGTCGCGATGTTGAGCGCGAACGCGGTCTTGCCGACCGACGGGCGCGCGGCGAGCACGACGAGCTGCCCCGGCTGGAGCCCGAGGGTGTTCTTGTCGAGCGTCTGGAACCCGGTCGGCACGCCCGTGATCGGCGACTGCCCGGACTGGACCCGCTGCTGGACCGCCTCGAGCTTCTCGAGCGCCTTCCAGACGGGCTCCTTGATGGGCCGGAGCGTCTCGGTCCCGACGCCCTGCGCGGCGGAGAAGACCTCCTGCTGCGCCGCCTCGAGGAAGCCCTGGACGCTCGTCCCGGCCTCGTACCCGCGCTCCACGAGCCCCTGCGCGACGAGCATCATGTTGCGCAGGCTCGAGAGCTCCTTCACGCCGCGCGCGTAGTGCGCGACGTTGGCGGTGAGCCCGACCGCCCGCTGGAGCACGAAGGGGAGCTCGCGGGGGACAGCGCCCCCGAGGAGCCCCTTCGCGTCGAGCCGCTGCTGCACCATCACCGCGTCGAGGGTCTTCGCCTCCTTCGCGAGCTCGACGCACGCCTCGTACACGTGCTGGTGCTCGAGCCGGTAGAAGTCGCGCGGCTGGAGGGTCCCCGCGACCTGGTCGAACGCGGTGTCGTCCGAGAGGATCGCCCCGAGCACCGCCTGCTCCGACTCGAGGCTGTGGGGGAGGTCGCGCGCGGTCCGGAGCGCGAGCGGCGGATCGGGGCGACGGGCGGGGTCGTACTCCGGCATGGCGCGCACAGTAGCAGCGGCGCCTGACGGGATTCATCGTGGATGTGCGGTGGAGAAGGCCGAAATTCATGTGGAACGACGCGGTGGAAAGGGTGTGGACGGAACGTGGATGGAGCGTGGACGGCGGCGCGAAGGCCCGCCGTGTCCCACGGAGATGGGCTTGCGCCCCGGTTCGATCCCGCTCCCGAACCCGTGTAGAAGGGAAGGATGCGAAAGCTCGCGTTCGTGCTCCCGCTCCTCCTCGCCGCGTGCGCCGGGATCCAGGACCTCGCGCGGTCCGCGGTGAAGACGCCGAAGCTCACCTTCCGGTCGGCGTCCGTCCAGGCGCTCAACCTCGACGGCGCGACGGTCGCCTTCACCTGGGACCTCGAGAACCCGAACGGCTTCGGCGTGGATCTCGCGCGCGTCGGCTGGTCGGTCGAGGTCGAGGGAAAGCGCGTCGCCGCGGGCGATCTCCCTGGCGGCCTCAAGATCGTCGCGAACGGCACCGTCCCGGTGACCTTCCCGGTCCGCGTCCGGTTCCAGGACGTCCCCGGCATCGTCGCGCTCCTCGGGAGCGGCAAGGACGTGCTGCACTACAAGCTCGGCGGCACGATCGGCGTCGGGACGCCGATCGGGATCCTCGACCTGCCGCTCTCGCACGAGGACCAGCTCCGCCTGCCGTCCCTCCCGCGCTTCGCGCTCGACGGCGTCGCGATCCGGAGCGTCGGCTTCACCGAGATCGCGCTCGACGTGCGGGTCCGCGTGCGGAACCCGAACGCCTTCCCCCTGCCGGTCGGCCAGCTCGAGTACGCGCTCGCGATCGGGGGCGCGCCCGTCGCCCGCGCGGACGCCGCCGAGCTCGCCGCCGTGCCGGGCGGGACGAGCGCGGTCGTCGCGATCCCGGTCCGGTTCGACGTCATGTCGGCGGGGCGCGCCGCGGCGGACCTCGCGCGCGGCGGCGAGGTGCAGGTGGATCTCACCGGCAAGGCGAGTCTCGCCGGGATCCCGATCCCGCTCGAGCTGAAGGGCCGCGTCCCGGCGCGCCGATAGGGCAAAGGGCGCACACCGCGCCGCACACCGCCTCATCCCAGGATCGTGCGATGGCGCGCCGACGGCGGGCGCGCCACGTTCATGGGGGGGAGCGCGATGACGGAGGAGTGGGTCTCAAGCTTTTCGATGGGCGTCGAGCAGATCGACGTGGAGCACCGCCAGATCCTGCGGCGGGTCTCGCAGCTCACCGCCACGGCCGACGAGGGACGGCCGGACGAGGTGCGCGGCGCCCTCCGCTTCCTCCACGCGTACCTCTCCCATCACTTCGAGGACGAGCAGAGCTGGATGGACGACGTGGGGTATCCCGGCGCGCGCGAGCACGCCCGCCTCCACGCCGCGCTGCTCGCGCGGATCGCCTCGGCGCGCGATCTCGCGATCGCGCAGCTCGCCGCCTTCGGCGCCGACGTCGCGCGCGGCGTCGAGGAGCACATGCGGGTCGAGGACCTGAAGCTCGCCCGGTTCTTCACGGCGCGCGCGAACCTGCGGCTCCTCGCCGAGGCGGCGCCGGGCCACCGGGCCGTGCTCACGCCGCTGCCGGGCGCGCTCGAGGCGGTGGTCCACGGCGAGCCCGCCTCGTGCGCTTCCGCGAAGGCGAAGCGGGGCCGCTCGGAGGAGTAGCACCGCGCCGGCGCGCTACCCGGCGGCGGCGGCGGTGAGCCCGCGGACGATGAAGTAGATCGCGTCCGGGTGGTGGAGCACGATCGCGGAGGTGGACTGCTCCGGCACCATCTGGTGACCCTCGGTGAGCGTGACGCCGATCGCGCGATCCGGGTCGAGCAGCTTCCAGACCTGCCGCTGGTCCGAGAGCTCGGGCCAGGACGGGTACCCCGGCGAGTAGCGCTTCCCCTGTCCCTCCGGGACGCCGAGCTCACGTCGCACCTGGCGGTGCCAGTACTCGGCGAGCGCCTCCGCCGACTCGACGGCGAGGCCGTGCAGGAAGAGGCCGTGCGAGTAGTCGCCGCGCTCCTGGGCCTCGTCGGCGATGCGCGACGCCTGGTCGCCGACGGTGACCACCTGGAGCTCGCAGACGTCCGACCCCGGCTCCTCGCGGAACCAGTCGGCCATGCAGAGGTGCCGGTCGTCCGACTGGCGCGGGAGCACGAGGCGCGCGACCTCGGCCTTGCGCTGGACCGGGTCGAGCACGACGAGGTCGTTCCCCTCGGCGTGGCAGGGGAAGTAGCCGTAGACCACCTTCGGCACGAGCCAGCCCTTCGCCTGCGCCTCGCTCTTCAGCTCCTCGAGCTTCGGGCCGAACTCCTCGCGGATCATCCGCTCGTACTCGGCCCCCTTCGCGCGGACGCCCCACTGGAGCTTGTAGAGCTCGTCGAGATCGAGGTGCGGCCAGACCTCGGCGAGCGAGATCTGGCCGGCGGGGACGACGCGCGGCCCCCAGAACGGCGGGGTGGGGATGCGTGGCGCGGGCGCGACGTCGGAGCGCCGCGCCGGCACCGCCGCGGCGGGCGCCGCCGCGGGGGCGTCCTTCTCCGCGAGCGCCTTCTGGAGCACCGCGTGGCGGAGCGCCTCGCGCTTCTCCGGCACGACGAGCTGCTCCACGATGTCGAGCCCCTCGAAGGCGTCCTTCGCGTAGAAGACGCCGCCCGCGTACGGCGTGCCCGCCTGCGTGACGTGGATCCGGTACCCGAAGCGCCGGTTGATCGCGGCCCCGCCGACCACGACCGGGAAGGTGAGGTTCCGGCGGTGGAGCTCGTCGACGCAGAACGGCATCTGCTTCGAGGTGGAGACGAGCAGCGCAGAGAGGCCGATCGCGTCGGCGCCGACCGCCACCGCCTTCTCGATGATCGTGGCGACCGGCACCTGCTTGCCGAGGTCGTGCACGGTGAAGCCGTTGTTCGTGAGGATCGTCTTCACGAGGTTCTTGCCGATGTCGTGCACGTCGCCGTACACGGTCGCGAGAACGACGTGCCCCTTCGAGACGCCCTCCTTCCGCTCGAGGAACTTCTCGAGGTGGGCGACGGCCTTCTTCATCACCTCCGCCGACTGCAGCACGAACGGGAGGATGAGCTCGCCCGCGCCGAACCGGTCGCCCACGTCCTTCATCGCCGGGAGCAGCACCTCGTTCAGCACCGCGACCGCGGGCCGCCGTCCGAGCGCCTCGTCGATGAGCGCCTCGATCCCCTCCGGGCGGCGGTGGAGGATCTGCAGGGCGATCCGCTCCTCCGCGCTCTTGCCGGCGAGGAGGTCCTCGGTCGGGATGACCTTCTCCGCCCCCTTCTCGCCGAAGTGGGCGATGAGGCGGGCGAGCGCGTCCGGGCGCCGGTCGAAGACGAGGTCCTCGGCGACCGCGCGCTCCGCCTCGGCGATCTGCGGGTAGGCGCGGATGTCCTTCGGGTTCACGATGGCGAGGTCGAGCCCCGCCTTCACCGCGTGGAAGAGGAAGACCGAGTTCACGACCTCGCGCGCGTTCTTCGCGAGCCCGAACGAGACGTTCGAGACCCCGAGCGTCGTGAAGACGCCAGGGTTCTCCGCCTTGATCCGGCGGATCCCCTCGAGCGTCTCGACCGCGCTGTGGCGGTACTCCTCTCCGCCCGTCGCGAGCGTGAAGGTGAGCGCGTCGAAGACGAGCGACTGCGGGGGGACGCCGTACTCCCCCGCGACCTGGACGAGGCGGCGCGCGATCTCAGCCTTGCGCTCGGCGGTCTGCGCCATGCCCTTCTCGTCGATGGTCATCGCGACGACCGCGGCGCCGTAGCGCCGCACGAGCGGCAGCACCTTCTTCACGCGCTCGCCGGACTTCTCGAGGTTCACCGAGTTCACGATGCAGCGGCCCGGGTAGACCTTGAGGGCGCTCTCGACGACGTCCGCCTCGGTCGAGTCGATCATGAGCGGCGCGTCCACGGCCTGCGAGAGCAGCTTCGCGAGGGCGCGCATCTGGGCCCCCTCGTCGTCCCGCTCGTTCAGCGCGACGCACACGTCGAGCACGTGGGCCCCCGCCTCCACCTGCCCGCGCGCGATCTGCACGAGGCCGGCGTAGTCGTCGGCGAGCAGCAGCTCCTTCACCTTGCGCGAGCCCTGCGCGTTCAGGCGCTCGCCGACGATGAGCGGGCGCGGCTCCATCGCGAGCGGCACCGCCTTCATCGCCGAGGAGAGCTCGGGCGCGGGGGGCGGCCGGCTGCGGCGCGGCGCGCCCTCGAGGGCCCGGATCCGCTTCACCACCTCCCGCAGGTGCTCGGGGGTCGTCCCGCAGCAGCCGCCGACGAGGTCCACGCCGAAGTCGGACACGAAGCTCGCGAGCGCCTCGGCGAGGAGGTCCGGCGACAGCTTGTAGACGGCGTGACCTTCCACGTTCTCGGGCATCCCGGCGTTCGGGAGCACGGAGACGTAGTGGCTCGTCTTCTCGGCGAGCGCCTTCACCGACGCGCGCATCTCGTCCGGGCCGGTCGAGCAGTTGAGGCCGATCGCGTCCACCGGGAGCCGCTCGAGCGTCGCGATCGCCGAGGCGACGTCGGTGCCGAGGAGCATCCGGCCGTTCGCGTCGATGAGCGTCGGCTGCGCGATGATGAAGACGTCGCGCAGGCAGTCGCGCCGGCACGCGTCGGCGGCGAGCACCGCGGCGCGCAGCTCCAGCATGTCCTGCTGGGTCTCGATGATGAGGGCGTCGACCCCGCCTTCGATGAGCCCCTTCGCCTGCTCGAAGAAGATCCGCTCGAGCGCGTCGGCCGTGATGTTGCCGAGCGCCGGGTCGGTCGACGAGGGGAGCATGCCCGTCGGCCCCATCGAGCCCGCGACGAAGCGCGGCCGGTCGGGGGTCGAGAACCGCTCCGCGGCGCGCCGGGCGACGATCGCCGCCTTGAAGTTCACCTCGTAGGTGCGGTGGCCGAGGCCGTACTCGTCGAGCTTCAGCCGGGAGGACCCGAACGTGTTCGTCTCGACGACGTCGCAGCCGACCGCGAAGTAGCGGGCGTGGATGTCCTCGATGAGGTCCGGGCGCGTGAGGACGAGCAGGTCGTTCGCCCCCTCCTTGCCGCCGTACTCCGACGGCTTCAGCTCGTGGCGCTGGATCTGGGTCCCCATCGCGCCGTCGAAGACGAGGACACGCTGGGCGACGGCTTCGCGAAAGGTCATCGCCGTTTCTTGTACTACAGCGTTGCCGTGGTTGCCGCTCGCGTGGCGCGGTGGAATTCCCGCCCTACCCATCGCGTCGCAGGGGTCCCCCGGCGAGAGGGGCCTCGCCCGGCCGGCGCGTGCGACCGGCCGTCCTGGGGGTAGAATCCGGTCGTGCTCCATGAGGCGCGCTACTGGGAACCGGCGCCCGGCGGAAAAGTGCTTTGCACGCTCTGCCCGCGCGAGTGCCGCATCGGCGAGGGGCAGGACGGGTTCTGCTTCATCCGCAGGAACCGCGGCGGACGGCTCGTCACCGCGGGCTGGGGGACGACCACCGGGTTCGCGGTCGATCCGGTCGAGAAGAAGCCGCTCGACCACTTCTACCCGGGCTCGACCGTGCTCTCCTTCGGCACGGCGGGCTGCAACCTCGGCTGCCGCTTCTGCCAGAACTGGGACATCTCGAAGGCGCGCCGCGACGAGGCGCTGAGCGAGCACGAGTGGACCCCCGAGCGCGTGGTGGACCTCGCGTTGCGGATGCGCGCGCCCGGGATCGCCTTCACCTACAACGACCCCACCATCTGGGCCGAGTACGCGATCGACGTGGCGCGCGAGGCGCGGGCGCGCGGGCTCTACACCGTTTTCATCACGAACGGCTACATCGGGCGAGCGGCGCGGGAGGAGATCTTCCGCCACATGGACGCCGCGAACGTCGACCTGAAGGCGTTCACCGACTCCTTCTACGCGCACGAGACGCTCTCGCACCTCGAGCCGGTGAAGGAGACGCTCGAGTGGCTCGCGCGCGAGACGGACGTGTGGGTCGAGGTCACGAACCTCGTCATCCCGGGGCTCAACGACGGCGAGGACGAGACGCGCGCCCTCGCGGACTGGGTCGCGGCGCGGATGGGACCGGACGTCCCGGTCCACTTCACCGCCTTCCACCCCGACTACAAGATGCTCGACCGGCCGCGCACGCCGGCTGCGACGCTCACCCGCGCCCGCGAGATCGCCCGCGCCGCGGGCCTGCGCTACGTCTACACGGGGAACGTCCACGACCGCGACGGCCAGACCACCTTCTGCCCGGGCTGTGGCGCGCCCGTCATCGAGCGCGACTGGTTCGCGGTCAGAAAGGTCGCGCTGCGGGGCGGCGCGTGCGCCGCGTGCGGCGAGCGGATCGCGGGGCGGTTCGCGGAGGGCCCGGTCGCGCCGACCGCGGGGCTGCGCGTCCCGCTCGGGATCCCGAGCTGATCAGGGGGACGTCGGAACGGCGAGGCCGCAGCTCGTCTTGCCGCTCTCGGTGAGCAGCCACTCGCAGAAGGTCGCGCCGGACGGCTCGTGGCAGGTGGCGAGGAGCGCGTCGCAGTGGTCCTGCGTCGAGGTGGGCGGATCGAGCGCCTTGAGCTGGTCCTCGACCTGCGTCTTGCAGGCTTCTCCGCCCGTGCCCGTGCACGCGCAGAGCTTCTCGCCGAGCTCCTGGCAAGGTGACTTGGCGCACGCGGAGAGGAGCGCTATGGCGAGGGCGGCGGCGAGGCGGCGCATCGAGGCGGGGGAGGATCGCTTGCGGGGCCGCCCGCGTCAACCACTGGGCGGGGGGACACTCACCTCGCTGCGCTCGGCTCGCGCCCCCCCGAACCCCCCGCTCGCTCAGGGGCAGCCTCATCCGGCTGCCCCTGCGCTCGCATCGCTGGGCGGGGGGACACTCACCTCGCTGCGCTCGGCTCGCGCCCCCCGAACCGAATAGCGCGCGGGGCCCGCCCGTCCGATACTGAGACGCCATGAAAGCCCTCCTCCCCGCCCTTCTCCTCGCCGCCTCTCCCGCGCCGGCTGCGCCTCCCGCGCCCGCCGCCCCTGCTGCGCCCGCCGCACGCCCGGCGACCGCTCCCGATCGGGCCGCGAGCGAGCTCGCCCGCAAGGTTCAGGCCTACTACGAGGCGACCCGCGATCTCGAGGCGCGCTTCGAGCAGGTCTACACGTACGCGGGCTTCGGCCGGAAGCAGCTCTCCTCCGGCACGCTGCGCGTGAAGAAGCCGGGGATGATGCGCTGGGACTACGCGAAACCTTCGGAGAAGACCGTCGCGGTGAAGGGGACGCGCCTCGTGCAGTACGAGCCCGAGGAGCACCAGGCCTACGTCGACGAGCGGTTCGACGCCTCCGCGATGAGCGCGGCCGTCACGTTCCTCCTCGGCAAGGGCGACCTCGCCCGGGACTTCACGCTCGCGAGCGGCGAGGGGGGCGCGCTCCTCCTGCGTCCGAAGGAGCCCGACCCGCGCGTCGAGTCGATCGCCCTCTCGCTCGGCCCCTCGGGCGAGGTCGTCGCCACCCGCGTCGTCGACGGGGCGGGCAACGTGAACGAGATCAAGTTCAGCGAGGTGAAGCGGAACCCGGGCCTGCCCGACTCGGCCTTCGACGTGAAGCTGCCGAAGGACGTGCGTCGGGTGGACGCGTCCGGCAGGTAGGATCAACCGACGACGGGGAGGCCGCCGCGCCTGCGCGGGCCGCCACCAGGTCCGCGCGGGAGCGGCAGCGCCGCCCGGCCCGGCTCGCGGGCGACCACCTTGCCGACGAGGTCGTAGTCGGAGGCGTCGGTCACCTCGACGGTCACGATCTCCCCCGGGTAGGCGACCCCGTCGTTCACGTACGTGAGGCCGTCGATCTCCGGCGCCTGCTGCGCGTGCCGGCCGGCGAGGAGGTGCTCGGTCTCCTCGGCGCGGCCCTCGACGAGCACCTCGACGCGGCGGCCGATCAGGGCGCGCTGGTGGGCGCGGGAGATCCCCTGCTGCAGCTCCATCACCCGCTCGAACCGCGACCGCTTCACCCGGTCCGGCACCTGCCCCGCCATCTCGGCCGCCGGGGTCCCGTCCTCGGGCGAGAACTCGAACACCCCGAGCCGCTCGAAGCGCGACTCCTCTACGAAGCGGACGAGGTCCTCGAAGTCCGCCTCGGTCTCGCCCGGGAGCCCGACGATGAGCGAGGTTCGCAAGGCGAGCCCAGGAACGCGGGCGCGGAGCCGTGCGAGGAGCGCGCGGAGGAACACCGAGTCGCGCCCACGCTTCATCGCCCGGAGCAGCCGGTCCGAGCTGTGCTGGAGCGGCATGTCGAGGTACTTCACGATCTTCGGCTCGTCGGCGAGCGTCTCGACGAGCGCGTCCGGAACGTCGCGCGGGTAGGCGTAGTGGAGCCGCATCCAGCGGATCCCGTCCACCTTCGCGAGCGCGCGCAGGAGCGCGTGGAGCCGCGGCCGGCCGGGGAGGTCGGTCCCGTACGCGGTGAGGTCCTGCGCGACGAGGGACAGCTCGATCGTGCCCTGCCGCGCGAGCGCCTCGGCCTCGGCGACGACGTCCTCGATCGGGCGCGAGCGCTGCGGGCCGCGCAGCTTCGGGATGATGCAGAAGGCGCAGGCGTTGTCGCAGCCCTCGGAGATCTTGAGGTAGGCGGTGTGCGACGGGAGCGAGTTCACCCGCGGCGTCGAGGCGGAGTGGACGAAGTCGGGGTCCGGGACGACGAGCCGCTTCGCCTGCGCGTCCGAGACGATCCGCGCGACGTCGGCGTAGGCGCCCGTGCCGAGGAAGTGGTCCACCTCCGGCAGCTCGCGCGCGAGCTCGGCGCCGTGGCGCTGCACGAGGCAGCCCGTCACGACGAGCTTCTTGCAGCGCCCCTCGCGCCTCAGCTCGGCGAGCCCCACGATCGCGTCGACCGACTCGACCTTCGCGCTCTCGATGAAGCCGCAGGTGTTCACGACGATCACCTCGGCCTCTTCCGGCTCCTGCACGAGCCGGTAGCCGGCTTCGGCGAGCGTCCCGAGCATCACCTCGCTGTCCACCCGGTTCTTCGGGCAGCCGAGGGTGTGCATGTAGACGCGGGTCGCCACGGGCCCGCGCGATCTAACAGACCGGGCGAACGGGGGCAACGCGGGGGGGCCGCGGGCGGCCGCCCGGGGAAGGCGCGTCCTGGCGGGCGCCCGCGGCGAGGCGGGGGCGGGCGCGGCGCCCCGCGGCGAGGGCTGCCTAAGTTTCCCGCCGAGGTGAGCTCATGCCCGCTCCGAACCCCCCGTCCACCCACGACGAGACCTGGCCGCCGCTCGCCCTCGAGGGCTGGCGGGAGACCCGCGACACGCTCCACATGTGGACGCAGATCGTCGGGAAGGTCCGGCTCGCCCTCTCCCCGCGAATGAACCACTGGTGGCACGCGCCGCTCTACGTCACGGCGCGCGGGCTCACCACCTCGCCGATCCCGTACGGCGCGCGCAGCGTCGAGCTCCGGCTCGACCTCCTCGACCACAACCTGCGCGTCGAGGCGAGCGACGGCCGCCGCCGCGTCCTGCCGCTCCTCCCGCGGACGGTCCGGTCCTTCCACGAGGAGCTCCTCGCCGCCCTGCACGCGATCGACGTCGACGTGCACGTCTGGCGGATGCCGGTGGAGGTCCCGGACCCGATCCCGTTCGACGAGGACGAGGTGCACCGCGCCTACGATCCCGACGCGGCGAGCCGCTTCTTCCGCGCGCTCGCGCGGACGGACGAGGCGCTGAAGGCGTTCGCCGGCCGGTTCGTGGGGAAGCAGAGCCCCGTCCACTTCTTCTGGGGCTCGTTCGACCTCGCCCAGACGCGGTTCTCGGGGCGGCGCGCGCCGGAGCGGCCCGGGGCGGATCGGATCACGCGCGAGGCGTACTCGCACGAGGTCCTCTCCTTCGGGTTCTGGCCGGGCGGCGCCCTCCCGGGCGGTGTCTCCGTGGACGAGCCGGTGTTCTACGCCTACGCCGCGCCCGAGCCCGCGGGCTTCCGCGACGCCGCCGCGCGGCCGTCCGCCGCGCGCTACGACACGCGGCTCTCGGAGTTCTTCCTGCCGTACGAGGCCGTCCGCGCGAGCGCGGCGCCGCGCGACGCGCTGCTCGAGTTCTGCCAGTCGGTCTACGACGCCGGCGCGACGCTCGGCGGCTGGGACCGGAGCGCGCTCGACGCGGAGCCTCCGCCGCGGAAGCCGGACGACGTCGCGCACCCGGCGGTGCACCCAGCGTGACGGAGCGCGGGCGGCGACCCGCGACCCGCCTGTGTCCGCCCGGCCCACGCGCGGCCACGCCCGGCGGAAACCGCAGTGCGGACGCGCTCCTCCGCGCGGGCCCGCGGCTTGCTCTCCCGCGGAGGCATGAGACGACTCCTCGCCATCGGCTTCATCTGGCTGTGCTGCGCCGCCGCCTGGGCGGTGCTCGCGTCCACCCTCGCCGTCCGGAGCGGCGTGGCCTCGGGCGGACTCCTCCCCGAGGTGCACGCGCTCTGGGGCCCACCGCTCGCGCAGGCGCCCCCGTCCGCGCGCGGCACCGAGACGCACCGCGCGAAGCAGCGCGAGCAGAAGTACGACGAGCGCGAGAAGCGCTACTTCGAGGTGGAGCGGGAGGCGGACGTGACGACCGAGCGCGAGCTGCCGCTCGACTCGTCGCGGATCGACGCCTCGCTCGCGCTCCACCACCGGCGCAAGGGGCTTCTCTGGTTCCCCACCTACGACGTGGCGTTCCGCGGCCGCTACGAGTTCCGGAACGAGTCGGCGGTGGCTCGGCGGGTGTCCGTCGCGTTCCCGGTGGAGCGCAGCGTCACCTACGACGGCTTCGTCGTCGAGGACGCGGCGGGGAAGCCGGTCGAGGTCGCCTTCGAGGACGGGCTCGCGCGGTTCCAGCGCCCGGTCCCCGCGGGCGAGCGGCTCGCGTTCACCGTTCGCTACAGGGCGCGCGGGACCGAGCGCTGGTCCTACGGCACGCAGGGCGGCGGCCTCGGCCCGGAGCACGGACGGGCGCGCGACTTCGAGCTCGCGCTGGCGACCGACTTCGCCGAGGTGGATTTCCCGGCCGGCACGCTTTCCCCGTCCGAGCACGCCGCGGTCGAGGGCGGCTGGCGCGGCACCTGGCGCTTCGAGCAGATCGTCGGGACCGCGCCGGTCGGCATCGTCCTCCCCGAGCGGCTCAACCCCGGCCCGCTCGCCTCGAAGATCACCTTCTTCGCGCCGATCTCGCTCCTCTTCTTCTTCTTCGTGAACGGGATCCTGCTCGCGGCGCGCCGGCGGTCGATCCACCCGATGAACTACTTCCTGCTCGCGTGCGCGTTCTTCGCCTTCCACCTGCTCTTCGCCTACCTCATCGACCACCTCGAGGTGGCGCCTGCGTTCGCGCTCGCGTCGGTGGTCTCGGTCGCCCTCGTCGTCTCGTACGGGCGGCTCTTCGTCGGCTGGCGGAGCGCGCTCCTCCAGCTCGGGCTCTCGCAGCTCGTCTACCTCGTCCTGTTCTCGGTGAGCTTCTTCTGGAGCGGCTTCACCGGGCTCGCCATCACGGTCGGCGCGGTCCTGACGCTGTTCGTGATCATGCAGATCACCGGGCGGCTCGACTGGGACCGGGTCGCCGCGCGCGCCCCGGCGGGCGGACCCGCCGCGGCACCGCCCGGCCCGGGCAGCTGACCCGCTCGCGTCCGCGCGCCGACCGCGGCGCGCCCTCGCCGCGACCGTCTACTCGCGGAAGTTCTGGAACTGGAGCGGCACGCCGAGCGATGCCGTGCGGATCGCCTGCATGCAGGCCTGGAGGTCGTCGCGCTTCTTGCCGGTGATCCGCACCGCCTCGCCCTGGATCGCCGCCTGGACCTTGAGCCCGCGCTCCTTCACGAGCGCGACGATCTTCTTCGCGTCCTCCTGCTTCAGCCCCTTCTTCAGCTTCACGAGCTGGCGGACGTGGCCGCCGGAGGCGGGCTCCACCTTCTGCGGATCGAGCCCCTCGAGCGGCACGCCGCGCTTCGCGAGCTTCTCCATGAGGACGCCGAGCGCCGCCTCCGCGCGCCCGTCGGAGTTCGCCTTCACGACGACGTGCCCCTCCTTGTCGCGCTCGAGATCGGTGCTCGTCCCCTTGAAGTCGAAGCGCTGGGCGATCTCCTTCCGAGCCTGGTTGAAGGCGTTCTCGACCTCCATGAGGTCCAGCTCGGACACCACGTCGAAGCTCGGCATCGTCCACCCTCCGCCCGCGAGGCGGGCAGCCCGGATTATCCACGCCCGGCCGGGGATCGTCCGGACTAAAGCTCGAGCACCACCGCCAGGACCGAGGGGCGCCGCCCCACCTCCCGCCTGAACCAGCGCCGGACCGCTCCCCGCAAGGCCTCCTGCACCTCGCCGACGTCGGTGCGCGCAGGCGCCGAGAGCTCCTCGACCGCACGCAGCACCTCGCCCCGGAGTGCGTCCTCCGCGCCCTCGAAGCCGGCGACGCCCTTCGCGAAGAGCTCGGGACCGCGCACCACGGCCCCGGTCGCCTTCTCGATCGCGAGCACCGCGATGAGGAGCCCCGCCTCGGCGAGGAGGCGCCGGTCCTTCACGACGAGCGCGCCGATGTCGGCGCCGAGGAGCGCGTCGCGGTCCGTGTAGACGCGGCCGACCGGGACCGCCTCGCCCGTCACCCGCACCCCGCCGTCCGCGAGCTCGAGCACCTCGCCGTCGACGAGCACGTCGCGCCCGGCGACGCCCTCGGCGGCGGCGTGCGCCGCGTGGCGGGCGAGGTGGCGAAACTCCCCGTGGATGGGGACGAAGTGGGCGGGGCGGGCGAGCGCGATGAGCCGCCGCTGCTCCGCCTCCTGCGCGTGGCCCGACACGTGGAGCGGGCGGAGCCCCTCGTACGCCACCTCGGCGCCGCGGCGGCAGAGCTCGTTCACGAGCTGGCCGACCGCGACCTCGTTGCCCGGGATGAAGCGCGAGGAGAGGACGACGAGGTCGCCCGGCGAGATGGCGAGGTCCGGGTGCTCGCCGCGCGCGAGGCGGGCGAGCGCGCTCCGCGGCTCGCCCTGCGTCCCGGTCGTGAGGACGCACAGCTCGCGCGGCGGCAGGTCGCGCGCCTGCGGGGCCCCGATCGGCATCCAGGCCGGCACCTCGAGGTACCCGAGCGCCTGCGCGAGGCGGACGTTCGCCTCCATCGAGCGGCCGAGGAGCGCGAGGCGCCGTCCGAAGGCGCGGGCCGCGTTCACGATCTGCTGGATCCGGTGGATGTTCGACGCGAAGCAGGCGACGAGGACCCGACCGCGCGCCCGCTCGAACGACTCCTCGAGGGCCGCGCCCACCTCGGACTCGGAGAGCGAGGTGCCGGCCCGCTCGGCGTTCGTCGAGTCGGAGAGCAGGAGCCGCACCCCCTCGCGTCCGAGCGCCCCGATGCGCGCGAGGTCCATGCCGGGGCCGGCGACCGGGCGCGGGTCGATCTTGAAGTCTCCCGAGTGCAGGATCGTGCCCTGCGGCGTGCGGAGCGCGAGCCCGCAGGAGTCGGGGATCGAGTGGGTGACCGAGAAGAACTCGGCCGAGAGGGGGGAGGCCTCGCCCGCAGGCCGCACGTCGCCGGGGACGACCTCCCGCAGGTCGGCCGTGACGCCGGCCTCCTCGAGGCGCGGCCGGAGGAGCGCGAGCGTGAAGCGCGTCGCGTAGACCGGGACCGGGATCTCGCGCAGGAGGAACGGGAGGGCGCCGAGGTGGTCCTCGTGGCCGTGGGTGACGAAGACCGCGCCCACCCGCTCGCGCCGCTCCCGCAGGAAGGAGAGGTCGGGCGCGATGACGTCCACGCCCACCGGCTCGTTGGGGAACATGATCCCGCAGTCCACGACGGCGATGCGGCCCTCGCACTCGATCGCCATGCAGTTCATGCCGATCTCGCCGAGGCCGCCCAGGGCGACGATGCGGACGGGTGGGGCCACGGACCGAATGTACCGTCGCGCGCCCCGCGCCGCAGCGGTCCTCTCGCGAGGTCGTGTGCTAGCCTGCGGCCCGTGCCGCGCCCGCTCGTCGCGCTCTTCCTCGTTGCCGTGGCCGCCCTCGCCGCGCCGGCGCCCGCCCGCGGCGACGACGACCCCAGGGCGCGGGGCGAGCTCGTCTCCCTCGGCTTCGCCTGGCCCGCCCCCGCCCGCGCGAAGGTGACGTACCGGCGGACGCGGCTGCGGACCGGACGGCCCGCGGGCACGTTCACGGCGCGCTACGAGACGGTCGCGGAGGCCGTAGACGGCGGGCTCTCGATCTCGACCCGGGCGACGACCTGGCGCGGCGATCTCCCCTTCCCGCCGGCGCTCGCGAAGGAGGCGATCCGCGCCTCGGAGCGGGTCGTGCAGCTCATCCGGCCGGAGGGCGAGTTCGCGGCCCTCGACGGCGTCGAGGCGCTCCGCCCGGTGCTCGCCCGCGTCCTCGAGGACGCGCGCGTTCCGCACGAGCAGGCGGAGCGCGCGCTCGCCCTCGCGCTCGCGGCGACCCGCGCCGACGCCGAGGAGCTCTGGAACCTCTCCGCCGGCTTCTGGACGGGCGCCGAGCTGAAGCTCGGCGAGACCTACGCGATGCAGGCGGAGGGGGAGGTGCCGCTCCTGCCCGGCGTGCGCGGCGGGCAGGTCGTGGAGTTCGGCGTGCGCCGGCGGGTCCCGTGCGCCGCCGCGGAGCGCGAGGCCCGCTGCGTCGAGGCGGTGCTCCGCTCGACCCCCGACCGCGAGGCGCTCGAGCGCGCCGCGCCCGCGCTCCTCGCGCGGCTCCTCCCGGCCACGGCGGAGCCTCCCGAGGACGCGCAGAAGGACCTCTCCGCGGGCAGCGAGCTCCTCCTCGTGACGGACCCCGCCACGCTCCTGCCGCGGCGGATCGTCTGGACGAAGGCGGTGCGGCTGGGCGGCGGGGACCGCGGTCCGCCGCGGGCGGAGCAGGTCGACCGCTCGGAGTGGGACTACCGCTGGCTGCCCCCGGCGCCGCCGCCGAGGCGCCGGCGCCCGCCGGTCGCGGCCCGCGCGCCGCGGTGAGCGCCGCGCTATCACTCGCTCCGCGGCATGATCGACCTCCTCTCCGACCTGAACGACCCGCAGCGCGAGGCCGTGCTGCACGGCGCGGGGCCGCTCCTCGTCCTCGCCGGCGCGGGGAGCGGAAAGACCCGCGTCATCGTCCACCGGATCGCGCGCCTCGTGTCGGAGGAGGGCGTCGTCCCCTGGCGCATCCTCGCCGTCACCTTCACGAACAAGGCGGCCGGCGAGATGCGCGAGCGGCTCGCCGCGCTGCTCGGCGCGACGGCGCTCGAGCTCTGGGTCCAGACGTTCCACGCCTTCGGCGCGCGCTTCCTCCGCCGCGAGGCGGCGCGGGCCGGGCTCTCGCAGTCGTTCCCGATCTACGACGACGACGACCAGCTCCGGCTCGTGAAAGGGATCCTCGCCGAGCTCGGCGCGGACGACGGCGAGACGCTCACCCCGCGCCAGGCGCTCTCGCGCATCGACCAGTGGAAGGGGCTCGCGCTCCGCCCGGCCGAGACGAATCCCGGCGAGTACGACGTCGAGGGGCAGCTCGCGCGCGAGGTGTACCGCCGGTACGAGGCCGCCCTCGCGCGCGCCGGGGCGGCGGATTTCGGGGACCTCCTGCTCCGGCCGGTCCGGCTCCTCGAGGAGGACGAGACGCTGCGGGCGCGGTGGGCAGGGCGGTTCGAGTACCTGCTCGTCGACGAGTTCCAGGACACGAACGCGGTCCAGTACCGGCTGCTCAAGCTCCTCGCCGGGTCGCGCGGGAACGTCTGCGTCGTGGGCGACGACGACCAGGCGATCTACCGCTGGCGCGGCGCGAACGTCGAGAACATCCTCGGCTTCGACGCCGACTTCCCGGGCACGCGCGTCGTGAAGCTCGAGCGGAACTACCGCTCGACCCGGAACGTGCTCGATGCGGCGCACGCGGTGATCTCGCGCGCCGCGCGCCGCCGCGAGAAGCGGCTCTGGACCGAGGAGGGCCCGGGCGACCCGCTCGCGCTCGTCGTCGGCCAGGACGAGCACGACGAGGCCGAGCGGATCGCGCGCGTCGTCGCGGCGGAGCGCGCGCGCGGGACGCCCGGGGACGAGGTGGCCATCCTGTACCGGACGAACGCGCAGTCGCGCCCGGTCGAGGCGGCGCTCCGTGCCGCCCGGATCCCTTACGTCATCGTGCGGGGGACGAGCTTCTACGAGCGCGCGGAGGTGAAGGACGCGGCCGCCTACCTGCGGCTCGCGCTCGAGCCGCGCAGCGACCTCGACCTCGACCGCGTCGTGAACAAGCCGCCGCGCGGCATCGGGGAGAAGACGGTGGACCGGCTGCACGCCCACGCCCGCGCGCGCGGGCTCTCGCTGTACGACGCGCTCGGCGAGGTGGACGCGATCGACGGGCTGAAGCCGGCGGCGCGCCGCGCGCTCGGGGCGCTGCGCGAGACGCTCGCCGCGCTCGCCCGCGACGTGCCGGCGCTCGACGCCGGGATCGCGGTGCAGGAGGTGCTGTCGCGCACCGGGCTCCTCGCCCGGCTCGAGGCGGAGCGGAGCGACGAGGCGGCCGACCGGGCGGAGAACCTCGTCGAGCTCGTCGCCGCAGCGCGCGAGTTCGACGAGGCGCAGCTCGGGGCGCCGCCGCCGCGCGATCCGGAGGAGCCGACTCCGCCCCCGCTCTCGCGCTTCCTCGAGCAGATCGCGCTGCTCGGCGAGGCCGACCAGCCGACGCCCGAGGGGCGCGTCGCGCTCATGACGCTCCACGCCGCGAAGGGGCTCGAGTTCACCGCGGTCGTCCTGTCCGGGCTCGAGGAGGGGACCTTCCCGCGCGCGCCGTGGGGTGACCCGACGCCCCGCGAGGAGGCGGAGGCGTACGACGAGGAGCGGCGGCTCTGCTACGTGGGGATGACGCGCGCGAAACGCCGGCTCGTCCTCTCCCTCGCGCGGCGCCGGATGGGGTACGGCGACGGCGGACCCTCCTGGCGCGCGATGGAGCCGTCGCGCTTCCTGACCGATCTCCCGCCGGAGCTCTTCGGCGAGGCGGTCGCCCGCGAGGTCCGCGCCCGCGAGGCGCGCGAGGGCGCCGCGCTCCCGCGCGCGCCGGTGATCCGCCGCCACCCCGGCGCGCTCCCGCAGGAGCCGCACATCGAAATGGACGCCTCGACGCCGAGCGGGCACCGCGAGCGCTCCGCCCGGGGCGGGTCGCAGGGGGAGCGGGGCGAGCAGGTCGTGGACTACGAGTTCGACCAGCGCCCCGAGGCGGGGCGGCCGCTCTCGCGCGGCGACCGGGTCGTCCACCCGACCCTCGGGGCGGGCGTGGTGCTCGGCTGCGACGGCGCGGGGCGCGACGCGAAGGTGACGGTCCGGTTCGAGGCGGGCGAGAAGCGCGTCCTCGCCCGGTTCCTCGGGCGTGGCTGAGCCATGCAGGCCGGCAGCGTCCTCCTCGAGTTCGACGGCGTCGCGCCCGCACCGCTCTACTTCGCCGCGCCGCGACGGGTCGTCGAGGCGCGGACGCTCGAGCAGGTGCGACCGGCGCTCGCCGCGGTCGAGGCCGAGGCGGCGGCGGGGCGGTGGGCGGCGGGGTTCCTCGCGTACGAGGCGGCTCCTGCGCTCGACCCGGCGCTGCGCGCCCTCGCAGCCGGCCCGGGACCGCTCGCGTGGTTCGGCATCTACGACGCGCCCGCGACCTGCGCGCCGCCGCCGCTCGGCGAGGCGACGCTCGGTGCGCTCGCGCCCGACGTCGACCGGGCGGCCTATCTGGCAGCGGTGGAGCGGATCCGCGCCCGCATCGCCCGCGGCGACGTCTACCAGGTGAACCACACGATCCGGCTGCGCGGCCCGTTTCGCGGGGATCCGCTGGCGCTCCATCGCCGGCTGCGCGCGGCCCAGGGCGCCGGGCTCGGCGCGCTCGTCCACCTCGGGGACCGCGCGATCGTCTCGACGTCGCCGGAGCTGTTCCTCGAGCGCCGCGGCGACCTCGTGCGCGCACGGCCGATGAAGGGGACGGCACGGCGTGGTCGCTTCGAGGAGGAGGACCTCGCCGCCGCCGCCGCGCTCGTCGCCTCCGAGAAGGAGCGGGCCGAGAACGTGATGATCGCCGACCTCCTCCGGAACGACCTCGGGCGCGTCGCCCGGCTCCGCACGGTTCGGGTCGCGAGCCTCTGCGAGCTCGAGCGCTACCGGACGGTCCACCAGCTCACCTCCACGGTCGAGGCGCGGCTGCGCCCGGACGTCGGCCTCGCGGCCCTGCTCGCCGCCACGTTCCCGTGCGGCTCGGTGACCGGCGCCCCGAAGGCGATGGCGACCCGCGTGATCGCGGAGGAGGAGCGCTCGCCGCGCGGCGCGTACTGCGGCGCGATCGGCTTCGTGGCGCCCGGCGGCGACGCCGCGTTCAACGTCGCGATCCGGACGGTGGAGCTCGACCTCGCGGCGGGCGAGGCGGTCGCAGGCGTCGGCGGCGGGATCACCTGGGCGTCCGACCCGGAGCGGGAGTGGGACGAGGCGTGCGCCAAGGCCGCGTTCCTGTCGGAGCCGACCGCACCCTTCGAGCTCGTCGAGACGCTCCGGCTCGAGGGGGGGCGCTACCCGCTCCTCGTCCGGCACCTCGCTCGCCTCGCGTCGTCGGCGCGCCATCTCGGCTTCGCGCTCGACCCGGCGGAGATCGAGCGGGCGCTCCGGCGGCAGGCCGAGGCGGCATCCGGGGCGGCGCGCCGGGTCCGCCTGCTCGTCGCCGCCGGCGGCGCGGTGCGGAGCGAGGCCGCGCCGCTGCCCGCGCCCGTCCCCGCTCCGCTGCCGGTCGCGCTCGCCGCCGCGCGCGTGTCGCGTCGGGACCCGATCCTGTTCCACAAGACGACCCGCCGTGGGACCTACGACGCCGCGCGGCGCGAGCGGCCCGACGCGTTCGACGTCCTCCTCGCGAACGAGGAGGGGGAGCTCACCGAGTTCACGATCGGAAACGTGGTCCTCGACCTCGACGGCGCGGAGGTGACGCCTCCTCGGGACGCCGGGCTGCTCGCCGGGGTGATGCGCGCCGAGCTGCTGGCCCGGGGGGAGATCCGGGAGCGCCCCGTCCGAGTCGAGGAGCTCTCCCGCGCGCGCCGCGTCTGGCTCGTGAACGCGGTGCGCGGACGCGTGCCGGTCCGCCTGCTCTGATCGCGCCGCCCGGGAGGCGCCGCCCGGGCCGGCCCGGCGTTATCATTCGATGGATGGCCCCCTCGCACGCGTCCCGGTTTCCACCGGTCACCGAGGAGCTCCTCCGGGCGCTCCCGAAGACCGACCTCCACTGCCACCTCGACGGCTCGCTCCGGCTCGCGACCGTCCTCGAGCTCGCCGAGAAGCAGAAGATCGCGCTCCCGGCCGACACGCCGGAGGGGCTCGCGAAGGCCATCCACATGGGCGAGACCTGCGGATCGCTCGAGGACTACCTCGTCGCCTTCGACGTGACGCTCGCGGTGCTCCAGACGGAGGAGGCGCTCTACCGCGCGGCCTACGAGCTCGCGACCGACTGCTCCGCCGAGAACGTGCGCTACCTCGAGGTCCGCTACTCGCCGGTGCTCCACACGCGCGAGGGGCTGAAGCCCACCGCCATCGTGGACGCGGTGCTCGACGGGCTGCGCCACGCGAAGCGCGAGTCGGGCATCAAGTCGAACGTGATCATCTGCGGCATCCGCCACATGGACCCGCAAACCTCGGTGCGCCTCGCCGAGCTCGCCGTCGCCTACAAGGGCAAGGGGGTCGTCGGGTACGATCTCGCCGGCGCGGAGGAGGGCCATCCGGCCCGCCACCACCACGAGGCGATCCAGCTCATCCTCGACAACAACGTGAACGTCACGATCCACGCGGGCGAGGCCTACGGCCCGGACTCGATCGCGCAGGCGGTCCACAAGTGCGGCGCCCACCGGATCGGGCACGGCGTGCGGCTGCGCGAGAACGGGGATCTCCTGAATTACGTGAACGACCACCGGATCCCGCTCGAGATGTGCCCCTCCTCGAACGTCCAGACGTGCTCGGTCCACGGCTTCGCGAGCCACCCGCTCAAGTTCTACTTCGACTTCGGGCTGCGGGTGACCGTCAACACCGACAACCGGCTCATCACGGACACGACGGTCACGAAGGAGCTGCTCCTCGCCCACCGCGAGATGGGGTTCACGGTCGAGGACCTCTGCACGGTGCTCGTCCAGGGGTTCAAGAGCGCCTTCCTGCCGTTCCGCGAGAAGCAGGACCTGCTCCGCGCCGTCAACGCCGAGATCGCGGACGTGCTCGCGCGGTTCACCGGGCCGCGCCCGGCGTCGAAGCCCGTCGCCGGGTAGGCGCGGCAGCTCCGGCGACCGTGCTGGGCGGAGCGCGTGTCCCTCCGCTACGATACGGGGGTGACCGCGCGCCTCCGGTACCGCAGCCCCCTCGGCCCCATCGCGCTCGAGGCGACGGACCAGGGCGTCCTCGGCCTCGCCTTCGCGGAGCGCGGCCCGTCGCCCCCCACGGTCTCCGCCCGCGCGCGCGCCCACCTCGACGCCGCGGTCGAGGCGCTCGAGGCCTACTTCGCGGGCCGGCCGCCGCGCCCGCCGCTCCTCGATCTGCGCGGGACGTCGTTCCAGCTCGCCGTGTGGGAGGCGCTCCGCGCGATCCCGTGGGGCGAGGTCCGAACCTACGGCGAGGTGGCGAGCCTGCTCGGACGCGCCGGCGGCGCCCGCGCGGTCGGCGGCGCGAACCACGAGAACCCGATCGCGATCCTCGTCCCGTGCCACCGCGTCGTGCAGGCGAGCGGCAGCCTCGGCGGCTACGCGGGCGGACTCGACGTGAAGCGCTGGCTCCTCGCGCACGAGGCGGCCCACGCCCCGGCGCTGCGCGCCGTGCGCTCTCGCTGAAACGCGCGGGCACCCACCCGGGCCCCGCGCGCGCGCGCGAACGCTTCCTTGCCCCGCTCCGGCCGGGTGCGTAGCATCGATCCATCCCATCCGCGCACCAGGAGTCCCGATGTCGAAGCTCCTCGCCATGATCCTCGCCGGGGGCGAAGGACGCCGGCTCGACCCGCTCACGCGCGAGCGCGCGAAGCCCGCGGTCCCGTTCGGCGGCCGCTACCGCATCATCGACTTCGTCCTCTCGAACTTCGCGAACTCCGGCATCCTCAGGATGAAGGTGCTCGTGCAGTACAAGTCGGAGTCGCTGAACGCGCACATCCAGCGGGGCTGGCGCCTCACCGCGCTCCTCAACGAGTACGTCGAGATCGTGCCCGCGCAGATGCGGGTCGGGCCGAAGTGGTTCGAGGGCTCCGCCGACGCCATCTACCAGAACCTGAACATCATCACCGACGAGGAGCCTGAGCACACCTTCGTGTTCGGCGCCGACCACGTCTACCGCATGGACGTGCGGCAGATGCTCGACTTCCACCTCGACCGGAAGGCCGACCTCACCGTCGCCGCGATCCCGATCCCCCTCGACGAGGCGAACGAGTTCGGGATCATCGAGGTGGACGCCGACGGGCGCATGGTGGGGTTCGTCGAGAAGCCGAAGAGCGGGGCGAAGCCGATGCCGGGCGACCCGACGCGCTGTCTCGCCTCGATGGGCAACTACATCTTCACGACCGACGCGCTCGTCCAGGAGATCGTCCGGGACGCGGGCGACGCGAAGAGCGTGCACGACTTCGGCAAGTCGATCGTCGCCTCGATGTACGAGCGCAAGCGCGTCTTCGTCTACGACTTCGCGAAGAACACGGTGCCGGGGCAGGGCGTGAAGGAGCGCGGGTACTGGCGCGACGTCGGGAGCCTCGACGCCTACTTCCAGGCCAACATGGACCTCGTCGCGGTGGATCCGATCTTCTCGCTCTACAACGACCTCTGGCCCATCTACACGATCCAGCACAACCAGCCGCCGGTGAAGTTCGTCTTCAACAACGTCCGGGAGAACAGGGTCGGGCGCGCCACCGACTCGCTCGTCTCGGAGGGCTGCATCATCTCCGGCGGCCACGTGCACCACTCGATCCTGTCGCCGAAGGTGCGCGTGAACAGCTACGCGTACGTCGAGGACTCGATCCTGTTCGAGAACGTGAACATCGGGCGGCACTGCCGGATCCGTCGGGCGATCATCGACAAGCACGTGGAGATCCCGCCCCACACGACGATCGGCTACGACGTCGAGAAGGACCGCAAGCACTTCCACGTCACCGAGAGCGGGATCGTGGTCATCCCGAAGGGGATGCGGATCGAGGGGACGCGCGCCTAGCGGTCCGGCTCAGGGGCGGTGCGCGACCCGCTCGGCCTTGTTGAACGCGATCTGGAGATCGACGGGCTTCTCGAGCACGTCGAACGCGCCAAGCTCGAGGAGCAGATCGCGCATGTTCTGGTCGCCGCCGAACGCCGTCACGACGAGCACCGGGATCCAGGCCGTCTTCGGGTTGGCCTTGAGCTGCTTCAGGACGTCGCGGCCGTCGAGCTTGGGCATCGCGATGTCGAGCATCACGAGGTCGGGCAGCTCTGCGGTGGCGGTGACGAGCGTCTCCGCGCCGTCGTGCGCGACGAGCACCTCGTGGCCGCGGCTCTGGGCGTAGGCCGTGTACATCCGGGCCACGGCGGGATCGTCCTCGGCGACGAGGATGCGGAGCGGTGAGACTTGCCGTGACATGCCGGGCGAGCATACGCCTCGCCGCCAGCCGCGGAAACCCGATCGACGATCTTTCCGCGGCGTCGCACGCTTACGAGGGCGGGACGGGGCCCGGCTCGAGGGGTCACGCGCGCGGCGCGCGCCGCTCCACCGGGGCGCGTGACGGGGGGCGCCTCCGGGCTTATAAGGGCGAACCCCATGACGCCGAGAGCCCTCGCGCCCGCCCTGCTGCTCGCCCTCGTCCCGCTCCCCGCGCCCCGCGCCGCGCCGCCTGCCGCCGCGCCCGCCGCGGCCGCCTCCGCGACGACCCCGGACCTCCCGTTCAAGACGTTCAAGCTCGCGAACGGGCTCACGGTCGTCGTCCACGAGGACCACACGAACCCCATCGTCGGGGTGCACGTGCAGTACGACGTCGGCTCGAAGGACGAGAAGCCCGGCCGGACGGGGTTCGCCCACCTCTTCGAGCACCTCATGTTCCAGGGCTCCGAGCACCTGCCGAAGGGGCTCGCGGACCGGCTCATCGAGGCGGCGGGGGGCGACACGAACGGGTCGACCTCGCAGGACACGACCCAGTACTGGGAACAGGCGCCGTCGAACGCGCTCGAGCAGATGCTCTACATCGAGTCCGATCGGATGGGCTTCCTCCTGCCGACGCTCACGCAGGACAAGCTCGACAACCAGCGCGACGTCGTCCGCAACGAGCGCCGGCAGAGCTACGAGATGCGCCCGTACGGCCTCGCCTTCGAGCAGATCATCGGGAACCTCTGGAACGCGGACTTCCCCTACCACTGGATGGCGATCGGCTCGCACGAGGACCTGCAGGCGGCGAGCATCGAGGACGTGCGCGAGTTCTTCAAGCGGTTCTACGGCCCGGAGAACGCCGTCCTCGTCGTCGCCGGCGACGTCGACACGGCGCGGCTCCGCGCCCTCGCCGAGCGGTGGTTCGGCCCGGTCGCGGGGAAGCCGCCTCCCGTCCACCAGAAGCCCGATCCCGTGCCGCTCACCGAGGAGAAGCGGGTCACGATGGAGGACCGCGTGCAGCTGCCGCGTCTCTACGTCGCGTGGCAGACGCCGAAGGTCTTCGCGCCCGGCGACGCGGCGCTCGACCTCGCCGGCCAGATCCTCTCGGACGGCAAGAGCGCGCGGCTCGTGAAGCGCCTCGTCATGGACGAGCGGATCGCGCAGGACGTCTCGGCCGGGCAGATGAGCCAGGCGCTCGGCTCGATGTTTCTCGTCACCGCGACGCCGAAGCCCGGCGTCGCGCTCGAGCGGCTCGAGAAGGAGATCGACGAGGAGCTCGCGCGCCTCGCCGCGGCGCCGCCCACGCCCGAGGAGCTCGAGCGCGCGAAGAACAAGATCGAGGCGGGGGCGATCTTCGGGCTCGAGCCGGTCGGCGGGTTCGGCGGCCGCGCCGCAACGCTCGCGGGTTACTACCTCAGGACCGGCAACCCCGGGTTCCTCGGCGAGGATCTCGCGCGCTATCGGACCGCCACCGGCGCCGACGTGTCCGCCGCCGTCCGCTCGTTCCTCCGCAAGGACGCCCGCGTCGTCCTGTCCGTCATCCCGCGCGCCGCCCCTGCGGGCGCACCCGCGCCCGTCGGCGCGAAGGAGTCCCGATGAGCCGCCACGCCCGGATCCTCGCCGCGCTCGCCGCAGCCGCGCTCGGCCTCGGCGCCTGCGCCGCTCCGAAGAAGGAGGCCCCGCCTCCCTCCGCCCCGGTCGCCGCCGCGCCGGCGCCCGCGCAGCCCGCGGCGCCCCAGGGCCCCGACCGGGCGAAGCCGCCCGAGAACGGCCCGCCGCCCGAGCTCCGCGTCCCGGCGCAGCTGAAGTTCAAGCTGTCGAACGGCCTCGCCGTGCGGCTCGTCGAGTACCGGCGGCTCCCCATCATCGCGATGAACCTCGTCGTCGACGCAGGGTCGGCTCGCGACCCGGGCGCGAGGCCCGGGCTCGCGAGCTTCACCGCCACGATGCTGACCGAGGGGACGAAGACCCGGAGCGCCACCCGGATCTCCGACGAGGCCGGCTTCCTCGGCGCGTCGATCAGCGCGGGCGCCGCGGTGGACTCGGCGACGCTGTCCGGCGCGACGCTCGCCCGCCACCTGCCGAAGTTCCTCGACCTGTTCGCCGACGTGGCGATGAACCCCGCCTTCCCGAAGCCCGACTTCGAGCGCGTGCAGGACGAGCGGCTCGTGACGCTCCTCCAGCAGCGCGATCAGCCCCAGGCGATCGCGTCGAAGGCGTTCCAGCCGGTGTTCTGGGGCGCGCACCCGTACGGCCACTACTCGCTCGGGACGGAGGAGTCGGTGAAGGCGACCCGCCCCCGCGACCTCTCCGATTTCCACGGGCGCTTCTGGCGCCCGGGGAGCTCCGAGCTCGTCGTCGTCGGCGACGTGTCCGAGGCGGAGCTCCGCCCGCTGCTCGAGAGGTCGCTCGGGACGTGGAAGGCCGGGCCGACGCCGTCCGCGCTCGCGCCCGCGCCGGGGGCCGCCCCGCACCGGACGGTCGTGCTCGAGAAGGCGGACGCGCCGCAGTCGTACATCCTGCTCGGCATGCCGGGGCTCCGCCGCTCGTCGGAGGACTACGTCGCGGGGACGGTGGCGTTCCAGGTGCTCGGCGGCGGGATGGCGTCGCGCCTCTTTCGCAACCTGCGCGAGGACAAGGGCTACACCTACGGCGTCTACGCGCGGGGCGACGCCCGCAAGCTCGCCGGCGCGAGCGTCGTCGTCGGGAGCGTCAAGGCGGAGGTGACCGGGCCCGCGCTGAAGGAGCTCTTCTCCGAGATCCGGAAGCTCCGCGACGAGCCCGTCCCGGCGCAGGAGCTCGAGGACGCGAAGGCCGCCCTCGTCCTGTCGCTCCCGGCGGACTTCGCGACCGCAGGCGCCACGGCCGGGCGCATCGCCGACCTCGTCGTGCACGGCCTGCCGGACGACTACTGGAACCGGTACGCGGACCGCGTCCGCCACGTGACCGCCGACGACGTGCGCCGGTTCGCGGCGACCTACCTCGATCCGACGAAGCTCACGCTCGTGATGGTCGCCCACCCGGACACCGTGAAGGCGCAGCTCGCGGATCTTCCGCTCGGGCCCGTCGAGCTGCGCGCGGCCCCGCCGTCCGCGAGCGGGCCGAAGGGGAACGCGGCGACGCCGCGCCCCGTGCCGAAGCCCGCGGCGACGAAGTAGCGACCGGCAGTCGGGAGCCGCGCCGCCCTCGGCGCGGCGCAGCGGAACCGCAGGCGCTCCGGCGCGCCCTGCGACTCATTCTCGTTGGGGTCGGGGGTCTGCCCACACGCGCCCTCTTCCCTCGGCCTGCGGCAGCGCGCCACACTCGACGCCATGACCGATCGCCCGACCGTCCGCGGCAAGCCCGAGGCGAAGCGCCCGCATCACGAGATCCCCGCTGAGGCCCGGAGCATCCGCTTCGGGCTCTTCGGGAAGACGACCGTGACGATGCTCCTCGTCTCACTGCTGCCGCTCGTGCTGTTCGGCGGGTTCGCGCTCGTGCAGCAGAGCCGCCGGATCGGCGGCGAGGCGGAGCTCGCGATGCAGCGGAGCGCCGAGCAGATCACGGCGCAGGTGGACGAGTGGTTCGACAAGAACGTGCGCGTCCTGCAGGCGGCGGCGAGCCTGCCGGCGGTGGCCACGATGCGCGCGGACGAGCAGACGAAGGTGCTCGGCGCGATCCGGCGCGCCTATCCCTGGATGTACCTCGTCCACACGATCGCGCTCGACGGCAAGAACGCCGCCCGCAGCGACGAGAAGGCGCCCATGGACTACGGGGATCGGCAGTACGTGAAGGACGTGCTCCTCGGCGGGAAGGCGCTGAGCTGGGAGACCGTGATCGGGAAGACGTCGAACAAGCCGGCGCTCGTGCTCGCCGTTCCCATCATCGCGAACGGCGGGACGGTCGGCGTCCTCTCTGCCGCGATGACCATCGAGGACATCTCGCGGATCGTCGGCAACTGGCGGACCGGGAAGTCCGGGTTCGCGTTCCTCGTCGACGAGCGGGCGAAGGTGGTGGCCCACCCCCGCGAGGAGTTCGTCGTCTCGCAGACGATCCTCAAGGAGCACCAGCTCGTCGCGGCGTTCCGCGCGGACGGAAAGGCGCACTCCCTGAGGTTCACGCAGAGCGACGGGTCCGACGTCCTCGGCTACGTGCAGGGCAACCGGTCCGGCTGGGCGGTCGCGATCCAGCAGGACGTGGACGAGCTGTTCGCCCCGGTCCGGCAGACCCTGACGTTCGGGCTCGCGCTGCTCCTCGCGGCGGCCTTGCTCGTCGCGCTCACCGCGACGCTCGCCTCGCGCGCGCTCGTCCGCCCGATCGTCGAGATGACGTACGCCGCGGACCGCATGAGCATGGGCGAGCTCGACGAGCCGATCTCCGCGTCGGCTCACGACGAGCTCGGCGTGCTCGCGCACTCCCTCGAGCGCCTGCGCAAGAGCCAGAAGGCCGCGCTCGCGAGGCTGCAGCAGCGGGCGTGAAGGGGTCGCGCAGCGCGACGACGACCCTCCCGGCCCAGCGCCCGGGAGGCTGCGTCCGTCGCTCGTGCCCTTCGACTTCGTGCCGCCTGCGGCGGCCCTACGCTCAGGGCGAACGGGTGCGAGACGCGTCCACGCCGAACGGGCGCGAGACACGACCACGTTCACGACCACCTCTTCGGAATCCGTTTCGGCCCGCCGGGGGCGCTCTGTCGGACGTTCGGGCTACACTCGGCCCGTCGCCCGCCCGCCCGCCCCCGCCATGGCCGATCTGCAGAACGAATTCTCCTGGTCCAAGTCGCGTCACGAGAAGTTCCAGGACTGCCGTCGCGCGTACTTCTTCGCGTACTACGGCAGCTGGGGCGGGTGGCAGGCCGCGCACGGCACGACGATCCGCGAGCTCTACGTCCTCAAGAAGCTCTCGTCGCGCTGGCAGTGGGCGGGGTCGCTCGTGCACGACGCGCTGAAGCGGGCGCTCTCGCGCGCGAAGGGCGCGGGCGAGCTCCCCGCGCTCGACCGCCTCCTCGAGCAGACCCGCGCGAAGGCGCGCGCCGAGTGGTCGGGCTCGCGCGAGAAGAGCTACTGGCGTGAGCCGTCGAAGATCGTCGGCCTCGTCGAGCACGAGTACGGCGAGCCGGTCGCGGACGCGGACTGGAAGCGGCTCTACGAGCAGGTCATCGAGGGATCGCTGCGGGCGTTCTACGGGAGCGCAGTCCTCGAGGAGATCCGCGGCACCCCGCGCGAGCGGTGGCTCACGGTGGACGAGCTCGACTCCTGGACCTTCGAGGGCACGAAGATCTGGGTGGCGGTGGACTTCGCCTACCGCGACGCCGGCGGCCGCGTGCACGTCCTCGACTGGAAGACCGGCAAGGAACGCGGAGTCGACCACGTCCAGGTCGGCACCTACGCGCTCTACGCGAAGCAGAAGTGGAACGTGCCGACCGAGGCGGTCGTGGGCGGGCTCGTCTACCTCGTCGGGAACGGCGTGGCCGGCGGCGAGCGGGTCTCGGTCGCCGCCGACGACGCGGCGCTCGCGTCCTGCACCGACGCGATGCGCACGTCCATCGCGGCGATGAAGGCGACGCTCGCGGAGCCCGACCGGAACGTGGCGCGCGAGGAGGCGTTTCCGCGCGTCGAGGCCCGCGAGGGCTGCCGGCGCTGCCCGTTCCGGCGCCCGTGCGGGAGGCTGTAGCGGCCGGACCGCGTCAGCGGAGCGTCTTGCGCATGGAGACGGCGGCGATCGCTGCGCCGCCGGGCAGGGGCACGCGCACGCGCCGCGCTCCGCGGTAGCCGGCGGCCGCGTAGAACGGGACCGCGCCGAGCGCCGCCCGGACGAAGAGGGAGCGCGCGCCCGCGCGGGCGGCGTCGCGCTCGACCCGCGAGAGGAGCGCCGTGCCGAGGCCCTGCCGTGCGCGACCTGGCGTCACGAACACCGCCGTCACCTCGCGACCGCGGCGCGCCGCGTACCCGACCACGCGACCCGACCGCTCCGCGACGACGCAGGCCTCCCCGCCCGCCGTCATCGCCCAGGCGTGGTAGAGCGCCGGGAGCGACGCCCACGCGGCGATCGCGTCGGGTGGGTAGGCGCTCGCGGCGAGGCCGCGGATCGAGGCGCGCATCACGGCCGCGATCGCCGCGGCGTCCCCGACGCGCGCGGCGCGGAGGAGGGGGGTCGGCCCGCCCGCTCCCGCGCGAGGTGCGCGGGCCGGGGGACGGGCCCGGCGGCTCACGCCCGCTCGTCCTTGTCGACGAGCCCGTACCGGGCGAGCTTCTCGTAGAGGGTCGAGCGGTGGACGCCCGCGAGCTCCGCCGCCTTGCCGACGCTGCCCCCCGCCTCGCGCAGGACCTCCTCGAGGAACTTCCGCTCCCACGCGTCGCGCGAGCGGCGGTAGCGCCCTTCGCTCCCGCCCGCGCCGGCGTCCTGCGGCGGCTGCGCGAGCTCGGGCGGGAGGTCCTGGAGCGTGATGGCGTCGCCGCGCGCGAGGAGGAGGCCGCGCTCGATGGCGTGCTCGAGCTCGCGGATGTTGCCCGGCCACGGATGGTCGAGGAGCGCCCGCATCGCCTCCGCGTCGGGCCGCAACGGCCGGCGCGAGAGCCGGAGCGCGTGCTTGTTCACGAGGTGCTCGACGAGCAGCGGCACGTCCTCGCGCCGCTCGCGCAGCGGCGGCAGCCGCAGCGGCACGACCCGCAGCCGGAACCAGAGATCCTCCCGGAACTTCCCCTCCTTCACGCTCGCCTTCAGATCTTCGTTCGTCGCGGCGACGACGCGCACGTTCGCCTTGCGCGCCTTGCGGCTGCCGACCGGGATGTACTCGCCGTCCTGCAGGACGCGCAGGAGCTTCGGCTGCAGCGCGGGCGGGAGCAGGCCCACCTCGTCGAGGAAGAGCGTCCCGCCCTCGGCCTCGGCGAAGAAGCCGGTGCGCGCCTGGTCGGCGCCGGTGAACGCGCCCTTCTCGTGCCCGAAGAGCTCGGCCTCGGCGAGGTTCTCGGGGATGGCGCTCATGTTGAGCGCGAGGTAGGGCCCCGCCGAGCGCGAAGACAGCGCGTGCGCCGCGCGGGCGAGCAGGTCCTTGCCGGTGCCCGACTCGCCCTCGATGAGGATCGGGACGTCCGACGGCGCGATCCGCTCCAGGATCGAGACCACGTCCTTCATCCCCTGCGACTTGCCGATGATCCCGTGCAGCGAGAACTCCCCGGAGAGCGCGCTCCGGAGCTGCGCGTTTTCGCGCCGGATGCGCCCGTGCTCGACCGCGCGCGCGACGACGATCTCGAGCTCCTCGGGCTCGAACGGCTTCTTGAGGTAGTCGAAGGCGCCCGCCTTCATCGCCTCGACGGCGGTCTCGACCGTGGCGAACGCGGTGACGAGGATGACCGGGATCTCCGGCACCTTCGCCTTGAAGCGGCGGAGCCCCTCGATCCCGTCGATGCCGGGCATGCGGAGGTCCGTCACGATCGCGTCGAAGCGGGCCCGGTCGAGCGCGGGGAGCGCCTCGGCGACCGAGGGGAAGTCGAAGACGGCGTAGCTCCGACCGAGCACCCGCTTCACCATCTGGCGCGCGGAGTCGAGGTCGTCCACCACCATGAGGTTCGGCTTCTCGGTCACGCGCTCCCTCCCGCGCTCTGGGGCTCCGCGGCGGCGGGCGCGGCCGGCAGACGGACCCTGAACGTCGCGCCGGCGCCGGGGGCGCTCTCCACCTCCACGCTCCCGCCGTGCGCCTCCGCCGCCTGCCGGACGATCGCGAGGCCGAGCCCCGTCCCCTGCGCCTTCGTCGTGAAGAAGGGCTCGAAGACGTGGTCCCGTACGTCGGGCTGGATGCCCGGCCCGGTGTCCGTGACCTCGACGACGACCGCTTCGCCGTCGCGCCGGGCGCGCACGGAAAGCCGGCCGCCGCCCTGCTCCTGCATCGCGTGGATGGCGTTCACGCACAGGTTCAGGAATGCCTGGCGCAGGAGCTCGGCGTCCGCGACGATCTCCGGCAGCCCCTCGTCGAGCTCGATCACCCGCTCGACCTGGGCGATGGCCGCGGCGGGGCCGACGACCTCCGCCGCCTCGCGCACGATGGGCGCGATCGGCTGGGCGTGCGGGTGGACCGTCCGGGCGCGCGCGAACACCAGGAAACGCTCGATGAGCGCCGCGGCCCGCCCCACCTCGCGCCGGATCGCCTCGACGTCGTCCTTCACCGGGGAGTGGCCGGGCAGCTCGCGCGCGGCGACGGACGAGTAGCCGCGGATGACGTTCAGCGAGTTGCCGATCTCATGCGCGAACCCGGCCGCGATGCCGCCGAGCGTCGCGAGCCGGTCGGCGCGGAGGACCTCGCGGGTCTTCTGGGCGACGCGCCCCTCGAGCTCGGCGATGAGCCGCTGGTTCTCGGCGCGCCGCTCCTCGAGCCGCGCGGACATGTGGTTGAACGCCCGGACGAGGTCGGCGAGCTCCTTGTCCTCCGGGGGATCGAGCCGGACGCCGCGCTCCTCGGCGAGCGACTCCGCCGCCTCGGAGAGGCGCACGAGCGGGCGCGTCACCTGGCGGATGAAGATCGCGGTGAGCACGTGCCCGACCACGATCCAGAAGGTCGCGACGATGCTCGCGCCCCAGGCGAGGTCGCGGGCGTTGCCGACGACCTCCTCGTGCGTGAACTCCACCGCCACCGCGCCGACGACGAGCCCGTCGCGCAGCACCGGGGCGGTCGCGACGATCCCCTCCGGCTTCACGAGCCGCGCGAGCGCCTGCATGGGCAGGTCCACCGCGGCGAACTCGGAAGGCGGCGGGCCGTCGGGGCAGGTCGCCGCCGTCAGCGAGCGGCAGGCGACGACCTTGCCCGCCCGGTCGACGACCCACGCGCGATCGAACTGGCCGCCGCGGGTGAGCCCCTCGAGCACCGGCCGGAGCGCCTCCGCGCCCCCCGGCTCGAGGCCGTCGGCTCGCGCCCAGCGCGACGCCTCGGCCGCCGCGGTCGCGGCGAGCGCGGCTCCCTCGCGTCGGAGCAGCTCCTGCCCTCGCTGCACCTCGCGCCAGAGCGCGACGGCGGTCACGCCCGACATCGCGAAGATGATGACCCCCGCGATGAGGACGAAGAGCTTGAGCCGGAGCGTCACGTCGTCACCACGCGGTCACCGGCAGCGGCGGCCTCGGGACGCCCTCGAACGCGTGGCAGCCGGTGCAGGCCTTCCCGTCCGCGTGCTGCGGCGCGCCGGCGTGGCAGCGCAGGCAGCCGTTCTTCTCCGGCTTCCACACGTGGGGGCGGTGGCAGTCGAGGCAGCGCCGGTGCGCGGCGCGGGCGTGGAGCCCGCCCTTCGCCATCTGCGCCGCGGAGTGGCACTCCGAGCAGGCGGCGAGCGTCTGGCCATCCTTCGCGTGGGGCTTGTGGCAGGCGGCGCAGGACATCTCCATCGGGGCGCCGTGGTCGTTCATGGGGGCGCGGATGCCCTGGCGCGTGTGGCAGCGGAGGCAGTCGTGGCGCGTCGGGCGGAGCCCCGGCTCGTTCGTGAGGAACTCGTGGCACGCGAAGCAGTGCAGCTCGTGCATCTTCGCGACCTTCACCGCGTGCTCGCCGTGGCACTCCTGGCACTTCGCCGCGACCGGCTCGAACCCGTGCATGGACGCGGCGTGGCACCGGACGCACGAGATCTTCTTCTCCTCGTAGTGGATCCGGTGGCCGCGCGAGCCGCCGACCTGCGGCCAGCGCGGGTCGTGGGAGAAGTGGCAGGAGGCGCAGGCGCCGACCTCGACGTCGGCGTGCTGCCCCTTCGGCTTCTTGCCGCCGAGGAATGCGCCGAGCATCGCGACCCCCTGCTTCGGCGACGAGTGGTGGCAGCGCTGGCAGGCGACGCTCTTGTGCGTCCCGCCGAGCCACAGGGCGAACTCGGGCGAGGAGCGGTGGCAGGTCGCGCACAGGCGCGGGTCCTCATCGACGAAGCGCTTGAACCGCAGGAAGCCGAGCACGACCGCGAGCGCGAGCAGGGTCCCGAGGACGAGGAGGACGGTCTTCGTGCGGGGGCGCGCCATGGGGGCCTCGATTGTAGCCGAACGGCCGAACGAGAAAGGGGCCGCGCGGTCGCCCGCACGGCCCCTCTTTCGTGGCGGGGCGTGCCGCCCCCTTCGCCCGCCCTACTCGTCGTGCCCGGGCTTCAGCCGGTCGTACTCGAGCGGATGCTCGTGCTTCATCATCTCCACCGAGATCCGCCCGTTCAGCCACGCCCAGTTCATCGGGAAGATCGAGGGCTTCAGGTGCACGTTGTAGAAGTGCACGACGAAGAGGAACAGGATCGCGAGCGTCGCCTCCTCGCCGTGGATGATGAGGGCGGCGGTGATGAGCCAGGACGGCGCGTAGGCCGCGAAGAAGGTCGGGAACCAGAAGATGAACCCGGTGCCGACCATCATGACGATGCCCCAGAACACCGCCCAGTAGTCGAACTTCTCGAGGTACATGAAGCGGTCGAACCGCGGCCGCTCCTTCTTCAGGCCGAGCATGAAGAGGATGTTGTCCTTCATGTCGAGGGCATCCTTCGGCATCGGCAGCATCGAGATGGGCAGCCGCTTCTTCGCCGCGAGGAACGTCAGGTAGAAGAGGTGATAGAGGGACGACAGGATGATGAGGACCGCGCCGACGCGGTGCCACGTCGCCGCCCCCTCCGCCCCGCCGAACACCTTCATGAAGGAGCGCGAGTAGCCGGAGGCCTCGAGGTCGCCGGCGCCGCGGAGCGGCCAGCCGGTGATGCCGAGGAGGATGACGCCCGACAGCATGAGCCAGTGCTGCGCGCGCTGGTGGATGTCGAAGCGGACGACGCTCCTCAGCGCGTCCGTGGCGTGGTCGTCCTGGGGCTTGCGCGAGAGGCGCTGGCGCAGCTCGTAGATGAAGTCCACGACGACGTGGAACGCGAAGAAGAGCAGCGTGAACGTCGTGAGGTACGAGAACACGACGTGGATGATGTGCGGGACGATGTGCCCGCCGATCTCCTGGATGGGCTTGTGCGCGATGAGTGCGGCGAAGTTGTCCGTCGTCTTCGCGTGGCAGCGCGCGCAGGTCTCTCTCTTCTGCGCCGCGGAGACCGCCGAGGCGGGGTCGGTCTTGAGGGCGATCGCGTGGGTGCCGCCCTGCGCCTTCGAGGCCGCGTGGCAGCTCGTGCAGACCGGGGCGAGCTCGTTCCCGACGCGGGCGAGCCGGCCGTGGATCGAGTCGTGGTAGGTGAGGGCGGCCTCGGGGTTCACGCCGGCGGCCTTCGCGAACTCCTCGTTCCCGTGGCAGCCCTCGCAGCGCTTCGCGATCTCGCGGCGGTCGGCGGGCACCTTCTGGCGCGCGGCCGCCTTCGGGTCGTACGCGGCGAGCTTCTTCACCGCGTGGATCGAGCCGTGGCACGAGGTGCAGGTCGGGCCCGGCGCCTTCGTGTCCTCGCGGAGCCACCGCGAGTGGACCGACTTCTGCCAGCCGGCCATGGCGTCCGCGTGCTCCATCTCGTGGCAGCCGGAGCAGGCGAGGTAGGCGCGCGGCGCGGAGACGTGGACCTCGGCGGCGGGCTTCACGTCCTTCTTGCCGTGGGCCTTTCCTGCCTCGGGGGCGGGCCAGCGCGCCTTCGCGAGCCGGTCGACGACGGCCTGGTCCGCCGGGGAGAGCGGCGCGAGCTCGCCCGTGTGCGGGCCCATCGCGTAGCCGGAGTGGCAGTCGGTGCACGACGCCTTGTCGGCGTGGACCGACGCGCCGAACGCGGAGACGTCGACCGCCGGCGCGTCCTTGCCGTTGTGGCAGTCGACGCAGGCGTCGGCACCGCCGGGGAGCTTCGACTCACCGCGCGCGGCGGCGGCGAAGAGAAGGGCAAACACCAGGAAAGTGGCTCGCATAGGGTCCGTCGGCGGGTGCAATGGGCGTGCCCTGCACCCGAAAAGGCTCCGCGTCGTAAGGGCCGAAGAAAAGGACACATTGACGAAAATCAACCCGGCGCACGCGCAGGCTTTGCAGAAGATGCGAACCTCAGGTCAGGACCTGCGCGTTCGCGCGCGCTACACAAAACAACTCCGGGCGCGGCGACATGCCGCACCCGGAGCGAATCAGCGGATCGTTCGCTAGCGCGACGCCGAATCCTGCGCCGCCGGCCGGCGGACGGTGATGCTCGTGAGGGCGCCGACCGCCGCGCCCGCCACCGCGCCGACGACCGCGAAGAGCGATCCGACGCCGACGACGCCGAGGATCATCCCGAACACGATGAGGGCGCGGGGGAGCAGCGTCGGGACGACCGGCGTGCCGAAGATCCCGCCGGCGAGGAGGAGGCCGGCGTAGCCGCCGTAGAGCATCGCGGGGAGGAGCGCGATGGCGAGGAACATGGCGAGGCCGATGCCGGCACCGACGAGCGTGGGGATCTTCTTGTTCATGGGGTTCTCCTGGGCGCTGCGGGTTCGAACTTCTTCGGGGCTTGCCACCGTGGCGCGCCGCCGTCGTGAGGACGACGCGCGAGCTCGCTACCGCGAGGTGGACTCCTGCGCCGCCGGGCGGCGGAGGGTGATGCTCGTGAGGGCACCGACCGCCGCGCCCGCCGCCGCGCCGACGACCGCGAAGAGCGAGCCGACGCCGGCGACGCCGAGGATCATTCCGAACACGATGAGGGCGCGGGGGAGCAGCGTCGGAACGACCGGCGTGCCGAAGATCCCGCCGGCGAGGAGGACGCCCGCGTAGCCGCCGTAGAGCATCGCCGGGAGGAGCGCGACGGCGAGGAAGAGGGAGAGACCGATGCCGGCACCGACGAGCGTGGGGATCTTCTTGTTCATGACGTGCTCCTGAGCTGCGGGTTCGAAGTCCTTCGGGGCGTTGCCACCGTGGCGCGCCGCCGTCGTGAGGACGTCATTGCAGGCGGGCTGCCAACTCGGAGCGACCGGGATCCGCGGGGTTGCGCGCGGTCGTGTCGGGGAGCGGCGACAGGGCGGCGGGGAGCCGCGACGCGCGGTTGCTGAGTGTCACGTGGACATGGGACGTGGAACGCCGGACGTCGAGGGGGACGTGGACGTCGAGGTGGACGTCGACGTGGTCGTGGACGCGAGCTTGGATCCTCGCTCTCGACCACGACCACGACCACGACGACGTCCACGACGACGTGGGGTCGAGGTCGAGGCCAAGGTCTGCGTCGAAGTCTAGGTCGGGGTGCGGCGCCCGCAGCTACGCATGGGCCGTGACCTGCCGGAGGATGTCGAGCTCCTCGAGCGCCTTGCCCGCGCCGATGACGACGGACGAGAGCGGGTCTTCGGCGAGGAAGACCGGGAGGCCCGTCTCCTCGCGGAGCAGCACGTCGAGGTTCTTGAGCAGCGCGCCGCCGCCCGCGAGCACGATCCCGCGGTCGGCGATGTCGCCGGCGAGCTCGGGCGGCGTCCGCTCGAGGGTGACCTTCACCGCCTCGACGATGCCGTTGATCGGCTCGGAGAGGGCCTCGCGGATCTCGGACGAGGTGACGGTCAGGGTGCGCGGCACGCCGGCGACGAGGTCGCGCCCCTTGATGTCCATCGTGAGCTCCTCCTCGGTCGGGTAGGCGGTCCCGATGCCCATCTTGATGAGCTCGGCCGTGCGCTCGCCGATGAGGAGGTTGTACTTGCGCTTGATGTGCTGGATGATCGCCTCGTCCATCTTGTCGCCGGCGATGCGCACGGAGCGGCTGTAGACGATGCCGCCGAGCGAGATCACCGCGACGTCGGACGTCCCGCCACCGATGTCGACGATCATGTTGCCGGACGGCTCGGTGATGGGGAGGCCCGCGCCGATCGCCGCCGCCATCGGCTGCTCGATGAGGTAGACCTCGCGCGCGCCCGCGCTCTCGGCCGCCTCGCGCACCGCGCGCTTCTCCACCTCGGTGATCCCGGAGGGGATCCCGATGATGATGCGCGGCTTCACGAAGCTCTTCCGGTTGTGCGC
>WNFU01000453.1_pt1 | contig 62507 bp, 64 predicted proteins | sample 5400121 | NCBI WGS metagenome assembly WNFU01 (sample SAMN13153360, study PRJNA577476) | soil metagenome | isolation source: 100 cm soil or saprolite under grassland replicate 1 | place: USA:California | collected 2016-06-15 | reverse complement strand
CGACTTCACCACGGCGAGGATCCGCCTGGACTCGTCCTGGGGGTCGTCCGCGGCCAGCAGGACGCTGCGGGCTGCGCCGGTGAACCCGATGCTCCCGGAGATCCTCATGAGCGGCTCGGAGTCGGTGCCCTTGTTCGTGTGGATCACCACGACCACGGCGGCCCCGGTGTCCTCGGCCAGGCCGGCCAGGGGGGCGAGGACGCGGCGAACGTGGTGATCCCGGTGGGTGTTGATGGAGTCGCCGATGAACGCCACCAGGGGATCCAGGACGAGCAGCGCCGCCTCATCCTCCCGGACCAGACTGGCCAAGAGATCCACGTTGTCGGGGAGGGTGATCGGGGCTACCACGAACTGGATCAGCTCAAGGTCGGCCTCGGCGGCCTCCAGGCGGGGCCTGGCCACCGCAGCGAGGTGGTCCTCGGCAGTGACCACGAGGACCGCCTTGCCGTGCCGCGACGTACGGGCCGCGAGGTCGTACAGGATCGTGCTCTTCCCGACCCCGGGGAATCCGCCGAGGACGGTCGGCATCCCAAGCGGGACGCGCCCCGTCCACAACCAGTTCACGGTCTGGGGAACGACCTCCGAGGCCTTGACGGTGGGCCCCGGCCGCACCAGCCCACGCGCCTCCAGAATGCGATGGGCCTCCTCGGCGGCCTCCTGATCTTTGACGTAGCAAAGGGCGCACCGCACCCCGTCGGAGTCGGGGTCGAGCACGGGGTTGAGACGGCACACCGAGCACGGACGGACGCCGGCCCGCTGGGCGGGGGTGAGGTTGTCGGCCGTCATGCCGACGCCTTCCGGTCCCGCCGGACTTTCGCGGACTTCAGCGCCAACCTGGCGAAGTAGGCACGGCGAAGGTACTCGGCGCGCCGGGTGATCTCAGCCTCGGACAGGTCTTCGCCTTTGGCCGCGGCTGCCTCGATGACCTGCTGCGGGAAGCTGGCCAGGAACTTCCGCCGACCGGCTGCGGTTGTCTCGCGGGGATCGTGCGTGGCGTGGAGCGCCAATGCTCCGAGGCGCGCCCGCTGGGTGGTGAGACTGTCGGACAAGAATCCTCCCGCGGCTCCCGCGATGGAGGACCCTGGACACTGCGGCCAATCCGCAGACTTACTCCACCATCATTATAAGCGCTATGCTCACGGGGATGTCAACGACGACCCGGCGGTTCCTATGCGGCAGGTGCTTCGGCGATCTGGGCACGTATCGGCTCCTCGGGCTGGGCCCCCATGCCCCCCAAATCACGCCGGTCAGGCTCGCCAGGGGCATGGTCTTCTGGGAGGACGACCAGCCGAAGCCGCGGCGGTTCTTCAGGGTGGAGTCGGCCTCTCGGCTGGAGCAGGCGAACCGAGTTGGGAAGTACCGATGGCGCTGTGGATGCGGCCACAGCCCGGTCTACCTCCCGAAGACGCTGGCCGCGCTGGTGCCCCCGGCCGGGGACGTGGTCCTCCGCTAGAGCCGGTCGCCCGGAGAGAGCCGGCGGTGGGCCTCACGGGCCCGCTCTGCGGCTGCGGATGCCCCGTAGCGCGTGAGCATCGTCCGGCTCTTCCACCCGGCCAGCATCATCAGGTCCTCGCCCTGGCCGCCCTCAAGCAGCCACGCATGGGCGAACGAGTGCCGGAACCTGTGCAGGTTCACCCGCTCGTCGATCCCGGCCTCCCGGGCCCGGCGCTCAACGGCCTGGGCGATGCCGCTATCGGTCATCGGACCCTGGAGTCCGAGCCACAGGGCCGGGGCGTCATGATGGGGATGCCGGGCCCGGGCCCGGAGGTATCGGTCGATGGCCTGGGCCGTCTTGCGGCCGAAAGGACAGGACCGGCGCCGGCGCCCCTTGCCCACAACGGTCGCCGCCTTCAACTGCATGTCGACGTCGTCGACGTCGAGCTTGGCGAGCTCGTCCCGGCGCATCCCGGTGTCCAAGAGCAACATGATCACCGCCATGTCGCGGCGCTCGGCGAACCCCGTCCCCTCGCACGCCTTCACCAGCGCGGCCAACTGCTCCGGGCGAAGCACGGGCGGGGGATCCTCGGGGATGTGGGGCGGGGTCATCCGGATCATGGGGGAGCTGGAGACCTCGCCCTCGCCCTCGGCCCACTTGAAGAACTGCTGCAACGCCCTATACCGGATCGACGCGCTCGTCGGGCTGGTCCGCTCCAACTCCCCGGCCATGAAGTGCTCGACGTGCTCCCGCGTGATGGACGCCGCCGTGGTCGGCATGCCGCGCTCCCGCAGGAACCGGACGAACAGCCCGAGGGCCTCGAGGTACGTCTTGATCGTGCGCGGGGATCGGTTCGTGGCCTCCAGGGAGAGCCGGAACGATCCGGCCAGACTGTCGATGTCACCGGCTGCCTGAAAGGCATCCGCTCCGGTGTGCGGTGCGGTTCCGACCCGTTCCATGGCCCAACCTCCCCTGTCCAGTTAGCGGCTATCTGACCGCTGTGCTAGAGGATACCACCGGGGAAGCCGGGCGAAAATGCCGTATGACCTGCGATTGTGCGCCGGGGAGGACTCGAACCTCCGACCCGCTGCTTAGAAGGCAGCCGCTCTGTCCAGGCTGAGCTACCGGCGCTCGGGATCGATGATAGGGGACGGGTACGACCTCACCGGAAAAGAGCGGGCGAAGGGAATCGAACCCTCACCACCAGCTTGGAAGGCTGGAGCTCTACCATTGAGCTACGCCCGCGGGGGTTCGCTTCAGCAGTGTAGCGAGCCGGTGCCGGGGACGGCTTGGGATACTGCCCGGCGTGCCGGACATCGAGTTCCGCCTGGTGGACGTGTTCACCGACCGGCCCCTCGCAGGGAACCAGCTGTGCGTGGTCCCCGACGCCGGCGGGCTGGACACCGAGCTCATGCACGCGATCACGCGGGAGATCGGGTTCAGCGAGTCGACGTTCGTGACCGTGGCCTCGGGCGACCGGTACACCATGCGGATCTTCACGCCGGGCAAGGAGATGCCGTTCGCCGGGCATCCCACGCTGGGGACGGCGTTCGTGCTGGTCTCCGAGGGACGCGTGGCCACGCCGGCCACCCAGGTGGTCGCCGCCGGGGAGTTCCCCGTGGAGGTCGACGTCGACGCCGGGACGGCCAGCGTCCGGCAGCTCGTGCCGGACTTCGGCCCGGAGCTCACCGGCCTCGAACGGGTGGCGAGCGCCGCCGGCCTGGACCCGAGCGACCTCGATCCCGCCACGCCGCCCCAGCCGGTGTCCACGGGCCTCCGGCACCTCATGGTGCCGGTTCGCACGGCGGAGGCCGTGGCCGGTGCCGAGATGCGCTCCCGGGAGGTCGCCTCCCTGATGGCCGACACGGAGTGCGACGCCATGTACCTGTTCGCCCTCACCGACGAGGGCGCCAAGGCGCGGCTGTTCTCGACGGGCCTGCTGACGTCGGAGGACCCGGCCACGGGCTCGGCAGCCGGGCCGTGCGGGTGCTACCTGGCCGCTCGCGGGCTTGGAGGGATGCCCGGCTCGATGGTCATCCGCCAGGGCGAGGAGGCGGGCCGGCCGAGCACGCTCCACGTCGAGGTGTCCCGCCAGGGGGACGACTGGTCGGTGGTGGTGGGCGGCGGCGTGCGCATCGTCGGCCGCGGCACGTTCCACGTCTGAGCCCGCAGGGCTATCCGTCGGCCTGGACCTCGGCCTCGGCGGCCAGCCGGTCCGGCAGGCGCTGGGCCTTCGGCATGAGGCCCCGCCACGGGTCGGCCCCGTCACGGAGCAACCGGGGAACCGTGCGGATCGTGAACTCGGCCGGGTCCACCTTCTCCAGCCGGTCCCACGGCACGGGGAACGAAACCGGCGCGCCGGACCGGGCCCGCGGCGAGTAGGCCGCCACCACGTGCTTGCCAGGGCCGATCCGAGTGGCGTCGAGGAACACGCGCCCGCCGCGCTCCTTCTTCAGGAACTCCACCGTGACGAGGTCGGGCTCGCTCTCGGCGGCCTCCCGCGCGAGGGCGTACGCCGCCCCGGACGCCGCGCCGTATCCGTGCCGGCGCTGCAGCGGCACGTACACGTGCACGCCCTTGGCCCCGGAGGTCTTGGCGCACCCCTCCAGCCCGTGCCGCGACAGGACCTCCCGGACCACCAGGGCCGTCCGCACCGCCAGGTCGAATCGTCCGGGGGGTGGGTCGACGTCCATGATCAGTGTCTCCGGCCGTTCGAGGCGGTCCATCCGCGACAGCCACGGGTGGAACTCGATCGCGGCCTGGTTGGCCAGCCACACCAGCGTCCGCCGGTCGTTGCACAGCGTGTAGCGGACCTCCGTGCGCTTCCCCCGCCCGGAGTCCGCGGGGAGCGTCACCGTGCTGACCCATTCCGGCGCGTACTTCGGCGTCTCCTTCTGGTAGAAGGACCCGCCCTCGACCCCGTCCGGGAACCGGATCACGGTGAGCGGCCGGTTCCGGAGGTTCCGCAGGAACTGCGGCGCGACCGCCTTCACGTACTCGATCAGGTCGCCCTTGGTCAGCCCGGCGTCGGGCCAGAACACCTTGTCCAGCCGCGACAGCTCCACTCCGCCGGCCATCGGTCCCTGCATACCGTGAACCGTCAGGGCCTGACAAGCGTCATTGTGGAGACGGACGGCGGCCCGAGGAGGTTCGGATGGCGGGATGGAGGGACGAGGACCCCGGCCTGCCGATCAAGTTCGGGCCCTGCTCGAACGGCGAGTACGAGCCCGAGCCGCTCTCCCCGGTCATCACCGAAACCATCCGCCGGGCCCGGGAGGAGTGCGAACGAAACGCCCGCCGGCTGGGCATGGGGCGGCGGGAGTTCCTGCTCTCGGCCATGGGGGCGGCCACGACGCTCCTCGCTCTCGACGCGTGCACGCGCGAGGAGCTCCGGCATCGAACCCGCCGGCGCGGGGGACGGACCCCCACGCCGGGGGGGACATACGTGATCCCGCCCGAGTCCACCACGGAGAGCCCGGCCGCGGAGGAGACCGTGGGCGGGGAGGAGTTCGTCCTGGACGTCCAGGGGCACCTGCTCGAGTACGACGTGAACCCGCTGAACGCCGAGGGCGCGTCGTTCTGGAGCCGGTTCCCCCAGCAGAACTGCGGCGAGAGCGACCCCCGGGTGTGCTTCGACATCGAGCACTTCATGACCGAGCTGTTCCTGAGGAGCGACACCACCATGGCCGTGCTGTCGGCGCTGCCCATCGCGCCGGCCGGCTCCCCGCTGTCCCCGGAGGTCATGGACGAGACCCGGCGGGTGGCCGAGAGGCTCTGCCACGACCAGCGCATCCTGCTGCACGCACAGGTCCTGCCGAACGTCGACTCGCTGGAGGCGAACCTCGACGCGATGGGCGACCGCGCCGCGCGGTTTCCGATCAGGGCCTGGAAGACCTTCACGCACTACCCGGACCTGTGGTCCCACCGCGACGAGGGATGGTGGCTGGACGACCACGAGCGGGGTGTTCCGAAGGTCGGAGAGGCCTTCGTCGAACGGGCCATCGAGCTCGGGGTGCCCCGCATCGCCACCCACAAGGGCCTCTCCAGTGGGTCGCGGTTCGCGTCGCCGGAGGACGTCGGCCCCGCGGCCCGCCGGCATCCGGACGCCACCTTCCTCGTGTACCACTCCGGGTTCGAGCCCTCAGGGCAGGAGGGTCCGTACCGCAACGCCACGAAGACGGTCGGGGTGAACCGGCTCATCACCTCGATGCGCGAAGCCGGGATCGGGCGAAACGAGAACCTCTACGCGGAGCTGGGTTCGACGTGGTGGTACCTCATGCGAACGCCGACCCAGGCCGCCCACGTCCTGGGCAAGCTGTTGAAGTTCGTGGGGGAGGACAACGTGCTGTGGGGGACGGACTCCATCTTCTACGGCTCCCCCCAGGACCAGATCCAGGCCCTCCGGGCGTTCCACATCACGCCGGAGTTCCAGGAGCGGTACGGCTACCCGGAGCTCACCAGGGAGGTCAAGGCGAAGATCCTGGGCCGGAACGCGGCCCGCCTGTACGGCGTGGACCCCGTCACGGTCCCCTGCCGGTTCACCCGCACCGAGCTCGAGCGCATCCGCCGCCACCTCCCCGGAACCAACCGCACCCTCGGCCCCTCCACCCCGGCCGAGGTCCGGACGTTCCACGCCCACCACCGGGGCTGGCCGTAGCCGTCCGGGCTCTGCGCGACGCCGGAGCCCTACAATCGGCCCAGCGGGGCGTAGCGCAGCTTGGTAGCGCGCTGCCTTTGGGAGGCAGAGGTCGCGGGTTCAAATCCCGCCGCCCCGACCGAATCGTCAGCTCCGCACGTGGGCGAGGGGCTTGCCCTGATGTTGGGCACGCCGTTCGTCGTGATCGTTCCGCTGGTCGTGGCGAAGATCCTGGAGGTCGGGATCGACAACAGGATCCTGCTGCACGCGCTGGCACGGTCGCAGAACCTCCTGGAGGAGGTCAGGCCGCGCCCACGGGTCGGAGCGGAACCCTGGGACCCGACGTGGGGGCCTCCGCCTGAAGAGATGAGAACCGAGTAGGCCGACGTCGCGTCAGCGGCGGTGGTGGGGGACCGGCCAGACCAGCTTGGTGGGGGAGTCCACGTCCGGCCAGGGGCGGGATTCCTCGCGGCGGGCCTCGGCCAGCAGCGCCCGCTCGGCAAACGCCGTGATTGGCTCCCACGTCGACTTGACACGGTGCTCGTTCCGGGCCGCGACGGACCCGAAGCAGGTCCCGGTCCCGGAATCGGTGAACACCTTGCCCGGCTCGGGGAGGAACTTCCACTCGTAGCTCCCGGCGTGCAGGGTCATCCGCAGGACGCCGAACGTGTCGGTCTTGCGGACCGCGCTGTTCGCGACGACGGTGGGGAAGCTGGAATGGTTCTTCCCGCCGGTGCCCACGATGAACTCGCGGATCCCGTACGGGTCCGCCTTCGCGGCGGGGTTCTGCGGGTCGAACCGCTCATACACGTGGTCGTGCGCGTTCAGCACCACCTCGGTGCCCGCCTTGTACAGGTCCTGCCAGAACGCGTCGAACGCCGGCTTGTTGCCGCTGTACCCGGACGCGAACCGGGCCTCGTGCCAGGCGGCCAGCGTGCAGGGCTTGGTCGAGGCGGCGAGGTCGTTGCGGAGCCACGTCTCCTCGGGGGAGCCGGCGCCGCACCCGCCGATGTACGCGCACTCGCCGGACAGCACGACGATGTGCCAGGACCCGAGGTCGAAGCTGTACCACCCCTTCGAGGGGGAGCCGGCCACGGAGCCGAAGTAGGAGAAGTAGGTGCTGGCGCTCCCGCTGTAGTACTCGTGGTTGCCGATCACCGGGTAGGTGATGCCCCGGAACCGTCCCCACGTCGAATCGTACGACGGCTGCCACTTCGACAGGGGCGTGGCGTCCTCGTACTGCAGGTCCCCCAGCGGGATCACCGCCGTCAGGCCCGGGATGCCGGCCACGATGTCCGATGTGGCCTGCTGCTGGCAGTAGTTGGGGACCCCCCTGCCGCCGTTGAAGTTGGGATCGTTCGGGTCGCACGCGATGTCGCCGGCCGTCGCGATCACGGGATCCCCGGAAGAGGTCGTCTCCGCCGGCGTGGTCGCGGTGGCCGGCGCCGACTTGGCCGAGCGCAGCCCGGCTCCGTCCACGGCGTCGACGGTGTACGTGTAGGTGGTCGAGGACGAGACCGAGGTGTCGGAGAACGAGGCCGTCGAGCCGCCCACCGAGGCGACGAGCGCGGTGCCCCGGTAGATCCCGTACCCGGTGACGGCGACGTCGTCGGTGGCGGCGGTCCAGGACAGGTCGATCTGGCGGGCCGAGGAGGCCCGGGCGGTGAGCCCCGTGGGCGTGCTGGGGGCGGCATTCGATGTGCTCGTCGTGGTCACGACGAGCTGGGGCGGCGCAGCGGCGGACTCGCGGGCCCGCAGCGAGAGGTAGTCGACGTCACCGGAGGTGAGGGAAACGTTGACATAGCCGTTCCCGGTCACGAGCGAGGTCACGGTGGCCTGGGTCCACCCCGGCGACGTGGGGCCGGAGGCGGCGGCGACGGTGGAGGACGCGGCAGGGGCGTTGTTCCAGGTGATCCCGCTCTCCGACCACGAGCTGTCGGCGACCGACCGCACCTCGTAGCCGTACCCGGAGGAGTCGTTCGAGTAGATGCGGAGCACCGCCTGGGTCACCGACCCGGTGAGGCCCTGGACGTTGAACTTCATGTAGGTGGTGCGCTGACCCGTGTCCACGCGAAGCTCGTCCCACGTCCCGAAGTTCGTGCTGGGGTACTTCGTGCTCACGAACGCGTCGGCGATCGAGGTGAACGTGCTGGTGGCGGCGTGCGCCGGGACGGCGGCGAACAGGCCCTGGGCCACGAGTGCGGCCAACACCAGCGAGCCCACGCGCACCCGCGCGCGCAGGCCGCACTTCCTGTAGAGCGTCCGTGCCCCTGAACTCACCACGTCCCCCTCGTGGACCTCCCCCCGACCGTCCCAGTCGGGGCTGTCCGCCGGTTTCGCCCCCCCGGACCGGACACGGGTGAGGGTATCGGGAACGACGGCCCATGCACAATCATTCGAAAGTCCTAGGCCCGATTCCGAACCCGGGGTCGGGATCGCTCAGGCCGGCCTGGTTCCCGGCCGACTGTTCACGGGAGAACCATGCGAGCACTGATCGTCTCCGAGGGCCGGAGCCGCGCCGCCCTGGCCGGCGTCCGAGCCCTGGGCCGGGCCGGCTGGACCGTCGGCGTGGGCGAGCCGATCCCCCGCGGCCTGTCGGCCGCGTCGCGCTTCGTCGAGCGGGTCCACCGCGTGCCCCTGCCCGAGCAGGACCTCGAACGGTTCCACCGGGCCGTGGCCGGCGCGGTGGAACAGGGCCGGTACGAGGTCCTCTTCGGATCGGGCGACGCCGAGATACTCGCGTTGTCGGCCGGGCGGGACTCCCTGGGCGCCGTGGTCCCGTATGGGCCGCACCGGTCCCTGATCCGCGCCATCGACAAGACCGAGCTCATGGCGGCAGCCGAGCGCGCGGGCCTGGCGGTCCCCCGGACCGTCCGGGCCACCGCCGAGGCCCTCGATGGGATTCGGGGACCGTTCGTGGTGAAGGCCCGGCTGCACTGGGAGCCCGGCCGGGAGCAGTCTCCGCCGCGGCTTCCGGCCGTGCTGGTGCCCGGCGCGCCCGAGGCGCTCCGGCGAGCGGGCGAGATCGAAGCCGAAGGTGGTTCGGCGCTGGTCCAGGAGGCCGTCGACGGCGACCTCCTCTCCGTGACCGTGGTGGCCGACGCCGACGGGAGGGTGTTGGCCGCTGAACAGCAGACGGCCGGGTTGACGTGGCCCTCCGGCCGTGGTGGAGCCACCCGGGCGCTGACCGTCCCCGTGGACCGCGTGCTGGTCGAACGCGTCGGCGCGATGCTCCGCGACCTGGAGTGGTTCGGGCTGGCCCAGGTGCAGTTCATGGCCCCGCCCGGCGCCGAGCCGCGGGTCATCGACCTCAACGGCCGTTTCTACGGCTCGATGTCGCTCGCGGTGGCCTCGGGCCCGAACTTCCCGGACCTGTGGGCCCGGCTGGCCACCGGGCGGCCCGTCCAGGCGGTCCCGCCGTCCAGGGCCGGCGTCAGGTTCCAATGGCTCGAGGGGGACCTCCGCCGGGCCCGGGTGGAGCGCCGAGGCGGCCTGGGCCGCGACGTCCTGTCGTGCCTGCGCGCCGCGCCCGGCGCCGTCCACAGCATGTGGAGCCGGGACGACCCGGCCCCGTTCCTGAACCAGGTGCGTCACCTGGTGGGTCTGGGGGGCCGGAAGCTGGGGCGGAAGGTTGCCAGCCGCGGCGGCTCCGGCTCGGAGGGAGACGCCGGGCCCGGGCCCGGCAAGGACGCCGCCGCGTAGGGGACCCCGTCAGGGCGTCTGCGCCTCGGCCCGAGCCTTCCGGCCCCGGCCGGGGACCATCGAGCGCAACACCGCGAGCTGCTCCGGGGCCAGCCACCGGGCCAGGGGATACCAGGCCACCGCGTACGCCAGCACCCCCACCGGGATCTGCACGGCCACACCGTCGGGCGCCACCACCAGCGCCCCCACCATCACCGCCGACGCCGCCACTGGGACCAGCAGCGACCGGTCCACCCGGGGCAGGCCGAACGCCGGGACGGCCAGGACGGCCAGCACCGCCGCCTCGAACGCGTACGAGATCGTGGTGGCGGCGGCCGCTCCCACAGGCCCGAAATGCGGGATCAGGGCCAGGTTCAGCCCCACGTTGAGCACGGAGGCCGCGATGGTCCCGGCGGCGGCCCGCCACCGACGCTCCCGGGCCACCAGCCCGTAGCTGAACAGGAACCCGATCGCGAACAGCATCGGGGAGGCCGCCAGCCACCGGGCGATGTCCACGCCACCGGCGTACGCCGGGCCATACAGCAGGCCCAGGACCTGGCGCCCGTCCACGAACAGGCCCACGCCGAACGGCACGTACAGTACCGCGATCGCCGCGATGCCCTGCTCCACGCCCCGCCGGACCCGTTCGGGCTCCGGGTGCGCGCTCAGTGCGGGGTACACCGCGCGGCCCACCGCCCAGGACACGAACAGCACCGTCTCCAGCAGCTTGTAGGTCGCGGCGTACAGCCCCACCGCGGCGTTGCCCTTGATGGCCCCCAGGATCACCTGGTCCACCCGGAACAGCGCCAGCGACAGTACGGTGTCGATCCCGAGCGCCACCGACGCCCGGCCCATCGACCAGAAGCTCCCCCGGCGGATGGTCCGGCGGTCGGGCACCACCCCCATACGGCGGACGCTCCAGAACACCAGCCCCGCCCCGACCACGCTTCCCGCCAGGTACGTCGAGCACAGACCCACCAGCCCGAGCCCCGCGACGAGCACCCCGATGGCCAGGGCGGCCGTGAGGAACCGCTGCGCCACCAGCGCGACGCTCACGCCGGTCTGCCGCTGCATGGCGTTCGCCACGGACCGTCCGGCGTCGCCGTACAGGTCGACGAATGTGGCGGCCAGGACCAGCACGAACGCGAGGGCGGAGGACCCGTCCGGGCGAAGCGCGATCCCCGCGACGGCCGCCGCACCGAACACCGGGATGGCGATCGCCGTCCGCCACGCCAGGAGCTCGGAGAACAGCTGGGGGAGGCGCCTGGGCTCGGCGCTCCCGCGCTGGACCAGCATGGCCCCGAACCCGCCGGACGGCAGCGTGGCCACCAGCAGCGCGAACGACACCGCGTAGGAGAACGCCCCGAACCCCGCCTGCCCCAGGCTCCGGGCGGCGGCGACGGTGAAGGCGAGGGTGGCGACCTTCCCGGCGATCTCGGCCGCGGCCACCACGGCGGCGTTCACGGCCACCCGGCGGGCGCCATCGCCCGCTCCGGCAGGTGGTGCAGGGACGGGTTCCGGTGGCGCCGCGGTCTCGGCCATGGGCTTCGCTCGTCGGGTCCTGGTCGCGCTCATGCTCCGTGAGGATTCATCGGAGCGTCGGGGGCCATTCTCGACTCCGCGGGGCGTAATTGAACCGGAACTCGGGTCAGGCCACGGTGGCGGCGGAAGCCGGCTCCGGAGCCCGTTCGGTGAGATCGGTGGTGGCGCACTGCTCCTCCGCGCCGATGCCCTCGCCCCGGGAGACCTTCCGCAACGAACGCTCCAGCGTGGCCAGCTCGGACCCGTCGAGATGGGCGGCGAAGTGCCGTTCGACCGCCTCCAGGAACACCGGCCGGGCCCGCTCGAGGGCCTCCCGGCCGGCGGCGGTGATCACCGCGTAGATCCCCCTGCGGTCCGCCCCGCAGGAGGAGCGCTCGATGAGCTCCGCGGCCTCCATCCGGTCGGCCAGGCGGGACAGGCCGCTCTTGGAGAGCAGCACGGCCCGGGCCAGCTCCTGCATGCGCATGGATCCCTGTTCGGCCCGGGACAGGCGAACCAGCACCTCGTGCCAGGACAGGGGGAGACCCGCAACGGCGGTCATCTCGGCCTCCACTGCGTCCATGGCGGCGGAATGGGCCTCCACCAGGGCCACCCATGCGGAGACGGCCTCGTCGATCGTTCGTTCGTCCATTCGCTCCGGAAGTGTACCAACAAAGGTTGACGGCGCAACGATCTGGTGCTATGTTGCACGTGCAACAGTTGTAGAGGCAACCAGAGAGAGGCCCCGGCCGACGGATCGAGGCGGGGACCACGGATGGGAAGGAGATCGAAGATGGGCGAGGCAACCAGGGTCGTGGACGGGATCGAGATCCCCGCACCGGGGACGTGGGAGATCGACGTCGCGCACTCGACGGTGGGCTTCGTGGCCCGGCACCTCATGGTGACCAAGGTCCGCGGCGCGTTTGGCGTCTTCGGGGGCAAGGTCCTCGTGGGCGAGACCCCCGAGGACTCCTCGGTGGAGGTCCACATCGACGCCGCGAGCATCGACTCGAGGTCCCCCGACCGCGACAAGCACCTGCGCTCGCCCGACTTCCTCGACGTCGAGCGGTACCCGGACCTCGTGTTCCGCAGCACGAAGGTGGAGCGCACCGGCGACACCACGCTGCGGGTGCACGGCGACCTGACGATCCGCGACGTGACGAAGCCTGTGGTCCTGGAGGCCGAGTTCTCCGGGCTGACCGGCGACCCGTGGGGTGGCAAGCGCGTGGCCTTCTCCGCCACCACCGAGATCGATCGCGAGGCCTGGGGCATCACGTGGAACGTGGCCCTGGAGACCGGCGGCGTCCTGGTGAGCAAGAAGGTCCTGATCGACATCGAGGTCCAGGCCTCCCTCAAGGAGGTCACCGCAGACGTCGCTGCCGCGTAGGCGGCACGAACCACCGGCCGAAGCCCTTTCGCCCCGCCCAGGCGAGAGGGCTTCTGCACGTCGGGGGCGCTCGTTGATCAGCCTGATGCGAGCATTTCCAGGACAGACTCGTGGAGGAGGCCGTTCGTGGTCACGACGCTGCCGTGGTCGGCGGGCTCCGAGCCGTCGAGCTGGGTGATCCTGCCGCCGGCCTCCCGCACGATCACGGCGAGGGCCGCCCAGTCCCACGTCCGGAGCTCCTCCTCGATCATGACGTCGGCGGCGCCTCGGGCCACCAGCGTGTGGCCCCAGAAGTCGCCGAACCCGCGCGTCCTCCCGGCGGCGGATGCAAGGGCCCGGAAGCCGGCCTCGTGCGGTCCCTCCAGCCAGCCGTCCACACTTGCGTGCGAGACCAGGGCATCCGCCAGGCGGTCCCGGGCGGAGACCCGGATGGGACGCCCGTTGAACGTCGCGCCGGCCCCGTGCGCCGCCGAGTAGCGCTCGCCCAGCGCCGGCGCGCCCACGACGCCGACGGCCGGTTCCTCCGCCACCAGCAGCGCCACCAGGGTGCCCCACACCTGGATGCCGGCCGCGAAGTTCTTCGTGCCGTCGATGGGATCGACCACCCACACCCGCTCGGCCGCCCCCTCAAGGCCCTGCTCCTCGCCAAGCACGGCGTCCGCCGGGAACTCCCGGGCCAGGCGCTCCCGAACCATGGCCTCGACGGCCAGGTCGGCCTCCGTGACGGGCGTCGAATCGGCCTTCTGGCGGACCTCGAACTCGCCCTGGAAGAAATCCATGGCGATCTCCGCGGCCCGATCCGCCAGCTCGTTCGCGAACGCCAGCTCCCGCTCGAACATGAGGAGGCAGAGTAGCCGCCGGCCGCTCGGTTCGTTCGCGGGGATTTCGACTAGGCTCGGTTTCACGATGCAGAGCACCGTCGAGGAGTCCGGGCGGCACACGGTCGTACTGACCGTGGAGGTCCCCCCGGAGGAGTTCGCGAGGGATCTCGACCGCGCCTACCGGCGGATCGCCCAGGAGATCAAGGTGCCGGGGTTCCGGAAGGGGAAGGTCCCGCGCCGGATCATCGACGCGCAGATCGGCCGCGACTCCGTGTTCCATGAGTTCATCGAGGATGCCCTCCCCGAGTACTACTCGAAGGCCGTCCGCGAGCACGAGCTGGCCCCCATCGCCGACCCCGAGATCAGCGTGGAGAAGGCGAACGAGGGTGAGCCGCTCGTGTTCTCGGCCACGGTGGAGGTTCGCCCCCGGCTGCAGCTCGAAGAGTGGCGGGAGGACGTCCAGAAGGTCGAGCGTCCCCGGGCCATCGTCACGGAGATCGACGTCGACGAGTTCGTCGACCGCGTCCGCGACCGCTTCGCCGAGGTCGAGACCGTCGGCCATCCCGCCCGCCGGGGCGACTACGTCGTGGCCGACATCCATGCCTCCGTGCACGGCGAGGACGTCCCCGAGCTGAACATGCCCGACCACCTGTACGAGGTGGGCAGCGAGTCCATCGTCCCGGAGCTCGACAAGGAGCTCGAGAACACCCGGGGCGGGCAGATCCTGAAGTTCAACGCAACGCTCCCCGAGCGGTTGGGCGAACGCGCCGGGCAGGAGGTCACGTTCCAGGTTCTGGTGAAGGAGGTCAAGGCCAAGCGCCTCCCGGCGGCCGACGACGAGTTCGCCAAGATGGCCAGCGAGTTCGACACGATCGAGGAGCTCCGGGCCGACCTCCGGACCAAGCTCGCCGACGCCAAGGAGGCCGAGGCCCGCGGCGAGTTCCGCGACCGGGTCCTGCAGGCCCTCGTCGAGCAGGTCGACGTCGACCTCCCCGGCAGTCTGGTGGACCACGAGACGGAGCATCGCGTGGAGGAGGCCACCCGCCGGGCCCAGCAGGCCGGGCTCACGCTGGACCAGGTCCTCGAGGCCCAGGGATGGGACGAGCTGCGGTTCCGCAGCGACGCCCGGGCGCACGCCATCCGGGCCATCAAGGCCGACCTGGTGCTGGAGGCCGTGGCCCGCCAGGAGGGCATCACGGTGACCGCCGAGGAGATCGCGGCGGCCGTGAGCGACCTCGCCCGGGCCTTGGGCCGCGAGCCCAAGGAGGTCGCGCGAACGCTGGAACGCACGGGCCAGGTCACGTCACTGGCCGGTGATATCATCCGCTCCAAGGCCCTCGACTTCGTCGTCGAGGCCGCAGACGGGCCCAACTCGGAGGCGCCCGCCGGAGACGGAGCGGAAGGGGATCGACCGTCCGAGGAGTCCGAGGAAACCGCCGGGCCGACCGAGCCCACCGCCAGCGACCAGGGAGTGAAGACATGAAGGACTATCTGGTTCCCGTCGTGATCGAGCAGACGAACCGGGGAGAGCGTTCGTTCGACATCTACTCTCGCCTGCTCAAGGAGCGGATCGTGTTCCTCGGCACGCCGATCGACGACCAGGTGGGGAACCTGGTCATGGCCCAGCTGCTGCACCTCGAGTCCGAGGAGCCGGACAAGGACATCAACCTGTACATCAACTCCCCGGGCGGCGACATCACGTCGCTGTTCGCGGTGTACGACACGATGCAGTACATCCGGAGCGACGTGTCGACGATCGTGATGGGCCAGGCCGCCTCGGCCGCGGCGGTGCTGCTTGCGGCGGGGGCCCGGGGCAAGCGGTTCGCGCTTCCCCACTCGCGAGTGCTGATCCACCAGCCGCACGGCGGGGCCCAGGGCCAGGCGGTGGACATCGAGATCCAGGCCAAGGAGATCCTGCGGTACCGCAAGCTCCTGGACGAGATCCTCGCGTTGCACACGGGACAGTCCATCGAGAAGATCGGCCGGGACACCGACCGCGACTTCATCATGACGGCGGAGCAGGCCAAGGAATACGGGGTCATCGACGAGGTCATCAGCAGCCGAAAGATTCGGCCCGAACTCGCTGCAGCGGCGGCCGGAGGCTCGTAACATCGTCCAGGGGCGTCGCCGGGTGAGCCCGAACCTGACGGCGCCACGGTCTCGAAGGGACGGGCGAGGGCCGGGAAGATGGCGAAGTTCGGAGACTCAGACCTTCTGAAGTGCTCGTTCTGCGGGAAGTCGCAGAAGCAGGTCAAGAAGCTCATCGCCGGACCCGGGGTGTACATCTGCGACGAGTGCATCGACCTGTGCAACGAGATCATCGAGGAGGAGCTCTCCGAGACCTCCGAGCTCAAGCTCGAGGAGCTGCCCAAGCCGCGGGAGATCTACCAGTTCCTCGAGGACTACGTGATCGGCCAGGACCAGGCCAAGAAGGTCATGGCCGTCGCCGTCTACAACCATTACAAGCGGATCCAGGTAGGCCAGAAGAACGACGACGTCGAGCTGCAGAAGTCGAACATCCTGGTGCTCGGCCCCACGGGCTGCGGCAAGACGCTGCTGGCCCAGACGCTGGCCAAGATGCTGAACGTGCCGTTCGCGATCGCCGACGCCACCGCGCTCACCGAGGCCGGCTATGTCGGTGAGGACGTCGAGAACATCCTGCTGAAGCTGATCCAGGCCGCCGACTTCGACGTGAAGAAGGCCGAGTCCGGGATCATCTACATCGACGAGATCGACAAGATCGCGCGGAAGTCCGAGAACCCGTCGATCACCCGCGACGTCTCCGGCGAGGGCGTCCAGCAGGCTCTGCTGAAGATCCTGGAGGGCACCACCGCGTCGGTGCCGCCGCAGGGCGGACGCAAGCATCCCCACCAGGAGTTCATCCAGATCGACACCACGAACATCCTGTTCATCTGCGGGGGCGCGTTCGCCGGGCTCGAGAAGGTCATCGAGGCCCGCATCGGGAAGAAGGGCGTCGGGTTCGGCGCCGAGATCCGCCCGGCGGGGGAGAAGGACGTCGGCGAGATCCTGTCGCACGTGTTGCCGGAGGACCTCCTGAAGTACGGGCTGATCCCCGAGTTCGTCGGCCGTCTGCCGGTGATCTCGCACGTCCACAACCTGGACAAGTCCGCGCTGGTGGACATCCTCACGAAGCCGAAGAACGCGCTGGTCCGTCAGTACCGCAAGTTCTTCGAGTTCGACGGCGTCGAGCTCGAGTTCACCGAGGACTCGCTGGAGGCCATCGCCGACCAGTGCCTCCTCCGGGGAACCGGCGCTCGGGGCCTGCGAGCCATCATGGAGGAGGTCCTCCTCAACGTGATGTACGAGCTCCCCAGCCGCAAGGACGTCACCAGGTGCGAGATCAACGCCGACGTCGTCCTCTCCGGCGTCAACCCCACTCTCGTTCCCAGGGAAACCGCCGCCAAGACCCGCACCCCCAAGGAACGCACCGCCTGAGGAACGTCCGACGAGCTCCACGTTTCAGTGCGTCCCCTGTCGCACGCCAGACGGAGAGGAGTGGGCCGGGAACAGCGTCGGGGCTTCTGCCGTCGAACCAACGTCATGACCCGCCGCGCGTGGATGCCCTTCATCGCCATCACGGTGGTGCTGGGCGTCGCGTGTGGCGCGCGGACAGGGGGGTCGACGCCGAGCTCACCGCCCCCTTCCCCCTCACCCTCGCCGAGTGGGGAGCCGCTGTCGCAGCCGGCGCTGAAGCTGCGGGTGCTGGACGCGGTGGGAGGGCACCTCTCCTACTGCGACCCGGACGTGTATCCGGTCGGGCGCGGGACGGCGCTGCAGAACGCCAGGGAGCGGATGCCGGAGATCCGCAAGGACAGAGAGGCCTTCGACGCCATCGTCGAGTTCGAGGGCCTCGACCCGGACAACCTCTCCGACGACGACCACATCACGATCAACGAGGACTACAAGCAGATCCAGGCCATCGAGCTCACGCCGGAGGGCGACGGGTTCTCCTTCTCGCTGCTGGTCGCGGACACGAGCGGGGACTACAGCAACTCCCACGTGTCGGGCACGGTGGACGCATTCGGGAAGGTCGAGCTCGGCGAGAAGCAGCCCGGCGAACCGCTGAACTGCCCGATCTGCCTGGCTCGCGGGGTCGTGATCGCCACCCCGAACGGCCCGGTGGCCGTCCAGGACGTGACGGTGGGCATGACCGTGTGGACCACAGACCGGGCGGGGCACCGGGTCCGGGCCACGGTGGTCCGCACCGGGCGCACGCCGGTCCCGAGCACCCACATGGTGGTCCGGCTGGTCCTGGCCGACGGCCGGACTGTGCTCGTCTCGCCCGGCCACCCCACGGCGGACCGGACACGTGTCGGCGACCTCCGGGCCGGCCAGTTGTTCGAGGGTACCCGGGTGGTCTCGGCGGGCCGCGTGGCCTACGCCGGCGGGTTCACCTACGACCTGCTGCCCTCCGGGGCCACCGGCACGTACTTCGCCAACGGCGTCCTGCTGGGCAGCACCCTCCGCTGAGGGCTCGTCGATCCAGGCCGGTCCGTGACCTCCGCCCGGTCAGCCCGTCGAAGGTCCGGGCGAATCGGTGACCGCTGAGAGCCGGGCCACCTGAGCCACCGCCTCCGCCGCTGACGGCCCATCCCAGCCCAGCCGTTCCTGGAGGAGTCGCCCGAACTCAGCCAGCGCGGCCACGGACGCGACCAGGTCCACCCGGCCCTCGATCGCGTTTCGGATCAGCTCTTCGGCGTCGCTTCCCGGGAACACGAACGCGGCGACCAGGACGTCGGGCGTGACGGCGACGCTCACCGGGCGGTGGGACCACCCGGTCGGCCGGCACGGGACTCCTCGATGAGCCGCTCGACGTCATGCTCGTCGCGGATCCCGAGCAGGCGCGCGCGAGCGGCGCCGTAGCGCTGCAGGGTGTCGAACCGGCCGGTCTCGCGGTAGGCCCGGTACACGCGGAGCATCTCCCGGAACAGCTCGCTCTTGTTGCGCCCCTCGTCCCGGGCCATCCGCTCGAAGTCGTCGGCGGCCTCGGGAGGCACCGACACGGCGAGCACCTTCGTCGTCCGCCTCATGACATACGGAGTATAACTCTCAACTGCGGTCGCCCGGGAGCAAGCGGCCGCTTCCGAGCTACGGCATCAGGGTGTCGTAGACCTCGAAGTGCTCGATGGCCTGCTGGGGCTGGCCCGCGCTGGTCTGGGCTCGGAGCTGCGCTGTGGCGGCCTCGTAGCCCTGCGCGTTCTCCTCCGTCTCCCAGAACGTCAGCCCGATGAACCGTCCGGTGGACCGGTCGGCCATCCAGTAGCCGCCCTTGAATCCGGGCATCGAACGGATCATCGGCGACATCTGCTGTCCGGCCTGGAGTGCCGACTGCTCCAACTGGTCCACCATCTCCATCGGGTACATCGTGACGGTCATCCGGGCGACCATGCGCGTCTCCTCTCGTGTTCACGGGCGCCGGGCAGCCTGACGGCCGCCGCCCGGTTCGTCAAGTCAAGCTCGAGGTCAGGCGGTGGGGCCGGCTTGTGGCGCGGCCGCCGGCGGCGGGGGCGGTGGGAGCGGCGTCCCTGCCGGGGCGCGGGGGCCGGCCTCGGCGGCGCGGACCGCCCGCCGGGAACGCCACATGGCCACCGTGGTCGCCCCCAGCCCGGCGATGGCCACGAGCGTCCACACCAGCCCGCCGACGAACGGGACGATCGCCAGGACCCGGACCACTCCCCATCCGGCCAGGAAGGCCTTCATCCGGCCTCGCGGCGCCGGCAGGATCCGCCGGCCCACCGCGTACGCCCCGGCCGTGTACCCGAGCGTGAACAGCAGCCACAGCCCGAAGAGCAGAGCCAGGCCCAGGGGAAGCCCCACCAGCGTGACCGCCACCAGGATGGACGCGATCGGCAGCCCGATCAGCATGAGCAGCCCCCACCCGAGGGTCGCGCCGACGGTCCGCGACGCGTTGGCCGCCGACTCCATCGGCCCGGGGAGCAGGCTCACCATCAACAGGCCAAGGACCAGCACCGACACGCTGAACGCCAGCCACACCAGGATCCGGACCAGGAACGAGTAGCCGGCGAACTGGAAGCTCGACACGCGCCTGCGCTCGCCGTCGATGACGGCGTCCGAGGCGACGTCGGGCCGGGTGCGCGTCACGAGGTCTCCACCGATGTGCGCGCCGGACTCGACGCTGACGCTGCCCCGGAACACGATCACGTTGTCGCGGACGTCGCCGGACACGGTGGTGAACCCGTAGAACACCACCACCGAGCCGTTCACCCGGCCGGCGACGATGGTCCGGCCGTGGACCACCACGACCTCGTCGGCGGTCTGGCCCTCGGCCACCTCCGTGCGGCCGTTGATGACCACGATGCGACCCAGGTGGTTCGCGTCGGCGCTGGCGGGAACCGCCGCCCCGATCCCGAGTACCGCCACGAGCACGAATCCCAGCGCGACGACCCGACGCACGGCGATCACCTCCCTGGGCGACCCTACTCCGAGGTGGCCGGCGGGGCCACATGCGGGGGTCGCTGCCGAGGGCTCGGCTATCATGGCCGGACCATGCGCCGCCGCGACCGCCACGCCACCGAGCCCGTCGGCGTAGCCGTGCCGCGCGGGCCGCGATAGGCCGCGGCCGCGTGGCGATTCCCTCCCGCATCGACCCGGAGACCATGGACACCGAACCGACGCGCGACATGCCGCCGCAATACGACCCGGCCGCCACCGAGAAGCGGTGGTACGAGGCGTGGCTCGAGCGCGGCCTGTTCCGTTCCGAGCCGGATCCGTCGAAGGAGCCGTTCTGCATCGTGCTGCCCCCGCCGAACGTGACCGGCGCACTGCACATCGGGCACGCGCTGGACCACACGCTGCAGGACATCCTGACCCGCCGGGCCCGCATGCAGGGGTTCGAGGCCCTGTGGCTCCCCGGCACGGACCACGCGGGCATCGCCACACAGGTGGTGGTGGAACGCGAGCTGGCCAAGGAGGGCATCGACCGCCGGGAGATGGGCCGGGAGGCCTTCCTGGAGCGGGTGTGGGAGTGGAGGGAGCGGTACGGCGACCGGATCGTCGTCCAGATGCAGGCCCTCGGGAACTCCTGCGACTGGGACCGCCTGCGGTTCACCATGGACGAGGGCCTGTCCCGCGCCGTGCGGGTGGCCTTCGTGCGGATGTACGACGAGGGGCTCATCTACCGGGGCGAGCGGATCATCAACTGGTGTCCGAAGGACCGGACGGCCCTCTCCGACTCCGAGGTGGAGCACCAGGAGGTGGACGGCGAGCTCGTCACCTTCCGGTACGCGCTCTCCGACGGGACCGGGTCCGTGGACGTGGCCACCACCCGGGTGGAGACGATGCTCGGGGACACGGGCATCGCGGTGCACTCGTCTGACCACCGCTACGCGGCGGTGGTCGGCAAGACCGTCACCCACCCGTTCGACGGCCGGGAGCTGCCCATCGTGGCCGACGAAGCCGTGGATCCCACGTTCGGGACCGGCGCGGTGAAGGTCACTCCGGCCCACGACCCCAACGACTTCGAGATCGCCGAGCGAACGGGCCTGCCCAGGCTGAACATCCTGAACGCCGACGCCACCATCGCCGACACCGCGCCCGAGGAGTTCCGGGGGTTGGACCGGTACGAGGCCCGGACGCGGGTGGCCGTGCGGCTCCGCGCCCTGGGGTGGGTGGTGGAGGAGGAGCGGCCCTACCGCCACGCCGTCGGCCACTGCTACCGGTGCCACTCGGAGATCGAGCCGTGGCTGTCGGGGAAGCAGTGGTTCGTGGCGGTGGACCGGCTGAAGGGGCCGGCCATCGAGGCGGCCGAGGACGCCCGGATCCGGTTCCACCCGGCCCGGTGGCGGACGCCGTACCTGGAGTGGCTCCGGGGCCTGCGGGACTGGAACATCTCGCGCCAGCTGTGGTGGGGCCACCGGATCCCGGTGTGGTACTGCTCCAACGGCCACGAGTTCGCGGCGACCGAGGATCCCATCGAGTGCCGCGAGTGCGGTTCGACCGACCTGGAGCAGGACCCGGACGTCCTCGACACGTGGTTCTCCTCGCAGCTGTGGCCGTACTCCACGCTCGGGTGGCCGGACCGGACGCCGGACCTGGAGTTCTACTACCCGACCACGGTCCTGGTGACCGGCTACGAGATCCTGTACCTGTGGGTGGCCCGGATGATCATGTCCGGGATGTACCTGGTGGGCGACGTCCCGTTCCGGAACGTCCTCATCCACGGGCTGGTCCGCGACGCCACCGGGCGCAAGATGTCGAAGTCGCTGGGGAACGTGATCGACCCGCTCGACATGATCGGGCAGTACGGCGCCGACGCGCTGCGGTTCGCGCTGGCCCGTATGGCCGGGCCCGAGCAGCAGAACCTCCCGCTGTCGAAGGAGGGCATCGAGGCCGCCCGGAACTTCGCCAACAAGATCTGGAACGCCTCGCGCCAGGTGCTCGGGTCGTACCGGGCGGGCGGGGGCGCGCCGGAGCTGCCGCCCGAAGAAGAGCGGACCCTCACCGAGCGGTGGCTCCTGTCCCGCCACCAGGCCTGCCTGGACGAGGTGAACGCGGCCATGGACGCGTACCGGTTCGACGAGGCCGCGCAGACCCTCCACCGGTTCTTCTGGTCCGAGATGTGCGACTGGGGCCTGGAGGCCGAGAAGCAGCGGCGGTCGTCTGGTTCGCCGGACGAACGGCATCGCGCGTCGCTGGTGTTGGCCTGGGTGCTGGAGCGGACCCTCCGGCTCCTCCATCCGGTCACGCCGTTCGTCACCGAGGAGATCTGGCAGCGGTTCGGCGGAGGCGACTCGATCGTCGCGTCCCCGTGGCCCGAGGGTCACCCCCAGCACGTCGACCGCGACGCCGAGGAGGCGTTCGGGTTCGTCCAGGACCTGGTGTCGAACGTGCGGCAGATCCGGGGGATCGTCGGCGCCGGCGAGTTCCGCCTGGTGGTGGTGGACGGGCTGGCCGCGGAGCTGGAGCCGCTGCGGGAGGCCGTGGAGCGGCTTTCCGGCGCGACCATCGCCGCGCTGGGAGCGGCCGAGCCGGGCGGCCGGTCCGTGCGGCTGTCGGTGCGCGGACGTGAGGCCCGCCTGCAGGTCCCAGAGGGGTTCGACCCCGGACCCGCCCTCGCGGCCCGGCGGAAGCGGCTGGACGACACGCGGTCGAAGGTCGAGGGCAGCGAGCGGAAGCTCGCCAACGACGACTTCGTGGCCCGGGCCGCGCCGGAGGCCGTGGACAGGGAGCGTCGCAAGCGCGAGGACCTGGCGGCCGCGGCCGCGGTGCTGCAGGACCAGATCTCGCTGCTCGAGTCGCTGTCGGGCTCCTGACGGCCGTGAACTTCGCCGAGGCGCTGGCCGAGCTGGAGGGGCGGCAGCCGGAGCGGATGGTCCCCGACCTGTCGCGGATCAAGGCGCTGGCCGAGCTCCTCGACCATCCCGAGCTGACCTACCCGACGATTCACGTCACCGGGACGAACGGCAAGACCACCACCACGCGACTGATCTCCGACCTGGCCTGCGCGCACGGGCTGTCGGCCGGGACGTACACGTCGCCCCATCTCCACTCGGTGACCGAGCGCCTGGCGCTGTGCGGCGAACCCATCGCCGAGGAGGAGTTCGCCGAGGAATACGAGAACCTGGTGCCGTTCCTGCGTGAGGTGGACGGTCGCGGCGATCAGCGCGTGACGTACTTCGAGGCGCTCACCGCCCTGGCCTACGCGTGGTTCGCCGACAAGCCGGTGTCGGTCGGGGTGTTCGAGGTGGGGATGGGCGGCGTGTGGGACGCCACGAACCTCGTGGCGGGCGACGTGGCGGTTCTCACGCCGATCGCGCTGGACCACCCCGAGCTGGGGTCCACCGTGCGGCAGGTGGCGGGGGAGAAGGCCGGCATCGTGAAGGAGGGGAAGATCGCGGTGTGCCGGGAGCAGCCGGAGGGGGCCCTGTCGGTGATCGACGCCCGGGCCCGGGAGATGGAGGCCCAGCTGCTCCTGGAGGGCAGGGACTGGGAGATGATCGGCCGGATCCAGGGGGTCGGCGCCCAGGCCCTCACGGTCCGGGGTCTGTTCGGCACGTACGAGGGGCTGCGGTTGCCGCTGTTCGGCGAGCACGCCGCCCGGAACGCCGCCGCGGCCGTGGTGGCGTTCGAGGCCTTCGTGGACCGGCAGCTGGCCCAGGAGGCGGTTGAGGAGGCCCTGGGGTCGGCGTCCTCGCCGGGGCGTCTGGAGGTGCTGGGCCGGCGGCCGGTGATCGTGGCCGACGGGGCCCACAACCCCGCCGGCGCGGAGGCCCTGGCCCGCGCCGCCATGGAGTCCTTCGCGTTCGAACGGCTCCATCTCGTCCTGGCGGTGTCGGCGAACAAGGATCTCGCCGGTATCGTGGCGGAGCTGGCGCCGCTGGCCGACGCGGCCTACGCCGCCCAGAACACCAGCGCCCGGACGGCCCCGGCGGATGCCGTGGAGGGCGCCCTGCGGGATGCCGGCCTGACCCCCTCCACGCACGTTTCGGTGGAGGAGGCCCTCGACGCCGCCCGGGCCCAGGCCGGGGACACCGACCTGATCCTGGTCACGGGCTCTCTGTACACTGTCGCCGACGCCCGCCGGGCCCTCCTCCCCGAGATCCGCTGACATGGCCGAACAATCGACGCTGCTCATCGTGAAGCCCGACGCGTTCCGTCGCGGCCTCATGGGGGAGGTCCTCCGCCGGGTGGAGGCCAAGGGCCTCCGCATCGTCGAGCTGAAGCTGATGCACATCGACCGTCCCCTGGCCGAGGAGCACTACGGGGAGCACCGCGACAAGCCGTTCTTCGGCGAGCTGGTGGACTTCATCACCTCCGGCGATGTCGTGGTGGCCAAGGTCACCGGCGAGCAGGCCGTGAGCGTCCTGCGGACCCTCATGGGTCCCACCGACCCCTCCTCGGCGCCCCCCGGCACCATCCGCGGAGACTTCGGCACCCTGATCGGCGAGAACATCGTCCACGGGAGCGACTCACCCGAGTCCGCCGAGCGCGAGCTGAAGCTCTTCTTCGGTTCGTAGGGTCCGCTACGGGCTCTGCCTTTACCATCGGGAGGCGAGATGGCCGATGTCGAGCGGATGGACCCCGAGCGCGTGATCCGCGGGTACCTCGTGATCAGCGGGCTGTTCACGATGTCCGCCTCGCTGATCTGGGGCATCAACACCCTGTTCCTCCTCGACGCCGGCCTGTCGATCTTCGAGGTGTTCGTGGCGAACGCCGCGTTCACCGCGGCCATGGCCCTGTTCGAGATCCCGACCGGCGTGGTCGCGGACACCCGGGGGCGCCGGGCGTCGTTCCTGCTGTCGGAGATCACCCTCGCCTTCGGGACCCTGGCGTACGTCGGTGTGGCCGCCGTCCACGGGGGACTGCTCCTGTTCTGCCTGGCCGGCGTGATCCTCGGGCTCGGCTACACCTTCTACTCGGGAGCGGTGGAGGCATGGCTGGTCGACGCGCTGAAGGCCACGGGGTACCAGCACGAGCTCGATCGGGTCTTTGCCCGGGCCTCCATGGTGTCCAGCTTCGCCATGATCACCGGGACCGTCGGCGGGGGGGTGCTCGGCCAGCTCGACCTCTCCCTCCCGTACCTCGTCCGGACCGCGCTGATCCTCATGGCCCTCGCCGTGGGAGTCCGGACGATGCACGACATCGGGTTCACCCCCCGAACCCTCCAGCTGAAGGGGATCGTCGGCGAGATGCGGAAGGTCGCCCGGGCCGGGATCACCTACGGCTGGCGCAAGCCGGCCGTACGGCTGCTGGTCCTGTACTCGTTCCTGGCCTTCGGGTTCTTCTCGTGGGCGTGGTACGCGTGGCAGCCCTACTTCCTCGAGCTGTACGGCCACGACGCGATCTGGCTCTCCGGAGTGATCGCCGCACTGTTCGCCCTGGCCGGGATCTTGGGGAACACGCTGGTCGGGCGGCTGGTCCGGCCCGGGAGGCGCCGGACGACGATCCTCCTGGTGGCGACGGCGGTGAGCTCGGCGACGATGGTGGCCACCGGCGCCATCCGGCTCTTCTGGGTGACGGTGCCGGTGTTCCTTCTGGGGGCCGTGGCGGGCGGCGTGCTGTCGCCCGTCCGCCAGACCTACCTTCACCAGTCCATCCCGACCTCGGAGCGCGCCACCCTGGTCTCGTTCGACTCGCTCATGGGCAGCCTGGGCAGCGTCGGAGGACAGGCCGGCCTGGGCTACCTGTCCCAGGAGCGCTCGATCCCGGTCGGCTTCGTGGTCGGCGGCCTGGCCACCCTCCTGACCATCCCCATCTTCGCCAGGCTTCGCTCCCTGCACGAACCGGCCGACCGCATCACCGCCGACGCCCCGGAACGCGAAGCCTCGATCGTCTCCTGACCGGGCCCACCAACGGAGCCTGGGCAGCTCAGCGGCGAGCTCGCCGGGGTCGGCGCTCGTCGGTGGAGGGCCAGCGGTCGGCCTGTTCCAGGACGCCGTGTAAGGCCGACCGAGCTACGAGGCGCGGCGGAGGGCCAGGACCGCGTTCTGGCCGCCGAACCCGAAGGAGTTCGACAGGGCCAGCGTGATCTCGGCGGACCGGGCGTCGTTCGGCACGGGGTCCAGATCGCAGGCGGGATCCGGCGTCCGGTAGTGGATGGTCGGGGGGAGCACGCCGTCGCGCAGTGCCAGCGCGGTGGCCGCCGCCTCCACGGCTCCGGCCGCACCCAGCATGTGGCCGGTCATGGACTTCGTCGACGACACCGGCACCCGGTGTGCGACGTCCGCGCCGAGCGCCGCCTTGATGGCCGCGGTCTCGGCGGCGTCGTTCAGCGGTGTGGAGGTGCCGTGCGCGTTGATGTAGCCGACCTGCTCCGGAGACGCCCCGGCGTCGCGGAGCGCCGAGCGGATGGCGATGGCCGCGCCCGAACCGCTCGGCTCGGGCTGGGTGATGTGGAACGCGTCGGCGCTGGCGCCGTACCCGGCGACCTCCGCGTATGCGCGCGCCCCGCGGGCCCGCGCGTGTTCCTCCGACTCCAGCACGAGCACGCACGCGCCCTCGCCGAGCACGAAGCCGTCCCGGTTCGCGTCGAACGGCCGGCTGGCCGTCTCCGGATCCGGGTTCTTGGTGAGGGCCTGCATCTGGGCGAACGCGGCGATGGTGAGCGGCACGATGGCAGCCTCGGTTCCGCCGGCCAGCGCGACGTCGATGAGCCCGTCCCGGACCATCCGGTAGGCTTCGCCCACCGCGTGGGCCCCGGCCGCGCAGGCCGTGACGATGCACATGTTCGGCCCGGTCAGGCCGAAGTGCATGGCCACGTGGCCGGCCGCGGCGTTCGCCATGAGCCCCGGGACCATGAAGGCGCTGACTCGCCCGGGACCCCGTTCCAGCAGCACGGAGTGCTGGTTCAACAGGGTCTCGATCCCCCCCACGCCGGTGGCGATGATCACGCCGGTCCGCTCTCCGCCGATGTCCGGCTTGCCGGCGTCATCGTGCGCGAGGTGCGCCGCCGACACCGCGAAGTGCACGGCCCGGTCGGTCCGCTTCGCCTCCTTCGGCTCCAGGAAGTCAGTGGGCTCGAACTCCCGGACCTCGCCGGCGAGCTGCACGGGAAGGTCCGAGGGATCGAACCGTTCGATCCGGGCCACACCGTTGCGGGCCCCCGACATGCCCTTCCAGAAGTCGTCGATCCCGATGCCCACGGGGGTCACCGGGCCGATGCCGGTGATGACGACGCGACGGCGCTGCATGTGTTCGCTCATGGCACGATCATGCTCGATCCACCCGTCTGGCGGCACGGGGTTCGCGATTCCCGGTCCAGGGAAGTGGCGTTACGCCGGGACCCCGAGCTTGGAGGCCACCATGTCGATGGCCTGGCCCACCGTCTTCACGTTGTCCATCTCGTCCTCGGGGATCTCGATCCCCATCTCGTCTTCCAGGGCCAGCACCGCTTCCGTGAGGTCCAGCGAGTCTGCGTTGAGGTCCTCGGCGAACCGCGCCTCGGCGGTCACCTGTGACTCCTCCACGGCCAGCTGCTCGGCAAGCACCTTGCGGACCCTCTCCTCGATCTCCGAACGATCCATCTGTCGCTCCTCCCTTCCTTTCCAGGGTATCGATTGGCTCAGGCGGTCAGCCCGCCGTCCACGGCGAGGACCGCCCCGTTCACGTACGACGCCTGCTCCGACATCAGGAACCGGACCACCCCGGCGACATCCTCCGGCGTGCCCGGCCGGCCCGCGGGCGTTCGCTCCAGCAGGTACCGGCGGGACTCCTCGGGCAGGGCGTCGGTCAGCTCGGTCGAGATGAGCCCGGGGCATACTGCGTTCACCGTGATCCCCCGGGAGCCGATCTCGCGGGCCAGCGATCGGGTCATCCCGACCATGGCCGCCTTCGACGCGGCGTATGCCACCTGTCCCGGGTTCCCGTGCAGCGCGACCGCCGACGACACGTTCACGATGCGGCCGAACCGCTTCCGGAGCATGGTCCGGAGCGCGGCGCGGGCGCACAGGAATGAGCCCCGCGCGTTCACGGCCATGGTCCGGTCGAACTCCTCGGTCGGGTACCTCACGGCCAGGCCGTCCCGGGAGATGCCGGCGTTGTTCACCAGGCCGGTGACCGGCCCGAGCTCCGCCGCGGCCTCCTTGAACGCCTCCTGGACCCGGGCCTCGTCGGCGGTGTCCAGGGCCAGGGTCACGGCGCGGCCGCCGGTGTCCTCGATCGCGCGGACGACGTCCTTGGCCTCGCCCTCGCTGGAGCGGAAGCCGACGGCCACCGCCCAGCCGTCCCCGGCGAGCGCCAGCGCGCAGGCCCGCCCGATCCCGCGCGACCCCCCGGTCACCACGGCCGCCCTGGTCACGGCGCGGTCTCCAGCGTCCTGGTGACCGCGGCGGTCCTCGGCCTGGGCGCCGGGGCCCCGGCCGTCCACCGCACCAGCGATGCCCCCCAGGCCAGTCCGGCACCGAACGAGGTCATCAGGACGAGGTCCCCCGGCTGGATCCGGCCGTCCCGCCACGCCTCGTCGAGCGCGATGGGGATCGACGCCGCCGACGTGTTCCCGATCCGGTCCACGTCGGAGATCACCCGGTCCGGCCCGAACCCCAGCCGGTCGGCCACCGTCTTCATGATCCGGGCGTTGGCCTGGTGGGGGATCAGCCACCGGACGTCGTCGGCGGCCACCCCCGACTTGTCGAGCAGGGAGCGGCACGCGTCGGTCATCCCGACCACCGCGCGCCGGTACACGTCCTTGCCGGATCCCATGACGATCTTGTCGATGGCGGGCTCCCCGTCCTCGGTGATCGGGGGCGCGGTCCCACCGCCGGGGATGGTCAGCAGGCCGGCCGCCCGCCCGTCCGCGGCGACGTTCGCGTCCACGACGCCCGGCTCGGACGCCGGGACGAAGACGGCCCCGCCGGCCCCGTCGCCGAACAGTACGCACGTGGAGCGGTCGGCCATGTTCATCCGGCGGGACAGGGTCTCGGCGCCGACCAGCAGCACCGTCTCTGCGCCGCCGGATTCGATCATGGCCCGGGCCAGGGTCGTTCCGTAGCTGAACCCGGCGCACGCGGCGTTGATGTCGAACGCCGGGCAGGTGACGCCCAGCGCGTCCTGCACCATCACGGCCACGGAGGGCAGCGGGCGGTCCGGCGTGATCGTGGCCACGATGATGAGGTCGAGCTGCTCCGGGGCCATGCCGGCCGCCTGGAGGGCGGAACGGCCCGCGGCGGTGGCCAGGCTCGACGTGGTCTCACCCTCCGATGCGAAGCGGCGCTCGCGGATGCCCGTTCGTTCGACGATCCACTCGTCGGAGGTGTCCACGAGGGACTCGAAGACGGAATTCGGGACCACGCGCTCGGGGAGAGCGGATCCCGTCCCGGCGATGGCGGCGAACCGCCCTCGGCTTCCGGTCACTCCCGCTCCACCCAGGCGATGGCCCGGCCCCGCGTCACCAGCTCCCCGTCCCGTCCCAGCACGGCTCCCAGCCTACCCCTGACCGGCGAACGGACGAGGTCGTACCCGTCGTCGGCGACCTCCACCACGGCGATCGCCTGCCCCACCTCGACCACCTCGTGGCCGGCCCAGAACCGCTCGGGCGGCAGGATGCGCAGCCGGCCTGCGTGGGGCGCGACGAGGATCGTGATCGGGATGTCGCTCCGCTCGCCGTGGTCCGCTTGCTCCAGGGCATCGGGAGCGACGGCCGTGGCCGATCGGATCTCGTCGAACGTGGTGCTCATGCGGACTCCTGTGAGAGGGCGGGCGGGGACTCGGTCATGGTGGTCGCGAACCTCGCGGCGTCCTGGGGTGAACCCACCGCGACGCCGGTGGCGCCGGGGGCGTTGCGCCGCAACAGCTTCGACAGGACATCGCCGGGCCCGGCTTCGACGAACGCGTCGAAGCCGGCGTCGGCCAGCGCGCGCATGGAGCGCTCCCACCGGACGGGCGACACGATGTGGCGCGCCACGAGATCGCGCAGCGCGGACGGTTCCTCGGTGATCCGGCCGCTGACGTTCGGGACGACCGCCATGCGGGGCTTCCGGAACTCGAGGCGGGACACGGCCTCCCGCAACGGGGCCAGGGCCGGCCGCATCAGGGGGGAGTGGAACGCTCCGGCCACCTTCAGCCGGATGGCCTTGGCCCCCTTCGACCGTGCGGCCTCCTCCGCTCGCTCCACCGCGGGGATCGACCCGGACAGCACGATCTGCCTGGGGGCGTTCTCGTTCGCCACCTCCAGCACGTCGCCCCGACCGGCCACGCGGCACACGTCCGCGGCGTCCTCGGGCGACAGGCCGATGATCGCGGTCATGCCGGACGGAGTGGCGTCGGAGGCCTCCTGCATGGCCCGGCCCCGGATCACCACGACCCCGAAGGCTTCCACCGGATCGAGCGCGCCGGACGCGGCGAGGGCCACGAACTCCCCGAGGGAGTGTCCGGCGGCGGCCTCGAACCGGACTCCCTCGGCCTCCAGCACGCGGAACGCGGCGAGGTCGCAGGCGAACATGGCCGGCTGGACCACCTCCGTGGTGGCGAGCGCGGCCGCGTCGCGGCACGTGGCCAGGACGTCGCGCTCCCACACCTCGGACAGCCGGTCCAGCACGGCAACGCCGGCCTCGTGGGTGGTCCACCGGTCGGCCATGCCTGCGTATTGAGAACCCTGGCCGGGGAACAGGACCGCAGCACGCACGGCGCTACCGCTCCCCGCCAGTCGCGTGCGGCAACATCGGGTGGTTCGACCCACCCCGGGCGCTGGGGGTTACAGCGCTCCCAATCGCCGGCTCAGCAGCCAGCCGGACCTGCGTCGAGGGCCATTGGGCCCCGGTTCTGGGGGGCCGTTTGTTCCCGGGAGGCGGGACGGCCAGCCGATATACTCGCGCCGACCCCGACGAGCAGAGGAGTTCGCGATGGCCGATCACCCGAAGCTGGATGTCCTCGAGGAGAAGGGCTTCGTGATCCTCGAGCCCTACGAGGAAGAGATCGACCCCTCGGAGTGGGAGGAGCTCACCTACCTCGACTGGAAGTCCGGCGGCGACACGAACTTCGCCGTGCTGGCCTCGGCCAACGGCGAGGACGACGCCCGCGGTTTCTGGGAGCACGGCAAGCCGGACAAGGACGGCGTGTGGACCGTGAACATCGAGAAGGCCCCCACGCTCAGGAAGTACGTGGAGTCCGTCGGCGCCCGGTTCGGCCGCGTCCGGATCATCAAGCTCGAGCCCTCCACCAGCCAGGAGGAGGTGGCGAACCGGTTCCTTCACCTCGACGACAACAACCGGATGAACCGCGACGGTGAGGGCTGGGTCGTGCGGACATGGCTGAACCTCACCGACGACCCGGACTCCTACATGATCGTGCGCGACGACAAGGACGACCCGGCCACGGAGAGCCACATCCCGTGCCCGAAGTTCGCCCAGTTCGTGGTGGACACCGAGCGCCTGCACCACGCCGTGTACCACCCAGGCGACAAGCCCCGGTACGCGCTGATCACGAGCTTCGAGTCCGGCCCCGAGCTGGACAGCTGGATCAAGGCGAACCAGCCCGAGTAGGGCAGCTCGGCTCGAACGAAGGGCGGGCCCCGCGAGGGAGCCCGCCCTGTTCGTTCCCCGCTCGTCGCTCGGCGCTCAGACCTGGCCGAGCTTCACCAGCCAGCCGGAGGCCTCGGTCTGGGGCCTGTTCGACAGGGATGCCGTGACGAACGCGGCTCGGCCCACGACTGCGGCGCCTGTGCCCCTGGCCGACCACTTCTTGGGGTCGAGGGACTTGCTCCACCGAAGCGTGCCCTCGCCGTCGTAGGAGCGCACCGCAAGGTTCGTCAGGTGATCGACGGGATCGCGCTGCTCGCCGGCGATGACCACGGAACCGTCCGTCGCGAGCCCCAGCCCGCCGGGAAGCTCGGACGGCTTGAATCCCCAGGCCCGGGTCCACACGACATCGCCGCCGGGGCCGTACGAGCGGAGCCAGCCGTGGCCGCGGTGGAACGAGAACGGATCCGTGGTCTCGCGCTCGTCCATGTACCCAAGCACCCGGATGCCGTCATCGGCACCCACCAGGTCGACGGCCTCGTCGTGGTCCCGCACGCCGTCCGACACCACCCTGGTCCACTTGACCTTGCCGGAGGCCGTGACCTTCTCGACCATGGCGTCGTGGTTGACGAAGGACTGGTCGCTGCGCTCCTGTCTACGGGCCACCCATCCCGCGGCGTAGAACCCGCCCGGGCCCGCCGCGACGGCGTTCGCGGCGTCGTTGGTCCCGGTGATCCGCGGCGCCTCGAACTGGGTCGTCCACAGCCAGTGGCCGTCCTCGGTGTCGTACGCTCGGAGCCAGCCGTCGCTGAAAGGGTCGCCACAGCACCCGGAGTTCCCACCGGCGATCACCACGACGTCGCCGATCACCGCCACGCCCGATGCTCCTTCGGACTTGCTGTGGAGCCACCCCGAGGTGACCCGCTGCCACAGGAGCTTCCCGCCGGGCGAGTACTTCAGCAGCACGAACCCGCCGCCCTCGCTCTGCGTGGAAGCCACGCTGCCCGCCACGTACACGGACTCGTCGGCGCCCACGGTCACGTCGTTGGCGAACGCGTAGCCCTTGCGGATCTGCCACTTCCGCGCCCACACCCGGGTCCCGTCAGGGGCGTACCGGCGGATGAGCGCCGCGTGCCCGGGACCACCGTTGCTCCTGGTGGAGCCGACCACGTACACCCGGCCCGCATTCACCGCCGCAACGTCGTTCAGATACCAGCCGAACATCCGGGTCCACCTGGTGGAGGGGGCATCCCCACTCGTGCCTCCGGCCGGGCCCGCCGCCATCGCCGGTCCCACCAACGAGACCAGCAGAACCACCACCACGGTGGCGACCAGGACGCCGGACCACCGTGCCGCCCGCTTCCTCTCCCCGCTCATCGCACTCTCCCTCCTCGCTCGGATCATCCACCGGCCATCCTGGTGGCCAGGGGCAACGCGGTCCTCACCGACCGGTAACGGTGGGGTAACAGGTCCGCCGCTGGCTCCGGCGCACGCCGATCCGGGGTGGGAAGCCTGTACGCGCCGGGTTGTCGATGATAGAGCCCCTATGAACTGGGCGCCAGGGGAGGGGACCGGCTCCCCGCCGTTCCCGGGCGGGAGCGACCCCGAGGTCATGTTCGGGCACGTCTGGACACCGCCTCCTCCGGTCACCGCCGCTCGGTCCGACCTTCCCTCGGCCGTGGACGGCGTCCTGGGCCGGGCCCTGGCCAAGAAGGAGCGCTTCGGCACGTGCGGGGAGTTCGTGGGGCAGGTGCGAGCGGCGATGGGTTCGCGTGGCGTGGTCGAGAGGCCCCGGATCCCGCCGCCTGCCGAAGCATCTCTGACGGTTTATCCACCCTGGGTCGAGCGGAGGTCGAGGGTCGATGCGGGGGCCGCCGTGCCTGCAGTGCAAGTGTGCGGTACAGGATGCGACCGGGTATTTCGGCACGGACCTACGGTCGAGACATGGGTGAGCCTCGACCTCAACTGGACGTCAGGAAAAAACACAGGTCAAGAGGCCTGAAATGTCCGCGAACGCCGGATGATCGGGTTGCCAGGGCCGTGTGGGATCGAGTACAACGGGTGGCGCTCCCATGGCCGAGAGCACACGACGAGGACTCGCGCTGAACCGTGGCGCGAGCAATGAGGGATTGACCGGGTTCCTGGGCCGCGACATGGCGGTCGATCTTGGGACTGCGAACACGCTCGTCTACGTTCGCGGAAGGGGCATCGTCCTCAACGAGCCCTCGGTGGTCGCGATCAACCAGCTGAACGGGGCCATCCTGGCGGTCGGATCCGAGGCCAAGCGCATGATCGGGCGCACGCCGAGCCACATCCGCGCCGTCCGCCCCCTGAAGGACGGCGTGATCGCCGACTTCGACGTCACCGAGAAGATGCTCCGGTACTTCATCCAGAAGGTGCACCGCCGGCGGATGCTGGCCAAGCCCCGCGTGGTGGTGTGCGTGCCCTCCGGCATCACCGGCGTCGAGCAGCGCGCGGTGGAGGAGGCCACGATCTCGGCCGGGGCCCGGCGGGCCTTCATCATCGAGGAGCCCATGGCCGCGGCCATCGGGGCGGGCCTCCCCATCCACGAGCCCACCGGGAACATGGTCGTGGACATCGGCGGCGGCACCACCGAGGTCGCCGTGATCTCGCTGGGCGGCATCGTCACCAGCACGAGCCTCCGGGTGGGGGGCGACGAGCTCGACGAGTCGATCATCCAGTTCGTGAAGAAGGAGTACTCGCTGCTGCTCGGCGAGCGGACCGCGGAAGCGATCAAGGTGGCAGTCGGGTCGGTGTTCCCGATGCCGGAGGAGCTCATCGCGGAGATCAAGGGCCGGGACCTCGTCTCCGGGCTCCCGAAGACCATCCACGTGACCGCCGAGGAGGTCCGCAAGGCCATCGAGGAGCCGGTATCCCAGGTGATCGACGCCATCAAGAACACCCTCGACCGCACCCCGCCGGAGCTCGCCGCGGACATCATGGAGAAGGGGATCGTGCTCACCGGGGGCGGGGCGCTGCTCCGCGGCCTGGACGAGCGCCTGAAGTACGAGACGGGCATGCCGGTGCACATCGCGGACAATCCGCTGTCCTCGGTGGCGATCGGGTCAGGCAAGTGCCTGGAGGAGTTCGAGGTCCTTCAGAGGGTGCTGGTCAGCCCGTCACGGCGGTAGGGGCCTCCGGTGGCGATCGTTCGCCGGACCCGCAGCACGCGCGGACTGGTCATCCTGCTGATCACAATCTCGCTGGTCACGATCACGATCGACTACCGGCAGGGCTCCAGCGGGCCCATGGCCAAGCTCTCCGACGGTGTGCAGTCGGTGATCATCCCCATGCAGGACGGCGTGTCGAAGGTGTTCCATCCCATCGGGGCGTTCCTCTCCGCCCTGGTCCACCTCCCGTCGAACGCGAACCGCATCCGGGACCTCGAAGACAAGAATCACGCCATGGAGCAGGAACACGTCCGCTACCTCTCCGTCCTCAAGCTGCTGCAGGACCTCCAGGGCCTGCTGGATGTCACGAAGAGCTTCGACTTCGACACCGAGTTCGCCAACGTGGTCGCCAACAGCGTGTCGAACTTCGAATGGTCGATCACGATCAACAAGGGTTCGAAGGCCGGCGTGAAGAAAGACATGCCGGTGATGTCATCGCAGGGCCTGGTGGGCCGGGTGTCCGTGGTCACTGCGTTCGGCTCCAAGGTCCTGCTGATCCTGGATTTCACGTCGAACATCGCGGCGAAGCTCACCGAGTCCCAGGAGACCGGGCTCATCCAGGGGCAGGGCCGGGGCGACCTCAAGATGTCGCTGGTGGACCAGAGCACGGAGGTCACGGTGGGAGAGCCGGTCGAGACCTCCGCGTACAACGGCGGGCTGTTCCCGGCGGGGATCCCGATCGGGACCGTCTCGAGCGTGTCGATCGACCCCGCCACCGGAGAGAAGGACATCGAGGTGAAACCCCTGGTGGACTTCTCGAAGCTCGATGTGGTCGCCGTGGTCACGTCGTTCGGCGGGAGCTGACGGCGGACCGTGCGGAGGGGATTGCTGTGGACGGCCGTCGTGGTGACCGCCCTGCTGCTCCAGTCGACGATCTTCGCCCGGGTCAGCCTCCTGGGGGCCCGGCCGGAGCTCATGTACCTGCTCACGGTGCTCACCGCCCTGCTGGAGGGGCCGGCGTCGGGGGCCGTGGTGGGGTTCGGCAGCGGCATGGCCCAGGACTTCCTGTTGAACGCGCCCAAGGGCATCACCGCGCTCACGCTGACCCTGATGGGCTATGCGGTGGGGACGGTCCGCCAGTACATCGTCAGCCCCTCCGCCCTGGTTCCCGTGGTCATCGTGGCGGGTGGCACCGCGGTCGGCCTGATGTTCAACGGGCTGGTGAAGTTGCTGCTGGGCCAGCTGTCCGCCGGGTGGTGGTTCCAGCTCCGCATCGCGGTGCTGGCCGCCGCCTACAATGCGGTCCTGACCCCGTTCGTCTTCCCCGTCGTCCGTCGCTTGGCCGAGTCGTCGCGCGCGAAACGGGTCTTCAGATGGTAGGAAGCCAGGAATGACGGAAGGCAGGACGGGAGCGAGGCTGAAGGTCCTCGCGGTGCTGTGCGCTTTCATGTTCGCGGCGCTCGGGACTCGCCTGTGGTTCGTGCAGGTGCTCGCTCAGGAGGAGGCCGAGCGCGAGGCCACCGCGAACTCCACCCGGACGCAGTCCATCCCTGCCCCTCGCGGCCGGATCCTCGATAGCAGCGGCGTCGTGCTGGCCAGGAGCCGGGCCAGCCTGGTGGTGACGGTCAACCGAGTGGAGCTGCCGCAGGACGCCACCGGCGAGATCGCCCGGTTGGCCGACGTCCTGGGGTTCTCGGTGAAGCACCTCACCGAGCTCATCAACACGAACAGGTACTACTCCTTCACGCCGGTCCCGGTGGCGTTCGACGTCCCGAAGAGGACGTACTTCTACCTGGGCGAGCACCGGTCGGAGTTCCCCGGCGTGAACATCCAGGAGCAGACCATCCGGGACTACCTGCACGGCGAGGTCGCCGCGCACCTCATCGGGTACGTGGGGCCGGTGTCCCAGGAGCAGCTCAGCGACCCGCGGTACCAGGGCGACGCCCCGGACGATATCGTCGGGAAGGCGGGCGTCGAGGTGGCCTACGAGCAGTATCTCCGAGGGGCGAAGGGCTCGATCCTGTACCAGGTGGACTCGGCGGGGCGGAACCTCGGTGCCATCGGCCACACGCCGGCCGTCGCAGGCGACGACGTCCAGCTCACCGTCGATGCGAAGGTCCAGCAGCTGGCCGAGGAGAGCCTGGACACGGGGATCAAGGCGGCGCGATCGTTCGGGCTGAAGGCCAACGCCGGGGCGGTCATCGTGATGGACCCCAACACCGACGCCGTCCTGGCCATGGCCTCGAACCCCACCTTCAACCCGAACGTGTTCGCCACCGGCAACAGCCGCGAGATCCGGAAGCTGTTCCCGAAGCAGACCCCCAAGGATCCCTGTCCGAACGGGTGCCCGATCTTCGATCGGGCCATCCAGGCGAGGTACCCGCCGGGATCGACGTTCAAGCCGTTCATCGCGATGTCCTCGCTCAAGGAGGGGTACGCCTACATGAGCGGTCCGAAGAGCGCCATCCCCTGCCCGGCCTCGTACACGATCCCCGGCAACGAGGACCTCCCGCCAAAGGAGAACTGGGAGCCGGTGAACCACGGCTACATCCCGCTGTCGGAGGCCCTGGTCATCTCGTGTGACACGGTCTTCTACCAGCTCGGCTGGCGGAATTGGGTGGATTGGTACAACCACGGCGAGCACGACAAGCTGCAGAACGACATCCGTTCGTTCGGATTTGGGCGCCCCACGGGCCTCGATATCGCCGGCGAGAAGAGCGGCCTCATCCCCGACGCTGCATTCAAGAGGGAGCACTACGCGAACTCACCGGTGAAGACGGATCAGAACTGGCAGCCGGGCGACTTCATCAACATGTCGATCGGGCAGGGAGATGTCGCGGTGACGCCGATGCAATTGGCCGTGGCGTACAGCGCGCTGGCGAACGGGGGGACCGTGTACCGGCCGCACGTGGTGGAGAAGGTCGAGACCGCGGACGGCCAGGTGGTTCTCGCGAGCAAGCCCGTGGTGAACGGCCATCTGCCGTTCACGAAGAAGGAGATGGACTACGTGCGGCGCGCGCTCATGGGAGTAGTGGGGCCCGAAGGGACGGCCAGCGGCGCCTTCCTGACGTTCCCACGGGGCCGGATCCCCGTGGCCGCCAAGACCGGGACCGCCGAGGTCAACCCGTTCGAGCCGTACTCGTGGTTCGCGGCCATGGCCCCAGCGAACGCCCCGCAGTACGTGGTGGTGGCCATCGTGGAGCAGGGGGGCCACGGGTCGCAGTCCGCCGCGCCGATCGTCCGCCGCATCCTCGACGGGCTGTTCGATCTCCCGCTGACCGAACCGGTCACCGGCTCGAGGTCGGTGGACTAGTGCGAGTGCGGACCCGGAGGTCGGTGGCCTGATGGACTTCCCCCTCGGGAGGGCCCGGGGCACGGTGTGGGGCGACCGGGCGCCCATCCGGCACCTCGACCCGACGCTGCTCACGGCGACCTCGCTGCTCACGGTGATCGGGCTGCTCATGATGTACAGCGCGACCCACCAGGGGGACCCGTGGACGCTGGTCCGCAAGCAGATCTTCGCCCTGGTGATCGGCGCGGTGCTGCTCGCGGCCATCGCCTCGTTCGACTACCGCCTGGCCAAGGTGTACGCGCCGCTGTTCTACGTGGGGATGCTGTTCCTGCTGCTGCTGGTGCAGAGCCCGCTCGGCACCGCGGCGAAGGGCGCGCAGCGGGGCTTCTACGTGGCGGGGTTCCAGTTCACGCCGTCGGAATGGACGAAGGTGGCGCTGGCCGTGATGCTCGCGTCGTTCCTGTCGGAGATCAAGTCCTCCGACCTGTCGCTGCGCGACGTCATCCGGGCCACCACGCTCGCGCTGATCCCGATGTTTTTGGTGTTCGTCCAGCCGGACATCGGGACCACGATGGTGCTGGCCGCGATCCTCGTCGGGACGGTGATCGTGGCCGGAGCCCGGACCCGGCACCTGGGGGTGCTGGCCGTCAGCGCGGTGGTGCTCCTGGCCCTCGCGTTCCAGCTCGGACTGGTCAAGGACTATCAGCTCGAACGGCTCAACAGCTTCACCGGGGGCGATCCCGGCTCGGCCACCTCGTGGAACCGGGACCAGTCGCGGATCGCCATCGGCTCCGGCGGGTGGACCGGGCAGGGGTTCCTGAACGGCACCCAGACGAACCTCAACTTCGTGCCGGAGCAGCACACCGACTTCATCTTCACGGTGGTGGGGGAGGAGTTCGGGTTCGCCGGCGCGACGACGGTCCTGCTGCTCTATGCGCTGTTGCTGTGGCGGGCCATCCGCATCGCGATGATGTCGAAGGACAGGTTCGGGACGTACTTAGCCGCCGGGATCGCTTCGATGTTCGCCATCCAGATGTTCGTGAACATCGGGATGACGCTGGGGATCATGCCGATCACGGGGATCCCGCTGCCGTTCATGTCGTACGGGGGGTCCTCGCTGATCACCAACTTCATGGCGGTCGGGCTGCTGCTGAACATCCACATGCGCCGGCTGAAGGTCGGCGTCGGGCCCTAGCACTCCCCGCCGTCATCAGGGTGTCGCATTCGAGCGTCGGGCGAGAAGTCAGCCGCGGGAGCTGACGGACGCGGGCGGCGGCACCGCCACCGTCCACATGAAGGTCGATCCGTCCGGGCCGGTGCGCTCGAGGACCAGGTCCCCGTCCATGGCCCTGGCGGCGGCGCGGCCCAGCGACAGTCCCACGCCGGCGCCCTGGTGGACCCTGGCATCGAGGGCCTCGCCCTGCTCCAACGGCTCGAAGATGCGGTCGCGGTCCTCGGGACGGACCCCTTCGCCGCGGTCGCTCACCCGGACCTGGAGCGCGCCGGACCCGAGCGTGATCGAGATCTGCACGTCCTGGTCGGGCGGCGAGAAACGGCAGGCGTTGTCGACGAGCTCCTCCAGGATCCGTTGGGCCAGGACCCGGTTGGCCAGGACCTCGGGGAGGCCCGGCTCCGCGGAGACCCGTACCCGCGGCGACGATGCGGCGATCTCGCGGGCCAGGGCCGGGACGTCGACACTGTCCTCCGACGCCGTGTCCAAGGCCGATTCGAAGCGCTCCACCAGCCGGGCCAGCGCGCCGGCCCGGGACACCAGGCGTTCCAGCAGCTCCGCCCGCTGTCCGGCCTCCATGTCGCCGTCGCCCAGCATCTTGGCCACGCCCAGGATCACCGTGACGGGAGTGCGCAGCTCGTGGCCCAGCCGCGCCACCAGCTCGTGGCGGCGGGACACGCGTTCCACCAGGGCCACGTGGGCCTCCTCCAGCTCCCGGGCCCGTCGGCGTTCGCGGCCCAGGGCGTCAGTGAGCTGGTCGATGACGAGGGGGGTCACGGTGGGGGAGATCACCGCGCCGCCCCCTGCGGCCTCGGAGATCGCGTTGAGGATCACGTCGCCGTCGGAGTCCTTGAGGACGTAGCCCGAAGCTCCGGCCACCAGCATCTCCCGGACGATGGTCTCGTCCTCCTGCGCGGTGAGCGCCACCACGCCGAGGTGAGGATGGTCGGCCTTGATCCGGCGGGTGGTCTCGATGCCGTCCATCACCGGCATCCGGATGTCCATGAGGACGACGTCGGGACGCACGGCGCCGACCAGGTCGAGCGCGTGCCGGCCGTTCGTGGCCTCGCCGACGACGGTGTGTCCGCCCGCGACGAGCAGCTCGACCAGCGATTCCCGGAACCCGTCGTTGTCGTCCACGACCACGACCCGGAGCGACCGGGCATGGTGGACGGTGGACTGGATCAATGTGGATGCAATGGAGGCGCTCCGCCGAACCGGTGGTTCGGCCGACGACGTGGCGGTCGCGAGCCAGGGACGCGGAAACGGGTCAGTCACGGTGCACCACGATCGCAGAGAACATCTCGATCCGTCCATCGGCCCATCGCCCAGCCACCTTGATAGGCGCTCGGGCCGGCGCGATGGCGATTTCGCATGCATCGGTGTCCGGCAATCTCGGGGCACCAGCACGACTGTGACACTTCTGTCGCGTGTGTCAACTGTTCTCCCGGAATGAGATACGGCACCGGCAGGGTTGTTATCCTGTAGGAACAGTTCCAGCGGGGCCGTCCGCGGATCGGCCGGCCGCGTGGCTTGCCGCCGTCCGGGCGGCCGGCCGAAACGATCAGTGTGCTCGTCCGCCGGAGCGCACGCGCTCGCGCCCGCATGTCGGCGCGCCGGGCGCAACCGGCTTCCGGCGTGGCGAGGGGGTACCTTGGCCGCGCAGCGGCCTCGGGTCCGGGCGCCCGGTCCGTCGATCTCCGATCTTCGGTCTCGCGGACCGATGAGTCGCCCGGCCCACCGGGGCTCGCGCGCGGGTGGCAGGAGTCGTCAGTGCGCACGGCGCGCGACGGGCATCGCCCGTTGCGGCGCGCCTCGCCTTCCGTCCCTTCCTCCGAGGTCCCGCGACAGGAAGGGAGCTTTGCATGAACGACGAGCCCGACCGGGCCGTCCCCTCGGCGGCGGACCGCGCTGCCGACGCCTCCACCGGCCCCGCCGACGGATCGACTCAGACCGGCGGCGGGCAGGCGCCGGGCGACGGAGGACGGTCCCAGCCCGCTGCTGACTCCGGAAACGGCGCGTCGGCGTCCCGCCCGGCGTCCCGCCGGCGGGGGAGCCGGGGCCGCGGCCGGGGTCGCGGCGGCTCCTCCGGACCGCGCTCGCCTGCTTCGGGCGACGTCGAGGGCGCCGGCGGCGGCAACGACGGCAACGGGAATGACGGCAACGGCAACGGCAATGACGGTGGTCCGCCCGACGATGCGCGCGGCGCGAGGACCGCGCCCTCCCGCTCCGGTGGACGGGCTGTGGCGGAGGATGCGGGCGATCGGCCCGCCGCCGCACAGGCGCAGACGACCCCTTCGGGGGATGGAAGCGATGGAGCGGGGACGGGGGAGCCGACCTCCGCGGCCCGGCGCCGCCGCAGGCGTGGCGGCCGGGGCCGGGGCCGCGGTGGTCCGGCAGGGGCGTCGGCCGACGGAACCGGCGGGGCCGCCCGAGAGCCCGCCGAGGCGGAGTCCGCCGACGGGGGGTCCGCAGACGGGGGATCCGCCGCTCCCGATTCGCCGGGGCCACGTGCAGCCGAACCGCGCCGGGGCGACGGCGGCACCCGGTCCGCGCAACCCGCCCGGTCCGCGCAACCCGCCCGGTCCGCGACCACGGAATCCGGGGACCAACCCGCTGGCGGTGACGACGGCGAGGCGCCCACCGAAGCGGGCGATGGGTCACCCGGCACCGGGTCGGGGGCGAGCAGGCGCCGGAGGCGGCGCCGCTCGGGATCGCGGCCGGCGGCATCCGAGACCGGCGCGCCCCAGCCGGTGCTGGGAGACGGCGGGCCCCAGGCCACCGCCCCGCCCGGCGACGCCGCGGCCACCGTGGCCGGCGATCAGAAGGCCACGGGCGCGGCGAAGGCCCCCGCCCGGCGCCGGCGGCCCGCGGCGAAGGCACAGAAGCCCGACCAGGAGGCCAAGGCGGAGCCGGAGGGCGAGCCCGCCGCGGCCGGACGCCAGACCACCCCCACGCGAACGGCCCGCCGGAGCCGGACGCGCGCCAAGAGCTCGGAGGACGGCTCCACGCGGGTCCGCCGCTCCCGGGCCACCCTTCGCCGGCGCGAGTCCATGCCGGTGGTCCCTCGGGGCCAGGACAAGCTGATGCTCATCACCGAGAACGGCGACAGGGACCAGATCGCAGTGGTCGAGGACCGCCAGCTGGTCGAGCACTACATCACCCGTGCCGGCGCCCGGAGCATGGTCGGGAACATCTACCTGGGCCGGGTCCAGAACGTGCTGCCGGGGATGGAGGCCGCGTTCATCGACATCGGGAAGGGCCGCAACGCGGTCCTGTACGCCGGTGAGGTCTCCTACGACGAGGACATCGGGGGACGGCCACCGCGCATCGAGCACGTCATCAAGGCGGGGCAGGCCGCGCTGGTCCAGGTCACGAAGGATCCGCTGGGTGGCAAGGGACCCCGGCTGACCCAGGAGATCAGCGTCCCCGGCCGCTTCCTGGTGCTGGTCCCGAACTCCGACGTGTTCGGCATCAGCCGCCGCCTCCCCGACAACGAGCGGCGGCGCCTGCGGACCATCATCAAGCGGGTCCAGCCCGAGCAGCACGGGGTGATCGTGCGGACGGCCGCCGAGGGCGCCACCGAAGAGGACCTCGCCGCCGACGTCCGCCGCCTGTCCGCCGAGTGGGACGTCATCTCGAAGAAGGCCAAGAAAGCCAAGGCCCCCCACCTGCTGTACGAGGAACCCGAGCTCACCGTGCGGGTGGTCCGGGACCTGTTCAACGACGAGGAGTTCCGGGAGATCGTGACGGACTCCGAGCGGGTGTTCGAGCTGGTGAAGGACTACCTCGGAACCGTCGCTCCGGACCTGCTGGAGAAGGTCCATCTGCACGCCGGCAAGCTGCCGCTGTTCGAGCAGCACCACCTGGTGGAGCAGATCCACAAGGCCCTGGAGCGGAAGGTGTGGCTCCCGTCGGGCGGCTACATCGTGATCGACAAGACCGAGGCCATGACCGTCATCGACGTGAACACGGGCAAGCACGTCGGCAAGGCCAACCTCGAGGAGACCGTGACGAAGACGAACCTGGAGGCGGCCGAGGAGATCGCGCGGCAGCTCCGGCTCCGCGACATCGGGGGCATGATCCTCATCGACTTCATCGACATGCTGCTGGACCAGAACAAGCGCCAGGTCATCGACACGCTGAAGAACGCGATGGCCAAGGACAAGACCCGTTCGCAGGTGTTCGACATCAGCCCGCTCGGGATCCTCGAGATCACCCGCAAGCGGGTGTCGGCGGGGCTCCTGGAGTCGTTCTCCGAGACGTGTCCCACCTGCGGCGGGCGCGGGATACTACTGACGCACCAGATCTGAAACGAGACAGCGCCGCCGCGCGCGGCGTTCCGAGGGAGGTCAACCGACATGTACGCCGTGATCAAGGCCGGAGGCAAGCAGCATCGGGTGAAGACCGGTGACGTCATCGAAGTCGAGCTCATGCACGGCGGCGACGGCGACGCCGTGGAGTTCCACCCGATCCTGGTGGTGGACGACGAGAACAAGCCCCACGTTGGCAAGGAGGTCGCCAGGGCCGTCGTCATCGCGAAGCTGGTCGGCGAGCAGAAGGGCGAGAAGGTCAAGATCTTCAAGTACCGGCCCAAGACCGGGTACTCCCGGCGGCAGGGCCACCGTCAGATGATGACGCTGGTCGAGATCGGCGAGATCAAGCTCCCCGGCGCGAAGAAGGCGGCGCCCAAGGAGGAACCGGCCGAGCCGAAGGCCCCGAAGGCCACCGCGCCGAAGCCGGCGGCGAAGGCCTCCGCCGAGGCTGTGGAACCCAATGCCGAGGCGGCGGAAGAGGCGGGCGAGATCGCGGAGTCGGCCCCGGCCGAGACGTCTCCCGCGGAGGTTGCGGAGACCGCGGCCGCGGCCGAAACGGGTCCGGCTGACGAGTAGGTGGTGTCTTTCGTGACAGACACTGCCGACGAGTAGTCGGCTGGTACCCTGGAACGGCCATGGCACACAAGAAGGGCGGCGGCTCATCCCGGAACGGCCGGGACTCCGAGTCCAAGCGGCTCGGCGTGAAGGCCTTCGGCGGTCAGACCGTGACCGCCGGCACGATCATCGTGCGGCAGCGCGGCACCCGGATCCACCCCGGCGACGGCGTGGGCAAGGGCAGCGACGACACCCTGTTCGCGCGGGTGGCCGGCCAGGTCGGCTTCCACGAGTCGAACGGCCGCAAGATCGCCACGGTCGCCGAAGCCGGCGAGTAGCCGGCCGGGTACCGCGGTCTCAGGCTTCGTTCAGGCGCCCCGGCGCGCCCCGGCGACGGCCTGTCGCACAGCGTCCCGCCACTCCTTCACGGTCTCGACGACGGTCTCGCCCCGTTGCACGATGAACGCGATCTGGCTGCGGCGGCGGCGCTCGCGGCCCCAGGCCCCCTCACCCTCAGAGGTCACCGGTGGGGGCTGGACGAAGAAGAACGCCACCCGGACCGGTCCGTCCCCCGCCAGGTACTCCACCTCCAGAACCGGTGAACCCAGGGGCTTGCGGACCTTGCGCACGGCGGCCAGCGGGATGCGTGCGTGCTCGGACCCCCCGCGGAACTCGAGGTGCGTCGGGGTCAGCGTGAGCGTTCCCTCGACCTCGCGCTGGGCCGTCCCCAGCCGGCTGATCCAGACCCTGGCCGTCTCGGTCACGTCCCCATCTTCTTCACGTCCGTTCGATTCCGCCACAATCGACGGCATGGCGTTCGCCGACGAGGTGGTGGTGGTCGTGCAGGGTGGCAAGGGCGGCGACGGAGCGGTGTCGTTCCGCCGCGAGCCCTACACGCCCCGGGGGGGACCGGACGGCGGCGACGGCGGGCATGGCGGGTCGGTGATCCTCGAGGTGTCCACGGGGATCCGCGACCTGGGCTGGCTGGCCGACCATCCCCACCAGCGGGCCGAGAACGGCCAGCCGGGAGGGGGGAGCCGGTCCTCAGGCGCCGCCGGGCGGGACCTGGTCATTCCGGTTCCCGACGGGACGGTGGTTCGGGACGAGCGCGGGCTCGTGGCGGACCTCGTCGGCGATGGTGCCCGGACCGTCGTGGCCCGCGGGGGCCGCGGCGGGCGGGGGAACGCCGCGCTGGCCGGTCCCCGGAACCGGGCCCCTCGGACGGCGGACGCCGGCGAGCCGGGCGAGGAGCACCGCCTGGAGCTGGAGCTCCGGATCGTGGCGGACGTCGGGCTGGTGGGGCTGCCGAATGCGGGGAAGTCCACGCTGCTGTCGAAGTTGTCGGCCGCTCGACCCAAGATCGCCGACTACCCGTTCACCACCCTCACCCCGAACCTGGGGGTCGCGGGGGACGAGGAACGGTTCGTGGTGGCGGACATCCCCGGCCTGGTGGAGGGGGCCGCCGAGGGGCGGGGCCTCGGGCACCGGTTCCTCCGCCACGTCACGCGGTGCCGAATGCTGGTGGTGGTGGTCGATCTCTCGGGAGCCGATCCGGCGGCGGACCTGGCCACGGTCCGGTCCGAGCTCGCCGCGTACGAGGCGGCGTTGGCGCAGCGGGCCCGCGTGGTGGCGGCGACGAAAGCCGACCTCCTGGACCCCGCGGGCCGCGACGACGCCCTGCGCGCGCTGGGGGAGGACGCCGTGCCGGTGTCGGGCCTCACCGGCGAGGGGATCGGGGACCTCCGGGCCCGCATGCAGCGGGCCGTGACCGCCGTCCACGACGAGGAGCCCGAGCGCGAGCCGTACGTCGTGCTCCGTCCGGCCCGTCAGCGGTTCATGGTCCGGCGGGAGGGCGAGCGGTACCGCGTGGTTGGCCGGGACGTCGAGCGGTGGGTGGCCGCCACCGACTTCGAGGATCCCCGCGAGGTGGCCTCGCTCCAGCGCCGCCTGGCCCGGGAGGGCGTCGAGCGCAAGCTCGCGTCCGTGGGGGCCCGGCGCGGCGACGAGGTGGTCATCGGCGACCGCGCCTTCGAGTTCTTCCCCGAGGGGGGATGACATCCGTGACCGACCGCCGGTACGAGCTGATCCGCCAGGAGGACGAGCGCTACGCGGAGCTGTGCTCGCTGGTCGAAGGCGTGCCGCCCGAGCGGCTCCTCGAGGCCGGTGTGACCGAGGATTGGACGGGCAAGGACCTCCTGGCCCACCTGGCATGCTGGATGGCCGAGGCGGCCAACGTCCTCGAACGGATCCGCCTGGGGACGTGGGAGCGCACGCGGCTGGACGCCGACGCCATGAACCGCCGGTTCTACGAGGCCTGCCGCGACCTGTCGATCTCCGATGTGCGGGCCGAGCTGGACTCCTCGCGGACCCGGATGTTCCAGGAGTGGGGGGCGCTCCCCGAGATCACCCGGGAGGCCGAAGAGTGGTTCGCCGAGTCCGGGCCCCTGCACATCGAGGAGCACCTCCCCCAGCTCCGGACGTTTCTGGAGGACGGCGGCTCGTGACTGGCGCACATCGGCTGGGGGTGATGGGCGGGACGTTCGACCCCATCCACCACGGGCACCTGCTCACGGCGGAGGAGGCCCGGTGGCAGTTCGACCTCGACGAGGTGGTGTTCGTCCCCACCGGGCGGCCCTGGATGAAGCAGGACCGGAAGGTCTCCCCGGCCGAGGACCGGTACCTGATGGCGGTCATCGCGACGTCGGCCAACCCGCGCTTCTCGGTGTCCCGCCTGGAGATCGAGCGGGAAGGGCCCACATACTCGGTGGACACGCTCCAGGCCCTGCGCGACGAGCGGGGCGACGTGGAGCTGTTCTTCATCACCGGCGCCGACGCCATGCTCGAGATCTTCCAGTGGAAGGACCCCGAGGAGGCCCTGTCGATGGCGCACTTCATCGCGGCCACCAGGCCCGGGTACGACCTGTCGGCGTTCGAGCGCGGCGCGCCCACGGAGCACCCCAACGTGAGCGTGATGGCCATCCCCGCGCTGGCCATCTCCTCCACCGACATCCGCCAGCGGGTGTCGAGGGGCCGGCCCATCCGGTACCTGGTGCCGGAGGGGGTCCAGACCTACATCGAGAAGGCCCGCCTGTACCGGGAGGACCCTGGACAGGGCGGGTAGGCTTGTGTCGGGAAGCGCGGCCGGATGGCGGCGCGCGGCGAGGAGGAACTCTCGGACGGCATGACGGAACGACGCGGACGTGGCGGAGCGTAAGGGGAGCAAGGGCGCGCCGCCCGCCTCCGAGGACGTGGCCCTGGTCGCGGCCCGAGCGGCCGCGGAGAAGCAGGGCGAGCGCATCGTCGTGCTCGACGTGCGAGAGCTCATCGTCATCACCGACTACTTCGTGATCGTCTCGGCGGGCAGCGAACGGCAGGTCCGCACGGTCGTGGAGGAGGTCGAGAAGGCCCTGCGGGGGCTCGGGGTGAAGCCGGTCCGTCGCGAGGGCGAGTCCGAGAACCTGTGGGTCCTGCTGGACTTCGTTGACATCGTGGTCCACGTGTTCCGGGACGAAGAGCGCGACTTCTACAGCCTGGAGCGGCTGTGGGGCGACGCCCCCACCCTCGAGTGGGACGAGACCCAGGCCGCCGCCCGCGGCTGACCCCATCGCCCCCGTATCCCGGCGCTGGGCGGCGCATGCGACATTGCATCCGATCCAGTCGAAGGGAGGAGTACGGGGATCCGTCCGGGCCGTGCCGGCGCCCGCGACTGGCCGTGGCGGCCGTTCGCGTGCTTCGTCGCCCTCGGCCTGTTCTGGGGGAGCTGGGGGGCGCTCCTGCCGTCGGTCCAGGCCCAGACCGGGGCCACCGATGCCGACCTGGGATTGGCCCTGCTGGTCCTGGCGTCCGCCGCTCTCCCCGCGATGCTGTCGAGCGGCCGGATCATCGACCGCCTGGGGGATCGGGCCCTGGCTCCGGTCACCGCCGGCTTCGGCGTCGCCGCGTTCCTTCCGGCGCTCGCTCATTCCCCGCTCGCGCTCGGCGCCGCGGTGGTGGCCCTCGGGGCGGCCTCGGGGACGCTGGACGTGACCATGAACGCCGCGGTGGCCGCGGAGGAGGAGCGGCGGGGGCGACGGCTCATGCACGCGGCGCACGCCCTGTTCTCGATCGGCGTGGTGGTCTCCGGCGGACTGGTGGGACTGGCGCGGGCCGCCGGCGCGGATCCGGTGGCCGTCCTGGGCGTGGTCACCTCCGTCCTGCTGGCCATCGCGGCCGCTATCGCCGTCCGCCGGCCGGGCGACCGCAGGCGCGCCGTGCCGGTGACAATCCGCCCGACGGGCCGTCGCCTCTTGATCTCCGCCCCCCTGCTGGTGCTCGGCGGGTTGTGCGCCCTGGCCTTCGTGGTGGAGGGGGCCCTGCAATCGTGGAGCGCCATCCACCTGGAGCACACCCTCGGCGCGGGCCCGGCCGTCGGTGGGCTCGGCCCGGCCACCTTCGCCGCGGCGATGGCGCTCGGGCGGCTCGGGGCGCAGGGTCTCGCGGCCCGGATTCCGGATCGCCTGTTGCTCGGCGCGGCCGCCGGACTCTGTGCGATCGGCACCGCGGTGGCCGCGTTCGCTCCGTCGGCGCCGGTGGCGCTGGCCGGGATGTTCGTCTCCGGGGCGGGGATCTCCGTCGCGGCCCCGACCATCTTCGGCCTCGGGGGCCGCATCGTGCCCGGGTCCGAGCGGGGACGGGCCCTGGCCTCCGTGACCACGGTGGCCTACGTGGGGTTCCTGCTCGGCCCGTCCATGGTGGGGGCCCTGGCCGGCGCCACCAGCCTGCGTTGGGGGCTGGCGGCAGCGGCGGCCGTGGCGGTGGTGCTCGCCGTGACGGCGCGGTTCGCGCCGGTCTCGGAGCGTCCGGTCACCGCCGCGGCGGAGGCCGAAGGCCGCCGGTAGCCGTCGGAGCGGCCGGGCGCCGTTTGTGGCCGGGCGAGCATCGTGCCACTATCCCGGGACAGCGGGCTTCGTAGAGGGAGGCGAGGATGGCGGAGATCGTTCTGGACGACGTCTGGAAGGTCTACCCGGATGGGACCGAGGCGGTCCGCGACCTCGACCTGAACATCTCAGACGGCGAGTTCATGGTCCTGGTGGGGCCGTCGGGGTGCGGGAAGACCACGGCGCTCCGGATGGTGGCCGGACTGGAGGCCATCTCGAAGGGGACAGTCCGCATCGGTGAGCGCGTGGTCAACGCCGTCCCGCCGAAGGAGCGGGACATCGCGATGGTGTTCCAGAACTACGCGCTGTACCCGCACATGACCGTGTACGACAACATGGCGTTCGGCCTGAAGCTGCAGAAGGTCCCCAAGGAGGAGATCGACAAGCGGGTCCGCGACGCCGCCCGGATCCTGGGCCTGGAGGAATTCCTGAAGCGCAAGCCGAAGGCGCTGTCCGGCGGCCAGCGGCAGCGGGTGGCCATGGGGAGGGCCATCGTCCGCCACCCCCGCGCGTTCCTCATGGACGAGCCGCTGTCGAACCTCGACGCGAAGCTCCGCGTCCAGATGCGCTCGGAGATCGCAAAGATCCAGCACGACCTCGGGGTCACGACCATCTATGTCACCCACGACCAGGTGGAGGCCATGACGATGGGGGACAGGGTGGCGGTGATCCGCAAGGGTCTCCTGCAGCAGGCCGACACGCCCCAGACGCTGTACGACCACCCGGTCAACCTGTTCGTTGCGGGATTCATCGGGTCGCCGGCGATGAACCTGGTCGAGGCGAGCCTGGTGGGCTCCGACGGGACCCTCTCGGTCGAGGTCGGGGGGTACAGCCTGCCGGTGCCGGACGACGTCCTCTCGTCGCGGCCGGACCTCCGGCGCTATGCCGGGCGGAAGGTCGTCCTCGGCATCCGGCCAGAGGACATGGAGGACGCGTCGCTGCTGGCCGACGCGCCGTCCGACCGGCGCATCTCCTCCACCGTCATCCTGCGCGAGGCCCTCGGCTCCGACGTGCTGATCCACTTCACGATCAAGGCCCCCCAGGCCATCACCGAGGACGTCAAAGAGCTCGCCGCCGACGTCGGGGTGGAGATCCTGGAGAGGGTTGAGGGAGAAGCGCAGCACGGCGAGTCGAACATCATCGCTCGACTGAATCCGAGGACCACGGCGCGCGAAGGCGAGCGCATCGAGCTCGTCATGGACACCAGGCGCCTGCACTTCTTCGACCCGGAGAACGGCGCGGGGATCTACGGGGGCGACAGCGCCTGACCTGCCGCCGGGCGAGGCGCGGTTCCCCGACGGGTTCCTGTGGGGCGTCTCCACCTCGGCCTATCAGATCGAGGGCGCCGTTCACGAGGACGGGCGCGGCGCGTCGATCTGGGACACCTTCAGCCACACCCCGGGCCGGACCAGGGGCGGCGACACGGGCGACGTCGCCTGCGACCACTACCACCGGTTCGAGCAGGACGTGGAGCTCATCGGGGGCCTCGGCGTCCAGGCGTACCGGTTCTCGATCGCCTGGCCCCGGATCCAGCCCGGCGGCGCGGGCCCGCCGAACCCGGCCGGCCTGGACTTCTACCGGCGGCTCGTGGAAGCGCTCCGTCGCCGGGGGATCGCTCCCGTCGTGACGCTTTACCACTGGGACCTCCCCCAGGCCCTCCAGGACGCGGGTGGGTGGCCGCACCGCGACGTGGCCTCGCGGTTCGCGGAGTACGCGGGGGTCGTGGCCGAGGCCCTGTCCGGCGAGGTCGACTGGTGGATCACGATGAACGAGCCGTGGGTGTCGGCGTGGCTGGGCTACGGGACGGGCGTCCACGCCCCCGGGCGCACCGACGACGCCCTGGCCATGGCCGCGTCGCACCACCTGCTTCTGGCGCACGGGCTCGCCTCGGAGGCCATCCAAGCAGCCACCGAGGGACGGGTGGGGATCGCGCTCAACCTGCACCACGTCCGAGCGGCTTCCGAGGACCCCGATGACCGGCGGGCCGCCGACCTCGGCGACCAGCACATGAACCGGCTGTTCCTGGATCCGCTGTTCGGCCTGGGGTACCCGCACGGCCTCCTGGAGCGGTACGGGGGGCGGATGGATCTCGGGTTCGTCCGGGACGGCGACCTCGACACGATCGCCATGCCCCTGGATTTCCTGGGGGTGAACACGTACACGACCCACACGGTCGCCGGCCGGGCCCTCCCCGGACAGGTCGCGACGCCGCTGGCGGGTTCGCTGGACGCGTGGTCCTGCGTGGCACCGGACGTCGAGGTCACGGCCATGGGGTGGCCCATCGACGCCCCGGGCCTCGAGGCCCTGCTGCTGCGGCTCCATCGCGAGTACCCGCGCACGCCGCTGCTGATCACCGAGAACGGGGCGGCGTTCGACGACGTCGTGGAGCCGGACGGGACGGTCCGCGACACCGCTCGGACCTCGTACCTCCGGGCCCATCTGGCCGCGGCGCTCCGCGCGATCCGGGCCGGCGTGCCGCTCGACGGGTACTTCGTGTGGTCGCTGCTGGACAACTTCGAGTGGGCCGAGGGGTACTCGAAACGGTTCGGGCTGATCCACGTGGACTACACCACGCAGGCCCGGACCCCCAAGGAGAGTGGGCGGTGGTACCGCCGGGTGGTGGAGCGAGGGAGTGTCCCGAATTGACTCCCAGGGTCTGTTCTGGATGAATACACCCACGGGAGCGAACGGAGGGAAGCGGATGCGACGGCTTCGGGTGGGGTTCTTGCTGGTGCCCGCGATTCTGGTTCTCCTCGGCGCGGCGTGTAGCAGCGGCAACAAGAAGGGGGGCGAGGGCGAGAACATCGGCCGGGTCAGCGTCCTCGGCGCCGGGGAGCCCGAGGAGTACCGGGCGCTGCAGAGCGTGATCGACAACGACATCAACAAGAACGCGGACTATGTGGCCACGCTCGAGGCCAACGCGGACTTCGAGACGCAGGTCAAGATCCGGGTCGCGGGCGGGAACCCTCCGGACGTCGCGCTGCATCCGCAGCCGGGGGGGGTGATCGAGCAGGCCAAGGCGGGGAAAGCCATCGCGCTCGAGGACATGGGCTTCGACATCGACGAGCTGACGAAGACCTTCGGCCCGTACCTGGTGGGGCTCGGGGAGTACAACGGCAAGCACTACGCCGTCCCCACCAACGTGAACCTGAAGAGCATGATCTGGTACCCCAAGGACGACTTCGACAAGGCCGGCTACCAGATCCCCAAGACCTGGGATGAGCTGCTGGCCCTGTCCGACCAGATCAAGTCGGACGGCGGGACGCCGTGGTGCGTGGGCTTCGAGAGCGGCGGCGCCACGGGGTGGCCGGCCACGGACTGGATGGAAGACATCATGCTGCGCACCGCGGGACCCGAGACCTACGACAAGTGGGTGTCGCACGAGATCCCGTTCAACGATCCGTCGGTCAAGCACGCCGGCGAGCTGTTCGGGGACATCATGTTCCACGACGGATGGGTCCTCGGTGGCGCCGACAAGACGCCCTCCATCGCGTTTGGCGACGCGCCGCTCCCGCTGTTCCAGGAGCCCCCCGGATGCTGGCTGCACCGGCAGGCCAACTTCATCCAGTTCGCGTTCCCCGAGGACGCCGTGGCGGGGACGGACTACGACTTCTTCCCGTTCCCGACCATCGACGACCCGAACCAGCAGACCGCTCTGATCGCCGGGGAGCTCGCGGTCATCTACCGGGACGCCCCCGAGGTCGTGGACTTCGTCAAGAAGTTCTCCGACGCGAAGGTCCAGTGCGACCAGGGGTCGAACGTCGCAACGTCCAGGATCTCCCCCAACGCGGACGTGGCACCGAGTTGCTACGCGAACGCGACCCTGGGCAAGGCCGCCGACACGGTCAAGGTGGCGCTGCAGAGTGGGGACGCCCGGTTCGACGCCTCCGACCAGATGCCCTCCGCGGTAGGACAGGGAAGCTTCTGGACCGGCATGGTGACATATCTCCAGGACGGGCCGGACTCGCTCGACGGCGTCCTGGACGATATCGAGAAGGGCTGGCCAGCGAGTTAGGAGCGATACCGGAGTTCCGCTGATTGACGGATGGGAGCGGCCGCGACCCGGCCGCTCCCATCGACCTCCGCGAGAGGAGGACGACGCGGCGTGACACCGACGACAGACGAGCCCGCGGCTGGTCCGGAGACCGCGGAACCCGAGACCGCGGAACCCGAGATCGCGGAACCCGAGATCGCGGAACCCGAGATCGCGGAACCCGAGATCGCGGAACCCGCTCCGCCCTCTGCCGCAACGACCCTGTGGCTCTCCGTCCTGCGGATCATCGGCTCGGTGGCCATTCCCATCGCGGGCTTCTTCGCCCTGTGGGCGACGTTCGATTTCCTGCGTGATACCGAAGCGAACCGGTCCCTGGTCGTCCTGGTGGCCGTGGTGGTCGGGGTGGGAGGGATCTTCTTCCTGTTCTGGGCCATGAACAGGGTCGTGGGCTACCTCCCCGCCCGGTTCCGGGAGGGGGTCCGGCCATACATCTTCGTCGGTCCGTGCCTGGTCATCCTGAGCGTCTTCCTCATCTATCCGGTGATCAACACGATCATCATCAGCTTCAAGGACGCGACCTCGAGCAAGTTCGTGGGCTTCGACAACTTCAAGTTCGTGTTCACCGACAGCGGCATGCTCACCGCGATCCGCAACACGGCGGGATGGATCATCCTCGTTCCCCTGGTGGCCACGGCCATCGGCCTGGGCTTCGCCACGCTCGCCGACCGGCTTCGCCGCGGAGAGGCCGTGGCCAAGTCCCTGATCTTCCTCCCGATGGCCATCTCCTTCGCCGGCGCGTCGATCGTCTGGAACTTCATCTACAGCTTCCGCCCCCAGGGATTCGGGACGAACATCGGGCTGTTGAACGGGATCATGATCGGGCTGGGCCAGCACCCGGTCGCGTGGCTCGACCAGCAACCGTGGAACAACCTGCTGCTGATGGTCATCATGGTCTGGATGCAGACCGGCTTCGCCATGGTGGTCCTGTCGGCGGCGATCAAGTCCGTCCCCGACGAGATCATCGAGGCCGCCCGGATCGACGGCGCCTCGGAGCTCCAGGTGTTCCGGCGGATCATCGTTCCCACGATCCTCCCCACGATCGTGGTGGTGGCCACCTACATGGTCATCAACGCCATGAAGGTCTTCGACATCGTCTTCGTCATGGGGAACACCGAGGGCCGGGGGACCGAGGTCATCGCCGAACGCATGATCGCGTGGTTCTTCGTCAGAGGCGACTTCGGCAAGGGGGCCGCCGTCGCGGTCGTCCTGTTCGTGGCGATCATCCCGGTGATGATCTTCAACATCAGGCGCTTCCGGGAGCAGGAGGCCATCCGGTGAGCACGGCCCAAGCCGTCGACGTGCGCGGCACGCCCGCGGAGGGCGCTCCTCCCGGGGCGGCCGGGGAAGTTCGCAGGGGGGGCTGGTTCGTCCGCATCACCATCCTGGTCGTGGTCCTCCTGTGGCTGATCCCGACGGTCGGCGTCCTGATCAGCTCGCTCCGCCCACCGGATCTCGTTGAGACCACGGGCTGGTGGACGGTCTTCGGGCACCTGTTCGGGAAGGCGCAGTGGACCTTCCAGAACTACCGGACGGCCCTGTCGCAGGGGGGATTCGGAAACGCATTCCTCAACAGCCTGGCGGTGACCATCCCGGCCACCGTGATCCCGATCACCATCGCCGCCTTCGCCGCCTACGCGTTCTCCTGGATGGAGTTCCGGGGGCGGTACGTGATGTTCGTCACGGTGGTTGCCCTTCTGGTCGTCCCCCTCCAGATGGCGCTCATCCCGATCCTTCGCCTGTACACGGGCGGGGGGTCGCTCGGCGGGATCCAGATCTTCCCCGATCTGGATCTGGGCGGCACGTTCCTGGGGGTGTGGCTGGCTCACACCGGCTTCGGGTTACCCCTGGCCGTGTACCTCTTGCGCAACTACATCGGGGCATTGCCGTCCGAGATCATCGAGTCGGCCAGGATGGATGGAGCCGACCACTTCACGATCTTCTGGCGACTCATCATCCCCCTATCGGTCCCGGCTCTGGCCGCCTTCGCCATCTTCCAGTTCCTGTGGGTGTGGAATGACCTGCTGGTCGCCCTGGTGTTCCTGGGGGGGACTCCGGAGAACCGGGTGCTCACCGTCGCGCTCCAGCAGCTGGTCGGGGCCCGTGGGGAGAACTGGGAGCTGCTGACCGCGGCCGCGTTCATCTCGATGTCGTTGCCGCTCGTGGTGTTCTTCTCGCTCCAGCGGTACTTCGTGCGAGGGCTGACCGCCGGGTCGGTCAAGGGCTGAGGCGGGGCTTCCGTGCCCAGCATGGCCAAACCCCGGCGGTCCCTCACTCCGGCAGGGGCCGAACCCCTCAGCCCGCCGAAGAAGTGGCGGGCCATCACGCTGGCCACGCTGCTGTGGGTCCCCGGATACTGGTCGATCCTGGTCGGCGTGGTCTCGACGGCGTCGGACAAGCGCGCCGCGCCGGAGGCAGGCCTGATGATGGCCTTCGGGCTGTGCCTGGTCCCGTTCGTGTTCATCGTGCTGGCGTTCCTGTCCGGGCACCCCCGGGCCCCGGGGGCGGTCCTGCGGGCCATGGGCCTGGCCCTGCTGGTCGGGATCCCGGCGTCGGCGTTGGCCGCCGACGCCGTGACCGGGCTGGTGGCCGGGATGGGAGCCGGCGGCATCGCCGCGCTCCGCCGGGACGACGGCCACGAGATCAAGTCCCGGGCCCTGGCCGTGCTGCTTGTCGCCGCGTGGACCTTCCTCACGCTGCGAACGGTGGCGCCGGTCGCCCTCCTCCTCGGCCCCATCCTGCCGTTCACCGCGATCGGTGTCGCCGACCACCTGTCCGACCGCCGCCGCGAGCGCGAGATCGAGCGCCGCTAGCCTGACGAGGCGGCCCCGGCGACCGCCGCCGCGAGCGCGAGATCGAGCGCCGCTAGCCTGACGAGGCGGCCCCGGAGCCCTTGGTAGACTCCGAACCCGAGGGCCTGTAGCTCAGTTGGTAGAGCGCTTGCTCGGCAGGCAAGAGGTCAGGGGTTCGAATCCCCTCAGGTCCACCATCGAGACACGCAGGTCAGAGGCCCAATTCTCCCGAAGCCATTGCATCGCGCCTCCACCACGAGGTAACGTACGGGTAACAGGACGCACGGGAGGCGACGAGATGGAGTGGGAGAGGACCCGGCGACAGGGTATCTACCGGAGCATCACGGCCGGCGGGACGCGGTACAAAGTCTACTGGCGCGACGCCGGCGGGAAGCAGCGGACCCGGACGTTCCGCCGATGGAAGGACGCGGAGGACTTCGCCAACGGCGTCGGCCACCGGCGGGCGACCGGCGACCTCCCGGACCTCGAGCGGGGCCGGATGACGTTCCGGGCCCTGGTCGCCGAGGTCCACGCCGTCCGCTCCTACGCCCCGGCCACGTTGGCCCTTCACGGTGTCTGCATGACCAAGGTGGGCGCGCTGGCCGACAAGGAGCTCCGGGAGATCACACCCGAGGCCGTGGACGCCGTATTGGAGGCGATCCCCAGGCCTGTCATGCGGGACAAGACTCGCCTGTTCCTGTCGGCGATGTTCGCCTACGCGCTGTTCAAGCGGTGGATCACGACGAACCCCGTCCGGCGCCCGAACGTGTCACACACCCGGGCCGACCGGATGAAGCGACGCCAGGCGACGAAGGACCCGGACAGGAAGTACCTGACCGAGGACGAGCTCACCCGGCTCTTGGAGGCGACCCCGGCCCGGTGGCGCGCCATGGCGATGCTCATGGCCAGGATGGGCCTGCGGCCGGGGGAGGCGTACGCGCTCACCGTGGAGAAGTTCACCCCGGCCACAGAGGTTCCCGAACGCCCGCCGAGGCTCTTGATCAACACGAGCACCACCGGGTTCACGAAGACGGGGGAGGCCCGCGAGCTAGTGCTGCCGGCGAGCGTCGCCGAGATGCTGACCGACCACATCGCGACGTACACGACGGGGAGCCCGGACGCGCCCATGTTCACCAACGACCATGGCCGGGCGATCGCCGGGAAGAACGCGGCCGACGCCTGGAGGCGGCGACACTTCACGCCGGCTGTCGAGGCGGCCGGGCTCGACGCGGGGTTCACGCCGAATCACCTGCGACACTCGGCGGCGAGCTTCGCCATCGCCCACGGGGCGAACGTGTACCACGTCCAGCAGATGCTCGGTCACGCGAAGCCGGCGATCACCCTCGACGTGTACGGCGAGCGTTGGGACGACTCGCTCGAGACACTGGCGAAGGATCTCGACGCGGCGATCCGCTCGGCCGCTCAGACGTAGAGCTCGCCCCCGACCGGATCGGGGATGTTCTCGCCGCGAACGGCCTCGTTGCGGCGGCAGCGGCGGCACACGACCCGAACCCGGGAACGGTTTCCATGCTCCTCGGGATAGACACCCGTTCCGGTGCGGGGACCTTCGGTGAGGCGCTGGCCGAGCGGGAGCAGCAATGGGCCGTCGATGCGACGCGCGGGATCGCGCCACGAGAGCACGCCCCTCGGACCCTCGGGCACAGTTCCCGAGGGTGCTTCTCCCGCTAGCATTCGCTCCTTCACCAGCATCGTGAGGCGGTAGCGGCCGAGCGGGCCACCGCACCTCTTGCACCGCACGCCGACCTCACTTGACGCATCGATACCCATCCCGTAATCTTAACAGCGAAATCACATCGGTGTGATTCGGTACCGCCGAGCGCGACTCCTCGGCTGGAGCGAACCACCGCGGCGAGCCGGGCACGACCGAACCTCCGGCAGGCAACCCCGCGAGGGGCGAGCTTGTTGGAGGTTTGCTCATGCAGCAGGTAGTCGCCCAGGAGCTCGAGAAGCTCCTCACCGCCGAGGACGTCGGCCGCATCCTCGGTCGCCACCCGCGTTCTGTCCTTACCCTAGCCCGCGAAGGTGGGATCTCCCATGTTCGGCTCGGTCGTCGCGGCGTCCGGTTCCGGCCGGAGGACGTCGCCGAGTACGTGCAGCGGCATGCCGTGGAGGCGCGCTGATGTCGGCCCCGACCGCCACCGCCCGCCTCTGCTCGTTCTGCAAAGAGCGAGCCGTCCGGGACACCGAGCCCGGGCCCTCCGGGGCGTACGCCATCGCCTGCACGTTCTGCGTGGCCGATGTCGCCGCGGCTGCCGAGGAAACCCGCCGCACCCTCGAGCGGCGCCAGCGCGTCCGCGACGACGAGAGCACGCCGGCCGCCGAGGTTCACCCGGAGCGGGTCGACTGGCTGTGGACTGGCCGTGTCCCGCTGGGGATGGTCACCGTGATCGGCGGGTTCCCCGGTGTCGGCAAGTCCACCGTGGACTACGACCTGGCCGCCCGGGCGTCCCGTGAGGGCAGGACCGTCCTCATCGTCACGGCCGAGGATCACCTTGCCGCCGTAGCCCGGCCGAGGCTGGAGGCCGCTGGGGCCGACCTGGAGCTCGTCCGGTTCGTCATCGTCCCCGTCACACTCCCGGAAGACGTCGAAGTCCTGGCCCGCTTAGTGCGGCTGCACGAGGCGAGCATGCTTGTCCTGGATCCCTTGGTGGCGTTCATCGGGGACGGGATCAACACGCACCGCGATCACCACGTCCGCCGCGTCCTGGCCCCCCTGGCCGCCCTGGCCGAGGACACCGGAGCCGCCATCATGGTGGTGATCCACACGAACAAGGGCACCGACTCCGAGCCGCTCATGAGAATCAGCGGGAGCGTCGGGTTCACCGGGGCAGCCCGCAGCGTCCTGCTCTGCGCCGAGGATCCTCAGGACGAGACCAGGCGAATCCTCGCCGTGGTGAAGTCCAACTTGGCGGAGATCCCCCCGCCGCTCGCCTACCGGCTGGTGGGCGCCACCGTGGGGGACGGCATCAGCACCTCGCGGGTGGAGTGGCTGGGGGAGGCCCCCGAGGTGGACGTGCACCAGCTGCTCGCCCCCCGGAACCTCGAGGAGCGCTCCTCCCTCGCTGAGGCGATCGAGTACCTCGAGGAGGCTGGCATCCGGGAGACGGCCCGGCCGGCGAAGGCGCTGGAGCGGGACGCGGAGGACGGGCTCGGCATCAACCGCCGGACGTTGCGCCGGGCCCGGGAGGCCCTCGGCGTGCCAGCGTGGCGGGAGGGCTTCGGCCGGGCCGGGGTGTGGTACTGGGGGCCGCGTCCGAACGAGGCCCCCATAGGGGACACGCATAGGGGACACCGTACCCCTGTCCCCTTGTCCCCTTTGGATCTACCTGCGGAAACGCACCCCCAGGCCCCCATAGGGGACAAGGGAAATGGGTTTGGGGAGGACGTCGCGGACATCCCCGTCAGGGATCAGTGGCGTGCCGAATGGCGGGGCGTCGTCCGGACGGCGATCTCCGCCAACGACAACAACCTGTTCATGGCCGCGAGGCAGCTGAACGAGGGAGGAATCCTCGACGGCAACGGCGGGCCGTGGACGGCGGTGAAGCTCGAGGCGTACTGCACCACGTACTCCGAGCCCGACAACCTGGTCGGTGAGCCGAAGGAGGTCAGCAAGTGATCGAGACGCCGGACAGGCTGGACCCGGACTCGCTCCCCGAGCCGGTGCGGGGGATGTTCCTGCAGGCGACGCAGCGCTTTGCGCAGGCCCTCGAGGCGGAGGAGTTTGGCAGCGCTGACCGCTGGGCGCTCCTCGCCATGGCGCTCGGGCAGTTCCGCCCCGAGGGCGCGAGCCGGTAATGGAATGCGAGCGCTCCTCGGAGCCGGTCGTCATCGGCGAGGTCGTCGACCAGTTGATGGAGGACCTCGAAGTGCTCCTGTTCCTCGAGGAGCTGGTCTCGGATCGCGAGCACGCGGAGGCGGACCGATGACCTGGACGGCCCGGGAGGTGGACCCGTCCACGTGCCCATCTTATTCCCGTGAGCAGGTGGGGTCCGGCTACATGCGCGTCGTCAACGAGCCCGACCGACCACACCCCGGGCGGGCTCCGATCTTCCACTGCTCCGACTGCGGCCGGCACATCGGGAAGACCCGGAGTCACGTGGTCATTGACGAGACGGTGATCTGCATGAAGTGCTGGGAGGACCGGGACTACATGCCCGGGCACATGGCCAGTCGCGCGGCCGCCGCGCAATTGCTTGGGCTGTGGCCCCGATGAGATCCACGGTGAAGGCCACTGAGCGAAGCGAGCGTCGTCAGTGCTCGGTACCCGGCTGCACCCGGACGTGCTCGCGACTCTGGGGCGGCTCGCGATGCTCGGTGCATCAGCGCGAGGGCTGGCCGCGAGGGGCCGGCGAGAAGGAGCCGAAGTGAGCGAGTTCCCCGAGAATCCCCGCCGATACGTTCGGCTCCTCCTCGGCATGATGACGCCGCGGCAACGGGCCGCCCTCGAACTGTTCCTCGGCGTGGACGACATGGAGCTCCCGTTCCGGGAGTGGACCTCCGTGGTGTGCCGCTCTCATCGGCGGAGCGGACGTTGCTGATGGAGTGCGCGCCGGTATGCCTCCACGTGAGCGAGGCCATGCGGGCCGCGTTGACGGCCCACCTCGATGAGGTCAACGATGAGGCAGCGACGCGCCTCGGGCCGCGGCTCGCCGACGAGGTGGAGCAGTGGCTGGCCGTGCAGTGACGGGGGCCGGTGGGGGGGGCACCCCGGCATCGAGAACTCGTACGATGCCCGGCGACCCCGCGCCCGTCTCCAAATTCTATCCCCGGCTGAAACAAAATCGCCGAAACGGAGGGTTGAATGCCGAGAGGCCCCAGGACGGGTCATAGGTGGCGCCAGTTGCGCGCCGAAGTGCTCAGCAGCTCGCAGGTCTGCGTAATCTGCGGGAAGCGGATCCCGGATGTCCGGTGGCCCCATCCCCTTAGCGGGACCGTGCATCACATCGTCGCGCTCGCCCGTGGTGGCCCGCCCCTCGACCCGGCGAACTTGGCGCCAGCGCACAAGCGTTGCAACGAGCAGCAAGGGGCGCGGCTCCGGAGCCGCAGCCGGCACTCTCGGGCCTGGTGATGGACGCCGCTCCCTGGACGCTGGTCGTGGCGGAGGACCAGGACCTCGACCCCGACGTAGGGATCGGGCTGGGGGTCGGCCAATGGGTGCGGCTGCTGTTCGAGGCGCCCGAGCCGGTCGACGGGTTCACCTCGGAGAGCATGTGGGTGCGGATCACGGAGGTCCTGGCCACCCACTACATCGGCGTCGTGGACAACGGCCCCATGGTCGTCCCGCTGCGGGTAGGCGACTGGGTGGCGTTCCGGCCCGAGCACGTCATCGAGATATGGGAGGACGTCGAGGATGAGTGACAGCGGCTACATCACCGGCGAGGAGTTCTACCGCTCGCTCATCGAGCGGCTGACCGATGACCAGCGTGCGGCCGTTCGTCTCGCGCTCGACATCGACGCGGACAGCATGAACGGCGACCCGGAGACCTGGACGCGGAACCGACTGCCGCTGACGGCCGAGGAGCTGGTCACGCTGCGCGATCCGCTGACGAACCTCATGGTGCGGCAGATCCTCGCGGCCCGGATCGAACTCCTCGAGGACGTCGCGACCGAGTACCGGCACGCGCTCGACGTGCTGTCCGGCGCGATGGGCGCGCGGCTCCTCGTCGAGCTCGACGCATGGCTGCGGCGGCAGACGTGATGTGCAACCCGGTGGTTGCGCGTGTCGGACGAAGATGTTACCGTGTCCATGAAGGTCACCTCGGGTGACCCGCTGTGAGTGCTTCGCACCGGCGGTCCCGAGGGCGCTGTGAGTGCTTCGCACCGGCGGTCCCGACCAAGAACAACAAGTCGGCACGTCCCCAACCTGGGGCGCGCCATGGGACCCGATTGAGGAGCACTCATGCCTGACGAAGAGTTCGACACCAAGTTCGCCACTGTCGCCGAGATCCGCGAACGGATGCGCGACATCAAGACCCGCCTCAAGGGAATCTCCGACAACGCCGGCGAGCGAAGCCTCAAGGCCGACGAGCAGCGGGCCTTTGACGCGTTGTTCAAGGAGCACGACGAGCTCGACAAGCTCGCCACCGACCGCGAGGCGCTCGATGCCCGGCTGCTCGAGCTGGCCAACGACCCCGAGCGCTCGGTCTCCGGTGACGGAGCCGCGCCGTCGAGGTGGGACAAGCCGAGCCCGTCCTCGCCAGCGGACGACGGGACGCCGCAGCACCTCCGGACCGCCCGGGAAGCGGGCCTCCGGGCCGTTGAGCGTCACAGGGACGTTCTCTCGCCCGAGGCTGGCGACCGGCTCGACGCGCTCGTCCGCGAGGGCGACCCGCAGGGCCTCGGCGCCCGGTACCTGGACGCCGTCGGCCGGGCCGAGTACCTGACCGCGTTCGGGAAGATGCTTCGCGACCCGATGACCGGACACCTTCGCTTCAACTCCGCGGAGGTCGAGGCCGTCCGCCGCGTTTCCCAGGTCGAGGCCGAGAGGGCCATGGGCGTGGGCTCGGGCGCGATCGGCGGGTTCGCTGTTCCATTCCAACTCGACCCGTCCATCATGATCAGCGGCACTGGGGCGTTGAACCCGATCCGAACGATCTCGCGGGTGGAGACCACGGTCGCAGGCGTCTGGAAGGGCGTCTCGGCCGATCAGGTCACCGCCGCGTACCAGGCGGAAGCAACCGAGGTCGGGGACGCATCTCCGACCCTGGTGCAGCCCACCATCACCGCGCAGCGCGGGACGGCGTTCGTGCCGTTCTCGATCGAGCTGGATCAGGACTTCAACTCGCTGCTCG
>WNFU01000988.1_pt1 | contig 62522 bp, 52 predicted proteins | sample 5400121 | NCBI WGS metagenome assembly WNFU01 (sample SAMN13153360, study PRJNA577476) | soil metagenome | isolation source: 100 cm soil or saprolite under grassland replicate 1 | place: USA:California | collected 2016-06-15 | reverse complement strand
ATCTGCGCCCACACCTCGTCCGGGATCCGCCAGCCATCGTCTGCGACCACGAGACCCATCGTCTACCTCCCTCGTCGGATGACAAGGGAGGCCTTCGTCGTCAGGCCTCGGGTCCCTTCCTAGCGGAATAGGTTCTTAGTCACCTCAGTACGGTAGCGCTGAGGCACGACGGGGCCCTCCGCCGTCCATGCCTTCGGGGCTTGATCTCCTTGGAGGGGGCCGTGCGATCGGCCCGGCACTGCCGCATCGACGTCCTACCCGGCCGCGCAGGGGCGGCCGAGGACCACGGCGCGGGTCAGAGGACCCGGCACCTACTGGTCGCTGTCCTCGAACTCCTCAAGGCCGTCGGTCTCTATCCAGTCGGCGATCTTCCGCAGTAGCGCCACCGCCGTCGGCCAGGAAGTCTCGGGGCTGATGACGACCCGGACCCTCGGCTCGCCGTCGTCCCGCCCGACCATCAGCCACTGCATCCAGTTCTCCTCTAGCGGCTTGGGGTCCATCGCCTTCGACCAGACGGAGTCGCCGGTCTCGTCCCGCATGTCGGCGTCGATCATCTGCCCGGCCGCGCCCTCGTAGAACAGCCAGTGGTGGCGCAGCGGCTCGACCCTGGGCTTCCTTATTGGAGACATTCAGGCCGGATCACGGTCTCGCGCAGCAGGCGAGTAATCTCGTCCGCCGCGACCTTCTGCTTCGTCGTCCGCCGCAGCTCCTTGCGGATCGCCTCGGCCACGGCCGGCGACGACAACACTGCGGACAGCGAGCTCGGGGACGTCGCGCGCTTCGTCTTCCAGACCTCGTCGAGCTGCCTGCGCTTCAGCGACTCGCGGGTCAGGTAGAAGAGCTCCTCCGCCTTCTTCCCGACGGTCTCATCCCCTACGAGGTCCACGTCGAGGGCGAGGTCGATCTCGACGGGCAGGCCCGCGCTCAGGTGGTAGACGCGCCAGTTCGCCCCGTTCGTGAGGACGATCCACTCTACGCCCTCGTTCACGGCGTACATCTCCGCTTGCCGGAGGTGCTTCGCGGCGAGCTTCGTGGCAACGCGCTTGACCTCGATGAAGGCGACGAGGTCGCGTTCGATGCGGATGCCGTAGTCGGCAAACTCGCCCTTGACCGCGTACTCGGTCGTCAGCTCGCTGAACTCGTCGTAGCCAAGCACGTCGGTGAGCATCCGGTTGACCAGCATCCGGGTGTCGCCTTCGTTCGCATCCCGCTCGATGAGGTCGTTCAGGTGTTTGGTGAATCGGCGGATGCCTGCCTTCACACGCTCCCGCGCCTCGGCCTCCCACTTCGGCCCAGACCGAGCGCGCTTTCCTGCGCTCGGCTCGACGGCGGGCTGCTCGTCCTCGATGACGACGACGGGCGGGGTCGGAGCGGGCGGCGATTCAGGGTCGTACTGATACTCAGACACGGCGCGTCTCCTTGCCTATGGTCGACGCTCGGGATCGTATGAGACCTGGGGCTGGTTCGCCTAGAGCAGTCCGAGCAGGAGCGCGTCCTCGGGCTGACGCTCGATCTCGGCCAGCTGGGCACGGCGGTGCTGGGCGAGGTGGCAGTCTTCGCACAGCGTCACGAGGTTCCACTCCTCGTTCGGCCCACCCTCGGCCCCCGCCGACGCGGTGGTGGACGCGGAGGTCCCGCCCGACCTGCAGCGCACGCAGCGGTGACCGGTAGCGTTCCAGGAACCCTACCGCCGGAGAGAAGGCGCGCGCCGCTGCCGATGGAGCGACGACTGCGACGGTGGGCCGGCGCGTGAATCCGGCAGTAGCGGGCGGTCACACCACAACCATGGCGGCCGAGCCACCGAAGCCACGCCACGCCACGGGCGCGCGGCCCGTTGGTAACCCGGGCGGCAGGAAGGCAACCGCCTCGGCGGTCGATGTTCCCGGTTCGCTCCGGGCGGCGCTGTTGTCGTTGGCAGCTCAGCCGCCGGGGGTGAGTCTACTGCCTTGCCGAAAGTCAGTCGTGCTCCGCGCGGCCGGTCGGCGGGGACCCTTCGCGAGGGGGAGCTCAACGTGCCCGTGGACTGGATGCCTCGCGAAGACGAGTGACGCCGGGCCGCGTCCCTTTCGGCCATCTCGACAGCACCGAGCGCGGGGCGTAGCCTTGGACACGGGCCGGGACGTGGGAAGCGTCCTACGCGCGAGGGTGTTCGGCTCGCCGTCCGGCCCCTCCCGCCATGCCTGACCATCTGTTCATCCTGCTCGGCGCTGGGGCGTCGTACGACTGCGCGAGCAACTACGTGACTGTCCAGGCCAAGAGCCGCCCGCCGCTCACAACCGAGCTGTTCGAGTCGCGGTTCGAGGACGTCCTCCACTTCTACCCGCTCGCGGAGACAGCCGCCGCCGAGATCCAGCCCGCCGTCGAAAGCGGGCCGATCGCGATCGAGCAGTTCCTGCGCGAGAAGCTCCGCGACTCAACCCATCTCCACCGCAGACAGATGTTCATGGCCGTCCCGCTCTACCTCCAGCACCTCCTGTTCGACATCAGTTCCTGGGACCTCGCGACCAACACCGGATACACGCGGCACCCCGACAACTACAGCCGTCTCGTCAGCGCGGCCCTCGACCTGGACGAGGCCGTCTTCATCACCCTGAACTACGACATCCTGCTCGACCGCCGCCTGTTCGCACACGGCCCCGCCACTCACCGACATCGACTCGTACGTCGGATCCGACAAGAACTGGTCGCTCGTCAAGCTGCACGGCTCCGTGAACTGGGCGCGGCGCGTCCTAAACGAGTGGACGGAGGCCCCCACGGATCCCTTCTTGGCCGCGACGTTCGCGGCCATCGGCGACGAGCTCAAGGTCGATCACCCGATCGAGCTGAGACTTCACCCATCCATCGGGACCGTCCGGCACGAGGGCGGCTCAAGCTCGCAGACGGGAGGCTCCCTGTTCTACCCGGCGCTCTCCGCGCCTTTGGGGCCGGGGGACGAGCTTGTCTGCCCTGACAAGCACGTAGCTCATCTCCGAGAGCGGCTTCAAGCCCACGACGGGCTGCACCTCCTCGTCATCGGGTACAGCGGCCTGGACGAGGAGGTGCTGAGACTGCTCGGCGAGAACGACAACCACCTGAGGTCCCTGACCGTGGTCAGCAACTCTGAGGAGGCGGCGATCCTTACGAAGAATGCGATCACGTCCGTGATCGGCCTCGGCGGCGTCGGTCTAAGCAAGCTCTTCGTAAGGGGCTTCGACGAGTTCGCTCGGAGCGGCGAGCTCCAGGACCGCATCGCGGATCTCCGTTAGCCGAAGTCCTTAGGGAGGGGGCCGTGTGACCGGCGCACAACCGTTTCGCCCGTCTCCCCGACCTCTCGCCGCCGGTCGCTCGGCGAGGGCGGGGGTGCGGGGGCTGCCCCTAAGCCCCCGCGACGGTCGCACTACAACCCCCGTTCGTCGAGAGAGAGACCAGCTAGACCGGCGCTGTCTGGCGGTTCGCGTCCCTACCCCCTCCCTGGAGACTCGCACTCCGACCCGTCTACTTCGTCCTTTCCGCGCGGTGATCGTCCGCGTTGGGGCTTCTTCAGGCCCGCTGTGTGCGCATTGAAGTACGGCTCTGGGGAAGCCCTCTAACGGCTCTCTACCCGGGCGATGAACCCCGGACGGTTTCGGGTCTTGCGACCCCGGCATCCGTGCGCCGGTTCCGGTGGTACGGTGGCCGCGCTGGCCTCGGCGGTTCAGCGCGGGCGGACGGGCAATCCCCGTCCGCTTTTGCTGGTGACCGGCGCGTGCTAAGCAACCACCTCGATGTCGGCGCAAAAACGTGCCAACAGCGAGGTGAAGGCAAAGGGCGGGCTAGGGCGCGGCGACCCGCTCGAGATGGTCACCACCGAGAAGATGAGGCGCATCGCGCGTGCCGCCGAGGCCTGGCTTGCCGCGCATCCCGACCTGAGCACCTGCGAGCTCCGCTTCGACGTCGCCGTCGAGCGGACGGGGAAGATAGAGCGTGTTGCGAACGCCTTCTGATTAGCGCCGGCCGACAACCAGGTTGACCCTGGCGCCCCGCGCGCGCACCGCGCCCGGGCGCGGGCTCTGGCCGATGACGCGGCCAGCTCGCCTCGAGCGTGCTCGTCGGATGCGGCCGACCGAGCAGTGCCTGGCTCTGATCCGCGTGCGGGCCCTGGCGAGTGTCAGCCCGATCACCCGCGGAACCACGCAGCGCACCGGCGGGGGCGGCGGAGGTGGGGGCGGAGGAGCCGGAGGAGGAGGCGGCGGCGGCGGAGGAGGCGGCGGCGGCGGAGGAGGCGGAGGAGGCAGAGGAGGCGGAGGAGGCGGAGTCCCGTCGAGGATCGTTCCAATGCCGCGGCTGTCGACCATCGTTCCGCTGCTCTCGTTCGAGAGGTTGACGAAGAACGTCTCCGTGGGCTCGATCGCGTTGTCCCCATTGACGATCACGCCCACGGTCTGCGCGCGCTCGTTGGGCGCAAACGTCACCGTGCCCGACGTCGGCACGTAGTCCTCTCCGGCGTGCGCAGTCCCATCCTCCGTTGCGAAGTCCACAGTGACCTGATTCGCCATCTCGCTGCTCAGCCGCACGGTGAATAAGGCCGTTCGCGTGCCGGACACCGGTTCGGTCACCTCGACATCGTCGATCGTGATCTCCGGCCGCAGGCAGAGCGCCAAGATGTTCGTCCTTGAGAAGCCCATCGACTGATAGATGTGACACCCGATCCGCTGCGAGAAGAACTCGTTGTCACTGGGATTGCGAACGGCCACCCAGGGCGCTGCGTCGCGCACGAGGTCGTGCTCGATGTCCTCGAAGGCGGCGTAGCGGTCGTCGCCGATCAGCTCGTTCGCCGTGTGCATCCGCTCGTTGAAGACCGGATCGTTGAAGTAGGAGAGATTGTTGTTGTTCTCTCCCTGGATCGTCGTCCCGTCCATGAGCTGGATGAAGTTCCAGGGGTCGTGGTAGTCCTCACACCAGCCCACGAGCCCCCCGATGTCGAACGGCTCTCCTCGATGGCCCATGGCGTCGTAGAGCGCAAAGCCGCGGAAACACTCGTGGAGAGTCAGGTCGATCCCGATCTCGAGCAGCTCTTGTCTCAAGAGCTCCGCTCTCTGCGGGCCCGGCGCGGAGCAGCCGAAGTAGAGAACGCCCGGTCGCAGTGGATCTCCCGGGTGCCAGCCGGCGAGTCCGCGCGCACGTTCGATGTCCGGGTGGTCGGGATAGATCTCTTCGTCTGAGAAGCCGGGTAAGCCTGGGGGCAGGTACTGGTCGGTCACTTGACTCGAGTACTGTCCGCCGAGGTTCGCGAGCGCGACTCGGTCGATGGCGAAGTTGACCGCCTTCCGCATGTTCGTGGTCGCGAACAACTCTCGTTCCGTGTTCAGTGCGTAATACGAGGTGCAGGGAGCCGCGTTCGAGAACCATTGCTGCAGCCCTCGGGCGGCCGCCGGGCTGTCCGGTCCGTACAGCGGGGCGAGCTCCGCGTCCGCGCCGGGTGGGAGATATTGGGCGTAGTCGGAGACGCCTGACTCGACCCGCTGGCGGATCTCTTCCAGCGTGTGGCCGACGGTGTATTCGATCGAGTCGAAACGGCCAACTCGCGGTCCGTGGTAGTTCGGGTTTCGGCTGAGGACGATGGACGCGTTTGGCGTCCGCGCCGAGATGTAGTACGGGCCCGCGGAGGGGATAGGCGCGATCACGGGAGTCCGTGGCAGGCTCGTCGGAACGGCGCAGAGGAAAGGCATCGCGAGCAAGCTCAGGAAATGCCCCTGTGGCTCGATCAGGGTGATCGTCAGTGTGTTCCCCTGCGCGACGATGCCGGTGATCTCGTTGGCTTGGCCGTCGTGGTACTCCTGCGCGCCGACGATGTTCGTCAAGAACTGGTACCCCGGTGACTGCATGGGCCCGTAGACCGTGCGCTCGAAGGTGTACTTCATGCTCTCCGCTGTGACGACCCCGGTGGCCGGCGGCGAGAATGCGTAGTCGTTCCGAATCTCGAACGTGTATGTGCGCCTGTCGGGCGAGATCGTCGGCATCGCCGCAGCGATCTCGGGCCGGAGCCGTGAGCCTTCGGGATACGGCGCGTCCGGATAGTTGACGAGCTTCGCGCAGGTCGCGTACTCGAGCTGCCAGCTCGTCGTGCCGTCGGCGAGCGCAGGGTCGGTGGCGTCGACGTCGAGGAATAGGTCGATCAGGAACGTGCCGGACGGCGGTGCAGGCGTTCTCGACGCGGAGCTCGAGCCGGCTGCGAGCGCGACGATCACCGCGAGGAGTGGCGGAACCACCAACCTCCACCTGCTTCGATGCGACTCTCGGCCGAGCATCGCGCCTTTCAGTAGAAGACGAAATAGTCCCACAAAGGATTGCGTCTTACCCAATTTCTCTAGGAGTCGCGAGACCCCCGTAGAACTCCGTCAGGGCGATGGCCCCGACGCAGGACGCCCTCTACCGCGACCTCGACCTCGACCTCGACCTCTCCTGGTCGGAGAGTGACCTCCCCGAGCGCGAGCGGACGAAGCACGTCCACCGGCTGCACCCGTACCTCGGCAAGTTCATCCCCCAGCTCGTCGAGGCGCTGCTCGCGCGCCACCTGCCACGAGCGCGCCGCGTGCTCGACCCCTTCGCGGGCTCGGGGACGACGCTCGTCCAGGCTCTCGAGGACGGGCGCGACGCGACCGGCGTCGACGTCGCCGCCTTCAACTGCCTGCTGATGGAGGTGAAGACGCGCCGCTACAACCTCTTCACGCTCGAGCGCGAGCTGCGCGACGCGCTTGCCCGCCTCGACCGCTTCGACGGCGACGCGCCCGCGAGGCCCACGCCGTACATAAAGGCCTGGTTCGCCCCGCGCGCCGCGGCCGAGCTCCTCTTCTTCCGTTCGCTCGTCGACGACTACGAGCACACAGACGTCCTCCGAGTCGTCCTCGCCCGGGCGGCCCGGTCGGCACGCCGCACGACCCACTTCGACCTCGATTTCCCCCGCGAGCCGCAGCTCGAGGAGTACTGGTGCCACAAGCATCGCCGGGTCTGCCGCCCCGTCGGCCGTGCGCGGCACTTTCTCCGGCGCTACGCCCTGGACACGCTCTCGCGCATTCACGAGTTCTCGCGGACGCGTGCTCGTGGGGCAGAGGCTGACGTCGTCCACGGAGACGTGCGCGAGCTGCGGCTGCGCGGCGAGCTCGACGGCGTCGTCACCTCGCCGCCCTACCCGGGCCTGATCGACTACCACGAGCAGCACCGCTACGCGTACGAGCTGCTCGGGCTCGAGGACCGGCGCAATCTCGAGCTCGGCGCGGCCACCCGCGGGAGGGCGGCGGCGGCGATCCGCGACTACGTGGACGGGATGACCGAGGCTCTCGCGAACGTGCGGACCGCCCTCCGCGCCCGCGCGCCCGTGGTGATCGTGGTCAACGACCGCCGCGACCTCTACCCGGAGATCCTCGAGCGGGCAGGCTTAGGTCTCGAGACGCGTTACCGCCGGCACGTGAACCGAAGGACCGGCCGCCGTGCCGGCGAGTTCTTCGAGGACGTGATCGTCGCCCGCTAGAGCTTGATGTGAAACTCGGGCTCCCTTCTGCGCTGAGAAACCGAGTAGTTAGGAAGAGGGCTGGAACGACGTCCGAAACGCGTAGAGCGATTGCGGCCGTGACGACTAGAGCGTGGGCAGCCAGCCCTCGCGGTACTGCGAGCGCTTTGACGGCGGGAACCTCGCGTACGCCTCGGCGGACTTTGTCGTTTGCTCCTTAACGCCGGCGCCGTGCGCGAGCGCCGCCGGCGCAACCAGGTACGCGATCCCCTTTCGACCGCCGCGCGCGCCGACAGCCAGCACGACCGCCGGGCCGTCTCCTGCGCCAACGATCACATGCGCCGTCCCGCCCGGGCAATGGAAGGAATCCCACGCCTTGAGCGGCCGTCTCTCGTCTTCGACGATGAGGAGGCACTCGCCGGCAAGCACCAGGAACCCCTCCTGGTTGTTCTCGCGGTGATACATCGACATCGGCTCACCCGGATGAAGGACGTTGAGGTTGATGCCCAGCTGCTTGAACGGTCGCTTGCCCTCGAAGTCGCAGGCTGCTCCAAGCGGCCCGTAGACGCGCCAGCGAGTCTCGCGGGCGTTGAGCACGAACCAGCCCTCGCCGTCGGGGACGAGGCCGTACTTCGTGGCGCAGAGCGGTGCCTCGGGGACGGCCATCAAACGAAGGCTATAACGCCTTCAACCGCATGCCCGCGGCGAGAGGAATCCAACGAGCTTTCTGCCTCGAGCGGCGACTAGCGCGGTGGGGGCGGGGGCAGCGGCGTCACGTCGTCGAGGCGGTAGATATCCCACGCCTGGCCACGACAGACGATGCGGTCGAAGTAGATGCTCGTCGTCTGCAGGCCAGAGGGCGGGCTGGGAACCGTGACCGGGTAAGTGGTTGCGAAGTCCTCGCCCTGTGGCAGCGAGTACAGGACCTCCTCCGCTCCGGTGACTGGAGACTTTACGAGCTGGACCGACGCACCGCAGCCGCGGCCACTGCGACCGTAATACACGGTGCCGTCCGCCGTCACCGACGGCGCGTAATCCTGTTTCCCCGGAATCGAGGGCACCGCCTTCTTCGTGCCGAGCGTGATGTCGTAGCGGTAGACGTCGCAGACGTGGCCCGTTCCGCAGCGCTCCCAGACGGCAAAGTTGCCGTTCACGTAGCCCGGCGTGAGCCCACGGCCCCGCCCCTTCCGGATGGAGCCCAGCTTGATACGGCGCCTGGTGGTGAGGTTCCAGAGCAGGATGGAATCGGTCGTCCGCGTGATGCGGCCGAAGAGCAGCCAGTCGCCGGAGATGGACGGGTCCCATTCCCACTGACGGGTGTTCACCCCGGCCGGGGCCGATGTCTGGCGCCTCGTGGCTAGCTCGAAGAAGGCGAGGTTCGACTGCTCTCCGCGCACCCGCTGGTACACCAGTCGCGTCCCGTCGATCCCTCCCGGGTAGGCCCGGACGCTTCGCGGCGAGACCTTGAACGGCGCTTCGGCGGCGTGCTGCGCCCAGACGGTGGACCTCGTCGAATTGTGCGGCGACTGCGCCCAGACGAGGTACTCCGAGCTGGCCGCCGGCGCGAACTCGTCGGCGGAGCCGTTCTTGACGGGCACCGGCGGGGTTGCGGTCGCTCCCGCGGTCGCGACCGGTATCAGCGTCGCAAGGGCGACGATTGACATCCGTCGCCACATCTCGCCCTTCCGGTTACCCGCTCGACTCGATCACAAACTCAGCTGCCGAGGACGGGCGGCGGCGCCCGCTGCACATCATCGACGCGGAAGATGTCCCAGCGCTTCGTGCGACAGAGGAGCCGGTCGTAGTAGATGCGGGTCGTGACGAGCTCTCCGGGCGGCCTCGGGGTGAGCCCGAGCGCATAGGTGACCTGCCCGTCCTGGCCTGCGGGAAACGCGAAGAGCACCTCGCTCGCTCCGAGAAGCGGCTCCTTGACGAGCTCGACTGCCCTGCCGCAGCCGCGGTTGCTCCGAAGGTAGTACGCGGTGCCGTTCGCGCCGACCGAGGGGCCGTAGACGACTTTGCCCGACGGCGCGGAAAGCGGCGCCGTCGTCTGCGCGAGCACGTCGTAGCGCAGGATCGTGCAGCGGGGGTACGGGTTGCAGCGCGACCAGACCGCGAAGCCGCCGCTGATCTGGCCTGCGGTCAGAGCCCCTCTCGGGTTCCGTAGGTGGTCGAGGGTTCGCCGCTCGCCCGTGACGAGGTTTTGCAGGAGGACGAGTTGGAGCTGGCGAGTCTCGGGAGAGCCGCGCGTGAAGAGGAGCCAGTCCCCCGACAGGGTCGCACAACACTCCCAGCGCTTCGTGTTCACGCTCGCCGGGAGCGCCAGTAGCCGCCGGCGTGCGAGGTCGTACAGGCGAAGGTCGGCGCGGTCGATGTCGACGATCCGCTGGTAGACGAGCCTGTCGCCGTCGATGCCCCCCGCGTACGAGCCCAGGAGCGTCCGCCGCGCGTTCACCTTGAAGGCGCGCTCGCTCCCGTGTTGGGCCCAGACGTCGGAGGGGCTCGTCTGGGCGCTCCGGCTCTTCGACCAGGCGAACCAGTCGGCACTGGCGGCCGGCGCTTGCTCGTTCCTGCTCGACGCCTTGACGGCGACCGGCGTGGCGTCGGCCGCCGCGAGCGTGGCCGCGATCAGGCCGGCGGCAGCCACCAGCAGGGCAGTCCGAGCGACACGTTTTCGGCGCACTTTCGGCGCAGACATTTGCACGAGTTCAGCCTAGCCTGGCTTGCGTGCTGGCGCGCACGGTCACACACGCCCTCGTCGGGCTCGAGGCACGTCGCGTCGAGGTGGAGGCCCACCTCCAACGCGGCGTGCCCGGGTTCTCGATCGTCGGGCTAGCGGACCGCGCTTGTCAGGAGGCGAAGGAGCGCGTTCGCAGCGGCGTCGCCTCGGCCGAGCTGGAGTGGCCGATGCGGCGGATCACAGTCAACCTCGCCCCGGCGGGCCTGCGCAAGGAAGGGTCGGGTTTCGACCTGCCGATCGCGCTCTCGATCCTCGCCGCCTCCGGTCAAATCCCAGCCGAGCGGCTGGCCGACCACGCCGCCGTCGGCGAGCTCGCGCTCGACGGCAGGCTACGTCCGGTCGGCGGCGTGCTGGCACTGGCCGAGGCGGCGCGGCGGGCAGGCCTGCCGCGGATTCTCTGCGCCGCCCCCTCCGCGCCCGAGGCAGCGCTGGCCGGAATCGAGCCTGTGCCCATCCGCCACCTGGCCGAAGCGGCGGGATACCTCCGCGGCGAGATCGAGCCAGAGCCGTACCTCCAGGGCGACGGGTTCCCGCCGGAAGCGCCGCCCCTGGACCTCGCGGACGTCCGCGGCCAGGACCGGGCGCGGCGCGCTCTCGAGATCGCCGCGGCGGGCGGCCACAACCTTCTGCTCGCGGGGCCCCCGGGGACGGGCAAGACGATGCTCGCCCGGCGCCTGTCCGGGATCATGCCGCCGCTGAGGCCGGACGAGGCTCTCGAGGTGACGCGGATCCATTCCGTCGCGGGCGTCCTCGCCTCCGACCGGCCGCTCGTGACGGCGCGGCCCGTGCGGGCGCCCCACTACAGCGCCTCGGTTGCCGCGATGGTCGGAGGCGGGCCGGGGCCCCGGCCCGGGGAGGTGAGCCTCGCCCATCGCGGAGTCCTCGTCCTCGACGAGTTCGCCGAGTTCTCGCGCTCGGCGCTCGAGGCGCTGCGTCAGCCGATCGAGGACGGAGTCGTCACGATCGCGCGTGCCGGCGGGCGTGCGAGCTTCCCGGCCCGCTTCCAGCTCGTCGCGGCGATGAATCTCTGCCCGTGCGGCGCGCGCGGTGACCCGGCCGCCGAGTGTTCGTGCTCGCCGCAGCGGCTCTCGGTCTTCCGCAACAAGCTCTCGCGCGCGCTCCTCGACCGGTTCGACCTTGTCGTGACCGTCCCGCGCCCGCGGGCCGCGGAGCTCGCGGCCGGGCCGAGCGAGCCGTCTGCGCCCGTGCGGGAGCGCGCCGTCGCGGCCCGGGAGCGGCTCGAGTTGCGACGGCCCGTGTGGTCGAAGGAGGCGACTGAGCTGCTCGACCGAGCCGTCGAGCGGCTGCCGCTCTCGGGCCGCGGGCGTGCGCGGGCGCGGCGGGTCGCGGAGGTGATCGCCGCTCTCGCCGCAGAGCAGGCGGTCGGCGCCGAGCATCTGGCAGAGGCGCTCGCCTACCGATCGCCGACCGAGCTCGGTCTCGCGTGAACGAGCTCGTCCTCGCAGCCTACGCGGCTCAGCGGGACGCTCATTTCGTCCGCGAGCCGCGCGACGGGGCGTTCGCCGCCTTCGCCCGCCGCTTCGACGCCCCGGCGTACGAGGCCGGCCTGCGGGAGGCCGGCGTGCGTTGGCTCGCGCGCTCCGATCCTGCCTTTCCGCCTCTCCTGGGCGCGATCCACGACCCTCCGGCGGGTCTCTTCGTGCGGGGCGCCGCCGATGTCGAGCTCCTTCGCCGGCCCGCGGTGGCGATCGTCGGGGCGCGATCGTGCTCTCCCTACGGCGCCCAGGTCGGGCGGATGCTCGGGCGCGAGCTGGCGGCGGCAGGCCTCGTCGTGGTCAGCGGCCTCGCGCGCGGGATCGACGGAGAGGCGCACCGCGGCGCGCTCGAGGCTGGCGGCGCGACCCTCGCCGTGCTCGGCTGCGGGATCGACCGCGACTACCCGGCCGCGCACGCCGAGCTCGCGGCCCGCGTCCGAGCGACGGGCCTAGCCGTCTCGGAGTACGCGCTCGGGGTGGAGCCTGCGCCGTGGCGTTTCCCGGCCAGGAACCGGATCATCGCCGGGCTCGCCGCGGCCACGGTCGTCGTCGAGGCCCGGGAGCGGAGCGGCGCGCTGATCACCGCCGACCTCGCCCTCGAGGAAGGGCGCGAGGTTCTCGCGGTGCCCGGCGAGATAACTGCGGCTCTCTCGCGAGGGACGAACGATCTGCTGCGCCTCGGGGCGACGCCTCTCGTCACCGCCGAAGACGTCCTCGAGCTGTATGGCCTCTCCCGGGTCGAGGCAGAGAGTGTCGAGCTCGGCCCGGCTGCGGACGCAGCCCTGGCCCGCCTTCGCGACGGTGCGGCGAGCGCGGACGAGCTGACCCGCGCCACAGGCCTGGATGCGGGCGCCCTCGCCTCGGCGCTCACCGAGCTCGAGCTGGCGGGCATCGCCGTCGCCTCGGGAGGTGTGTATCGAGTGAACTAGGAATCATGTTAGAGACACAGCAAGAATGAGCGAGCAAGAAAGACTAATTGCAATCGCTCTCGCTCTCCCGGCGCACTAGCATCGCGACATGACCGAGCCCTACTGGCTCGCCGAGCCCGCCGAGCCCCCCACTGCCCTGCGGCTCGAAGGGCGGCCGGACGTCGCTGTCATCGGCGCCGGCGTCACGGGCTCCGCATGCGCCCTCGCTCTTGGTGAGGGAGGCCTGCGCGTCCGCGTGCACGAGGCGCGTCAGATCGCGTCAGGCGCGAGCGGCCGGAGCGGGGGCTTCGCGCTTCGCGGCGCCGCGATGCCGTACGACGACGCGCGCAAGCGGCTCGGGGCAGACAAGGCCGCGTCCCTGTGGCTGCTCACGGAGAGGTACCTCGACCGGCTCGAGGTGCTCGCCGGCGACGCACTGCGCCGCTGCGGCAGCCTGCGCCTCGCCGACGGCAAAGAGGAGCGAGAGAAGCTGTGGGCCGAGTACGCCGCGCTCCGCGAGGACGGCTTTGCCGTCGAGTGGGTCGAGAGGCTCGAGCCGCCTCTCGACGAGCTCTTCCGCGGCGGAATCCGGCATCCCTGCGACGGCGCGCTTCAGCCGGCGCGCTGGGCCCGGCGGCTGGCGGCCTGCGCGGTCGCGGCCGGAGCCGAGATCGTCGAAGAGAGCCGGGTCGAATCGCTCGACACACTCGACGCGGACGCGGTCGTGATCGCGACAGACGGCTACACGTCCGGCCTTCTGCCGGCCCTGGACGACGCCGTCCGCTCCGTCAGGGGGCAGATGATCGCCACGGAGCCGCTCGGCCGGCGAGTCTTCGACTGCCCTCACTATTCTCGCTGGGGCTTCGATTACTGGCAGCAGATCCCGGAGGGCCGGCTCGTGCTCGGCGGGCGGCGGGATGCCCGCTTGGAAGAGGAATACACGACGGAAGAGGGCGTGACCGAGCCGATCCAGCAGGAGCTCGAAGCCCTCGCCGAGCGGCTTCTCGGTGAGAGGCCGCGAGTCTCGCATCGCTGGTCGGGGATCTTCGGGGCGACCGAAGACCGGCTCCCGCTGGCGGGGCCGATCCCGGGGCGAGACGGTCTATGGGTCGCCGCGGGCTACTCAGGGCACGGCAACGTTCTCGGGCTCGCCTGCGGCGAGCTCGTCGCAGGGGCGATACTCGGGCGGCCGCCGCCCGAGCTCGCCCTCTTCGATCCCGCCAGAGTGCTCTAGGACTAGGAAGAAGCCGTCTCTGCGCCCATGCCTTCGGGCACGGGAGCCGACTCGTCGCTCTGCCAGACGCCGAACTTGTTGCCCTCCGTGTCATTCGCATGCGCAAACCAACCCATGCTCGGCACCGGCGACTTGTCATCGGCGCCGCCCCCGAGCTCGCGGATGCGCTCGAGCGTGGCGTCGATTTCCTCGGTCTCGAAATAGACCCTGATGCCCTTCTCGCCCTCCTGCGACGGATAGATCGCGCCTCCAGGCTCGCCCTCGAACATGTTGTACTCCACGCCGCCTTCGAAGCCCTGGAACTTCCACCCGCAGAGCTCGCCCCAGAACTTCATCGCCCGCTTGGTGTCGTCAGCCGGAAGCTCGACGTGCACGAGCTTACCCTTCATCGCCGCTCTCCTTTCCTAGCTCAATGTCTCGACCGGCGAGAAGCTATCGAAGGCGTCAAGGAGCCGCTGCCTGCGACCATCTCCGAACGCGACGGACCGAGCCCAGCCGCGCATTCACCAAAGCGCGCATCCGGGCCGTCGGCCTCGATCCGAAATGAACACTGAGCCAGAGAGCGCGGCCGGCGAAGCGGACGTGCCAAGCGGATGAGCTTCTGGGTGGCGCAAGCGTCGCCGAAAGTCCGAGCGCTACCACGAGCAGGGGCATCTTGTGGATGATCACGCGAGACGAAGCTTGTGAAGTCGCGTCGGGTTGCGGATCTACAGCTCGTGCGGTGGCGTGCCGACGACGAAGTCAAAGCGCACTGTACCCGCCGGTCCGTCGAGCTTGACGAGATGGACATGCCATGTCGCCCGCGGCATCGGACACCATTCCTCCTGTTGAGTGCAGACGTCGAAGGAGCCGACGCGCCGACATGTGAGCATCGGATCGTTGCCCCTGCTTGTGGTCGACACACGCGCGCCCGCGAGATGCGGGATGGTCGCATCTGCGTAGGCACGGACTCCATGTGGAACTGTGAGGCGGTTGATCAGGATGAAGCCGCTTCATTCCCGCAACGTAAACGTCTCTCGGGCGCGGCCGGGTCCAAGCTGGAATAGACGACTCGTCTGGATCTCGCGCCCGCTTGCCTTTACCGGGCGTGAGCCGTGTGCCGAAGCGGCGCCGCCGAGCAGGGTTGAAACGACGCCCGCGATCGAGCTCGCGATTAGAAGCTGCGCGAACGGTCTCATGTAGCAGATACGTGTGGCACGCTGTGTCGGGTCCCTATGGCGAGGCACTGAAACCGCCTCTCCGCCTGAGCGGCCCGCTCTTTAGAGATCGAACATCGGAAAGTCCAGCTCGTCGGCCCGATCCATCGCCGCGAGCGCGATCGCGAGATCCTGAATCGCGAGGCCGGTCGAGTCGAACGTTGTGATCTCGAGGTCGCTCGTGCGCCCGGGAGCGTCGTCGACGAGAACCGCGCCGAGCTCGGTCACCTGCTCGCGAGCCAGCAAGGCGGCCTCGACCGCGTGGACGAGTTCGCCGTTGTGGCTCGCCTGCTCCCAGTCGTCGCAGAAGACACGAGTGCGGACGAGCTCCTCCACTGCGATCTCGGCCTTGCCCGGGCCGTCGGCGCCCATCAGGCTCACGTGCTGACCCTTCTGCAGCGAGCCTTCCGGCAGCAGGATCTCGTGGCCCGGCGTCATCGTCACGAGGAGGTCTGCGGCGAGCGCTTCCTCACGCGAAACCGCCTTTGCAACAGACTGTTGCAAAGTATTGAGCTCGGCCACGGCGTGTTTGGCGCGCGCCGAGTCTAGGTCGTAGAGGGCGACCTCACGGCCACGGGCGAGAAAGCTACGCGCGGCGGCCTTCCCGTTCACGCCCGCCCCGACGACCGCTGCGCTCTGCGCGTCCGAGCGCCCGAGCGTCTCCGCGGCGAGGACGGCCGCGGCTCCGGTCCGCAACGCGGTCACCGCACCCGCGTCGAGCACAGCGCGGAGCGTGCCGTTCGAGGCGTCCGAGAGCAGCACGAGACCCATGACCGTCGGCAGCCCGCGCTCGGGGTTGCCCGGGAACGAGGTCACCCACTTGAGCGCGGCATGGCCGGCTCCGAGAGCGGGCATCGCCCGGAAGTCACCCGCGGGATAGGCCGGCACGTAGACCTTCGGCGGCATCAACCACTCGCCGCGGGCGTAGGCGACGAACGCCTCGCGGACCGCCTCGAGCGCGCGCTCGGGCGAGACGGCCGCCTCGACATCACGGGCGCCGAGGAACGGGACCGCGCTCACACTGCTTTGACCGCTGCGGCGAGCTTCTCGATGGCTGCCTTCGCGTCGTCGAAGAGCATCACCGTCTTCGGGTCGTAGAAGAGCGGGTTGTCGATCCCCGCAAAGCCCGGGGACATGCTCCGCTTGATGACCACGACGTTGTGCGCCTTGTCGACGTCGAGGATCGGCATCCCGTAGATGGGGCTTCCCGGCTGGTTGCGCGCGGCCGGGTTGACGACGTCGTTCGCGCCGACGACGACGACCACGTCGGTCTGCGGGAACTCCGGGTTGATCGCGTCCATCTCGAAAAGCTCGTCGTACGGCACGTTCGCCTCGGCGAGCAGGACGTTCATGTGGCCCGGCATGCGGCCTGCGACGGGATGGATCGCGTAGCGGACGTCGACGCCGCGCCCCTCGAGGATCTCGGCGAGGTTCCGCACGTCGTGCTGCGCCTGCGCGACGGCGAGGCCGTAGCCCGGCACGAAGACCACGCGCCGGGCGTACGCGAGCATCACCGCCACGTCGTCCGCGGTCGTCGAGCGGACGGAAGCGCCGTCGCCGCCCGCAGCGGCAGCCTCCGGCGCCGCGACCACCTTGCCGAAGGCGCCGAAAAGGACGTTCGCGACCGAGCGGTTCATCGCGCGGCCCATCAGCAGCGTCAGCAGCGTTCCCGAGGCGCCGACCAGCATCCCGCTCACGATCAGCACGTTCGAGTGCAGTACGAAGCCCGTGGCCGCCGCGGCGAGGCCGGTGAACGCGTTCAGCAGCGAGATCACGACTGGCATGTCGGCGCCGCCGATCGGGAGCACGAAGACGATGCCGAACAGGGCCGCCGCGCCGATCATCGCCGCGAGCAGCCAGAAGTCGACCGTGCCCATTGCGAGCACCCCGAGCACGATCGCGCCCGCGAACAGGATCGCGTTGCCGATCTGCTGCCCTGGATATGTGATCGGTCGCCCGCTGACCAGCTCCTGCAGCTTGCCGAACGCGATCATCGAGCCGGCGAACGAGATCGATCCGATGAGCGCCGAGAAGACCGTGGCAATTCCCCGCTCGACCCCGACGTCGCCTGAGTGCGCCCAGACACCGTGGAACTCGACGAGCGAGATCAGAGCCGCCGCGCCGCCGCCGACGCCGTTGAACAGCGCCACCATCTGCGGCATCGCGGTCATCTTCACCCGCTTCGCGCCGACGACTCCGATCACCGAACCGATCAGCATCCCGGCTGCCATCCACCACCAGCCGGTGACGACCTCGTCCTTCGCCAGCGTGACGATGAGGGCCCAGAACATCCCGGCCGCGCCGATCTGCACCCCGAGGCGAGCGTGCCGCGGGGAGGAAAGGAATCGCAGCGCCAGGATGAACGCCGCGATCGTGATCAGGTAGAGCAGGTTGGCCCAGTTCTGACTCAAGGCCCCTCTTTGCCGGGCTCGTCGCTCTTCTTGAACATCTCGAGCATCCGGTCGGTGACCACGAAGCCGCCGACGACGTTTGCGGTCGCGAGCACGACCGCGACGAACGAGACGAGCCGCATGAACAGCCCCGGGTGGGGGGCGCCCATGACGATGATCGCGCCGACGATGACGATGCCGTGAATCGCGTTCGTTCCCGACATCAAGGGCGTGTGCAGCAGCGTCGGCACCTTCGAGATCACCTCGAAGCCGACGAAGAGCGCGAGTAGGAGGATCGTCAGCTCCGTGACGAGTTGCGCGCTCACGCCGGCACTTCTTCCTTCCGGGTCACGCAGGCGCCGGCAGTGATCTCGTCGTCCCAGTCGAGCCGGAGCTCGCCTTCCGGCGCCAGGTGCTGGACGAGGGCCGAGACGTTGCGCGCGTAGAGCTGGCTCGCGTGGTACGGCATAGTGCTCGGCAGGTTCGTGGGGCCGAGGATCGTGACGCCCTCGTGCACGACGTCCTCGTCGGCGCGCGTCAGCTCACAGTTGCCGCCGGCCTCCGCCGCGAGGTCGACGATCATCGAGCCGGGCCGCATCGACTCGACCGACGACCGGGGGATCAGCCGCGGCGCCGGCCGCCCGGGAACGAGCGCCGTCGTGACGACGACGTCGAAGTCCCCGATCCGCGCCTCCAGCTCGGCCTGCTGGCGCCGCTGCTCCTCCTCCGTCAGCTCGCGCGCGTAGCCGCCCTCGCCCTCCTCGCCGACGACCCCGAGCTCGAGGAAGCCTGCGCCGAGGCTCTCGACCTGCTCCTTGACGGCCGGGCGCACGTCGAAGCCGGAGACGACTGCGCCGAGCCGCCGCGCAGTCGCGATCGCCTGGAGCCCGGCCACTCCTGCGCCGATGACGAGCACCTTTGCGGGCGCGACCGTGCCCGCCGCGGTCATCAGCATCGGCAGGAACCTGGGCAGCCGCTCGGCGGCGACGATCACGGCCTTGTAGCCGGAGACCGTCGCCTGCGAGGAGAGGGCGTCCATCGGCTGCGCGCGCGTGATGCGCGGAATCGACTCCATCGCAAACGCGATCACGCCGCGGGACGCGAGGCGCTCGACTCCTTCGCGATCGGTGAGCGGCTCGAGGAAGCCCACGAGCAGCTGCCCGTCGCGGAGGCGTTCGAGCTCTTCGTCGCTCGGCTTCCGAACCTTCGCGACGAGCTCGCTCTCCCAGGGGTCACCCAGGACGGCGCCCGCCTCGCGGAAAGCGTCGTCCGTGAACGAGGCGCCGGCACCGGCGCGGGGCTCGGCGACGACCTCGATCCCCGCTCCGGCCAGGCGCGATGCGATCTCGGGAACGAGCGCGACGCGCCGTTCGTCCGCAGCGGTCTCCTTCGGCACGCCGACCTTCATGCGCGCGCAATGCTAGAGGCAGGGAACGGACGCGCCGCCTTGAACAGGCGGAGTCTGTGGAGAGACTGGCGGCACTGTCGGCTGCGATCGAAGCCCGCGATCCATACGCGCGGGGTCACGCCTCGCGCGTCACGGTCTTCGCGCAGGCGGTTGCGAGACGGATCGGGATCGAGGCCGAGCGTCTCTCGGTGCTTCGCCTGGGCGCTCTTCTGCACGACGTCGGGAAGCTCGGCGTCCCACAAGCGGTGCTGCTCAAGCGCGGCCCCTTGACCGAAGGCGAGCTCGGGCAGATGCGCCGCCATCCCGCGGCCGGGGCTCGCATGCTCCGTTCGCTCGGCGCGCCGATCGCGGTCTTGCCGGCCGTCCTCCACCACCACGAGCGCTGGGACGGCCACGGCTATCCGAGCGGTCGTTCCGCGGAGGAGATTCCGCTGGATGCGCGCATCCTCGCCGTCGCCGACGCGTTCGACGCGATGACCTCGACGAGGCCCTACCGCGCGACGAGGCCCGTGCCCGACGCCCTCGAGGAGCTCGAGCGCTGCGCCGGATCGCAGTTCGATCCGGCGGTCGTCGTTGCGTTCAGCGGCTCATGGGCGGAGGGAGAGCTGGATGCCCTCGTCTGGCAGGAACTGGCGGATCCCCAAAGCGTTTCGGCGTACTAGAGCGTCGACCAGACCTCGAGCTTCGACCGCGTCCGCCGGATCACCTCGTCGGTGAACTCCGTTGTTCCCGCATCGCCGCCGAGGTCGGCCGTCCGGATGCCGTCGGCGACCGCCTCGAGACAGGCTTCGCGGATCGCGCGCGAGGGCTCTCGCGCCTCCTCGCCCGCATAGCCGAGCAGCGCGGCTCCGGCAAGGATCATCGCCATCGGGTTCGCGACGTTCTTCCCCTGAAGAGCGGGGGCGGTGCCGTGGGCGGCCTCGGCCATGACCGCGGCGACCTCCTCGGGGTCGTCCTCGTCGAAGGCGACCAGAAGGGACTCGGCGCCCGCGATCGAGCCGAAGAGGGGCAGGACGAGGTCGGAGAGGATGTCGCCGTCGCGGTTGAGCGCGGGGATGACGAGCGGGTCGCCCGCGGTCGCGACGAGGAGCGCGAAGGTAGCGTCGATCAGCTGGGGCTCGTAGCGCACCTCGGCGTGCCGCTGGGCGGCCGCGTCCATCTCCTCCTTCAGCATCCCTTCGTAGACCGGGCTGACCGTGTACTTCGGCCCGCCGAAGACCGTGGCTCCGGTCCGCTCCGCGAGCCGGAAGGCGAACTCCGCAACCCCGTGGCAGATGCGACGCTCGATGCGCTCGGTGCGAAACGCCGCCTCCTCCATCCCCTCGCCCTCGCGCCACTCCTTCGCGCCGTAGGCGTCGCCGACCGCCATCCGGACAACCGAGATCGGCGCGTGGACGCCGCCCAGCGGGACGACGCCCGGGATCCGGCGGCCCGTGCGGACGATGACGCGGCCGCCAATCTCCTCGCGCAGGATCCGGTTCGGCGAGCCCACGTCGTCCGCGCCCTCCGGCGTGATCGTCGCCGCCTTCAGGCCCAGGCCGTGCTCGCGGATCGCCGCAGCCGCTTCGTATACGACCTGGTTGCGCGTCGCGCGCCTCGACTCGAGGGAGAGGTCGAAGCGCTCGAATGCGAGCTCGAGCGCCACGACGTCGGGAGCGAGCACTCGGAGGGCCTCCTCGAGCAGCTCCTGCCCGGTCTCGTCGCCTTCGAGCACGGCGATGGTCGTCTCGGCCACAGCGGAGCGATTTTACGTGCGCCGGTCGGCCATTTCCGGCGAATTCGCCGGACGAGACATACCGCCTGAATTCCGTTCCGATTTCCGTTACGCTCCGCCGACCCAGCTCCCCTTTTCGAGGAGGCAAATCACATGGCTCGAAAGACCGTTCTGGTCTGTGACAACTGCGGCCGCGAGGTCGGAGAGAACAAGGGCGCCACGCTCCGGCTGACGTACACCGATGCGAGACGCGGCGCGAAGGCCGCCGACCTCTGCGACAACTGCGCCGCCGAGCTGCCCGGTCGCGCAACCGCGAGGCGTGGCCGCCGACCCAAGGCGGCTGCGGGCAAGGGGTAGCGAGTGGCCGCGGAGGCCGGCTTTGCCCGACTCCGCTCCCAACTGGATAGCTCTCCGCGGCAGGTCGTGACGGCGCGCGCGGCGCGCCGGAGCCTCTTCGGCCGACCGTAGATCTACGATAGGCCGATGGCCTCGGGCCAGGGCTTGACGCTGCTCGTCGGACCGGCGAACGCCGGCAAGGTCTCCCTGCTCCTCGAGCGCTACCTGGTCGCGCTCGACCGGGATCCGATTCTCATCGTGCCGTATCGATCGGACGTCGAGCGCGTGGAGCGGGAGCTTCTCGCCCGCCGGGGTGCGCTACTCGGCGGGCAGATCGGCACGTTCGACGACCTCTTCGACCGGCTGGCGCGGGAAGGCGGCTCTCGCCCTCCGGTCGTCAGCCCGCCGCAGCGGAGCCTCCTCGTCCGCAACGCTGTCTCGACCGCTTCTCTGAACGGTTTCCGTCCCTCGGCGCGCTTCAACGGGTTCGCAGACGCCCTTGGCGGTGCGATCGCGGAGCTCGAGTCCGGCCTCGTCGATCCTGGTCAGCTCGAGGGCGACCTCGCGTCCCTGTACACCGCCTACCGCGCGGAGCTCGATCGTCTCGGCCTCTCGGACCGCGACCTCGAGCGCCGTCACGCCGCCGAGCGTGTCGCCGGCGAGCTCGACGCCTGGGCAGGGAGGCCCGTGTTCGCCTACGGCTTCGAGGACTTGACCGGCGCGGAGTGGGCCCTGCTTCAGGCGCTCGCCGGCCGCGCCGAGCTCACCGTCTCGCTTCCCTACGAGCCGGGCCGCGCGGCCTTCGAGTCGCTCCGCCGCACCTCGGACGACCTCGCCGCGCTCGCCGCCGGCCGCATCGAGGAGCTAGGCCCCCGCTACGGCGAGGTTGCTCCCCCGGCGCTTGCCCATCTCGAGCGGCATCTCTTCGCAAGCGAACCGCCGCCGAGCCCGCCGCTCGAGGGCGCGATCCGCTTCCTCGAGGGCGCGGGGGGCCGCGGGACGCTCGAGCTCGTCGCGGAGGAGATCCTCGAGCTCGTCCGAGGCGGGACAGCACCTGAGGAGATCCTCCTTGTCTGCCCGAGCCTCGACCGGCACCGGGCGCCTCTCGAGACCGCGCTCGGAGCGCTCGGCGTGCCGTACGCGGTCGAAGGGCGGCTGCGCCTGGGCCAGACCGCCTTCGGCCAGGCCTTGCTCTCGCTGCTCCGCTTCGAATGGCTCGGCGGCGCCAGGCGCGACCTGTACAGCTTTCTGCGCTCGCCGTTCTCGGGTCTCACGCGCGCGCACGTCGACTACCTCGAGGGCCGCCTGCGCGGCCGCGCAGTGCGTGAGCCTGCCCGGGTGATCGAGGAGACGCTGAAGCTCCGCGGCCAGCCGCTGCGGATGCTGGACACGCTCCGCGAGGCGCCGACCCCGCTGGGGGCGGTCCGCGCGCTGGCGCGCTCGATGCTAGGCGCGGCCTATGGCCTCGAAAATCCCCCTGTCGGCGCGGACGCGGCGCTCGACCTGCGGGCCCACAAGGCCGTCGCCGAGCTGCTCGACGAGCTCGGGAGCTGGCTCGACCTCGGAGGCGCACTGACCCGCGAGGAGATCTTCGCGGCGCTCGAGCGCGCGACCGTCCGACTCGCGCGAGGCGACGAGCCCGGCCGGGTAGCCGTGACCGACCTCCTCCGCGCGCGCACGCGGCGCACGGAGGTCGTCTTCCTGCTCGGCCTGGAGGAAGGGAGCCTCCCGCGGCGGCCGCAGGGCTCCCCGTTTCTCGACGACGAGGGGCGGCGGGCGATCGACGAGCGCTCCCGCGCGTCCCGGCTCGCGAAGCCGGATCCGGTCCCGCGCGAGCGCTTCTTCTTCTATACGGCGTGCACGCGGCCCTCGAAGCGCCTGTACCTCGTCCGCGAGGCCGCGACAGACGAGGGCTCGCCGCGGGAGGCGAGCCCGTTCTGGCAGGAGGTGCGTGCGCTCTTCGCGCCCGACGACGTCGCCCGCTGGACGCACCGGCGGCCGCTCTCGGCGCTCACCTGGCAACTCGACCGCGCGCCGACCGACAGGGAGCGGCTTCGGGCCCTGAGCTCGCTCGCGGCGGCGGAGCCGCACGAGGCCGCCGCGCTCGCTCGGGCGAACGGCTGGGAGCGACGCCTCGAACGGGCCCGCGCCGCGTTCTCCCGGCGAACGCGGCTCACGGACCCCGCCGTCGTCGAGGAGCTGAGCGGACGAACGACGTTCTCGGTCACCGAGCTCGAGGTCTTCGCCGACTGCTCGTCGATCTGGTTCCTCGAGCGCGTGATCGGGCCGCGGACGATCGACGGCGAGGTCGACGCGCGCCTTCGCGGGACGATCGCTCACCAGGCGCTCTTCAAGTTCTTCTCGGGGCTCCCGAAGCGGGTCGGCAGCGAGCGGGTGGAGCCGGGACGCCTCGACGAGAGCCTTGGGTTCCTCCGCGAGTGTCTCGCCGAGTCGATCGAGACCGGCGTCTGGCTCGAGCTCGACGACCTCCAAAGGCGCGAGCTCGAGGAGAGCCTCTGGCGCGACCTGGAGCAGTTCGTCCGAGAGGAGGCGGAGTCGCCGCTGTCGCTCGTTCCCCGCCGCTTCGAGGTCTCGTTCGGCTCGGAGCGCTCGGCTCCCGAGCTCCAGCGCGGCCTCGAGGTCGACGGTTTCGCGCTCGCCGGCAAGATCGACCGGATCGACCTCGACCCCTTCAGCGCGCGAGGGATCGTCCAGGACTACAAGTCGGGGAAGACGGCGCATTCGGCGGCGAAGATCGAGTCCGAGCTGCGGCTCCAGATCCCGCTCTACATGCTGGTGTTGCGCGACCTCGTCGGGATCGAGCCCCTGGGCGGGCTCTACCGCGCGCTCGCCGGTGAGCGCCGCGCCCGCGGGCTGCTGCGGGCCGAGGCCGCGGAGGACGTGCCGGGGTTCGCGCCGCGGGACTACCTCGACGAAGAAAGCTTCTGGGCGCAGACGGAGCGGGCGAAGGAGCACGCGACGCGGTTCGTGGAGCGGATCCGCTCGGGCGACGTCCAGCACGACCCCCGTGGCGGCCCCCCCTGCCCGACCTGGTGCGACCTCTGGCCGATGTGCCGGGTGAAACGGTCGTGATCACGGTCGAGACGTCGACCGGTGCGCCGAACCCGGAGCAGCTCGCAGCGATCGAGGCGCCGGGGCTCGTCTTCGTCTCCGCCGGGGCGGGGACGGGGAAGACGACCGTGCTCGTCGAGCGCTTCGTCCGAGCGGTCTGCGAGCGCGGCCTGCCGATCGACTCGATCCTCGTCATCACCTACACCGAGCGCGCGGCCGGCGAGCTGCGGGGTCGCATCCGCCGCCGGCTCGTGGAGCTCGGCCGCCACGACTTCGCGCGAGAGCTCGACGGCGCCTGGATCTCGACCATCCACGGCTTCTGCCACCGGCTGCTGAAGGCCCACCCGTTCGAGGCGGGCGTCGACCCGCGCTTCCGCGTCCTCGACGACAACCAGGCCCGCGTGCTCGCCGGCGAGGCGTTTCAGACAGCGCTCGAAGGCTTCTGCGAGTCCGGAGAGGCGGAGAGGATCCGCCTGCTCGCGACCTACCGGGCGCGCGGCCTCCGTCGGATGCTCACCGGCGTCTACGAGACCCTGCGCTCGGCGGGCCGCGAGCTCGTGCTCGAGGCGGCAAGCAGCGACCTGGAGATGCGGCTCGAGGAGCTCCGCGAGGCGGCGCGCTGCGTGATCGAGGACACGGCCGAAATGGATGAGGCGGAAGCGCCCCGGCAGAGCGCCGCCGGCGCGCTCGAGCTCCTCGAGCGCCCACCCGCCGCCGAGCGGCTGCTCGACCTCTCCGAGCTCGCGGCCCGCGGCGGTCCGCGCGATCGGTTTACCAGTTACGAGGAGGCTCGCCGAGCAGTCGAGCAGGCAGCCTTCGACGAGCTCGCCGTCCGCGACCGCGCACTCCTCGAGGAGCTGCTCACGCGTTTCGCCGATTCGTACGCGGCGGCGAAAGAGCGGGAGTCGGGGCTCGACTTCGAGGATCTCCAGCTCGCCGCACGCGACCTGCTTCGCGACCACCCGGCGCTCAGGGAGCGCGAGAGCTGGCGCTTCCGCGCTGTGCTCGTCGACGAGTTTCAGGACACGAATCGCCTGCAATGCGAGCTGATCGATCTGCTTGCGAGCGAGGACCTCTTCTTCGTGGGGGACGAGTTCCAGTCGATCTACCGCTTTCGGCACGCGGACGTCGAGGTCTTCCGCGAGCGGCGTGCGGCCTCGGGCGGCGTGCTCGCGCTGACCCAGAACTACCGCTCGCGGCCCGAGGTGCTCGACGTCATTAATCACCTCTTCTCGGCCGACTTCGGCGACTCTTTCCAGCCGCTCGAGGCGGCCGGCCGCTTCGCCGACCCGGCGTTCGGCCCGGCCGTCGAGCTGCTCGTCACCGACAAGGCGAGCTACCGGGACTCCGGCACGCACTGGCGCGCCGCCGAGGCGCGGCACGTGGCGGAGCGCGTGAAGGAGCTCGTCGACTCGGGCGAGGCGACGCCCGGCGAGATCGTCCTCCTCTTCGCGGCCGGGACGGATGCGCGACAGTACGAGGAGGCGCTTCGTGAGCTGGGCTTGCCGACGTTCCGCGCGACCGGGCGCGACTACTACCGCCAGCAGCAGGTCGTCGACCTCCTCGCCTATCTGCGCCTCCTCCACAACCGCTACGACGACGAAGCGCTCGTCACCGTCCTCGCCTCGCCGTTCGTCGGCGTCTCGAACGACGCGCTCGTCCACCTGAGGCGGGCGGCCGAGCGCCGGCCGCTCTTCGTGGGCCTCGAGCGCTCGCTGCCCGAGGGCCTCGCGGCCCGCGACGAGCAGCTCCTTCGCGCCTTCCTCCAGCGCTACGAGCGCCTCGCGCGGCTCGCGCCGCGGGCCTCGCTCGAGCGACTGTGCGAGCAGATCGTGACCGAGCACGACTACGACCTCGCCGTCCTCGCGCAATGGGACGGGCGGCGGCGCTACGCGAACCTGCGCAAGCTCGGCCGCCTCGCGCGCTCTTACGAGGAGCTGCGCGGCCGCGACGTCGAGGGTTTCGTTCGCTTCGTCCGCGACCAGGACGCGGTGGGCGCTGCGGAGTTCGAGGCCGTTGCGGAGGAAGAGGGCACCGACGTCATCCGTCTGCTCACGATCCACGGCGCGAAGGGGCTCGAGTTCAAGGTCGTCGTCGTCGCGGACGCGGGCCGCCACGGAGCCGCGCGGGACGCCGACGAGATCCTCTGCCTCCCCGACGGGCGGCTTGGCTTCCGGGTCGCCGACCCCGCGACCGGCAAGCGGCGACCTACCTCCGACTACGAGGAGGTGAAGGAGGTCGAGGACGAGGCCTCCGAGGCCGAGCGGCGCCGCCTCTACTACGTCGCGATGACACGGGCGATCGACCGACTCGTCGTCTCGGGCTCGATCGATCCCGAGCGGCAGGGCGAGGAGGCGACGCCGATCGGCTGGGTGCTCGCTCGACTGGACGCGACCGAGCTCGACGAAGCGGGTGAGGGCCCGCTGGAGATCGAGCGCAACGGCGCCAGGCTCGTTCTCCGGCTCGATCGCTTCCGGGGAGAGGAGCCTCCCGCCGAAGTGGAGCCTCGGGCCGACGGCGACCCGCAGCTCTCCCTGTTCGCCGTCGAGAACGGGCGGCCCGCGGTTGCGGAAGCGCCAAAGCTGCCGGAGCTCGAGCCTGTGCCCGAGGCGCCCGAGCACCGGGTGCGTCGTCTCTCGTACAGCGCGCTCGCCCTCTTCGAGAGCTGTTCGTACCGTTTCTATGCGGAGCGCATCGTGGGCCTTCGGGAAGCCACGGGCGCGGGCGCGGTTCCCGGTCAGACGGGACTGGCCGCGACCGAGATCGGCGACGCGGCGCACGTGCTCCTCGAGCAGATCGACCTCGCGGCGCCCCGTCCACCGGAAAGCCTCGGCGATGCCGTCCGCGCGCACTACGCCGCCGCGACCGACGAGGAGGTCGAGCTCGTCGGCGGCTTCGTGGCTGCCTATTGCGACTCCGAGCTCGCGGCCCGGATCGCCTCGCTCGAGGGAGCTGCCGCAGAGCGGCCGTTCGCGTTCGAGCACGACGGGGTCCTTCTCCACGGACGGCTCGACGTCTTCCATCTCGAAGACGGGTGCGCGCTCGTCGTCGACTACAAGACGAACACGCTCGCGGAAGCCTCGCCGGAGGAAGTCGTCGCGCGCGAGTACCGCCTACAGCGCCTCGTCTATGCGCTCGCCTGCCTGCGTGCTGGCGCCGAGCAGGTCGAGGTCGTCTACCAGTTCCTCGCGCTGCCGGAGGAGATCGTCAGCAGCTCGTTCTCGCAGGAAGACCTCCCTGCCCTCGAGGCGGAGCTGTCGACGGCGATCGCCGCGATCCAGAGCGGCGAGTTCCGGCCCACGCCCAGCGACTACGCCTGCGCGACGTGCCCTGCGCTCGACCTCGTCTGCGCGGGGCCACGTCTCCGCGCCTTCAGTGCCGCGTAGCTACGTCGTCGAGGCGGGGCGCCGGGTCGGGCCGAAGCGTGCACGGATCGTCCCCATCATCGAGCGCCTGGCAGTCGAGCACGAAGACGCGGCGATCGCCCTGCGCTTCCGCAGCGACCTCGAGCTGCTCGTCGCCGTGATGCTCTCGGCGCAGACGACCGACGTGAACGTCAACCGCGTTACGCCGAGCCTCTTCCGCAAGTACCGTCGGCCGGAGGACTACCTCGCCGTCACGGCCGCCGAGCTCGAGCGCGACATCCGCTCGACCGGGTTCTTCCGCCAGAAGTCGAAGGCGCTGCAGGGGACGATGCGGATGCTCGTCGAGGAGTTCGAGGGCAAGGTGCCGCGAAGGCTCGAGGAGCTCGTCCGCCTGCCGGGCGTTGCGCGGAAGACGGCGAACGTCGTCGCCTCGGAGCTCGGAGAGACGCAGGGGATCGTCGTCGACACGCACGTGCGCCGGCTCTCGCAGCGGCTTGGCCTCACGCGCAAGGACGATCCCGTCAAGATCGAGCGGGACCTCCAGCGGCTCGTCCCTCGCGCCGACTGGGGGCGGTTCCCGCATCTCCTCATCTGGCACGGGCGGCGGGTGTGCCTCGCGCGTGCGCCTCGCTGCGAGGACTGCGTGGTAAGCGACTTGTGCCCTGCCAGCCGCGTCTGACTTTGCAACAGACTGTTGCAAAGTCAGGGGCCAGTGTCGCTCAGGACGTCGAGCAGCGCCTCTGGCGGACGCACTCGGGTCGCAATGTCGAGCAGTACTTGACCGACGGCGGGGTCTCGTCGCGCGCCGCGCAGCGCATGCACGATCGTCCTCGCCTGCTCGTAGCTCGGGCGGGTCAGGCTCAGCTCGTCCGCCAGGGCGCCCACCAGTCGATGAGTTTCGGCTATCGGGCGCCCCGGCGCGTCGAGCCGAGCGAGCGCAGCTACCAGGCGCACGTCGATGTGAGGCGCTGCGCGTGGCATGAGTGGAGTGTGGATGCCAAAGCAGCATCGCTCTGCGGCAAAGGTGCAACATTGATCCCCTTACCCGCCTAGCAACAGTCTGTTGCTAAGTCCTAGCGGGGCGTCAGCGCCACCAGGAGCCCGCCGTCTTCGTCGTAGGCCGGGAGAAAGTCCGCGGTTACTCGCTTGCTGAGGCCGGCCCGCGTTCGAAGCTCAAGCTGCTCGCCGAAGCGGCGGACGCCCCACTCGCGGGCCAGCTCCGCGGGGTTCTGGCCCACCTCGAACCCCGAGAGCCCGAAGGCTTCGGTCACCTCGCGGCCCATCAGGTCCTGGTCCCTGTACCCGGTCAGCTCGAAGACACCCCGGCCAAGGGCGAGAATGCGCCCTTCGGCATCGCAGACGACGAACCCCGTCGTCGGCGCCGGGTAGTAGTCGTCCATGAGCTCGAACAGGAAGCCGAACCCGCAACTTCGACAGGCGACGGCCTGCTGAGAGAAGCCCTCGAGGCCGTCCAGGTCGACCGAGCGCCGCTTGCAGTTCGGGCAGATGAACCAGGGCACCGGCCGATGGTAGCGGCCGTCTAGGCTCGGACGATCTGACTGTGAATCTCGTTCGTGAGCGTGTCGACGTGCCCGGCGAGCTTCCTCGTCTGTTCCGTCAGCTCGGTGTTCGACTCGAGCAGCCGCTGGAGCTGCTCGCCCTGCTCGAGGCTCCGGCGCGAGAGCTCCTCGCGATGGCGCGCGTCGGCCACTGCGAGCACCTTGTCGCGGTCGGCCTGGCGCGTCTGGGCGAGCAGGATCAACGGCGCGGCGTACGCGGCCTGCGTCGAGAACGCGAGGTTGAGGAGGATGAACGGGTACGGGTCCCAGCGCAGGGACGCGGCGGCCGCATTCAGCGCGATCCAGACGACGACGATGAGCGACTGGCCGACGAGAAACCTCGGCGTGCCGAAGAAGCGCGCGAAGGCCTCGGCGCGCCGGCCGAAGGTGTCGCCGCCGAAGGGGCCGGCGAGGTGCAGGTGCGGCTCGTGGAAGCGAAGCGGGTTCTCGGTCACCGTCTCTCCTTTCGGGCTGCGTTCGGAGCGCTCATTTGAGCACTCTCGTCTTCGTCGCGTTGCCGGCCAGCGGCCTGGCCTACCTCCTGCTCGCCTTGCTCATCGGCGGCGAGTCTGCCGGCATGCCCCTGCCGGGGGAGACGGCGCTGATCGCGGCAGGCGTCCTCGCCTCGCGGGGCGACCTCTGGCTTCCTGCCGTCGTGATGACAGGGGCGGCCGCGGCGATCGTCGGCGACAACATCGGCTACATGCTGGGCCGCTACGGGGCGCGGCGGCTGCTCGAGCGGCCCGGCCGGCTCGAGGAGCTCCGTCGGCGCTTCCTCGAGCGGGGCGAGACGTTCTTCGAGCGGCACGGCGCGAAGGCCGTCTTCCTCGGCCGGTGGCTGCCGTTCCTTCGGGTTACCGCCGCGTGGCTCGCCGGCGCGAATCACATGCACTGGCCGAAATTCCTCGCCTGGAACGCACTCGGCGGCGTGTCGTGGGCCGTCTCGGTCGGCGTCGCCGCGTATCTCTTCGGCGAGGCCGCCTCCGCGGCGCTGCGCGCGGCCGGCCTGGTCGGGCTCGCAGCTGTCGCCCTCGTCGCGCTCGTGGTCCTCGTCTGGATCCGCTTGCGTGGCTACAGCCAGCGCTTGCGCCGGAAGTAGACGAGCTGGGCGGCCGTCGTGACGATGATCAGCCCCCACGAGTATGCGTACCCGAGCCGCCAGTGCAGCTCCGGCATGTGGTCGAAGTTCTGGCCGTAGAGACCGACGATCAGGGTCGGGACCAGCAGGATCGAGGCGACCGCGGTCAACCGCTTCATGACCTCGTTCTGGTCGTTCGCGATCTTGGCCTGATGGTAGTCGCGGGCGCCTCCGAGCAGGTCTCGCGCCAGATCGAGCCCGTCGGCAGCCCGGAGCAGCTTGTCGTAGGCGTCGCCGAAGGCGATCTCCACCTTGTGGGGAAAGACCTCGTGCCCCTCCAGATCGACGCGCTGGTCGACGACGTGGTGGAGCGCCTCGCGGGTGGGGCCGAGCACGCGGCGCACGCGAAGGAGGTCGTGACGAAGGTCTTTCATCCGAGTGCGCACGACCTGAGCCGACCAGTCGTCGACGCCGTCGTCCACCTGGTCGACCTCTACGTCGAGGGCGTCCACGGCCTCCAGGAAGACCTCGGCGATGGCGTCCGCGAGTGACGCCGCGATCTCGCCGGCGCCCCCTTCTCGGCGGATCCCTCCGGGGTCGAAAGGTTCGCCGCGCTCCGGTGTCTTCCGCACGGTCACGACCACGTCTCGCGTGAGCACGAGATCGATCTCCTGGAAGTAGGCGAGGCCCTCCCCGCCCACGCACTTCGGCGTGACGAAGACGCCGAAGACGTACGTCCGCCGCCCTTCCAGCTTCGGGCGGGGCTCGTCGTCGTGCACCGCGGGGGCGAGCAGCCGCTGGGTCGCGTCGTCGTGCAGCGCAGCGGGCAGTGCCTGCTCGAGCGCGTCGCGATCGGGATCGAGCAGGTCGATCCACTCGGCCATCCGGCCGAGGTTACGCGGTGGTTCGGCTAGTGCCGCTCGGCAGCATTACTGGGAGGGGCACGGCCCCCTAGACCGCCTCGGCGCGGGGCGAGGTCAGGGCGGCGGGCTCGAGACCTTCCTGCGCGGTGAGCCAGCGCTCGGCGTCGAGCGCGGCCATGCAGCCCATGCCGGCGGCCGTGACCGCCTGCCGGTAGACGTGGTCGACGACGTCGCCGGCGGCAAAGACGCCCTCGACGTTCGTGGCCGTCGAACCGGGCTTCGTGATGAGGTAACCCGCCTCGTCGTGGTCGAGCTCGTCGAGGAAGAGGCTCGTGTTCGGGTCGTGGCCGATCGCTACGAAGAGACCGTCGGCTGGCAGCACGCTCGTCTCCCCGCTGCGCACGTCGCGGATCCGAACGCCCGTCACTCGTCCCTCTTCACCGAGGACCTCGTCGACGACGGCGTTGGTGATCCACTCGATCTTCTCGTTCGCCCGCGCGCGGTCGAGCATGATCGGCGAGGCGCGGAACTCGTCGCGACGGTGGACGACAGTCGCCTTCGTCGCGAACTTCGTTAGGTAGATCGCCTCCTCCATCGCCGAGTCGCCGCCGCCCACGACGACGACGTCCTTCTGGCGGAAGAACGCAGCGTCGCAGACGGCGCAGTACGAGACGCCGCGGCCCTGGAGCTCGCGCTCGGACTCGAGGCCGAGCTGTCGCGCGCTTGCGCCTGTAGCGATGACCACGGCCTGCGCGCGGTGCTCTTCGTCACCGGCGAAGACGTGGAACGGCCGCTCCGAGAAGTCGACGCGCGTGACGTCGTCGGTCAGGAACTCGGCGCCGAAGCGCTCGGCCTGCGTCCGGAAGTCGCGCATCATCTCCGGGCCGAGGACGCCCTCGACGTACCCGGGGTAGTTCTCGACGTCGCTCGTGATCATCAGCTGACCGCCCCAGGCAACGCCCTCGATCACGAGCGGGCGAAGGTTCGCGCGCGCGGCGTAGAGGGCGGCCGTGTAGCCGGCGGGGCCGCCGCCGATGATGATCAGCTCGCGCAAGTCCTTGTCAGTCATGCCTCTCCAAAGGTTGGGGCCCTTCTGGGCCACCACAGTAATCAACGAACCGGACCTCTTGAAACTTCCCGCTCGGACCGGGAAGGATGCACGCCTGCGGCATGAAGCGCATCCTGGTAGAAGGAGGTGGGGTGATGACAGAGACCGTGAGCTGGGACGGGCTCCGCGAGCTGGCTGAGTTCCGGGCCGAGAAAGGTTGCGCGATCACTCTCTACCTCGATCTCGACCCGAGCGTCGTGCCCACGGCCGGTGACGCGGACACCCGCGTCAGCTCCCTGCTCGCCGAGGGCGAAAGAAGCGGCGCGAATCACAGTGGCCTGACCCACGACCAGAGGCAGGCCCTGAAGGCCGACTTCGGGCGCATCCGCGACTACCTCGAGAACGACTTCCAGCGAAACGGCTCGCGAGGCCTCGCGATCTTTTCGGCGGGGCTGGACAACGTTTGGAGGCCCGTCCCGCTGACCGAGTCGGTGCCCGACCGGATCCGCGTCGGGCGAGAGTTCCACCTCGCGCCGCTCGTGCCCCTCGTCGGGCGGGGCGAGGGCGCGATCGTCGCCGCCGTCGGCCGCGAGCGCGGCCAGCTCTTCCGGTTGCGCTCGGGCCGCCTCGAGGAGGTCGTCGATCAGACCGAGGAGCAGCCCGGCCGCCACGACCAGGGCGGCTGGTCGCAGGCGCGCTACCAGCGGCACATCGAGAAGCTCGTCGACGACCACCTTCGCGAGGTCGCCGACGCGCTCGACAAGCGTGTCCGGCAGCTGCGCACGCCGCGGGTCGTCGTCGTCGCCTCGGAGGAGACGCGAGCCGAGTTCGAGGGCATGCTCTCGAAGGAGGTGAGGAAAGCGATCGTCGGCTGGACGAGCGCCGAGGCCCACGCCTCGGCGGCCGACTTGCTTGCGGTCTCGCTGCCTCTGCTCGAGGAAGCGCGCGCGCACGAGGAGCGCGAGGTAGTCGAGCGCTGGCGAGAGGAGGCCGGGCGCGGCGGCCGCGCCGCCTCGGGCTGGGAGCAGACGCTCGAGGCCGCCTCGGACGCCCGCGTCGAGACGCTGCTCTACCAGGAGGGCGCCGAGCACGAGGCCTGGCAGTGCCACGCGTGCGGGCGGCTCGCGGTCTCGGGGGGCCGATGCCCGCTCGACGGCACCGAGCTCGAGGGCCGAGACGACGGCCTCGACCTCGCCGTCCATCAGACGCTTGCCCACGGCGGCACGGTCCGGGCGCTGACCTTCCATCGCGACCTCGAGCCCGTCGGGGGGATAGGAGCGCTACTGCGCTATTAGAGCCATGCCTGGTGCCAGGCCCAGGACGTGGCCGGTCGAGACCTCCGTGGATTGGCGATACTGGTGACGTGGCTTCGCTGGCGCGCACGATCCTCGAGGAGCACCTCGCCCGGGGCGAGCTGGTCCCCGGCCACGAGATTGCGATCTCGGTCGACCAGACCCTCGTGCAGGACGCGACGGGGACGATGGCCTGCATGCAGTTCGAGCTCTTCGGCCACGAGCGGGTCCAGGTGGAGACGGCCGTCGTCTACGTCGACCACAACATCCTCCAGATCGACTTCAAGAACCCCGACGATCACCGCTTCCTCCAAGGGATGGCCGCCCGCTACGGGCTGTGGTTCTCGCGACCCGGGAACGGGATCTGCCATTACGTCCACTGCGAGCGCTTCGCGACGCCGGGCAAGACGCTCGTCGGCGCCGACAGTCACACGACGCAGTCGGGCTCGTGCGGGATGATCGCGATCGGGGCGGGCGGCCTCGACGTCGCGGTCTGCATGGCCGGGCACGCCTTCGAGCTACCGTGCCCGAAGATCGTCGGCGTCTTCCTCGAGAACGAGCTGCCGCGGCCCTGGGTGCAAGCGAAGGACGTCATCCTCGAGCTGCTCCGTCGACGCGGCGTGCGCGGCGGGCGGGGCGCGCTCTTCGAGTTCACGGGGCCGGGAGTCGCGACGCTCGGCTATACCGAGCGCGGAACGATCGCGAACATGATCGCCGAGCTCGGTGCGACAGGAGCGATTTTCCCGTCCGACGACGAGACGCGGCGCTGGCTCGAGGAGCAGGAGCGGGCAGCGGACTTCGTCGCGTTCGACACCGGCGACACGGGCGACTTCGACGAGGAGGAGCAGATCGATCTCGCGCAGCTCGTCCCGCTCGTCGCCAAGCCGTCGAGCCCGGGCAACGTCGTGCCCGTCGAGGAGGTTGCCGGGACAGAGCTCGCGCAGGTGTGCATCGGCTCCTCGGTCAACTCGTCCTACGAGGACCTGGCGATCGTGGGTGCCGTCCTGCGCGGCGACCGGATCTCGGAGAAGTTCGTCTCAGCGACGGCGACTCCAGGCTCACGGCAGATTCTCGACCAGATCACGCAGTCCGGGACGTACGTCGACCTGCTGATGGCCGGGGTGCGGATGCTCGAGCCGGCCTGCGGCCCCTGCGTTGGAATGGGCCAGGCGCCGCCCTCGGGCTCCAACTCGTTGCGGACGTTCAATCGCAACTTCCCGGGTCGGAGCGGGACGGCCGACGACAACGTCTATCTCTGCTCGCCCGCGGTCGCGGCCGCCTCGATGCTGAAGGGCGAGATCGCCGACCCGCGTGAGCTTGCCGTGCCCGAGCTCCCGGCCCGGCCTCCCGCACGCCCCGCGGTCGTTCAGGCCCATATCCTCGAGCCGGTGCCGCCGCAGGAAGCGGCCTCGATCGAGATCCCTCGCGGGCCGAACATCAAGCCGCCGCCCGAGCAGAGGGAGCTCCCGGACAGGCTCGAGCTGCGCGTGCTCATCGTCGCGCCAGACGACATCTCCACCGGCGAGCTTTCCCCCGACGGCGCGACGGTGATGGCCTACCGCTCGAACGTGCCGGCGATCGCCGAGTTCACGTTCCAGCACCGCGACAAGGAGTTCCCGCGCCGCGCGAAGGAGTGGGGCGGAGGCTTCATCGTCGCCGGCGACAACTACGGCCAGGGCTCGAGCCGCGAGCACGCGGCGCTCGCGCCCGCGCAACTCGGCGTGCGGGCGGTGATCGCGAAGAGCTTCGCCCGCATCCACCGCCGCAACCTGATCGCGCAGGGAATCGTGCCGCTGCTCTTCTCGAACGCGTCCGACTACGACAAGGCCGAGCTCGGCCAGACCTGGCGGATCTCGGGGCTCCAGGAGATCGCCAACGGCGTCGACGAGCTCTCCTGCGAGATCGAGGGCGTCGGCGAGATCACTCTCACCCACGACTTCCTCCCGCGCGAGCGCGAGATCGTCGTCGCCGGAGGCCTCATCCGTTACCTGAAGCAGGAGCAGCCGGCGGCGGCCTGATGGGTCGGCGCTCCGGGGTCGTCGCCGTCGCGCTCGTCGCGGTCCTCGCTGGGGGCTGCGGCGGGGGAAGCGCGAAGTCTCAGGCCGGCCCGCCGCCCGCGCCGCCGCTGACGGAAGGGCAGTCCTTCGCGGACGACTTCGTGCGGCGGCTCGTCGTCGGACGGTGGCAGGCGGTCCGCGACGACATCGTCTCGCTGATCCGGCCCTATGCCCGTGACTTCCAGAAGACGATCAGGCGCGACGGCGTGAACAAAGTGCTCGGCCCGGGCCAGCTGCGCAGCGATTGCCCGCCGAACGCGATCTCAGGAGCCGGGAAGGACTGCTTCGTCTACCACCTCATCGGCAGCAAACCGATACCGGTGTCGGGAATCACGAAGAAGATCAACTCGCGGTATCGCATCTGGCTCGCATACGAGGATGAGCGCTGGCAAGTCATCCACTACGACTACGACGCCAGGGTGACCCCGCCGGGAAGCTAGCGGCCGTTTCTCTCTACTAGGCGGCGTCGACCGCGCGGGGTAGTTCCTGGGCGACGGCCGGTTCGATCGCCTCGTCCGGCGAGCCGTCCCATTCCGAAGCGCTCTCGAGCTTCGTCTCGAACCGGCCGAGCCGCCGCTCGGAGTCCGCGTACTTCGTCTGCGCGTGCCCGAGGTGCTTGCCGACGACCTGGAAGTCGTCGCGGAAGCGGCCGAAGTCCTGCTGGAGCTGCGCGCAGTAAGCCATGACCTCGTGGGCGCGTTGCTCGATCTGCATGCCCTTCAGGCCGAGCGCGATTACCTGGAGCTGCGACGTGAACGTCGTCGGCGAGACCGGAAAGACCCGCTTCTCGTGGGCGTACCGGAGCAGGGTTCCCGTCTTCCCGCACACCAGCTCGTAATAGACCGACTCGGCCGGCAGGTACATCAGGGCGAAGTCGTACGTGCCCTCGTCGGGGCGGATGTACTTCTCGGCGATGGCGTCGACATGGATCTTGAGGTCGCGCGCAAACGCCTTCTCCGCGAGGACGCGTTGCTCGTCGTTGTCGGCCTCGACCAGGCGCTCGAAGTTGTCCAGGGGGAACTTCGCATCGACCGGGACGAGCCGGTCGACCTTGATGACCGCGTCGACCCGCTCTCCGCTGCGGAACCCGTGCTGAAGGTTGTAGGCGTCCGGAGGCAGCCGATCGCGCAAGAGGTTCGCCAGCAGGAGCTCGCCGAAGCCGCCGCGAGCCTTGGGCGGGCGCAACGCCTGCTCGAGCCGCTTCAGGTCGTTCGCGCGCGCGAGGATCTCGGCGTTCGCCTGGCCGAGCTGCCCGAGCTGGCGATGGATCTCGCTGGCCGTCTTCGAGGTGCTCTCGAGACGCCGGTCCATCGTGGACGTCATCGCCCCGAGTCGTCGGTCGATCTCGGCGTTCCGCGCCGTCAGCTGCGCGGCGCTCTCTTCCTTGAGCGTGCCGAGCTCAGCACGCACGCTGCGCACGATCCACGCGCCGCCGCCGGCGGCGGTAAGGAGAAGCAGCGCAACGAGCACGATCAGCATAGGACCGCAAAACGCTAGACATGCGGTCGGACGGATCGTCTTCGCCCAGGCGCCCGTCCTCGAAGAAGGGGCGGCGGAAGCCCCTTCCCTCTAGGGGTTGTCGCGCTCCGCCCGGTGCTCCGCAGCTTCCTCGTGAGCTTCCTGCGCAGTGTCCTCCGCGGCCGCGGCGCGGTCCTCGGCCATGGCCTCGGCTTCCTGGTGCATGCCTTCGCGGCGCATCGAGGCATCGCCGGTCATGTCGCCGGCCGCCTTCTTGCCGCGTCCGAGCAGCTTGTCGAGGAATCCCATCGTTGCCTGCCTCCTGAGTTTGGGAGCCTGAGTATAAGTCGGCATCCCAGGACGATGCCCTGGGAGTTCGCAGGCTGCGAGCCGCGCTCGCGTGCGGGTTGACCGCCCCAGGCCGTTGCTACGATCGAAGCGTCTTGGCCAAGAAGAGCCGAACCCCGCCGCCCCCGCGCAGGCCGGTGCAGGCGCCGAAGGCGCGCTCGGAGGCCCGGTCGCCGGCCGAGCGGCGCACGTTCCTCTACGTTGCGCTCTTCGGCGCGTCGGGGCTCATCATCCTTGGCGGAGTCCTCGGCTTCGTCGCGTTCGGAAGCAGCGGTGGAGGCAGCTCGACGGCCGCGACCGGTACGAAGAGATACTCCGAGAATTGCGTCGAGAAGTCGTACCCCGGCCTGCCCCCCCGCCACCTCCAGAGTTCCGACGCGAAGGTGAAGTACGACTCGTTCCCGCCCTCGAGCGGCCCGCACTACCAGACTCCCGCTCCCTGGAACATCTACGACGAGCCGATCCAGCAGACGATCCTCGTCCACAACCTCGAGCACGGCGGGATCATCATCCAGTACGGGGACGTCCCGGAGGATCAGATCTCGCAGCTCCGCGACTTCTACCAGAGCGATCCCAACGGGCTCGTCGTCGCTCCGTTCCCGCAGCTCGGGAAGATCTTCGCGCTCACCGCCTGGAACGCTCCGGCCTACACGGAGGGCAAGTTCAAGGACGTGGACCCCGGGAAGGGATACGTGCTCAGGTGCAAGGCCTTCGACGAGAAGGCGTTCGCCAAGTTCCGCGACGAGCGCCGGGGCAAGGCGGGCGAGCGCATCCCCGTCAGCTCCCTGACGCCCGGAGCCTAGGGGTAGGAGCTTCCCGCCGGCACGGCTATCCTTGCCGCGCCGGGGTGGCGAAACTGGTGATACGCGCCTGACTTAAAATCAGGTGTCCCCTTCGGGGGCGTGCGGGTTCGAGTCCCGCCCCCGGCACTGGAAAAGCCCGCAAGACGCAGTCCTTACGCCTTGGTCGACGGCCTGATGGGGCGAGCGGGCCTTGTACGACCGAAGACGAAGTCGGATAATTGACCCGTTTACGATGGCCCGCCCGCGAGCTAATCGGCCCAGGGCTGCGGCGGTGCTCACTCTCGCCGTTGCGGTAGGCGCGCTCGGACTTGCCGGCTCGGCGATGCCCGCCGGCAAGAGCAGGCCTTCGCCGGCACAGGCTCGGCCCGCGATCGATGCCGCGGGCGTGATCGAGACGGTTGAGCACTACGTCGACCCTGTGGTCAGCCCCGAGTACCCGGTCTCGGATCCCGCGACAACTTTTCAGAGCGGACCAGGGATCGCCTTCGACGGCACGAACTACCTCGCGGCCTGGTACGACAACGACGGAACCTCGCAGTCCCTCCGTGGTGGGCGCGTCAGTCAGTTCGGTGCTCACCTAGACGGGATGGGGGTCGGGATCGCCCCCAATTCTTACGCGCCGAGCGTCGCCTTCGACGGCACGAACTACCTCGTCGTGTGGGAGACCGCTGGCTGCTGCGGGACCCCGCAGATCAAAGGGGCGCGTGTCAACCAGGCCGGCGTCGTGCTCGATCCGGCTGGGATCACGATCACGGTCTCGAACCCGCAGACCTGGCAGGTCGAGCCGAGCGTTGCCTTCGACGGCACGAACTACCTCGTTGTCTGGCACGGAGAACACAACTGGCCCGAGGGCTTCGAGAACATCGGCGGCCGCCGGGTCAGCCCCTCCGGGGCGCTGTTCGACCAGATAGAGATCACGAACAGGCAATACCAGGTCACTCCAGCGATCGCCGCCGGCGGCACGAACATGCTCGTGGTTTGGAGGGACTCCCGCCCCGGCTCTGCCGGAGACATCTACGGAGCTCGTGTCAGCGGCGACACGGTCCTCGACCCGAACGGGATCCCGATCATGACCGGACCGGGCGTCGGCGCGCCCAGAGTCGCCTTCGACGGCACGAACTACCTTGTCGCGTGGAGGGACGACCGCTCGCAGACCGAAGCCGACATCTACGGAGCGCGGGTAAGCCAGGCGGGCGCCGTGCTCGACCCGGGCGGGATCGCGATCTCGACGGCGGACGGCTACCAGCTGTCGCCTACGCTCGCCTTCGATGGGACGAACTACGTGGTCGCCTGGGAGGACACCTACTCCGGCAGTTACGATATCTTCGGCGCGCGTGTCAGCCCGGACGGCACCGTGCTCGACGTCGCAGGAGTGCCGATCGCGACGAGTCCGACGGACGAGACCGCTCCGGCCGCGACTGCCGGATCGGAGGGCCGCGTGGCGATCTCGTACGTGCGAGTGGCTCCGGAGTACGGCGGCGTCGACCGGGTCTTCCTTCGCTTCTTCGACGACGGCGTGCCCCCGCCACCGCCGCCACCGCCGCCTCCACCGCCACCTCCACCTCCACCTCCACCTCCACCTCCACCTCCGCCGCCTCCTCTACCGCCACCACCTCCGCCACCTCCACCTCCACCTCCGCCTCCACCTCCACCACCACCCCCGGTCGTTCGGTGCGTTGTGCCGAGGGTGATCGGCTTGAGGCTTCGCAAGGCCCGCACGCGGATCCGCGCGAGACACTGCTCTGTCGGTCGCATCCGCCGTGCTCGCTCCAGGCGAGTGGGCCGCGTGATTGCTCAGAGCCCGAGGCCGGGGAGGAGGCTCGCACGCGGCAGCAGGGTGAACCTGGTGCTCGGCCGCAGATAGCCAACGGCGCAAGCGGTCCAGAGGTTCGCCAGATGCCGTAGACGATCAGAACGACGAATAGGCTTGGTAAGCAGGAAAAACTCAGACCCACCGAGATAGACCGAGATCGGCAAGGGCGACTTAAAATCAGGTGTCCCCTTCGGGGGCGTGCGGGTTCGAGTCCCGCCCCGGCATCGAGAAGACGCTGGAAAACAGGCGAAATGTCTTCCTCCGGCGGCCGCCTCGCTGTTTGAGCGAGGGCGGCGACTGTGATACGACAAGTGCCATGTGCAGCCTGTTGCGTGGGGGGAAATTGTTCTCGCCCTCGCGCTCGCTGCGGTATCGCCCGCGGGCGCGACGCCGGGATGGCTTCCGCCGCACGACGTGACGACGACTCCGGGCGTCGTGACATCTCCCTCCGTCGCGACCGACGCCTGGGGCAGCGCTTTCGCCGTCTGGGCAGGCGACCAGGCGGTCCTCAGCGCGGCCCGGCCCGCCGCTGCCGGCGCCTGGGAGTCTCCTGCGACGCTCTCCGGCCCCGGGGGGACCGCCCCGCGGATCGCAGTCACACCGGCAGGGACCGCGATCGCGGTCTGGCTGCTGTCCGGTCTCGTGCAGGCCGCCGTGAGGCCTCCGGGCGCAGCGTGGGGGCCGGCGGAGACGATCTCGTCGCCGCTCGACAGCTCACAATCGCCGCAGATCTCCGTCGACGCCGCGGGCGACGCGTTCGCGGTCTGGGGCCGCGCACGGGGGGAAGAAAAGTCGATTCAGGCATCGATCCGGCCGGTCGAGACCGGCTTCTGGGGACCGCCGGAGGACGTCACGATTCCGCCGGCGTCGGATTACCAGCCGAAGCTTGCCGTCAGCGCAAGGGGTGATGCGATCGTCGTCTGGACGCTCCCCGGCGGGTCGCTCAGGTCCTCGTTTCGGAGCGCCGACACTCAAGCCTGGGAACCGCCGCAGACCATTTCGGAAGGTGGCGACATCACGTCCTCGGGTTACGCCTCTGTCGGGCTCGACGGTGAGGGCAACGCCGTGGTCGTCTGCGAGCGCCGAGAGGGTTTCAACGCCGGGGTCGTCGGCAGTAGGCGCCCGATCTCGACCGGAGAATGGGAGGTGTGGACGCCCATCGGCGGCGGCAGCAACCAGATCAGTCAGGGCGGCCCCACGCATCGTTGGCCCCGGATCGCGTTGGATGCTGCGGGTAACGCGATCGTCGTCTGGCAGCGCACCACGCAGCCGCCCCCGCCTCCGCCCGCTCTGGTCTTAGACGGCGGCTTGGAGTAGGCGGCGCAGGCGGCGGTCCGTCCCGCCGGTGGCGCCTGGCAAGCCTCCGGAGACATTTCCATGCCCGGCGTCATCGCGACTGACATCAGTGTCGCCGCGGACCCTGCGGGAAACGGGATCGCACTCTGGCTCCGACCGGGCGTTTTCGTTCAGGCTGCCGCGTACGACGGCGCGGGCCCGGTGCTCGGCGGGTTGTCGATTCCGGAGCTCGGGGAGCCAGGCGTTCCGGTCTCGTTCTCCGTCTCTCCATTCGATGTCTGGTCAGAAGTTGTCGGAGAGGCGACTTGGTCGTTCGGCGACGGCGGAACGGCGACGGGGAACCAGGTCTCCCACACGTACGCGCAAGGCTCGTACGTCGTCTCGGTTCGCGCTGCCGACTCGCTGGCGAACGAAACGACCACCTCGCAGTCGATCCTGATTGGCCGCCCCCACCACCTCGTGTGCCTTGTACCGTCCCGCGGGTCATCGGAATGAGACTCAACCGGGCTAGAGCACGGGTCCGAGCGAAGCACTGCTCCGTCGGGCGCATCCGTCGAGCGCGCTCGAGGCGGGTCGGCCGTGTGATTGCCCAGAGCCCGCGTCCCGGGGCGGTGCGGCCGCGCGAGGACCAGGGTCAACCTGGTCCTTGGCCGCAGGTAGAGCGCTCACCCGATTCATTGAGAGTGGCTCCTCGCGTAATCGCGGGACAACACCGTGCAACAAGAGCGCCCGAGAACGTGCGAATCGCCCCCTTCGACAGACGTGGCGGAGCGCGGTAGCTAGGCCGATTTCCCAGACGGAGCCAGCTACGCCGAGCCGGTGCGGGGCGACTCAGATCAGGTGTCCCTTCGCGGGGGTAAGAAAGCTGCTAATGGAAGCTTTTCCGAGAGGTCAGGCTCGAGCGGCCCGTCGTGCGCCGAGACGGCAGGTTGACTTGAACGCGAGCCGATGTGAAGATTTTGTAAATCGGCACAAACTCGGCGGCTGCCGATGCAATTCGGGAGGCTCAGCGATCGCGGCGGTTCCTCGTGGCGGGGTATGCAGGCGTGAGCGTGTCACCGCTGTCCGCTCTCACCCGGACGCTCTAGTCCGCGTACCCAAAAAGAGTACTCGCCCGAGTGTTCGGGGCAAGTTCCTCTTCCTCGGTGACGAGAAGCTCTACGTTCGCGGCGTCACGTACGGGACATTCATGCCCGACGCGAGCGGCAGCGAGTTTCCCGACCTCGAACTTGTGGAGCGAGACTTCGCTCAGATGGCGGCGAACGGGTTGAACGCTCTCCGAGTTTTCACCACGCCGCCTCGCCCGCTGCTCGACGCCGCGCACAGGCACGGGCTTCGCGTCATGGTGGGTCTCTCCGCCGAGCGAAACGTCGGGTTCCTTATCGACAAGCAAGGCGCCCCTGATATCGAAGCGCTGGTGCGTGCGCAGGTGCGGTCGTGTGCCGGTCACCCGGCTCTTCTTTGCTACGCCATCGGCAACGAGATACCCGCTTCTATTGTGCGCTGGCTCGGCCGCGACCGGGTGGAGCGGTATCTGGAAAGGCTGTTCCGGGCCGCAAAAGCCGAGGATCCGGAGGGCCTCGTCACATACGCCAACTACCCCTCGACCGAGTATCTACAGCTGCCGTTCCTGGATCTCGTCTGCTTCAATGTCTATCTCGAATCACAGGAGCCGCTCGAGGCCTATCTGGCCCGTCTGCAAAACCTCGCAGGTGACCGGCCACTGATCTTGGGCGAGATCGGCTTGGACAGCCGGGGTCACGGCGAAGACACGCAGGCGCGCGTGCTCGACTGGCAGATTCGGGCCGCGTTCGCGGCGGGCTGCGCCGGCGCCTTCGTCTTCGCCTGGACCGACGAGTGGCATACCGGCGGTGCCGCGGCCGAGGACTGGGATTTCGGGCTTACAACTCGCGATCGGCGTCCGAAACCGGCGTTGGCGGCCACGCGCGAAGCGTTCAGCCAAGTTCCGTTTCCGGCAGATCTCAACTGGCCACGCATCTCGGTCATCGTCTGTAGCTGCAACGGCGAGCGCACCCTCCGTGACTGCTTCGAAGGGCTGGTGCGGCTCGACTACCCGAATTTCGAAGCAATCGTCGTCGACGACGGATCGAGCGATGGAACGGCAGCTCTCGGCCGGGACTACGGCTTCCGAGTGATCAGCGCGGACGGGCAAGGTCTGGGGTCAGCCCGCAACACCGGCCTCGGCGCGGCGACAGGCGAGATCGTTGCTTACCTCGATGATGACGCCTATCCTGACCCGCACTGGCTTAGGTACCTCGCGGCTGCATTCCTGAGGACGCCGCACGCCGCAATAGGCGGCCCGAACATCGCCCCGCGCGGCGACGGCTCTATCGCCGCTTGCGTCGCAAACGCCCCGGGCGGCCCGGTCCATGTTCTCCTCTCCGACACAGAGGCCGAACACATTCCCGGCTGCAACGCGGCCTTCCGCAAGGACTCCCTCCAGGCGATAGGCGGGTTCGACCCCCGATTCCGCGTCGCCGGCGACGACGTCGATGTCTGCTGGCGGCTGCAGGAGCGCGGCTCGACGCTGGGTTTCAGCCCGTCCGCCGTGGTCTGGCACCACAGACGCAACTCGGTCCGCGCTTACTGGAGGCAGCAGCGCGGCTACGGCGAGGCCGAAGCGCTGCTCGAGCGGAAGTGGCCGGAGAAGTACAACGCCGCTGGCCACGTCCACTGGTCGGGAAGTGTCTACGGACAGAGCCGGCTGGCCAAGATCCGCGGTGGAGCCGGGCGGATTTATCACGGCATCTGGGGCAGCGCACCGTTTCAGCTCCTGTACCAGCCCGCGCCGCGCCTCGTCTGGGCGCTTCCCGCGCTCCCCGACTGGTACCTGTTGATGGCCGCCCTTGCCACGATCTCGGCTCTCGGCGTGCTCTGGGCCCCTCTGCTCCTTGTCCTCCCTGTTCTCGGTCTCGCGGTTTTTGCATCGCTCGCACACGCTTGGCTGAGCTCTGCCGGTGCCTGCTTCGGCAGTGCATCGCGATCTCGCGCAACGCGCTTGCGCGCGCTCACGGTGTTCCTGCACCTGCTCCAGCCGATGGCGCGGCTCTGGGGCCGGCAGCGGGGCGGGCTCGTGCCTTGGCGTCGCAACGGTGAGAAGCACGTCTCGCTGCCCAGGCGACGGAGCTCCGCCGTCTGGAGCGATTGTTGGCGGCCTCCGCAGGAGAGACTGCATTCGATCGAATCGTTCCTCCGGGGGAGAGGCATCCCCGTCTTTCCAGGCGGTGGGCATGACCGCTGGGATCTCGAGGTGCGGACCGGGCCGCTCGGTCCCGTTCGTCTGATCATGGGGATCGAAGACCACGCGCTGGGCAGACAACTGATCCGGTTTCGCTGGTGGCCCCGATACGCGCCGGCGGGCCTCTGGCTGGCTGTCCCGTTTGCCGCGCTGGGTGCCGGGGCGGGACTCGACGAGGCCTGGGCTGCGTGCGCCATTCTCAGCGCTGTTCCTGTCGCGGTCGCATTCCGCGCCATCCAGGAATCTGCAGCCGCCATGGGCGCCATCGCGCAGGCGCTGGAGCATCAGAGGTAGGGGCGAGTGGGCGGAGCTCAGTATGCACGGACCGTCGCCGGGCTGATCTACATCACAGCGCTCGCTCTGGTCGTCCTCCTCGTCTGGCGAATGGCCGTTACCGCCAGATCGAGGCGTGTGTCGGGCGGCGGCCGTCGGCGCATCGCCCTTCGAAGCGCGGGCTCTGCGTGCGTCTCGGCTGCGCGGCTTCTGGCAAGCGCCGTCAGTGCTACGCCGAGCGCGACGGCGAAGTTGGCGCACTCGCTCAGTCGACAGGGATCGCGCCTGCTCCGGCGGCTGAGCGCCTACGCCCGTGCGCACATGGGTCTCGGCCTCTACCGACGGCTAATGCTCGAGGCCAGGCCCTACTGGCGGCACATCGGCGGACTCTTCGCGCTCAGCCTGCTTTCGAGCGTCTTCGCGCTGCTGACGCCGCTCCCTCTCAAGATTGCCGTCGACAGCGTCGTCGGCTCGCACCCGCTGCCCGGCTTCATCGCCGTCTTCGTGCCGGCATCGGTGAGGCAGTCGCAGACGGGTGTCTTGCTCGTCGCGGCGGGACTCTTCGTGCTCCTGGCCCTCCTCAAGCAGCTGCAGGAGTTCGGCCGGCTGCTGCTGGCTACTTACACAGGGGAGAAGCTGCTTCTCCGGTTCCGGAGCCGCTTGTTCCGCCACGCAGAGCGCCTCTCGCTCGCGTATCACGATTCGAGGGGAACCTCGGACTCCACGTACCGGATCCAGTATGACGCCACCGCCGTCCAGAGCATCGCCGTCACCGGCCTGATCCCGTTCTTCACTGCGGCCGTGACGGTCGTCGGGATGATCTACATCACCGCGAAGATCGACTGGCAGCTTGCGCTCGTCTCGCTGACCGTCGCCCCGGTGCTGTTCCTCGCGATGCGGGCCTACCGCAAGCGTCTTCGCGGCCAGTGGCACGACGCGAAGAGGCTCGAGAGCTCAGCGCTCTCGGTTGTTCAGGAGTCGCTCGAAGCCCTCCGGGTGGTGAAGGCGTTCGGACGCGAGGACCATGCGCGCGATCGTTTCGCGGACCGTTCCGCCGCTAGCGTGCGCGCCAAGATCAGCCTCTCCGTGGTCGAGGGGCGCTTCGGCATCGTCGTCGGCGCGACGATCGGCCTTGGGATGGCGACGGTTCTCTTCGTGGGCACGCGCCACGTGCTCGCGGGCGCGATGACGCTAGGCGAGCTGGTCCTCGTGATGGGCTACCTCCAGCAGCTCTACGATCCGCTGAAGACGGCGAGCAAGAAAGTGGGAACGCTCCAGTCCTCGCTCGCCAGCGCGGAGCGGGTCTACTCGCTTCTCGACGAGGCGCCGGACTTCGTTGATCCGCCGGACGCCCGCCCGCTTGCTCGCGCGGCCGGCGCCGTCTCCTTCCGGGACGTTTCGTTCGCCTACGAGCAGGGCCATCCTGTGCTTGAAGGCGTCTCGTTCGAGGTCCCATCCGGGTCTCGGCTCGGGATCGCCGGGACGACCGGTGCCGGGAAGACGACGCTCGTGAGCCTCCTGACGCGGTTCTACGATCCGACCGGCGGCCAGATCCTGCTGGACGGCGTCGATCTTCGCCGGTACCGGCTTGCCGATCTTCGCAACCAGTTTTCGATCGTGCTCCAGGAGCCGGTGCTGTTCTCGACGAGCATCGCCGAGAACATCGCCTACGCGCGCCAGGACGCCGACTACTCCGACGTGATAGCCGCAGCGAAGGCCGCCGGCGCACACGACTTCATCCGTGCGCTGCCTGACGGATACGACACGCCCGTGGGCGAGCGCGGCGTCCGCCTCTCGGGCGGCGAGCGCCAGCGGATCGCGCTTGCTCGAGCGTTCCTGAAGGATGCTCCGATCCTGATCCTGGACGAGCCGACGAGCGCGGTCGACGCGAAGACCGAGGCCGAGATCCTCGCGTCGATGGAGCGCCTCATGAGCGGCCGCACCGCGTTGATGATCGCCCACCGCACAAGCACGCTCGAGATCTGCGACGCCCGCCTCGAGCTCGAGCACGGCCGCGTCGTCGGCGTGACGCTACGTGACGCAGGGAAGGCGTCCCGAGCGCTGCGACCCGTCGCCGCCGCGGGGACGTCGCCGGCCGGCGCGACAGCTCCTCGGCGCCGAAAACACATCCCGGTCCCGTGCGATCCGGTGCACCACCCCGTCGTCAGCGCCTGGCAGACGATCGCGCCGGCGCGGACGGACATCGATCGCGTCGTGCGAATCCGCGCCAGGGAGAAGGACGACATCTACCGACTCACGCTGAAGAACGGCGCAACCGGCGTCATCGCGAAGCGCGGGCGCAGCGACGCGCTCCTCCTCGAGCATACGATCTACGAGAGCGTCCTTCCCCGGCTGCCGTCACCAGCGCTTCGCTACTTCGGGTTCGTCGGCGATGAGAACGAGAAGCTCGCGTGGCTGTTCATCGAGGACGCCGGCGACGAGCCGTGCTTGCTCGCGCAGCACGGGCCCCTCGTGGCGAGGTGGCTCGGCACGCTGCACGGCGCTGCGGCCGAGCTCGACGTCACGTCGTCCCTGCCCGAGCGCGGCCCCGATCATTACCTCGAGCACCTGCGCTCGGCGCGTACGAGGATCCTGGACAACTTCGACAACCCGGCCCTTCGTGCGCAGGACAAGAGCACGCTGCGGATGCTCCTCTCGACCTGCGACCTGATCGAGTCCAGGTGGGGCGGCGTCGAGGCGATCTGCGCCGACCTACCTCGGACGCTCGTCCACGGCGATCTGACCGGCAGGAACCTGCGACTCCGCAGCGATGAAGCCGGTCCCGTGATCGTCGCCTTCGACTGGGAATGCTCGGGCTTCGGCGTCCCTGCGTCCGACGTGTACAAGTTTGCGGTCGACGCCACGCGCGAGGACCTGGACTGCTACCTCTCGACGAGCTCTGAGTATGCGCGCGGCATCGACGAGGACGAGCTGCAGGATCTGGTGCACGTGGGGAACGGGTTCCGGCTCCTCGCCTCCGTGGACTGGGTGACGCCGCACCTTCGCTACTCCTGGCCGGAGCGTGCGACCACCACCCTCCGCTCCTACGAGGGACCGCTCAGGGTTTGGGGCGAGCGGCTCGCGGCCACGGCATAGGCGGTGCGATGAACGGCTTCCGCGCCCAGACCAGCGCCGAGGCCGGCAGCGAACAGGAGGAGCTGTGGCAGGGCGTCGAGCACGCCCTCAAGCGGATGAAAGCGAACGGAGCCCCAGTCGCAGCGATCCGTCGACGCGGGTTTCCAGGGTCGACGTCGTATACGGTCGAGATCGTGAGCGTCGAGCTCGCGACCGGCGACGCGGTCGACATATTTCTGAAGGACTACGGTCAGTCGAGGCTCCCGAAAGACGCGGCCGCGGAGAGGCGGGAGCGGGAGCTGCGAGTCTACGAGGACCTCCTCGCGGACCAGGAGCTCGGAACCGCCCGGTTCCTCGAGGCCCGCCGGGACCAGGCGGCGGGGCACTTCTGGCTCATGCTCGAGTTCGTGGAGGGCGAGCTGCTTCGCGACTGCAGCTTCGAGGTCTGGCCCGCGGCGGCCGCCTGGCTAGGACGTCTGCACGGATGCTTCGTCGGCCAGCGCGACCGGCTGCGAGCGTGCGGATTCCTGGTGCGCCACGACGCCGACTTCTTCGTCCTCGCGGTCGAACGTGCTCTCCGAGCGCTCTCCGGTCTCTCGGACGCGCTCGCACGGCGCCTCGCAGCCGTGTTGGAAGGCTACGACCCGATCCTCGCGGTGCTGAGCCGCGACCCGGAGACGCTCGTGCACGGCTCGTACCGGCCGCAGAACGTGCTCGTCGTCCAGTCGTCCGAGCCGCCGCGCATCTGTCCCACTGACTGGGAGCTCGCCGCGTTCGGCCGCTCGGCGTACGATCTCGCCTTCGTCTGTGACGGCTTCCGGCCGCCGCGGCTCGACGCGCTCTTCGACGCCTATGAGCGTGAGGCAGAGAGCTCGGGCCTGCCGGTCCGTGACAGGGACGAGCTGGGACACGAGGTCGATTGCTTTCGCCTCCACAAGAAGATCAACTCCCTTGGGCACGTGCGCCAGTGGAAGCGTCCGGCGAAGACTGCGGAGAAGGTCGTCGCAGCTGCCGAAGAGCTCGCCGGCACGCTCGCGTGAAGCCCTCGCCGATCCCCGGACCGCCGCGTGCCCGCCCGATGAGCCACGCGCAACTGCGGGCCGGTGCCGGCTCCGCGCCCACGGCCCCAGAGGAGCTTGTGCGTGAGGTCGTGGGTGCCTCCGCGACGCTCGAGGTGGACAAGGAGAGGATGAAGTCCGGTGTCTACCGGCTTCGCTGCACGATGAACGGGACGACGCGCTCGTTCGTCGGAAAGCGTCTCGACGCGGATATCGCGCGCCGGAACGAGCTCGTCGCTCGACGGTGGCTCCCCGCTATGGGCCTCGCCGACTCGGGGCCGCCGCTACTGGCTGTGTCGGCGGAGCGCGATGCCTGGTCGGTCTGGCACCTGTACGAAGACCTGGGGGACTATTGGCTCGACCCGGCCCGGCCTGATTCCGGCGACCTAGCGCTCGCGGTGGCCGCGATCGCCCGAATCCACACCCGCTTCGCGGGGCATGCGCTGATCCCCGAATTCCGCCTCTGGGGCGGCGACCTGGGGATCGCCTTCTACGTCTCGAGCGTCGGCGACGCGATCGCGTCGCTCGAGTCCGTGCGTGCACGCGAACGGCCCCTGGACGTCGAGCGCGCCTCCGTGTGCGATCGGCTGCTCAGGCGTCTGGCCAAGTTGCTCGAGGAGCAAGCGCTCCGCGCGGCGTCGCTTGCGCGGCACGGCGGTCCCGAGACGCTGCTCCACGGTGACCTCTGGCCGATGAACGTGATGGTCGTTTCAAGTGAGGGAAAGACGTGGGCGCGGCTCATCGACTGGGATCACGCCGCGGTCGGGCCTGTGTCGTACGACCTCTCGACCTTTCTCAGTCGCTTTCCCCCAGATGACCGTACGCCGATCCTCCATCTGTACGAGGAGGAGGTCAGGCGCGCAGGCTGGCATCTGCCCTCGATGTCGGAGCTGAACTTCATGTTCGAGACCGCGGAGCTCGCGCGCATTGCGAATCGCGTCATCTGGCCCGCGCTTGCGGCGTGGGAGAACAATGCCGGCTGGGCGTTCGAGGCGCTACAGGAGGTCGAGCGTTGGTTCGAGCAGCTGACGCCGATCCTGCCCCTCGACGAAGCGTGCTCGCTGTCGTAGCAAGCCGTGGCGTGAGCAGCCTGCCGGAGGTAGCGGGCAACACGTGGACCTTCCTCCAGTACGTCGTCGGGCTCGACCGTCTCGGCGTCGAGAGCGTCTGGGTCGACTATCAGCCCAAGCTCGATCCTCGGCAACTGGTTCGGAAGGGCCGCGTTCGGCCGGACGAGGATTGCCACAGCATCGACCACGCGCACGCAACCTTCCGCAAGATGGCGCAGGCGTTCGGGTTCGGGGACCGCTACTGCATCCTCTACGAGGACGAGGCGACGGGTTTCGGCATGAGCGCGGCCTCCCTCGCCGAGGTCGCGAGCAACGCCGACCTGCTCCTCAACATGGCCGGACCGCTGCCGTCGGGCTCGCCCCTGCTGGAGATCGAGCGCCGTGCGTATGTCGATCTCGACCCAGGCTTCACGCAGATCTGGGCCGACCAGCTCGATCTGGGTCTCGAGCGGTATCACTTCTTCTTCACCGTCGGACAGAATGTGGGCCGCCCCGAGTTCACAGTCCCGACGCTCGGGATCGCCTGGGAGCCGATCTTCCCACCAGTCGTCCTCGACCTGTGGCCACCGCACATCGACGTGTCGTGTGAGCGGCTCTCGACGATCGGAGATTGGCACGGTTCGCAGTACGCGCGGTTCGAGGGCGAGCTGTACGGGGGTAAGCGGGCAGAGTTCATCCGTTTCCTCGAGGTACCGAAGCGAGCGCAACGTCCGATCGAGCCCGCGCTCTGCATGTTCCAGCACGATCACGAGGACTTAGGTCTACTCCTGCGGAACGACTGGCACGTTCGAGACCCCTTCCTCTACGCGGGCAACCTCGAGAGCTACCGCGAGTTCATTCAGTTCTCCCGGGCAGAGTTCAGCGTCGCTAAGAGCGGATATGTCAAGACGGGCAGCGGTTGGCTCAGCGACAGGACGGCCTGCTATCTCGCCTCCGGTAAGCCGGCAGTCGTCCAGTCGACACAGTTCGAGTGGCGCCTCCCGACGGGCGTCGGCCTGCTGACGTTCGGAACAGTCGAGGAGGCGTGTGAGGCGATCGAAGCGCTCGACGACGACTACCTCGAGCACTGCCGCGCCGCGAGACGGATCGCGGAGACGCACTTCGACTCGGCGATCGTCCTCGGCTCGATTCTCCGTCACGTCGGCCTATCGTCAGCTCTGCCACGGCCACGGGCGAAGTCTGAAGAGGGCACGCCGCGTCATTGACGCGGATTTAACCAGCGCTCAAGCCTGAAGCGGCCCTCGCCGATGGGGAGCCGCAGGAGCCCCGGCGGGGTCGGCCGCAAACCTACGCCGCGGGCTCCCTTCCCTCTCTTGCCGCTTTTCTCGCTCCCGTAGCGCTCGCCCGCGCATCTGTTACTGTGCGCCGCCCGGCTGCACCCCCGACTGATCAATTTGCAGGGAGTGTCCCGGCCGGGGAGAACTGCCCCCCACGTGTCGCCCGTTCCCGAAAGCATTAGAGAGTTGCCGGCCAGCCTTCTCGCGCGAAATCTGCCGCGCAGCGGGGCCCTCCTGGACGGAAGGCCCGGGTGCGGCTGCTTGCGATTCACGATCTTCCGTCGGTGGTGCGCGTTGAAGGCTCTTGCGAAGCTCGGCGGTATCGCAGGGCTCGTCGTCCTTTGCGCCGGGGTTGCTCACGCGGCGTCCAGCGCCGATCGGTCGCCCCCGACGGCGCCGCAGATCGTGGGGCCGCGGACGACCTCGAGCGCGAGACCGGTCTATCGCTTCGTCGCTAGGGACCGCGAGACGCCTCAGTCGAGGCTCACCTACCGCTGTGCCTTCGACAGTCTCCGCCTCCACCGGTGCGCCGAGCGCTACTCGGAGCGGCTTGCCCCGGGTCGCCACCAGCTTCGAGCGCGGGCGGTCGACCGTGCGGGGAATCAGAGCCGGGTGACGTCGATCATGGTCGAGGTGCCGTCGTCGCCGGGACAGGGACGGGGACGGGGACGGGGACCGCACCCGCCGCCACCTCCGCCACCTCCGCCTCCGCCTCCGCCTCCGCCTCCGCCGCCGCCTCCACCTCCACCTCCACCTCCACCTCCACCTCCACCTCCGCCACCTCCGCCCCCGCCCGGCGGTGGGCTCCCGCCTCGGCTTCCGCCCTCGACAGGCCAGACCTTCTACGTCGCCACGAACGGCTCCGACACGAATCCGGGCACGCTCACCTCGCCCTGGCGCACGATCCAGAGGGCGCTGAACACGCTGCTTCCGGGCCAGAAGGCGCTCGTCCGCGCCGGCACCTACACGCAAAGCCTGGTCATGAACCGCTCCGGTACCCCCACCAACCCGATCACCGTCAGCAACTACCCGGGGGAGCGGCCGGTTGTGCATCCGGGCGGCGGCGGGTCGATGGACTACCCGGCGCGGATCACCGCGGGGGCGGCGTACTTCCGCTTCGCCGGCTTCATCGTCGAGGGCGCGCCGCTGCACACGACGATGAACATCTGGGTCTCGGACGGGCAGGTGAACGTCCCGCCCTCACCCACCCACCACATCGAGATCTCGGCCTGCGAGATCCGCTCAGGCATCGGAACCGGGCTCTTCGTCTCACCGAACACCGACTCGGTGCAGCTGATCGGAAATAGCGTGCACGACAACGGCGACGGCTCACAGCAGCACCAGGGCATCTACTTTCAAGGCCAGAACGGGGTGATCGCGAACAACCTCGTCTACCACCAGCCGAATGGGTTCGGGATCCAGGTGCGCGGCAACTACCCCGACCCGGACACGATCGTTCCGATCCCGGCCAGAAACGACATCGTGACCGAGAACACGGTCGTCGACAACTCGCTCTCGGGGATCATGGTCGAGAACAACGCGACCCTCACGACCGTCACCAACAACGTCTCCGCCTACAACGGCAGCTACGGCGTGCGCGGCTACTACAACGGCAGTGGCGAGTTCCTGCCCGGCAACGTCGGCTACGACAACCTCGCCTGGGGCAACCACTCGGGCACCTTCGGCAACACCTCGGGCCTGGTCATCGACTTCTCCGGAGGCAACCTCGTCAGCGATCCGCGCTTCGCCGATCCGGGTGCTCGAGACTTCCACCTTCTCGACGGGAGCGCCGCGGTCGACACCGGGAACGCCCTCTACGGCACGGGCGACGACTTCGACTGGACGCTTCGGCCGAGGGGAGCCGGTTACGACCTCGGCGCGTTCGAGCGCTGAGGCCCCCGCCGGCCGCGCCCGTCGTCCCCTATGTTGGGTGTCGGCTCCGCGACGGCGTCAGCCGATGCACTCGAGCCTGACGTCGACGACCTCCGCCGTCATCACTCCGTCCGGGGTGACGGTGACGTGGAGTGTGACGTGCATCTGGAGGTTCTCCTGTGGGCCCTGGCTCACGAGCAGGAACGTGTTGGTGAACGTGTTGTGGTACGGAAGAGCGTCCGGGGCCTCCTTGGTGCTGGAGCTCGACGCGCCTGCAAATCGGTAGGAAGCGCCGGTGAGCGAGCCCGTGCCCACGCCGTTCGTCTGGGTCGAGCTCGAGAAATGCGCGACGAGGACGAAACCGCCTCGGCGCCGCATGTGATGCTCCTTTCTTCGCCCCTTCCAGGGCGGGCCGCAGTCAGTTGCCGGATGCCTGCGTTGTTGTGCCACCCGGCGGAGAAGCCTTCTACCACGTTTGTCGCAGTCCTGCCGAGACCGTCTCGGCTCAGGACGGGGATGGGGCGACCGCGATGTCGATTCCGACGCTGCGGCAGGCGGCTGACGCGGTCGCGGTCCTCGTTCCAGTCGCGCCGGCGTTGGGAAGAACGCTCGTAGCGACCTCGGTCGCGACCCTCCCGGTCGAGCTCGTCGTCGCGCGATCCCACTGCTCGGTCATTCCGGCCGGCGGCGCGAAGGCAGAATCGTTGTTGCATGCTCCGCCGAAGATCAACAGCGCATTCGGCGCCGTCGTCGTGATCGAGGGCGCGCTCACCGAAACCGTTGCCGATCCGTTGCTCTGGCTGCCAGAGGCGTTGATCGGCGCGGTGGGGCTGGTGCCGGAGACATCGAGCATGCCGCCCGAAATATCCGCGCCGGCGCCTCCCGTCAGTGTGAAGGTGTAGGAAGGCGGCTCGTTCGACCCGGCGAGCCTGTACCACGCATGGATGCGGACCTCCTTGGCGTTCGTACGATCCGTGTTGACGACCGCAGTCCAGCCGGTAGGTGGAACCATGTTCCGGCGGCTCCCGGCCTGGTGTCCGACCACGGCGAGCAGTAGATCACCCGCGATCGTCCCGCCCGGCCGGGCGAGCACCAGAGACGTCGCTGCGTCCGCCGTTGCCGAGGAGGTCGAGCGGATCTCGGGCGGCGGCGGAGGAGGAGGCGGCGGCGGAGGTGGCGGTGGCGGTGGTGGTGGCGGCCCAGGCGGTGGCGGGGGCGGCGGCGGCGGTGGCGGACCCGAAGGTCGCTCGTGGCAGGCCCCGGAGCCGGAATCGCTGAATGTGCCGCCCTGCTCGGGCACGAACTCCCAGTCGTAGCTCCCCGGATGGAGAGTGAGCTTGATGATTCCGTACGTGCCGGTGTTCCGAACCTGGCTGTTCTGCGCAATCGTCCCAAACCCGTAGAAATCGGCCCCGCCCGTGCCGACGACGAACTCGCGGATGCCGAACGCCGGGTCGGCGACGCCGTTCGGGCCCTGCGGCGCAAACCGTTCGTACTGATGGTTGTGGCCGTTCAGGATGACCTCTGCGCCGACCTCATAGAGGGCGCTCCAGTAGCGCGCCATGCGGGTATCCCCTGCGTGGACGGCGCCCGAGGTGAACAGCGGATTGTGGAAGTAAGCGAGCGTGCACTGGGCCGGGCGCGAGGCCAGGTCGGCCCGCAGCCATTCCTCCTGCGCGGCCTCGCTGCAGCCGGGCGCGTAGTAGTAACAAGCCGCGTTGAGGACGACGACGTGCCAGGAGCCGAGGTCGTAGCTGTAATAGGCGCGGCTCGGGTCGCTGGCACTCGCTCCGAAGAGGCCAAGCGTGCCTGCGAAGTACGAGGTGTAGCCGGCGAGCGAGCCGTTGTGTACGTCACCGTAGTCGTGGGTGCCGACCGAGGGGCGAGTCCGGGCCTTCGCCGGGCCCCAGGTCGGTTCGTAGCAGTTCGCAAACTGCTGTGCCGTCCCCTCCGGATACGCGTTGTCGGCGAGCGAGGCCACGACCGCGCTCGGGAAGTTGGCGAGCAGCGCGCCGGTCGCTGTGTCGCCGATCTCCGTGCAAGAAGCGATGTCGCCCGCGCCGATCAGCACCCGGTCCGCGGGGGGCGCCGGCGCGTCGACCGAGAAGGTGTTCGCCGAGCTCCGCCCGCTGTTGCCACTCGCGTCGTTCTGCTGGGCCTGTGCCGTGTACGTGCCCGCGGCCAGGGCCGAGGACGCGTCGACGGAATACGTGCCGGCCTGCTGCGTCGCGCTCAACGTCTGGACCGGCGCTCCGAGCGCGTCGCTGCCGGGGTAGACCCGGACCGTGATCGTCGGCGAGTCGCCGGCCGCAGTGCCCGCGGAGCCGGTGAACGTGGGCGTCGCGCTAGAGGCCACGCTGCCGTGGGCGGGAGCATCGAGCGTGACGATCGGCGGCTCCCTGTCGATCGCCCTACCGGCCTCGTAATGGGCCTGGATGCGATCTGCCGAGAGCGCTGCGCCGTAGACGGCCACCTCGTCGAGTAGGCCGCCGAAGTAGTAAGACCCGCCGTTCGAGCGGGCCATGTTCAAGGGCAACGTGTTGGCGGTCAAGTGGATCGCCGACGCCGCCTGCGTAGCCAGCGTGCCGTCGACATAGAGCTTCGCTGTCGCGTTGTCGTAGGTCGCGGCGACGTAGTGCCAGTTCGTATCGAGTGGCGAGACGACGGAGACGTAGCCGACGCCGTCGCCAAAATAGGCAACGACCTGGTTGCCCGTGTTGAACCACAGCGCATAGTTCTCGTACTTCGACTGGCCGTTCCCCGGCTTCCCGACGACTACTTGCCAGACTCCCGACTTGCTGCGCTTGATCCAGGCTTCGATCGTGACAGCGCTCGTCGCGTCCAGCGAGCTCGAGTCGGGGACGACGACGTAGTCGTTGACGCCGTCGAAGGAGGCAGCCGAGTCCGGGTCGCCCAAGAGCCCGCCGGGCTGACCGAGCGTGACGCCGCCCGTATATGTGCCCGGATTCGCACCGTTGACATCGGCCGCCAAGGTCCCGGTGGTCTCGCCCAGGCGCCAGTAAGAGACAGGACCGTCCGTGAGAACCTGTTCCGCGTAGGCGCTGTTCACGGTTGTGCTCGCCGCACCCGCAAGCGCCACGGAGGACGCGCCCGCGCCGGGGATCGTGAGCGCGAGGGCAAAGCTGAAGGTCGACGCCAAGAACAGCGTGGTCCCCCGCGGTCTGAGATGCCCGAGGCGACGCCGGATCCTGGTCATCGAGGAACCACTACGTCGGGGCGACGGCGATGTTGATTGCGACGTTCTTGCACGAGCCCGAGAGCGTTGCGACCCGGGTGCCCGTCGGTCCGGCGCTCCCGATTCCCTGAGCAGCCGCCTCCGTCGAGACCTTGGAGTTCTGGCTGGTCGTCCCCCGGTCCCACTGCTCGGTCATGCCGGGCGGCGGCGTGTAGGTGTAGCTGTTCGCGCAGGCTCCGCCGAAGACGAGCAGGGTGTTTGCCAGGCTCGTCGTGATCGAGGGTGCCGTCACCGAGATCGAGGCGCCGGGGCCGTTGGCCTGGCCGCCCGAGGCGTTGATCGGCGCCGCCTGACTGGCGCCGGAGACGGCGAGCATTCCGCCCGAGATGTCCTGCCCCGAGCCTCCCGTCAGCTGGAAGGTGTACGAGGAGGGCTCTCCCGACCCGGCGAGCTTGTACCACGAGTGGATGCGCGCGTTGTTGCCGTCAGCCCAGTCCGTGTTCGGAACCGGTGCCCACCCGGTCGGCGCCGTCATGTTCCTGTACTGGCCGACCTGGTGCCCGATGACTGCGAGCAAGAGGTCGCCCTGAACCGTTCCGGCCGGCTTCGCGAGCGTCAGGGACGTGCCCCGATCGGCCGTGGCCGATGAGACAGAGCGGACGGACGGAGTGCCGACCGGAGGCGGGGGCGGCGGAGGAGGCGGAGGAGGCGGGGGTGGCGGGGGTGGCGGAGGCGGCGGAGGCGCGACCGAGTGGCAGGAGGTGCTGCCGGAGTCGGTGTAGCTCCCGCCGACCGCTGCGAGGAACTGCCAGTCGTAGCTCCCGGGGTGGAGGGTGAGCTTGAGGACGCCGTAGTCGGTGTTGTTTCGGGCCTCGCTGTTCGGGTTGATCGTCCCGAACGAGTAGTGGAAGTAGCCGCCGCTGCCGACGATGAACTCCCTGACCCCCTGCGCGATGTCGAGCGCCCCGGTCGGCGACTGCGGAGCGTAGCGCTCGTAGATGTGTTCGTTTCCGTGCATCGAGACCTCGACCCCGTTGTCGTAGAGCGCCTGGACGAGGGGAGTGATCCGAGTGTCGTTCCCGTGTACGGAGCCCGAGCTCCAGCGCGGATGGTGCCAGTAGGCGAGCGTGCAGAGCGAGGGGTGTGCGGCGAGGTCCGCTCGCAGCCATTGCTCGAGCGGCGACCCGGCGTTGCACCCGCCGACCGACGTGCAGTTGCTGTTCAAGACGACGACGTGCCAGGTGCCGAGCTCGTAGCTGTACCAGCCCTTCGTCGGGTTCGTCGCGTCCGGGCCGAACGGCGAGAGCTGGCTGTTGAAGTAGTCGAAATAGCCGGAGGCGTTCGGCGTGCCGTATTCGTGGTCGCCCACGGTCGGCAGCGAGCGGCTCTTCGCGCGGCCCCAGCTCGGGTCGTAGCAGTTCGCGAACTCGGCCGGGGTGCCGTTGGCATAAGCCGTGTCGCCGAGCGGCGCCACCGTCGCGTCCGGATGCTGATCGAGGATCGCCGCGGTCAGCTCCTCGCCGCTCCCGCTCTCGCAGCCTGCGATGTCGCCGGCGGCGAGCACGATCGGGTCGGTGACCGTGAACGTGTTCGCGGAGCTCAAGCCGGTGTTCCCGGCGCCGTCCGCCTGCTCGGCGCGCGCGGTGTAGGTGCCGGCCGCCAGCGGAGCCGTCGCCCGGACCGAGTACGCCCCACCGCCCTGCCGCGTCGCGGCGAGAGTCTGCACGGGGGTGCCCGTCGGTGTCGAGCCCGGGTAGACCTTGACGGTGACGCCGGTCTGGTCGCCTGGCGCGGTGCCTGCCGTCCCGGAGAAGGTCGGCTTCGGAGCGGCGGTCGAGCTGCCGTTCGCCGGGCTGGCGAGCGTGATCACCGGCGCGACCGTGTCGATCGTCCAGCTATAGGAAGCGCCTGCGCCGGTGTTGCCGGCCAGGTCGGTCGCACGGACCTCGAAGCTGTGGGCGCCCTCGGTGAGGCCGGTGTAGCTCTCGGGGCTGGTACAGGCGCCGAACGAGCCGTTGTCGAGTGCGCACTCGAAGCTCGCCCCGGTCTCGTTTGCCGAGAAGCTGAAGCTCGCTCCCGAGCTGTTGGAGGGATTGGGCGGATGCGTGTCGATCGTCGTCGTGGGGTCGACCGTGTCGACCGTCCAGCCATAGCCGGCCGGATCACCGATGTTGCCGGCAGCGTCGACCGCCTTCACCTGGAAGGTGTGCGGGCCCTCGCCGAGGCCGGTGTAGCCCTGCGGGCTCGAGCAGGTGGCGAAGCTGCCGCCGTCGAGGGCGCAGCGGAAGGTGCTGCCCGCCTCGTTCGAGCTGAAGGCGAAGCTCGCGCTCGCGCTGTCCGAGGGGTTGGACGGCTGCGAGTCGATCGTCGCCGTCGGCGCGGTCGTGTCGACGGTGAACGTGCGGGCCGCGCTGAAGCCGGTGTTGCCGCTCTCGTCGCTCTGCTCGGCACGGCCGGTGTACTCGCCCTCCGCGAGCGGCGGAGCTGCGTCGACCGAGTACGAGCCTCCCTCGCCCGCCGTCGTCACGAGCGTCTGGACGGGGCTGCCGCTCGGGTCCGGCCCGGCGTAGACGTTGACGGTGACGGTGGGGAGGTCTCCGGGATGCGTGCCCGCGGTCCCGGCGAAGCTCGGCGTCGTATCGCTTGTCGAGCTGCCGCTCTGCGGCGAGGAGAGGAGGATCGTCGGCGGGGTCGTATCGGCGCCGCCCACGTCAATGGTGAACGTGTTCACCGTGCTGAGACCGCTGTGGCCGACCGAGTCGGTCTGCTCGGCCTGGGCCGTGTACGTGCCGTCGGCGAGCTCCGGCGAGGCGTCGACCGAGTACGAGCCTCCGGCCTGCGTCGTCGTCAGCGTCTGCACCGGTTCGCCGACGGTCTCGCCCACGTAGACGTAGACGGTGACAGTGTCGCTGTCGCCCTGCGCCGTGCCGGCCGTTCCGCTGAAGGTCGGAGTCGGATCGTTCGTCTGGCTGCCGTCCGGCGGGCTGGTGAGGGTGATTGTCGGCGGAGTGGTGTCGACCCTCCACGCGTAGGCTGCCGGCGAGCCGGTGTTGGCGGCCGCGTCGACGGCCTTTACGTCGAAGGTGTGTGGGCCTTCCGCGAGGCCGCTGTAGCTCTGAGGGCTCGAGCAGGTGCCGAAGCCACCGCCGTCGAGGGAGCAGAGGAAGGTGCTGCCCGCCTCGTTCGAGTCGAAGGAGAAGGTCGCGCTCGCGCTCGTGCTCGGGTCGGGCGGGCCATCGGTGATCGTCACGGTCGGCGCGGTGCGGTCGACCGTCCAGGGGTAGCTCGTCGCCGTGCCGGTGTTGCCGGCGAGGTCGGTCGCCCGGACCTCGAACGTGTGCAGTCCTTCAGCGAGGCCGGTGTAGCTCTTCGGGCTCGTGCAGGCGGCGAAGGCGCTGCCGTCGAGCCGGCACTGGAAGCCCGTGACGCCCTCGTTTGCCGTGAACGCGAGGAGCGCGCTCGTCGAGTTCGAGGGGTTGGACGGGCCAGAGTCGATCGTGACCGTGGGGGCCGTCGTGTCGATTGCGAACGTGTTCGCCGAGCTGAGGCCCGTGTTTCCGCCGTCGTCGCTCTGCTCGGCGCGTGCCGTGTAGAGCCCTTCGGCGAGAGTCGGGGAGGCGTCGACCGAGTATGCGCCGCCCGCCTGGCGCGTCGTCGTCAGCGTCTGGATGGGGAGTCCGGACGGCGTCGGGCCGGCGAACACCTTGACCGTGACCGAGGCCGAGTCTCCGTTGAGCGTGCCTGCGGAGCCGCTGAAGGTGGGGGTCGCGTCGTTGGTCGAGCTGCCATTGGCCGGCTGAGTGAGGCTGACTACCGGGGCGAGCGTGTCCGTTCTTCCCGCGCTGTAGTGGCTCTGGATCTGGGCGGCGGAGAGAACGGTGGTGTAGACGGCGACCTCGTCCAGGCTTCCCCCGAAGGTGTACCCGCCCGTGGCCGTACTCGCCATGTAGAGCCGCTCGGTATTCGCGGTCAGGTGGACGGTCGAAGTCTTGGACGCGTTGAGGGAGCCGTCGAGATAGATCTTTGCCGTCGCGTTGTCGTACGTCCCCACGATGTGGTGCCAGTTGGTGTCGAGCGCGCCCGCGGTCGACACCGTTACGAACGTCGACCCGTCGCCGAAGAAGGCGGTCGGCTTGTTCGTCGTGTTGAACCAGAGGGAGTAGTTCTCGAGCTTCGACTGCCCGTTGAGCGGCTTGCCCACGAGGGGTTGCCAGACTCCGGTCTTCGTGCGCTTGACCCAGGCCTCGACGGTGACGCCTGTCGTGGCATTGAGGGAGCTCGAGCTGGGAACCGAAACCTGGTCGTTGACGCCGTCGAAGGAGGCCGCGCGGTCGGTGTCGTTCCACACAGCACCCGGCGCTCCGAGGATGACCCCGTTCGCGTATGAGCCGGGGTTCGCCCCCGTCTCGTCGGCGGCCGTCCCTCCGGCGCTCTCCCCGAGCCGCCAGTAGGAGACCGGGTTGTTTGCGAGCACCGCGTCCCTGTAGGTCGACGCCGGCGTCGATGCGCCGGTGCCGGGCAGCGCAAGCACGATCGCGAGCAACGCAAGCGAGAGAGCCGCGAGGCGCCCTCTTTGCACGTGTCTACTCTCCGCTAAACGGCGAGCCGAATGTGGCCGCAACACCCAGTCCCCTTGCTCGCAGAACCTGCCAGAACCCGGCCTAAGTATAGAAAACTGTCGGAATCTTCACAAGAGGGCAAAATGCTTCCGACGGCGGGGTCGGCAACCACTGTCCATCTCGCCGAGTCGCCTGCCGAGTGCGTGTTGCGCCGATCTTTCCGCTTTAATGAGACGAGAGGCCTCGCCTCTGCCTCCTCGCCCTTTGTCAACGACTTGAACGATTCCGAAACCCCTCTGCGTCACTACCTACGCCTGCTGAGGAGGCAGGCGTGGCTCGTCATCTTCTTGCCCGCCTTGACGCTCGGGGTGACGGCCGTCGTCGTCTTCACGCAGCACTCCGTCTATCGTGCGACGATGAAGATCGTGGTCGCCCAGGCGGGTGGACAGTCGCAGCCCGACTTTGGAAGCCAGCAGCTCTCTCAGACGATGAAGACGCTCCTCGAGAGCGATGTCGTCGCCAAAGAGGTCATCGACAACGTCGGGCTCGAGACGACTCCCCCGAAGCTGCTCAAGAAGGTTCACGTCTCGTTCCGCCCGGACAGCTCGGTGCTCGACGTGAGCTACGACTCGACGTCGAAGCCGCAGGCGCTCGCCGTCCTCGATGAGTACCGCAAGGTGTTCATCAGGCTCGTCGACGAGAACCTCGGTGTGCGCTCCCGTGGATCGGTTCTCGGTGGTCGGGTCACCCTGCCCGGGGTCGTGGTCAACGTCTTCGACCCGCCTCACCTCCAGCCCGACGCGATCTCCCCGAAGCCTGCAAAGACGCTCGGCTTCGCCGGCGCTCTTGGCCTGGCGCTGGGACTGATGCTCGCCTTCGCGCGAGAGAGCCTCGACGACCGAGTCCGGGGCTGGCGAGAGGCCGAGGAGTGGTTCGGGGCGCCCGTGGTCGGGACTCTTCCAAAGAGGACGCGTGGAACTCGGCCGGCCGGCGTGGCCGGCCGGGGGCGTGAGAGCGAGAGCCTGCTCGAAGCGCTCAATCTCCTGCGAGCGAATCTCGAGTTCTCTCCGACCGGGGTCGCCGGGCCGACGATCCTCGTCACGAGCGCGCTGAGCGGCGAGGGCAAGACGACGGTTGCTGCGAACCTCGGCTCCGTGCTGGCCATGGGCGGGCACACGGTGATCTGCGTCGAGGCGGACATGCGGCGCCCGGCCCTCCGCGGCTACATGGGTGTCCCGGCCCAGGCCCAAGGCCTGCTCGAGGTCCTCAGCGGCGACGTCGAGCTCGACCGGGCTCTCCGGTCCGTCGACCTCGTCGGGCCGACCTACGGCGGCCGGCAGCGCAGGGCGGGTCTCGGCCGGAAGAACGGAGACCGTGCCGCGGAGAGGCAGGCCCCGTTCGTCGGCGGCGAGCTGCGCGTTCTCCCAATGGGCAGCGGTTCGCGCCATACAGGCATGGTCTTCCCCGCCGAGCGGCTCGCACTCCTGATCGAGAAGCTGAGATCCCGCGCCGACTACGTCATCTTCGACTCTCCGCCCCTGCTCACGCTCGCCGACACGTTTCCACTCGCCCAGCTCTCGGACGACGTGCTGGTGGTTGCGCGTCACGGGCGGACGAAGAAGGACAAGGCCGAGGCCGTAAAGGCGAGGCTGCACGGCCTCGGCGTGGAGAAGGTCGGTGTGATCCTGACGGACTCGCCCGGCCCCGACGGGGCCGGGTACTACTCCTAGCCTCCGCGACGAACTCGCGGAAGCGTTTGCCCGAGCAGCCCGATCGAGGTACGCACGATGGGGGAATACGGCTTGTCCGAATCAGCTAGCCGGCCGATCCATGGGCCATGTCCGGGAGCCGCCCCCGTCCGGCAGCCGCCTTGCTTGCCCTTTTCCTCTTCGGAGTGTTGGCAGCGGCGTTCGCTCCGCAGGCTTCCGGCGTCGTACGTTTGGA
>WNFU01000441.1_pt1 | contig 62603 bp, 57 predicted proteins | sample 5400121 | NCBI WGS metagenome assembly WNFU01 (sample SAMN13153360, study PRJNA577476) | soil metagenome | isolation source: 100 cm soil or saprolite under grassland replicate 1 | place: USA:California | collected 2016-06-15 | reverse complement strand
GGCTGATGACCAGCAGCCGTTCGGCGTCGGTCTTGGACGGGACGATGTGTAGCAGGGGCACCAGTTCACCGGTGGTGGGCAGCCGGTACTGCACCAGGCTGGAGTGGGTCAGTTCGGTCAGCTCCTCAACTCGGATGCCGGTGTGCCGCAGCACCTCGACGGCTGCCCAGGCCCAGAATGCCCGGTCCTCCTCGCGGACCAGGTTGCGGCGTGGGCTGCCGCCAGGGTCTTCGGCCCAGATGCTGGCGGCGTGGGCGCGGGTGAGCGCCACCCGCCGCAGCGTCTGCCCGGCGGCGGTGAACACTTCGCCCGCGCTGGTGGCCGCCGCGGCGGCGAGCCGGTCGCCGGCGTCGCGCCGCAGGGTATGCACGGCGGCGGTCAGGGTGGGCAGCACGGGCAGCCGGACGCGGGTGCGTTGATCCATGCGGGATTTGCGGCGGGCGGCTTCGGTGCGGTGCGGTATCTCCCCGGCCTTGATCGGGCAGGGCACGGCCCACGGCGCCCACCGGGCCGGGTCGTCGACGGCCCATTGGGCGAGGTCGAGGTAGAACGCGCGCACCGCCGACAGGCAGTTGATGGCGCTGAGCCGGCGGGTGGGCACCTCGACCAGGCTGCCGTCGGCCTGCCTGCGGCGGATGGTCTTGGTGGCGATGCGCTGCTTCCACGCCGTGGCCGCCGGCGCGGTGAGTCGCAGCGAGTCGATACCGGGATGGTGCAGTTCCAGATCCCGCCAGAACAGTCGGCCCAGCGCGTCTGCCAGCCGCACCAGCGTGACGTGGTCCACGCCGGGCTGGCGTTCCCGCAGATAGTCGACGAGCAGATCACGCATCGGCCGGCACGCGATGCCGCATCGGTCGATCAGCTGCTCGACGCTGAGCTGCCGGTCCCCGTTCAACGCGCGCACGGTGGGTGCGCTGGCCCCACCGAACGCGCCGACCGCGTGCAGCAGCTGATAGAAGTACGGGCTGCGGTAGTGCGGGACATCGCAGACGTCGGCGGCGAGGTCCAGCAGTTGCAGGCAGTCGCCGACGGTGATGTCGCCGACTAGGCCGCCCTTGGCGGCCATGAGCGCCGCGATCCGGTGCAGCGCCACCCGGGTGGTGGCCTCTCCGACCGGGCGGGCGTGGCAGCGCGCCGTCAGGTCCGCGAACCCGCCCGGGTCGCGAGTGCGGGCCATCTCCGTGGCCATCCGCTTCGGGGTGGCTGTGGTCAGCAGCCACGTCAGGCCGGGCCGGATCACATCAGCGCAGATCAGTGACAGCAGTCCGGTGCCGAGAACCTGCGCGTCGAATCGGCAGTCCGAGCTTGTGGCCGCCTTGCGCCAGCGGATCGGTAAGGACCGCCAGTCGGCACTGCCGTCACTGTCCGCGCCGCTGGCCAGCCAGCGTTGCTGCCACGTCTGGCCCGGCTGCGCCTGCAGCCAATCCAGCACCATCCGCAGGCCGCGGCGGCGGTTGTCCTCGCCGACCGGGGTGTCCGCGGTGAACGGCGCCGCGACCAGCCGCTCCAGCACCGCCGGCCTCAGCAGCCTGGTCTGCGGCCACGTCACCGCGACCGGGCGCGGCGGGAACCGCTGTTGCAACGCGCCGGGCCGTGTGCACGGCTTCGTACCGGACCGGGCAGCCGTCACCGTCGCGGCGGTCACGACCGTGTCCCGAACAGCACGTTCAACGACTCGGCCCGGTACTGAATCAGGCCTGGCGCCGTGGCCGGTTGTCCTTCGGCCGCTCGCCGGTGATGCGCCAGCACGCTGGCGATCACGTCTTCGGGAAGCGGCGAGACATACAGCTGGGTGGTGGTCAGGTGGGCGTGCCCCAGCACCCACTGCACGTCGGTCAGTGGCATCTGCGGATCACGGGCCATCCGATAGGCCGCCGTATGCCGCAGGTCGTGCAGACTCCAGTTCGCCCCGAGTTCGGCGTTGACCCGGGTGAACATCCGATAGGCGGCGTGGTAGCTCAGCGGCCGGAACGGTCGGCGCAGCGTCCACCACAGCGGTCGATCACCGCCGAAGGACACCAGCTCCTGCAACTGCGCCTGATACAGGCGCAGCCACACGAACGCGTCCGACGAGGCGGGCACCTGCTGCAACGCCCGCGACCCCTTGCGGATCACGGTGATCACCTGCTGGCCGGGATCGATATCCGCGCAGGTCACACCCAGCAGCTCCGACGCACGCGCCCCAGTCGACACCCAGAACGCCACCAGCGCGCGATCGCGATGCGAGGGCAGCTGGGCGAACAGCTCGCTAAACAGGTCGTCGGGGATCTGCCGCGGCACTCTGCCCACCAACCGCGGTCTATACAACCCGACCCGCTCGGCCCGGAACGGCTCCATCGGGTTGTGGTGGGCGTTCGCCCGCTCACCGCCGCGACGCCCGCGCTCCAGCGGGAACGGGTTCACCATCGGCCCTGAACCGGCCCGCACGTGGAACTCATAGAAGCTGCGCAGCACCGTCTCGCTGTGTGCGGCCGTGGCCGGCGCGTACTTCGGCCCGGGCGGTGACTTGCCGGTCACCTGGTTCGGTGACACCTGCGGCATCGCAGCCGACGACGACGCAGCCGCCGCGCCGCCGCGGTTGCGCCAGTGCGGCCGGACCGGCTTGGCAGCGACCTGGATCCACCGGCAGAAATCGCGGGCCTCGGCTCGAGTGGCCTGGTCCCACCGCACCCCGACCGCGCCCAGGAACCGGAACCAGCGCAGCAACGCCAACCCATAGGACCGCTGCGTCGTCGCCGGCCGGCCGCAGGCCTGCAGCTCGGACAGAAACGCCGCAGCCGGGCCCACGACGTAGCCCGCCGCGTCAAGAAGCCGGAACGGCGCGAACGGATCGCCCGTCTCCCGCAACGACCCCTGCAAAGGCACCACCAGCGCGGACAGATCACGGACCGGCTCGTCTGACTCGATCACAAGCCCGGACCGTAGCCACGCCCGCCGGGAACACCCCGGAACGACGCGGCCCCTCCCCAGGTAGTTCAGTCAACAGACAGATCCAGATCGGGTACGGCGCGTAGGCGTTGGTCTTCCAGAACGCCCCGCCCCACTCCGGGTCCCATAGGTAGAAGTAGAAGTGGTTGATGAAGGCCATCTGCCGGCCCCACTCCATGTGCGGGTGCGGCAGGTGCTCCTGGCCCTTGGCCTTCCACGACCGCCACACCGGCGCCTTCTCCTGCGCGATGCCGATCAGCACCACCCGACCCTCGCCGTCCTCAGCTGCCGCCGCGTCCAGCAGCGGCCGGGCGATCTGCTCCTTGCTCTCGCGCTTACCGAAGCGGATCACCGGCACCCCGTGCGCCTGCGCCCAGCGGTGCACCTCATCGGCATACGCGGCGCCGATCTTGCCGAACGCCGCCGAGGACGGGATCGCGAACCCACGCTGCCGGTTGAGGAACTGACACACCCACCCGACGGTCTGCAGCTTCGGCACATACCCCTGCAGGAAGATCCGATCCACCGAACGGCAGGTGAGCGTCACATGGTCTCGAAGTAGGGTTGCGTAGTCGGCCATCTGGAGCCTCCCCGGTGTCAGCAACCCCGAGGCTACGACCGGCGGCAGAGGGAGTCTCCGTCCCGGAGACTCCCTCCCGATGATCGAACGTGATCCTGATCAACTTGCCGTGCCGGTCCCTCCGGGACCGTCACGGCCCCCGCCACTCGGCGGTATGAGGTCGCTCGCTACCACTAGCGGGCAAGGCCCCGGGCCGGACCACCGACCCGGGGCCCGAGGTTCACACGCTCAGCGTCGCTCCCAGCACCACCTGGTGGTACAAGGCGGTCGGGTCGGCCGGCTCGGAGGAGCTGCACCACACCATGTACAGGCGGTCGCCGATCGCGGCGCTGCCGATGTAGTCGCCGGGGAACTTGCCGCCGGCGACCGCGGCGAACTCCAGGTCCGACTGCGGCCCCACCGACACCTCAGGCCCGAAGTGCAAGCCCCCATCGCGGGATACCGACACCTGCTGCTGCACGAACCGGCCGTCCTGCACCGTGGTGTCACGGGTGCCGTAGCTGACCGACACCCCTCCGCCGTACGCCGAGACGTCCACGTTGACATGGTCCAGGATCGGCCGCGTGTCCTGGTTGACCAGGATCGGGCGCGACCAGTGCTGCCCGTCCTGCGAGATCGAGAGCCGTACCTCCTGCGGTGTTGCCGAGTCCCATGCCATGTACATCAAGCCGGTGACCGGGTCGGCGGTCCCCGACGGCAGGCAGCACCGCACACCGGCGGGCCCCTCGCCTGCGTCGTGGGTCACGGTGTACTCGCCGCTCCACGTGCGCCCACCGTCCCGCGAGACCCGCGCCACCACCAGGTCGCCCGCCGCCGCTGCTGCTGCACGCGACCGCGGTCGCCGCTGGCGCTGGGCAGCGGCGCCGGCGGCCGGATGCTCCGGACCCTCCTCGCCCGCTATCATGCCGAAGTTGAGATAGGTGTCGACGATGGTCCCGTCTGGCTTGATCATCGCCTGCGAGTTCTGCGTGAAGATGTTGGTGGCGGAGACGTTGACCGTGCTGCTCCAGGTTTGGCCGCCGTCGTCGGACCAGCGCAGCACCTGGGGCGAGGCGGCGATCTGGCCCTGGTCGTTGGTCAGGAACATCGTCCAGAACTGGTAGAGCCGGCCGAGGTGGTTGCTGTTCAGGCCGGTGTCCACAACCAGCCAGTTCTTGTCGTCGAACAGGTTGCATTCGGTCAGCGCGGTGCTGTGGACGAGCACCGGGGCGCCGAACGTGCGGCCGCCGTCGGTGGAACGGGACACCGCCACCGCGCCGGCGCAGTCGGCGAAGTCGAAGAGCAGGGTCGAGATGTACGCTGTGCCGTCCGGCCCGAAGGCCACCACGGGGTCGGAGGCCCGCTCGTAGGCACCGCCCGTGGCGATGGTCAGCCCCGGCAGCGGCGCGTGGTGCCAGGTCGCGCCGCCGTCATGCGTCCAGGAGTAGCTGATGCCGACAGCGCCGCCGTCGGGGTATCGCCCGTCGTGCGCCGCCGCCACCGCGATGTCCGGGTCGATGGGTGACACCGCGACGTCCGGCTCGACCACCGTGTCCGGCTCCGAACCGGGCTGCGGCGCCACGTCCTGCGCGGTCACCTCCCCCAGGTGTAAGACCGTGGGCGAGGGCGGTGCCGCCTGCGCCGGCGCGCCGCTCGCTACCGCGGTGAGGAAGCTGACCAGTGCCGCACCGAGGACGGTCGCGGCTCGGGAGTACGTCATTGTCGCCCTCCACACTGACGAGTAAACGTCCGCCGCAGCCTGGCAGAGCCGATCGGCGGTCGCCAGTGCATATCTGGGTGATTTGCGCGGGCTAGCTGCGGGGCCGGCCGGCCACCTGCGCGGCACGCCGGGCGCGCAGCGCCCCGCCGGCTTGCTGCCGATGCCCGGCGGACGGCGCCGCGGTGGACTCGCCAACTGGGCGTGCCAGCTGGCCCCGCCGCAGGGCCGGCTGGTCGCCATCGGGGGTGCTGGAGGCTAACCCTCCACCAGAGCGGTGTACCGGGCGTGGAGTGCCTCCGCGGGGGTGCTGCCGATGTGGCCGGCCAGTCCGGCGGCGAACTCCTCCAACCGGGCGTGCCAGCCGGCCAGCGACTCGACGGGGTGCATCGTCTGCTGGGTGAGCTCAACGAGCGTCCCGCCGGGGCCGGGCGTGAGGTCCCAGCGCACAGCGCCGTCCGGCGAGTCGTACGCGAGCACGGCCCGGGGTTCGACCTCGATGACCGGGCCGGCAGGCGCGTGCCGCGAGGTCGCCGCCGCCGGCGCCGGCCGGCCGGTCTGGGGCGCCGCATCCCCGGCGCCATCCGCGCCAGCAGCCCGGCCCGTGGCAGCGGCCCGCTCCCCGCCGACGGCCCGCCCCGCGCCGCCGTCGCGAACGTCATCGCCGTCGCCCGCCGCATCCCCGGGCCGCCCCGCGCCGCGGGTACCGGCCAGCGACGCCCACACCTCCTCCGCGGGGTAGGGCAGCAGCCGGGCGAACCGCACCCGCCAGCCAGTGCCGGACCGCTCGGCGGTGCCCTCGAGCAGGCCGAAGACCTCGACGTACCCCTCGTGCCTTGCGCGGTACGTGCGCATCGCGGCGGCCTGCTCCGCCGCCGGCGAAGCTGGCCGCGTTCGGCCGCTCGTCGAAGGTGTGGCCGAACAGCAGCAGGCAGCCGTCCCCGTCGGGGCGCAGCTCCCAATGCAGTTCGGACTCGCCCCAGGTGTAGCTGAACAGCCGTGGCGGGTCGTACTCGGTGATCTCGCCGTTCTCCGGCGGGGCCTCGTCGCCCGCGAAGACGAACCGGATCGGCGCGCCCTGCTTGCGCTCGCCCTGCATCTCGGCGGGGAACCACTGGGCGAGGTGCTCGGTCTCGGTGATCGCCCGCCACACTTTCTCCGGCGGGTGGGCGAGCCGGCGTTCGAACTTCAACACCGACCGGCCGTCGATGGTGTGCAAGCTTCCGTTCACGGTTAGACCTCCTGGTTGTCGGGGTCGTCGGGGTCGTCTGGCATCGTGTCGAGGTGGCGTTCGAGGGCGTCGAGCCGCTCCTCCCACAGCCGCCGGTACGGGGCCAGCCACGCGTCTACCTCGGCCAGTGGCTCGGGACGCAACTCGTACCACCGGCGCTGCGCGTCCTGCCGGACCCGCACCAAGCCGGCCTCGCGCAGCACCCGCAACTGCTTGGACGTGCCCGGCTGGGTGAGCCCGAGTTGCTCGGTCAGCTCGCCGACCACCCGCGGCCGCTCCCGAAGCAGGTCGAGGATGCGCCGGCGGGTCGGCTCGGCGAGTACGTCGAAGGTTGTCGCCACAACAGCGAACATACCTATACGGCTATATTCTCGCAACAGCATGTACGGACGGCGGCGTGGCCACAGCGCCGCGTGAGCCCCGCGGCCCACCCCGGCCCAGGCGCAGCACACCAGCCGGCCAGCAAGGGTCGGCCGCAGGGTCGGCCGCAGCCAAGGGCTGGCCGTACCGAGCGCCGCACCTGGCGACGTCCCCGGCGCCGCTATCCGTCCTCGACGACTTATCGGTGTATCGACAAATACACTGGGCGACATCTCGACGTAGCTCCTTATGTCCTCCGGTCGCGGTACTGGGACCAGGGCCCTACGTCCTCACCGGAGCCGTTGTGCTCCGGCCCTCGCTCAGCCTGCCCGCCGCGCCGCGCTTCCGAGCCGCCCGCACCATGTCGGTACGCCGCTTCTCCGGAGCTGTGCGAGGCTCGCACCGCCCCGGACGTCTCGAGGCGGACGCCAGAGCATCGGGTTATGTCAGGTACGCGACGGGCCTACACTCTGCCTCGCCGCACAGCGGCCCGGCCGGCGTAGGCGCGGGCAGGACCCGATCGAAGAGGGGCGACAGGCCGTGAAGGTAGGCATTCCGCGCGAGGTGAAGACGCACGAGTACCGCGTCGCGATCACGCCGGCCGGCGTGCACGAGCTCGTCTCGGCCGGTCACCAGGTGTATGTGGAGAAGGATGCCGGCGTCGGCTCCGCGATCCCGGACGAGGACTTCGTGGCGGCCGGTGCGCAGATCCTCGGCACTGCGGACGACGTGTGGTCCGAGGCCGAGTTGGTGCTCAAGGTCAAGGAGCCGATCGCGGAGGAGTACGGGCGGATGCGCCGCGGGCAGGTGCTGTTCACCTACCTGCACCTGGCCGCGTCCCGGGAGTGCACCGAGGCGATCCTGTCCTCGGGCATCGACGCGGTGGCGTACGAGACCGTGCAGACCGCCGACCTCGCGCTGCCGCTGCTTGCCCCGATGTCCGAGGTGGCCGGCCGGCTGGCTTCGCAGGTCGGCGCGTACCACCTGATGCGGCAGGGTGGCGGGCGCGGCATCCTGATGGGCGGAGTGTCCGGTGTGTACGCCGCCAAGGTGGTGGTCATCGGCGCCGGCGTGTCCGGCATGAACGCGGCGGCGATCGCGCTCGGCATGCAGGCGGAGGTGTTGCTCCTGGACAAGAACATCGAACGGCTCCGCGCCGCGGACCGCATCTACCAGGGCCACCTGCAGACGGTGGCCTCCAACGCGTACGAGATCGAGAAGGCCTGCCTCGACGCAGATCTGGTAATCGGCGCGGTGCTGGTGCCGGGAGCGAAGGCGCCGCGGCTGGTCACCAACGAGCTGGTCAGCCGGATGAAGCCGGGAAGTGTCCTTGTCGACATATCGATAGATCAAGGTGGCTGCTTCGAGGACTCCCGACCGACCACCCACGCCGAGCCGACCTACCTGGTGCACAACTCGCTGTTCTACTGCGTCGCCAACATGCCAGGCGCGGTGCCGCACACCTCCACGTACGCGCTGACCAACGTGACATTGCCGTACGCGATGGATCTGGCGAACAAAGGGCTGCGGCAGGCCGTGACCGACGACCCGGCGCTCGCGCTCGGGGTGAATGCGATGGGCGGCACGCTGGTGTACGCGCCGGTGGCCGAGGCGCACGGGATGCCGGCCCGGCCGCTGTCCGCCGTACTGTCCGGGGCTTCGTCCTGACCGCACCGGTGACGACCGGCGGTGGCGCGTCGCGCGACCGGTCCGCCACCGCGGTCGACCGGACGGTCCTCACGTACCTGGACCACCTCGCCGTCGAGCGCGGCCTCGCGGCGAACACCCTGCTCAGCTACCGCCGCGACCTGCACCGGTACGCCGACTACCTGGCCAACTGCGGGATCCCGGAGCTGTCCGGGGTGTCGGAGGGATCGGTCACCGGGTTCCTGGCGCAGCTGCGGGAGGGTACGGCCGACCACCCGCCGCTGTCCGCGTCGTCGGCGGCCCGGACGGTGGTGGCGGTGCGCGGGCTGCACCGGTTCGCGATGCGCGAAGGGCTGGTTGGGGCCGACCCGGCCCGCGCCGTCCGTCCCCCGACGCCGCCGCGCCGGCTGCCGAAGGCGCTGCCGGTGGACCAGGTGGAGCGGCTGCTGGACGCGGCCGGTGCGCCGCAGACGCCGCTGGCACTGCGGGACCGGGCGTTGCTGGAGATGCTGTACGGCACCGGCGCCCGGATCTCGGAGGCGGTAGGTCTGGCAATCGACGACCTGGACCGCGCCGACGCCACGGTGATCCTGCGCGGCAAGGGCGCCAAGGAGCGCATCGTCCCGGTGGGCAGCTACGCGCTGCGCGCCGTCGACGACTACCTGGTGCGGTCTCGGCCTGGCCTGGCCACTGCCGGGCGGGGGACCCCGGCGTTGTTCCTCAACGCCCGGGGCGGCCCGCTGTCGCGGCAGTCGGCGTGGGCGATCCTGCAGACGGTGGCCCAGCGGGCCGGACTGGCCGCTGCGGTGTCGCCGCACACGCTGCGCCACTCCTTCGCGACCCACCTGCTCGACGGCGGCGCCGATGTGCGGGTCGTCCAGGAGCTGCTCGGCCACGCCTCGGTGACCACCACGCAGGTGTACACCCTCGTCACCGTGGAACGGCTCCGGGAGGTGTATGCCACCGCCCACCCGCGGGCCCTCGCCTGACCGCGCGGCATCCGCCCCGGCGATCATCGCGGCTCGGGCCTCGTAGAGGTCGACTGACGCCGACCGGTCGATGGTCAGCGGTTGCGGGAGCCCGGTGCGGTTGCGGGAGCCCGGTGCGGTTGCGGGAGCCCGGTGCGGTTGCGGGAGCCCAGTGCGGTGGTGCGGGGCGGACGGTCCGCCCGCATACCGGAGGTCCGTTCTGACGGTCCTGGTCGACAAATCGGTAGGTCGTCCGGCATGGCGCCTTGAATGTGCGCGGGTGCCCTCCTAGAGTCGGCCGCGCTCTAGATCGCTTCCCCAGAAGGTCGACAGGAAGGCTTAGGTACCTATGTCCATGTCGACAAGCGCCTGGAATCAGGAGGAAGCGTTGCTACCCGCAGCCCTGCCGTCCCACGGCCCAGGCGACGACCCAGCCGGTGTGCTGCGGGCCGTTGACCCGGTGATCGCCCGCACGCCGCGCAAGATCCCCGAGCCGCGGCCGATCGCGACACACGGCCCGGCCCGGGTGCTGGCGCTGTGCAACCAGAAGGGCGGGGTCGGCAAGACCACCTCGACCATCAACCTGGGGGCCGCGCTGGCCGAGTACGGCCGGCGCATCCTGCTGGTGGACTTCGACCCGCAGGGCGCGCTGTCCGTCGGTCTCGGCATCCAGCCGCACCAGCTCGACCGGACCGTCTACAACCTGCTGATGGAGCGCGGCACCAGCTTCGAGCACGTGTTGCTGAAGACGAACGTTCCGGGCATGGACCTGCTGCCCAGCAACATCGACCTGTCGGCGGCCGAGGTCCAGCTCGTCAGCGAGGTGGCGCGCGAGCAGACACTGCTGCGCATCCTGGAGCCGGCGCTGCCGGACTACGACTACGTGCTGATCGACTGCCAGCCGTCGCTGGGCCTGCTCACGGTCAACGCGCTGACCGCCGCGCACGGAGTGCTCATCCCGCTGGAGTGCGAGTTCTTCAGCCTGCGCGGCGTGGCGCTCCTGATCGACACGATAGAGAAGGTCCGAGAAAGGCTAAACCCCAACCTGACCGTTGATGGCATTCTCGCGACCATGTATGACGGTCGCACTGTGCATGGTCGTGAAGTGTTCGCCCGCGTGGTGGAGGCCTTCGGGGACACGGTGTACGACACCGTGATCACCCGCACCATACGTTTCCCTGAGACGACGGTGGCCGGCGAACCCATCACCAGTTGGGCGCCGACCTCCTCCGGAGCCAAGGCATACCGGAACCTCGCCAAGGAGGTGCTCGCCCGATGAGCCGGCGACCGAGCCTGCCCGGCGCTGCGGAGCTGTTCCGGGTCACCGGCGGTTCCTCGACCGCGTCCGCCCAGGCACCCGCCCCCGAGCCGCCGGCCGCCCGGGCCGCCACGTCCAATCCCATCCGGGAGATGCAGGCGCAAGCCGAGGACGTCACACCCGCGCCGATCCCGACCATCAGGCCGGCCCCGCAGACCGAGCCCCCCTACGACGACGAGGAGCCGGGGGAGTTCGCCGCGCCGGCACCCCGTCGGCAGGCCGGCTCGCGGCGCCGCATCCGGGCGGTCGGGGAACGCCGGCCCAGCGGCCGGCAGCGGCACGAGGAGAAGATCACCGTCTACTGCTCGGCGGAGGAGCTCGTCGACCTGGAGCACGCGCGGCTGGCGCTGCGGGCCGAGCACGGGCTCGCCATCGACCGCGGCCGGATCGTGCGTGAGGCGGTCGCCGTGGTGCTCGCCGACCTCGAGGCCAAGGGCGAGACCTCCATCCTGGTACGCAGGTTGCACGAGTCCTGAGGCCGACCGCTAGGGTCTGCGAGGTGGATCAACACCTCGGTACGGCGCTCTAGTGCTCCGCGCGCTCGCACACCCGGTGACCTTCCTGGGTCTGCTTGCCGGGTTCCTGGTGGCAATCGCCGCGCACGCTGCCGCCCAGGCCGCCGCCGCGCGCGGGTACGGCGACCGCAGGGCGCTACGCGAGGTTCGCCGGCCGCAGCGGATCATCGATCCGTTCGGGGCCGTGGCGGCCGCGATCGCCGGTCCCGGTTGGGGGGTGACCCCGCAGCCGCCGATCCGCGGGCGTGGGCGGGGACGGGTGGTGGCGATGCTGCTCGCCGGCCCTGCGGCCGCGCTGCTGGTCGGCGCGCTCGGCATCGTCGGCTACCTCGCTGCGGGTGGTCCGAGCTTCCTGCTCGAGTTCGTGCGCCTGTCCGACCTGCTGCAGAGCCGGCTCGGCGGCCCGGCCGGGCAGATGTTCGCGCTGTCGTTCGGGATCGAGGCGCTTGCGGTCGCCGTGCTCAGCCTGGTACCGCTACCACCGCTGACCGGCTGGCGGGTCCTGATGCTCTTCTCGGGGCGCAGCGCCGGCTGGCAGCGTGCGCGGGAGTACCTCGAGGAGCGGAACTTCGGCGTGGTGGCGCTCCTGATACTGCTGCTCATCCCGCTTGGCATCGGCGGCCCGATCCTGCTCGAACTCGTCGACTGGATCGTGGGCCTGCTCCTCGGCATCGCTGCCTGACCCCCGCCGGCCACGGAGAATGTGACATCGCCCGCGACGCGCCGGCGCTCCTGCGGCGTCGCCGCCTGACCCTCGCCGGCCACCGAGCCGCGACGCCCAGCAGGCCGAGCGACCGTGACATCGCCCGCGACGCGGCGGCGCTCCTGCGGACGTCGGCATCGCTGCCTGACCCCCGCCGGCTCCGAGGCCCGGCATCCGGTCGGACACTGCCGGCCGCCGTAGCCCGGCATCCGACCCGACCGCGGTCTCCACGGCCGCTCAACCGCACTGCGGCCCACCGCACCCGCGGATACCCGCAGCTCGCAATGGAGCGTCCTGCTGGTTCGCCGGCTGCCCGGACATCCGACGGCTTGTCTCCCTAGCGGCTTGTCTCCCTAGCGACTAGTCACTTTGTCGACATATCGACTCACTGGAGGGCGACGCGAGGAGGGCGTACTCCGGTGAGCTACCTTCTTGCCATGTCCCCGCCCGCCGACACTCCGGCCACGTTGGCCACCGAGGCGCGGCCGGTGGCCCGCTCGGCTTCAGGTGCCGGTACCGCGGCGGCGCCTGGTGGAGCGGCGGCACAGGCAGCGGGGACGGGCCGCGCGGCGCCGTTCCAGGTTCGGCTGGAGAACTTCGAGGGCCCGTTCGACCTCCTGCTGCACCTGATCGCCAAACACCAACTCGACGTCACCGAGGTCGCCCTCTCGCAGGTCACCGACGACTTCATCGCCCACATCAGGGCTCTCGGCGCGGAGTGGGACCTGGGCCAGGCCACCGAGTTCCTGGTGGTGGCGGCCACGCTGCTCGACCTCAAGGCCGCCCGGCTGCTGCCCGCCGCGGATGTCGAGGACGAGGAGGACCTGGCGCTGCTGGAGGCCCGAGACCTGCTCTTCGCGCGCCTGCTGCAGTACCGGGCGTACAAGCAGGCGGCGGCCCTGTTCGGGCAGCTCATCGCGGAGCATGCCCACCGGCACGCACGCAGCGTCGAGCTGGAGCCGCGGTTCGCCGAGCTACTGCCGGAGGTGCTGCTCGGGGTGGGTCCGGAGCAGTTCGCCCGGATCGCGGCCCGCGCCCTGGCGCCCAGACCGGTGCCCACCATCCCGATGGATCACCTGCATGCGCCGAGGGTCAGCGTCCGCGAGCACGCCGTCATCCTGCGCGAGCGGCTGGCTCGGCTGGGCAGCGCGACCTTCCGCGCGCTCACCCACGACTGCCAGCACACCCTGGAGGTGGTGGCGCGGTTCCTGGCGCTGCTGGAGCTGTACCGCGAGACCGCCGTGGCCTTCGAGCAGGTGACCGCGCTGGGCGAGCTGCATGTGCGCTGGACCGGCGCCGTCGATGGCATTGCGCCGGCCGAGCCGACCCCGGACATGGACGAGGAGTACGGGTGAACGACCAGCAACGGCTCCGCCCCGCGACCCCGGAGCGGGAACCGAGCGTCCCGCCGCCGGCCGCTGCACCGTCCCCTGATGCCGATCCTGCCGCTCCGTCGGCCGGGCGCGCCGCCTCCGCTGCCGACAGCGCCCCGGGGGGCGCCGGCAGCCCGGACGAGCCGGCCGCCCACGACCGGGCCGCCGTGGAACCACCCGGTTCTTCCGACCCGCCAGCGTTCGACCGTGGGATGTCTTGCGACGGCGATACCACAACGACCCACGGCGGGGGGGCGGCGCCCGCCACCGCGACCGTGACGGAATCCGGCAGTATGGACGGCACCCGAAGCTCGACGGCTGTTCCGTCGCCTGACGAAAGCACCGCCGATCACGTCCCGCCAGGCGCGGCCGAGTCGGCGGGCCCCGGCCGCGAAGCGCCCGACGCCGTGGTTTTGCCCCCCGGAACTGCGGTTCCGCCGAGAGCCGAGCCCGGCACCGAGGAAGCCGACCGGGCCGAGGAAGCCGAGCCGACGGAGCGGCTGGATGTGGGCCGGCTGCGGTCGGCCGTCGAGGCGATCCTCTTCGTGGTGGACCGGCCCACCACGACAGTCGAGCTTGCGCAGGTGCTGGACGTGCCGCAGCCGGTGGCGGCGCAGGCTCTGGCCGGGTTGCGAACCGATCTGGACGAGCAGCGGCGCGGCTTCGAGCTGCGCGAGGTGGCGGGCGGTTGGCGGCTGTACACACGGGAGGAGTTCGCCTCGTACGTCGAGCGGTACGTGCTCGATGGCCAGCAGGCGCGACTCACCCAGGCGGCCCTGGAGACACTGGCTGTGGTGGCGTACCGTCAGCCGGTCACCCGGGCCCGGATCTCGGCGATACGCGGGGTAAGCGTTGACAGCGTCATCCGGACCCTCCTCGCCCGCGGCTTGATCGAGGAGTGCGGCAGCGAGCCGGACACGGGCGGCCTGCTGTACCGCACCACACCGCTTTTCCTGGAGAAGCTCGGTCTCCACTCCCTTGAGGAGCTACCGTCTCTCGCTCCACTACTTCCTGAGCTGAACGCGGTGGAAGATGTCGCACCCTCAACCTGAGCCCAATACTACCGGCGTCCGCCTGCAGAAGGTTCTTGCCTCGGCCGGCGTCGCGTCTCGGCGCGCTGCGGAGGAGCTGATCTCCGCCGGTCGTGTGTCGGTGAACGGCGAGATAGTCCGCGTGCTCGGCCGGCGTGTCGTTCCGGAGACCGACATCATCCACGTGGACGGCCAGCGGGTGAACGTCCGCGAGGACCTGGTGTACCTCGCGCTGAACAAACCGCCCGGCGTGCTGAGCACGATGTCCGACGACCGGGGCCGCCCTACGGTGGGGGACTTCGTCGCCGAGCGCGAGCAGCGGCTCTTCCACGTCGGGCGGCTCGACCAGGACTCTGAGGGCCTACTGCTGTTCACCAACGACGGCGAGTTGGCGCACCGGCTGATGCACCCGCGGTACGAGGTGCTCAAGACCTACCTCGCCCAGGTACCGGGACCGGTGGGACGGGATCTCGGCAGGAAGCTGCGTGCGGGTGTGGCCCTCGACGACGGCGTGGTCAAGGTGGACGGCTTCACCTTGGTGGACTCCAGCCACGGGCAGGCGCTGGTCGAGGTCGTGCTGCACGAGGGCCGCAAGCACATCGTCCGCCGCCTGCTGGCCGAGGTGGGTCATCCGGTGACGCGCCTGGTCCGTACCCAGATCGGTCCGGTGCGCCTCGGGCACCAGCGGCCGGGCACCGTCCGCAGGCTGAGCCTGGGTGAAGTGGGGGAGCTGTACCAGCTCGTCGGTCTGTAGCCGGCGACTACCCGCGTCGCCATCTCTACGTCGTCATATCGCCTCGTCTACCTCTCGACAAGCCGACCTAGCCGTTGATCGATGTACCGATCTCTCAACTAGTCGGGATATCGGCGAGACGATGTGCCGGTTTGTTGACACATCGGCCAAGCGATCTATCGACTTATCGCCAGAGCTGGAGACACTGCGGCACCGAGGGCGCGACTAATCGATTTGTCGATTTACCGCAGCGTGAACACCCGCCCACCCGGGGCCCGGCGCCCCAGCGACCGCCTCGAACGCCGTCCGACGGCCACGTCCCGTGGCGGCGCGGATCGCGCGGTGGCAACGCGTCGCGGGACGCGCTCCTGGCTAGTCATGTATCTGTATGTCGACAAACCGCCTAGCCACCAAAGCGGCTTGGTACTAAATAGATGAACAGATGAAGAGCTACGTGGCTAAGCCGATGTGCCAAGATCTGGGCTGCCCACTCCTGTCCCGGAGAGCGCGGCTGAGGCCGGCGGCCCGCTCGAACGGCCCGCTCGAACGGTTCGGTCCCGAGAGCGCGGTCCCGAGAGCGCGGTCCCGACAGGGCGGTCCCGACAGGGCGGTCCCGACACGGTCGTGGTGGTGGGCGACCAGTGCTGGCAAGCCGGGACGATGTCGGCTGTAACGGCAGGCGCCGCGGAGACCACCTTCTCCCGACAGGGTCAGATACGGCGGCCGGTTCTGGCCGAGGCGTCGAGAGGACAGGTGAGGGGCATGGCGGGCGGCCTGGGGGTTCGTTGGATGCTGAGCACGGTCATGGAGACTGATCGCGCCGAACGCCGCACGTGGCTGTCGAGTGCACGGGCCGGCGGGGGGGTGAAAGGCGTTGCGGTGTCTTGGCGCCGCCGGAGCGGGAGGATGAAGCGGGTGCCGGTTCGCGCGATCCGTGGCGCGATCCAGGTCGACGTAGATGACCGGGACGCGATCCTCGAGGCAACCACCGAGATGGTCCGCGCCGTGCTCGCGCGCAACGGGCTGGCGGCGGCCGACCTGATCAGCATCGTCTTCACGGCCACACCGGACCTGACCGCGGAGTTCCCCGCGTACGCCGCCCGCCAGCTCGGCCTGACCGACGTGCCGCTGCTGTGCGCCACCGAGATCGCGGTGCCGGGCGCGATGCCGAGGGTGCTGCGCCTGCTCGCCCACGCCGAGACCGATCTGCCGCGAGCGGCCATCAGGCACGTCTACCTGCGTGGCGCCGCGGGTCTGCGTACCGACCTGCCGCACTAGAGGCTATGACGGCTTCGCCCGTCCAAGCCCTCTAGCCACAGCCTCGCCATGTTCCCCGCGACGCCCAGCCAGGCCCGACGCCTGCCGGCCGAGGGCGATGCGCACGCGTCGCCCTCGCCGCACACAGCGGACGTCCGCGAAATCGTGCGACCCGGAGAGCGCGCGGGCCAGACGTCCCCGGTCGCCGGTTCCCATTCCTGCCACGCCTTGGTCCACCCGCCCGCTGCGGATCGCTCAGACCTCGAATCAGGACCCTCGTAGCCCTCATTTTTCGTGGGGGTTGAGCGCACCCTGTGGTGGGAGGCCAGGCAGCACCTGCCGGACGCCAGGGTTCGCCATGCAGTCTTTCTTTCCGGTGCCGAGATAGGCTAGGCCTCAAGTCGAGATCATACCGTTCATCGCGGGAACGTCTGACGCTCAACCTGAGAGGTGATCGACGATACGGACAAGCGGAACGAGATGCACACCCTGCGAACAGGCAGAATGGAATGGGCCGCTCCTAACGCCATACTCCCGAACATGTCGCCCTCGGAAGGACGAGTAACCGTGTCGCTCACCGGCGTGATTGCGCTCGACGGCCCCTCCGGCACCGGAAAGTCCTCGGTTGCCCGGACGCTGGCCCGCCGACTCGCCGCCCGTTACCTCGACACCGGGGCGATGTACCGCGCGGTCACGTGGGCGGTGCTGGAGGACGGCATCGCACTCGACGACGCCGATGCCGTGGCCGCATGCGCCGCGGCTGCCGACCTGGAGATCGGCACCGACCCCGAAGACGAGTGGGTCGCCGTGGACGGTATCCAAATCGACAAGGTGATTCGCAGCGCACACGTGACCGCAGCGGTGAGCGCTGTGTCCGCGGTGCCCGAGGTGCGCCGCCTGCTCGTCGCGGCCCAGCGAGACCTCATCGGCGACGGCGGCATCGTGGTGGAGGGCCGCGATATCGGCACCGTCGTGGCGCCGGACGCGGAGTTGAAGGTGTACCTGACCGCGTCGCCCGAGGAACGGGCACTGCGCCGGGCCCGGCAGGAGGCGCGCACGTCGCCGAAGGACATCGCCGCCATCGCGGCCGCGATCCGGCGCCGTGACGAGTACGACAGCAACCGGCCGACCAGCCCGCTGCGGCCGGCCGACGACGCGATCGTCCTCGACACCACTGCCATGGATGAAGACGACGTCATCGCCCGCCTCGTCGACCTGGCCCGGCAGCGCGGCATGACCGGCGAGGGGCCGCGGTGAGCAGACAGATCGTCCGCAGCCCGACCGAGCGCGCGCACGGCACCCGCGGCATCCTCGTGTCCCGACGGCTGGCCGGCCTGCTCGCCCGCGGCCTGATGCGGCAGATGCGGCTGACCGTGCGCGGCCGCGACAACCTGCCCTCTTCAGGCGTGCTGCTCGCGGTCAACCACGCCAGCTACCTGGACGGCCCGCTGGTCTTCGGGGTGCTGCCGCGGCCCGGCACGTTCTTCGTCAAGGCCGAGGTGTCCACCGGTGTTCCGGGCTGGTTCCTGCCACGGATCGGCCAGATACCGATACGCCGCGAGGTGCCCGAGCGGGAGCCGCTGCTCACCGCGCTGGCCACCCTCGAGGAGGGCGGCATCGTCGGGATCTTCCCCGAGGGCACCCGTGGCGGCGGCGGCGTTCAGCAGGTGCGTCACGGCATCGCCTACCTGGCGCTGCGCTCCGGATGCCCGGTGGTGCCGGTGGCGTGTCTGGGTACCGAGCGGGTGCTGGCCAAGGGCCGCCTGCTGCCCCGGCTACGCCAGCCGGTGACCGTCGCGTTCGGCCGCCCGACGCAGGTCGCCGAGCCCGGCACGGCGACCAACCAGCAGCACGTCAACGCGGCCGCCGAGCGCGTCCGCGTCCCGCTGGCCGACCACATCCTGGCAACGGCGGCCGGCCCGACCGCTGCCGCGCCGCCGCTACCGGGCTCCGCGCCCACCGCGGGCTCCGCGCCCACCGCGGGCCGCGCTGCCCCCCGCATCCCCAGCATCGCCGGCCACCAGGCCAGGGCCCGGATCGGTGCTCACCGACACCCCGACCGCTGGCGCGGCCCCCACCGCCCCGGCGCCGGCCGCCACACCGGCCGCATCGCCCGCCGTTCCCGCCGACGCGGCGGCTGACCCAGGAGGACCCTCCCGATGATGGACGACTACCTGCTCGAGTACGCAGACCTCGGCGATACCGACGCCGAGCCGGGCGCCGTGCCTGCCGAGGACGCCGAGTCCGCCGAGGATGCCGACGGTCCCACCGATCAGCCGGTGCTCGCCGTCGTCGGCCGGCCCAATGTCGGCAAGTCGACTCTGGTCAACCGCATCCTCGGCCGGCGCGAGGCCGTGGTGGAGGACGTGCCGGGGGTCACCCGCGACCGGGTGGCCTACGACGCACTGTGGCGCGGCCGGCGGTTCACCGTGGTGGACACCGGCGGTTGGGAACTGGACGCGCAGGGCCTGCAGGCACGGGTCTCGGAGCAGGCCTCCCGAGCGGTGCTCACCGCGGACGCCGTGCTCCTCGTGGTCGACGCGAGGGTCGGCGCCACCGAGACCGATCTTGCCGTGGCCCGGGTGCTGCAGCGCGGCGGCAGGCCGGTCGTACTCGCCGCGAACAAGGTGGACGACGAGCGGGTGGAGTCCGACGCCACCGCGCTGTGGTCCCTCGGCCTGGGCGAGCCGTACCCGGTCAGTGCCCTGCACGGCCGGGGCAGTGGCGACCTGCTGGACGCGATCCTGGACGCGTTGCCCCAGGCTCCACCGGACCGCGAGGGTGGCCGCGGGCCGCGCCGGGTGGCGCTGGTCGGCCGGCCCAATGTCGGCAAGTCCAGCCTGCTGAACAAGTTGACCGGCGAGCAGCGCTCGGTGGTGCACGAGGTCGGCGGCACCACCGTCGACCCGGTCGACAGCCTGGTACTTCTCGACGAAGCGGTATGGCGATTTGTCGACACGGCGGGGCTGCGGCGCCGGGTCAAGGAGGCCAGCGGCGCGGAGTACTACGCCAGCCTGCGCACCGCCGGGGCGATCGATGCGGCCGAGGTGGCGGTGGTGCTCATCGACGCAAGCGAGCCGATCAGCGAGCAGGATCAGCGGGTGATCAGCCAGGTGGTCCAGTCCGGCCGCGCCCTCGTGTTGGCCTTCAACAAGTGGGACCTGTTGGATGAGGACCGCCGGTCGCAGTTGGAGAAGGAGATCGAGCGCGAGCTGCTGCGGGTCCGCTGGGCGCCGCGGGTCAACGTCTCGGCCCGGACCGGCCGCGCGGTGGACAAGCTCGCCCCGGCGCTGCGCGTCTCGCTGGAGTCCTGGGAGCGGCGGATCTCCACCGGCCAGCTCAACCAGTGGCTGTCCGAGATCGTCGCCGCCCACCCGCACCCGGTCCGCGGTGGCAAGCAGCCGCGGATCCTGTTCGCCACCCAGGCCGACGTGCGGCCGCCGAAGTTCGTGCTGTTCACCACCGGGCACCTCGAGCCGGGCTACCGCCGCTTCCTGGAGCGGCGGCTGCGCGAGGCGTTCGACTTCACCGGCTCGCCGATCCGGCTCTCGGTACGGGTCCGGGAACGCCGCGCCCGGCGCTCCTGACCGGTGGCGCGCGCCACCCATCGACTGCGGTAACCTCATGCTGCCCGTGGCCACCACCGCACGGGCGATCGGGACGTGGCGCAGCTTGGTAGCGCACTTGACTGGGGGTCAAGGGGTCGCAGGTTCAAATCCTGTCGTCCCGACGCAGTGAATGCGGGGCCGTCGATGAGATCCGATCGACGACCCCGGTCGTGCTGAACGCCGGACAACGACGTCTCGTCGCGGCGCCCGTGCTGTGTGACCTGCCGGAGCGGCCTGCGCTATCGTTCCCGGCCGAAGGGCCGCAGGTTCGATCCGTGGCCGAGCCGCGGAGTCCTGCGGAACGGTGGCCACGTCGGTGCCCGGCCAATGCGAGGAGGTCCGGTGCCGCCGACGACCGGGGAGCCCGCCGGAGAGCTCGGTGACCCGCAGGCCCCGGACCGGATCCTCACCGTGCCCAACCTGCTGAGCGTGCTGCGGCTGCTCGGCGTACCGCTGTTCCTCTGGTTGCTGCTCGGCCCGCACGCCGACGGCTGGGCGCTCGTGGTGCTGATGGTGTCAGGCTTCTCGGACTGGGCCGACGGCAAGCTGGCCCGGCTGCTCAACCAGACCAGCAAGCTCGGCGTCCTGCTCGACCCGGCGGCCGACCGGCTGTACATCCTGGCCACCCTGGTCGCGTTCGTGGCCCGCGACATCATCCCGCTCTGGCTCGCGGTGGTGATCGTTGGCCGCGACCTGCTCCTGGGGCTCACCCTTCCGGTGCTGCGCAGGCACGGGTACGGCCCGCCGCCGGTGCACAACCTCGGCAAGGCGGCCACCCTCGCGCTGCTGTACGCCTTCCCGCTGCTGCTGCTCGCAAACGGGCACGGCACCATGTCCGACATCGCCCGGCCGATCGGATGGGCGTTCACCATCTGGGGTACCGCGCTGTACCTGTGGGCCGGCGTGCTCTACGTCGTCCATGTGGTACGTCTCGTCCGCGCCGACATCGCCGAGTCGGCCGCCGGAGCGGCCCGCCCGTGACCCGCCGGCAGCCCAAGCACCGACCCAAGCTCGGCGGCATGTCCGTCTCGCTGCTGAACGAGCTGCTCAACAACACCCTCGACCAGGGGTACGCCGAGGCGGCGCGGCGGCGCGCCGGGCAGGACCCGCAACCACCCCGGCCGGGGCAGATCGTCGTCGCGGTGGGCCTGCTGCTGGTCGGGCTGCTGTGCGGTGTCGGCTTCGCCCAGGCCCGGCGGTCGGCGCCGGAGTCGGCGCGGGTCAAGATCGCGTTGATCCACGACATCGAGGCCCGTACCGCGACCAGCAACGACCTCGAGCGTCGCCTGGACGAGCTCGCCGCCCAGGTTGCCCGGGACCGGGACGCCGCCCTGACGGCCAGCCGGCAGGGCACCGCCGCCCGCAGCAGGCTGCAGCGGCTGGAGAGCCAGGACGGGCTGCTGGCGGTACGCGGTCCCGGCGTGGAGGTCACGGTCGGCGACGCGCCGCCGAAGCAGCAGACCGACCCGGTGACCGGGCAGCAGCAGACTGTCCAGCCGGACGAGAACGGCCGGATCGCCGACCGCGACCTGCAGGTCGTGGTGAACGCCCTGTGGTCGGCCGGCGCGGAGGCGATCGCCATCGACGGGCGCCGGATGACCGCGACCACCACCATCCGGGAGGCCGGCGGCGCGATCCTGGTCGACTTCTTCGCGGTCACCTCCCCCTACACCATCGAGGCGATCGGCGACCCGGACCGGCTGCTCCCGCACTTCGTGGACAGCCGGGTGGGCCAGCAGTACCAGACCTACGTCGGGGCCTACCAGATCCAGTTCGACGTGCGGCGGCGGGACCAGCTAACTCTGCGCGCCGCCGCCGGCACCGACCTGCGGCACGCCAGCACCGTGCCGGAGCCGTCCGCGCCGGCCGGCCCATCGGGCACCCCGAGCGGCACCCCGTCCAGTGCCCCATCCGGCGGCGGTGCGGCGACCGCGACCCCCTCGCCCAGCGGTACCGCGAACAGCACGCCCACACCCGGAGGTGGCAGTTGATCCCCGGCGTCGCGCTGATCGTCGGCGTCGTCCTCGGCCTGGTGCTGCAGCCGTCCGTACCGCTGTGGCTGCAGCCCTACCTGCCGATCGCCGTGGTGGCCGCCCTGGATGCGGTGTTCGGGGGCATCCGGGCCCGACTGGACGGCATTTTCGACGCGAAGGTGTTCGTCGTCTCGTTCGTCTCGAACGTCCTGGTGGCTGGGCTGGTCGTCTTCCTGGGCGACCAGCTCGGTGTCGGTGCGCAACTGTCCACCGGCGTGGTCGTGGTCCTCGGCATCCGTATCTTCGGTAATGCGGCGGCTATCCGGCGACATATGTTCCGCGCGTGAGGGAGGGACGATGAGCGACACGACCGACCAGCACGACGTCCCCGGCCGCGCGAAAGTCTCAACCCGAGCGGCCACTCCGACGCGGCCGAAGGAGGCGCCATCTCCAGACGAGGTAGAGACTTGCGAGGAGCAGAGCGAGGGCCGCAGCGCTGAGCCGAACGCGGTGGGAGCTCGGCAGGCGACGGCTGCAGGTGCCGCCCCCGAGCCGGCGGAACAGCCCCGGCCGGCCGTGGAGGCGGTCGAAAACGGTCTCGCCGAGGACAGAGCGGGCACGAGGGCCGAGCACGATGCGCCATCGGACGGTAGTCCGGAGGATGCGAGCAAGGACGTTGCGACCGACGACGTTGCGACCGACGACGTTGCGACCGACGACGTTGCGACCGACGAGGTTGCGACCGACGAGGTTGCGACCGACGAGGTTGCGACCGACGACGTTGCGACCGACGACGTTGTGGACACCGGCGAAGGCGGGGACGACGAGCCGACCGTGCTGGACGGCCGGAGCGGTAGCGATCCGGACGACGCGCCGCGGAACGCCGTCGGGAACGGAGACGAGCGGGGCGCAGGGGACGGTACCGACCCGGACAGCGCGCCGCGCGACCTGGCCGGGCGGGGCGCGGAACAGGCTGAGGGTTCCCGAACCCTGGCCGAGAGCCCGGCCGAGAGCCCGGCCGCCGCGGACGGTGCCGGACGGGAAGCCGCGGCGCAGGTCGGAGCCGGCCCGGTTGCGGCGGGGCCGGTTGCGGCGGAGAACGACACGACCGAGGGTGCGGCGGTCGAAGGAGCAGCGGCCGGCTCTGCGGACGCCGGAACTCCGGTGACCGAGGGTGCGGAGGCCGGAACGGCGGCGGTCGAGGGTGCAGCGGCCGGCACTGCGGACGCCGGAACTCCGGTGACCGAGGGTGCGGAGGCTGAGGGTGCGGAGGCTGAGGGTGCGGAGGCTGAGGGTGCGCCGGGCGGGCGGAGTGCATTGCTGTCAGCGCGGTTCTGGGGTGCGTCGCCGGCCGGGCTGCTGATCGGGTTGCTGCTCGCGCTGCTGGGGTTCGGGCTGGTGATCCAGTTGCAGAGCAATACCGGCAGCGGGCTGGTCGGCCGGCGGCAGGACGACCTGGTCCGGATCCTGGACGACCTGTCCAGCCGGGAGGAGCGGCTGCGCCAGCAGATAGCCGCGCTGGAGAACACCCGCGACCGGCTGTCCGCGGGCGGCGACAGCTCCCAGGCGGCGCTGCAGGAGGCCCGCCGCCGGGCGGCCGACCTCGGCATCCTGGCCGGCACGCTGGCTGCCGAAGGTCCGGGGATCGAGATGACCATCACCGACCCGTACCACCAGGTGACCGCCGAGGACATGCTGGACGCGATCGAGGAGTTGCGCGGCGCCGGCGCCGAGGCGATCTCGGTCGGGCCGGCCCGGATCGGGCTGTCGTCCGCATTCACCCAGGACACTCCCACCAGCCCGATCGTGGTGGACGGCAAGTCGCTGACCGCTCCGTACCAGATCCTCGCCATCGGCGACCCGCCCACCCTGGCCACCGCCATGAACATCCCCGGCGGCGTGGTCGACACCGTGCGCAGCCGGGACGCCGAGACGCAGATCGTGCAGCAGAAGCGGCTGGTCATCCGGGCTTTGCGGGAGGTCCGGGCCCCTCAGTACGCTCAGCCGTCGCCTACCCCGACCAACTGACACCGTCCACGAGTGAGGCCGAACGTGACGACGCCGCAGAACCTGAGATACACCGCCGAGCACGAGTGGGTCCGGCTGGGGGAGGGTAACGTGGTGCGGGTCGGCATCACCGACTACGCCCAGGAGTCCCTCGGCGACATCGTGTTCGTGAACCTGCCGGAGCTCGGCGCCACGGTGGAGGCCGGCCAGGCGATGGGCGAGGTCGAGTCGACAAAGAGCGTCTCAGACGTGTACGCCCCGGTGTCCGGCACCGTGACCAAGCGTAACGAGGCGCTGGACGGCCAGCCGGAGCTGCTCAACGCCGACCCGTACGGCGAGGGCTGGATGGTGGAGATCACGGTCGACGAAACGGCGAGCCTGGATGACCTGCTGGACGCCAAGGCGTACCAAGGACTCACCGAGTCGAACTAACCCGCGTAGTCTCCACCGCAGGTTGACCCTTAGGTGCGGCCTGGCTACCCTCGCCGAATGCCGGTGTGGGCCGCCCAGGGGCAGCAACTGACCCGCCGGCTCCCCGGAAACATGAAAGCCCAGGAGGCGACCCGACCGTGCAGTGCTACCGGTGCGGCTACCAGAATCCCGAGGCCAGCCGCTACTGCGCGCAGTGCGGCGCCCAGCTCGGGCAGCCCGGGGCCAGCGAGACCACCTCGGTGATCAACATCGGTGCGCTGGACGAGGCCACCGAGCAGCCCGACCTCCCGGTCGAGAGCCAACTCGGCGCGGTCGATGCGCTGCCGCCCGGTTCGGCGCTGCTGGTGGTCAAGCGCGGCCCCAACGCCGGCAGCCGGTTCCTGCTCGACCGGGACGTCACCACCGCCGGCCGGCACCCGGACAGCGACATCTTCCTGGACGATGTGACCGTGTCCCGGCGGCACGCGGAGTTCCGCCGCGACGGGGGCGTGTTCAGCGTGCACGACGTGGGCAGCCTGAACGGCACGTACGTCAACAGGGAGCGGATCGACTCGGCCGTGCTGGCCGGCGGCGACGAGGTGCAGATCGGCAAGTTCCGGCTGGTGTTCCTGGTCGGCAGCCGCCAGCCGGGGAGTGCCGCCGACGGCGTGACCACCGGGGAGGCCGGGTCGTGACCGGCGGCGGCACCGGCACGCCGCGCGGGGGGCCACCGTGAGCGAGCGAACCAACAGGTACCGCAGCGTTGCCGCGAAGGTGAGCGCCATGCGCGGCAGGGTCCGCAACCAATGAGCACAGCAGCGCCCGCTCGCGCGGCCGACGAGCGTAGCGAGGAGGTTGGGTGAGCGCCGCCAACCTGCCCGCGCGGGCGCACCTGTCTATCGGCGAGGTGCTGGCCGAGCTGCGCGCGGAGTTCCCGGACGTGACCATCTCCAAGATCCGGTTCCTGGAGTCGGAAGGGCTCATCCAGCCGGAGCGCACCCCGTCGGGGTACCGCAAGTTCGCCCGCGAGGACCTCGCCCGGCTGCGGTATGTGCTCTCCCAGCAGCGCGACCACTACCTGCCGCTGCGGGTGATCAAGGAGAACCTGGAGGCGATCGATCGCGGGCTGGAGCCACCGGTTCGCCCGGGCGGGTCCGCCCAGGTGCCCCGCCGCCTGGTGCCCGCCTCCGAGCTGCCCGGCCCGGACCTCTTCGCACCCGAGCCAAGCGAGGTGCGGCTGTCCCGGGACGAGCTGCTCGCGGCGGCGGGGCTGGAGTCGGAGCAGCTCAGCCAGCTTGAGCAGTTCGGCCTGATCACCCGCCGCGGCAAGGCCCCGCACTACGACGGCGACGCGGTGGCGATCGCGATCACGGTGGTGGAGATGGCGCGGTTCGGCATCGAGCCGCGGCACGTGCGGGCCTACAAGACCGCCGCCGACCGGGAGATCGGGCTGTTCGAACAGGTCGTGTCGCCGATGATGCGGCAGAAGAACCCGGACGCCCGGGCGCGCGCCGAGGAGGCCGTCCGCGAGCTGGCCGCGCTGTCCGTGCGGCTGCACGCCGCGCTGGTCCGCGCCGGCCTGCGCGCCGAGCTCGGCGGCTGACCGGCCACCCGTGGCTGCATGACGCCGCCCGCCGGGTCCGTACAGCCGAAGCGCGCCAAGCCGTGTAGCGTCGCAGGTACGCAGGTGATCGGCGAAGGAGCCCTGGTCGTGAACGAGCTGCATGTCGTAGGGGTGCGGGTTGAGCTGCCCGCGAACCAGCCGATCGTGCTGCTGAAGGAGACCTCCGGCGACCGGTACCTGCCGATCTGGATAGGCGCCGTGGAGGCGTCCGCCATCGCGTTCGAGCAGCAGGGTGTCAAGCCGTCCCGGCCGATGACCCACGACCTGCTCCGGGACGTGATCGGCGCGCTGGGCAACCGGCTCGAGGCGGTGCACATCACCGAGCTGCGGGACGGGATCTTCTTCGCCGAGCTGCTCTTCGGCGGCGGGGTCAAGGTCAGCTCCCGCCCGTCGGACGCGATCGCGCTGGCGCTGCGCACGGGCACCCCGATCTTCGGCGAGGAGGCGGTGCTGGCCGAGGCCGGGATCGCCATCCCGGACGAGCAGGAGGACGAGGTGGAGAAGTTCCGGGAGTTTCTCGACCAGATCTCCCCGGACGACTTCGCCGGTTCCTGAACGGACTTCCACCTGTAGTTGACGTCAAGAGTCTGCGGACACGCCGGGGGTGTGCGTTGACCTCACCCGGAAGGGCGGCCTACCGTCCAAATTCCCACGGTGTGACTTAGCCTGGGATGGTACGGCGACGGACGGCGCCGTGCGGCACGAAGACCTGGAGGCGACCGTGGCCAAGCGCGACAACAGCGATCGGCCGGTCCCCACCACGCCGCGCCAGCCCACCACGCCGCGGCAACCCGCCACGCCGCACCAGGAGGCGCTGTTCGCGGTCGAGCCGGACATCCCCGATGAGCTGGTGGGGTACCGGGGGCCGGTCGCGTGCGCTGTCGCCGGCATCACCTACCGGCAGCTCGACTACTGGGCGCGTACCGGCCTGGTCGAGCCGTCCGTGCGTCCCGCATCCGGCTCGGGCACCCAGCGGCTGTACTCCTTCCCGGACATCCTCGTGCTCAAGGTGGTCAAGCGACTGCTGGACACCGGGGTCTCGCTGCAGAACATCCGGACCGCGGTGGGCCACCTGCGCGCGCGCGGGGTGGCCGACCTGGCGCGGATCACGCTGCTGTCCGACGGCACCACGGTGTACGAGTGCACCTCGCCGGAGGAGATCGTCGACCTGCTGGCCGGCGGGCAGGGGGTATTCGGGATCGCGGTGTCCGGCGCGCTGCGCGAGCTGGCCGGGTCGCTGGCGGAGTTCCCCGGGGAGCGCGCCGAGCGGGTCACCGACGAGCCGGCCGCGGATGCCGACGAGCTGTCCGAGCGCCGCCGGCGCCGCACCGAGTCGGCCTGACCGGCGGCCCGTTGCCTGGTGCCGGACTTGGAGGTCGGGCGGTGACACGCGCCCCTGTCTTGAGCCGGACGCGAGGCCTGCTGGTACCGTCAACGTGTCGTTGAGCTCGTGCGGGAGAGTTCCCACGCACCCAGCGTGGGACGCCGAAGGGGCAACCTCCCCGGAACCTCTCAGGCATCAGGGACCGCTCGAGTGAGGCAACTCTGGAAAGCGGGCACGGCACCGCAGCCGGCCCCGCCGACGGTGCAAGCCCGGTCCGCCGGGTGAAGCTCTCAGGCGCAGATGACAGAGGGGGAGTCCGCCGGTTGACCGCGGCTAGCCGCCGCACCGAGGAGGACCCCCACCATGAGTGACGTCTCGCGACTGTCCGCACTGGAGCAGGCCCGCCCGTTCGCCGAGCGGCATATCGGGACCAGCGAGACCGACCAGGCCAAGATGCTCGGCGCGATCGGGTACGGGTCGCTGGCCGAGCTTGCCGCCGCTGCGGTGCCCGCGGCGATCCGCAGCCACCGGCCGCTGGACCTGCCGCCCGCCGCGTCCGAGGCCGAGGCACTGGCCGAACTGCGCGCGCTCGCCGCGGACAACCGGGTACTTACCTCGATGATCGGTCTCGGCTACCACGACACGATCACCCCGCCGGTGATCCTGCGCAACGTGCTGGAGAACCCCGCCTGGTACACCGCGTACACGCCGTACCAGCCGGAGATCAGCCAGGGCCGGCTGGAGGCGCTGCTGAACTTCCAGACCATGGTCGAGGACCTGACCGGGCTGCCGATCGCGAACGCGTCGCTGCTGGATGAGTCGACCGCGGCCGCCGAGGCCCTGACGCTTTGTCGACGTATCTCTAAAGCGTCAGGTGTCTTTGTCGTCGATGCCGACTGCCTGCCGCAGACCATCGAGGTGGTCCGCACCAGGGCGCTGCCGCTCGGGCTGGACCTGGTGGTGGCCGACCTGTCCGCGGGCCTGCCCGAGGGCGACTGCTTCGGCGTGCTGGTGCAGTACCCGGGCGCGTCCGGCGCGGTGCGTGACCTCGGCCCGCTGGTCGAGGCGGCGCACCGGCGCGGCGCCCTGGTCGCGGTGGCGGCGGACCTGCTCGGCCTGACCCTGCTGAAGCCGCCCGGGGAGTTCGGCGCGGACATCGCGGTCGGCACGACGCAGCGCTTCGGGGTGCCGCTGGGCTACGGCGGCCCGCACGCCGGGTACATGGCGGTGCGCGACGGCCTGCAGCGGTCCCTGCCGGGCCGGCTGGTCGGGGTGAGCGTGGACGCCGACGGCAACCCGGCGTACCGGCTGGCCCTGCAGACCCGCGAGCAGCACATCCGCCGGGACAAGGCGACCAGCAACATCTGCACCGCCCAGGTGCTGCTCGCCGTGACCGCCAGCATGTACGCGGTCTACCACGGCCCGGACGGGCTGGCCGCGATCGGCCGCCGGGTGCACCGGTACGCGGCGATCCTGGCCGAGGGGCTGCGCCGCGCCGGCGTCGAGGTGGTGCACGGCGCGTTCTTCGACACCGTCCTGGCGCGGGTCCCGGGCCGGGCCGCGGAGGCGGTGGCCGCCGGGGTCGAGCACGGCGTGAACCTGTGGCGGCCCGATGCCGACCACGTGAGCATCTCCTGCGACGAGGCCACCACCCGCGAGCACCTCGCCGCGGTCTGGGCCGCCTTCGGGGTGGGCCAGCAGGACATCGACGCGCTGGACGCCGAGGTCGACGACGCGCTGCCCGCCGACCTGGCCCGCACCTCGCGGTACCTCGACCACCCGGTGTTCCACCAGCACCGCTCCGAGACGGCGATGATGCGCTACCTGCGCCGGCTGGCCGACGCCGACTACGCGCTGGACCGGGGCATGATCCCGCTCGGCTCGTGCACGATGAAGCTGAACGCGGCCGCCGAGATGGAGCCCGTGACCTGGCCGGAGTTCGGCCGGCTGCACCCGTTCGCGCCGGCCGACCAGGCCGCTGGGTACCGGCGGCTGTTCGCCGACCTGGAGCGCTGGCTGGTCGAGCTCACCGGGTACGACGCGGTGTCGCTGCAGCCGAACGCGGGCAGCCAGGGCGAGCTGGCCGGCCTGCTGGCCATCCACGCCTACCACGCCGCGAACGGGCAGAGCCACCGCAACGTGTGCCTCATCCCGGCCAGCGCGCACGGCACCAACGCCGCGTCCGCGGTGATGGCCGGCATGCGCGTGGTCGTGGTGGCCAGCCGGGACAACGGAGAGGTCGACCTGGACGACCTTCGCGCGAAGGTCGTCCAGCACCGGGACGACCTCGCCGCGATCATGGTCACCTACCCGTCCACCCACGGCGTGTACGAGGAGGGCATCAGCGAGCTGTGCGCGCTGGTGCACGACGCCGGCGGCCAGGTGTACGTGGACGGGGCCAACCTGAACGCGCTGCTCGGCTGGGCGCGGCCGGGCCGGTTCGGCGCCGACGTGTCGCACCTGAACCTGCACAAGACGTTCTGCATCCCGCACGGCGGCGGCGGCCCCGGAGTGGGTCCGGTCGGCGTGCGTGCCCACCTGGCACCGTACCTGCCGAACCATCCGCTGGTGCCCGAGGCCGGGCCGGCCACCGGGGTGGGCCCGATCTCGGCCGCGCCATGGGGCTCCGCATCGATCCTGCCGATCTCCTGGGCGTACGTGCGGATGATGGGCGCGGCCGGGCTGACCCAGGCCACCGGCGCGGCGGTGCTGGCCGCCAACTACCTGGCCCACCGGCTGGCCGGCCACTACCCGGTGCTGTACGCCGGGAGGCACGGGCTGGTGGCGCACGAGTGCATCATCGACATCCGGCCGGTCACCAGGGAGACCGGCGTCACGGTCGACGACATCGCCAAGCGGCTGATCGACTACGGCTTCCACGCGCCGACGATGTCGTTCCCGGTGGCCGGCACGCTGATGATCGAGCCGACGGAGAGCGAGGACCTGGCCGAGCTTGACCGGTTCTGCGACGCGATGATCGCGATCCGGGCCGAGATCGGCAAGGTCGGATCGGGGGAGTACGGCGCGGGCGACAACCCGTTGCGGAACGCACCGCACACCGCGCCGATGCTGCTCGCCGGGGAATGGGACCACCCGTACTCACGCGAGGAGGCGGCCTACCCGCTGCCGGGCGTGCAGCGGGCGAAGTACTGGCCGCCGGTGCGCCGGATCGACGGTGCCTACGGGGATCGGAACCTGGTGTGCAGTTGCCCGCCAGTCGGCGAGTACGAGGGATGAGTGCGGTGCGCGGGGGCGCCGTCCGCCGTGGTGCCCTGCGCTGCGGTGCCGTGCGCTGCGGTGCCGTGCGCCGCGGGGGTGCCGCGGCGCCAACGGGACTGCGTCCCCTGGGACGGCGGCCCCGACCCGACGAGACCGGGGCGGGGCGTGGCGACGGCCGGAGGAACTGACTGGCGGGTGCGGTCAGGCGGCGGCGCGAGCGAAGCTGCGGAACTGCGGTGCCACGATCCTGCCATCGGGGAGGATCTCGCCCATGTCGTCGAACAGCACGATCCCGTTGCAGAGCAGGCTCCAGCCCTGCTCAGGGTGGCTGATGAGGACGTGGGCGGCGTCGCGGTCCGCTGCCTCGGCCGGCGGGCACGCCGGTTGATGCGTGCACATGATGGGCCCTTCGGAACTGGGACTACTGTGACCTGTATCACGCTGCCACTGCTTGGTCGAGCGCCGCTTGAGAAACGCCGGAGGACCGCTCGAGCGTCCTGCGGATCTTCGGATCGAACCCGGTCAGGCCGCGTGCGGAGAGCCGGCGTGCGCCAGGACCGGCCTGCGCGGGGCCACCGCCCGACCGTCCGGGAGGATCTCACCGGTGTCGTCGAACAGCACGATCCCGTTGCAGAGCAGACTCCAGCCCTGTTCGTGGTGGCTCGTGACGACGTGCGCGGCGTCGCGGTCTGACTTATCGGCCGAAGGGCACGTCGGGCTGTGCGGGCACATCTCCTGGCTCCTGTTACGCGATGGTCTGGACCTGTGCTGCGGTTCACAGCCAGTGTGGGGTGAGACGGTGACAATCCCTGCATGGTTTCCGGGTTTACGGGTTGCGACTTGGTAACGATGCCCTTCGGGGGCCTCACGCCCAGATCGCGGCTCGGATGGATGCCCGCTCTCACTGAACGTGACCGTTATGAGTGGCGCGTCGGGGACCGGGTTGACCCGATCGAGGGACTCGCCTCGTTCTGCGACCACTATGGGCTCCCAGTCATCGACCTGACCGCAGGTGCGGGCTCGAGCGCCTCGAGGTACAGTGTAGGGTTGCTCATCGGCGCTGCCGCCTGCGCTCGCGCGGCCGGCGTCGGCCCGGGCCCCCCATCACCGTGCCCCGCGGTACCCGATCTCGCGGCGGTGGTGTTCGACACCTTCAACGAGCCGGAGTACGTCTCGGCACGTTGTTCGGCGTTGTCCTTAGGAGAGTGGCGGCGGTCCTGGTCTGATACGGAACACGCCGCGGCAGTCTGTGCGGTCCGGGCGGCGATCGGCCGCGGCGAGGTGTACCAGGTGAACGTAGTGGGCCACCGCAGTGCGCCGTACGCCGGGGACGCCGCCGCGGCGCTGCGGGCGGTGGCCGGGCTGCCGGGGGCGACGTACGGGGGTGGGCTCGCCGGCGACGGCTGGACGGTCGCGACCGCCTCGCCGGAGTGCCTGCTGACAGTGGCCGGCGGCGTGGCGCGCACGCACCCGATCAAGGGCACCCGGCCGGCCACCGCGGTCGGCCGCGCCGAGCTGTTGGCCGACCCCAAGGAACGCGCCGAGCACATGATGATCGTCGACCTCGAGCGCAACGACCTGTCCCGGGTGGCTGTCACCGGCTCGGTCTCGGTGCCGGAGCTGTTCGCGGTACGGGAGTGGTGCGGGCTGTGGCAGGCGGAGTCGGTGGTGTCCGCCCGGCTGCGGCCGGGCACCGGGCTGGTGGAGTTGCTGCGGGCGGTCCTCCCCGGCGGCTCGGTCACCGGCGCGCCGAAGCTTGCCGCGCTGGACCAGATCGCCGCGCTGGAGCCGGTGGGGCGCGGACCCTCGATGGGGGCTCTCGGGCTTTTCACGGCGGATCGGCTCGATCTCGGGTTGACCATCCGTACGGTCGCCGCCGACGGCGAACGGCTGCACCTGTGGGCCGGCGGCGGCATCACCTGGGGCAGCGAGCCGGAGCGCGAGGTGGTCGAGGCGCACGCCAAGGCCGGCCCCCTGCTCGCCGCGATCGCCACCGCGGCCGGGCCGCCGGGGACGGTGCCGCCCGCGACGGCGCCGCCCGCGACGGCGCCGCCCGCGACGGCGCCGCCCGCGACAGTGCCGCCCGCGACAGTGCCGCCCGGGACGGTGCCATCCGGCGCGCCGGAAATCCGGTCGTGATCCGGTCGGCCGGCTGCCAGGGTGGCCGGCGTGACTGACACCGGTCCGTCCGGCCACACGTACCTCGACTTCAACGCACCGCTGTCCGACGCGCGGGCGGCGGAGCTGATCGCCGGGCTGGCGCCGCTGGCCGGAGCGCGGGTGCTGGACCTGGGCTGCGGCTGGGCCGAGCTCCTGCTGCGAGTGCTCGCCACGGAGCCGGCCGCGACCTGTGTGGGAGTGGACACCGACGCGGAGGCGATCGCCCGCGGCCGGGCCAACGCGGCGGCGCGCGGGCTGGCCGGCCGGATCCGGCTGGTGGAGGCTGACGTGACGCGCTGGGCGGGGGAGCCGGCCGACGTGGTGCTCGCCGTCGGGGTCAGCCATGCCTGGGGCGGCAGCCGGGGCCTGCTACGGGCCGCGCGCAGCCGGTTGCGGCCGGGCGGGCGGCTGTTGCTCGGGGACGCGATCTGGGAACACCCACCGACCGCACAGGCGCTCGCCGGCCTCGGTGCCGGGCCGGACGAGTTCGGTTCGGTGGCCGACCTGGTCGAGCTCGCCATGGACTGCGGCTACCGGCTGCTCGCCCTGTCGGTGGCCAGCCTGGGCGAATGGGACAGCTTCGAGTCGCGCTGGTGCGCCGGCCGGGAACGCTGGCTGCTGGCGCACCCGGACGCTCCGGACGCCGCCGAGGTGCGCGCCGTGGTCGACGAGCACCGCACCGGTTGGCTGCGCGGCTACCGCGGCGTGCTCGGCTTCGCGTACCTCACCCTCGCCGTGACCTGACCAGGTCCTCGCCGACATTCGCTACCGGTACCGCCGGGTCAATCACACACCGTTACAGTCTGCCGAGACCGTGACGAAGGAGATGTTTGACATGATCGTCGAGTACATCCGGTATCGGATCCCCGCCGGCGAGGGCGCCGAGTTCGAGGCGGCGTACGCCCGGGCTGCCGGTCCGCTGGCCGGGGCGCCGCAGTGCATCGAGTACGAGCTGACCCGGTGCGTGGACGAGCCGGAGAGGTACGTGCTGCGGATCCTCTGGACCTCGGCGAGAGACCACACCGAGGGTTTCCGGTCGAGCCCAGCCTTCGGGGCGTTCTTCGCCGAGATCAAGCCGTACGTGTCTGCGATCGAGGAGATGCGGCACTACGGGTTGACGGCGGTGGTCGGCACCGGCGGTGCCGGGCCACGCCGCGGCGACGTGCCGCCGTCGGGGTAGCGGTCGCCTGGTCCGCCGCCGGCCCCGCGTGCAGCGTCCGGCCGGTGGGGCGCGGTCGGCCGGGGACGGGTGGGGCGCGGCCGCGGCCGGAGCGGGTCAGGCGCGGCCGCGCCCGGTCGGCCCGGGGGCGGGTCAGGTGCGGCCGTCGCGCTCCTGCGCCCCGCGGAGCGTGTCGGAACGCGGCACCCAGTCGGCCAACCGCGCCGGGTACCCGTCCGCGGCCAGCGCCTCGATCACCTCCGGGTCGTCGTCGACCACCATCGCGATGCCGCGCTCGGCGGCCAGCCGGCCCAGCTCCTCCCGCTTGGCCAGCCGGGCCGGGCGGAAGTCCCTGTTCCGCCGCATCACCAGCGGCTCGGCCGGCAGGTCCAGGTCGGCCAGCCACCGCTCGGTGACCCGGCGCAGCCGCTCCGGCCGGCCGGTCAGCCAGGCCAGGTCGTAGGACCCCAGCGCCTCCCGCGCCAGCGCCACGCCCTCGGCCAGCGGCGGGTCGTCCCCGGCCGCGGCGAAGAACCCGGGCCAGTCCTTCGGCCGGCTGTCCAGGAAGTGCAGCCGGTGGCGGACGTCGGCCACCACCCCGTCGATGTCGAACACTGCCAACTCGCGCACGACGCGACGCTACCGCGGCCGTCCGACAGGATGGGGGGCATGGTGGCTTCGGTACTCGCGTTCACCGTCGCCGCGGCGCTGCTCACCCTGATGCCCGGCGCGGACACCCTGCTGGTGCTGCGGTCGGCGCTGCGTGGCGGCCGGCGCGGCGGGGTGCTGGCCGGGGTCGGGGTGTGCTCCGGGCTGCTGGCCTGGGGCGCCGCCGCGGCGTTCGGGGTGACCGCGATCCTGGCCGCCTCGCACGCGGTGTACACGGTGCTGCGGTTCGTCGGCGCGGCGTACCTGGTCTGGCTCGGCATCCGCACCTGGCGCGAGCTGCGCGCCGCCGCACCGGCCGGCGAGGACGGCGCCAACCCCCTCACCGGCTGGGCGGCGTACCGGTCCGGCCTGCTGACCAACCTGGCGAACCCCAAGGTCGGCGTCTTCTACCTGACCTTCCTTCCGCAGTTCGTGCCCGACGGCTACCCGGTGCTGCCCACCACGATGCTGTTCGTGGCGATCCACACGGCGCAGGGCCTGCTGTGGCTCGGCCTGATCGCCTCGGCCGTGCAGCGGGCCCGGGCGGTGCCGTCCCGGCCGGCGGTGGCGCGGTGGCTCGGGCGGGTGGCGGGCGCCACATTCCTCGCCTTCGGCGTGCGGCTCGCGTTTGACGCGCGGTGAGCGGGTAGGGATTTCCTTGAAGGGCGAGTTCATCCGACTGCCCGACCAGAGGGAGGGAGCCCGATGGGTCTCGACGACAAGATCAGGAACTCGGCTCAGGACGTCAAGGGCACGGCCAAGGAGAACATCGGCCGGGCCACCGATGACGAGGAGCTCGAGGCCAAGGGTGTCGCGGACCAGACCAAGGCCAAGTTCAAGAAGGCCGGCGAGAACGTGAAGGACGCCGTCGACGACCTGGCGGACAAGGTACGCGGCCGCACCTGACGGCCCCATTTGGTAGGACGGTAACCCGGTAATCAGCGCGGACGGTGGCCCCGAGGCGACGTCTCGGGGCCACCGTCCGCGTGTCTACCAGTGCACGCCCTTGAGCAGGGTGGCCAGCACCCGCTGCTGCACGGTCGGCTGTACGGTCGGCTGCTCGGCCCCCGGCCGGTCCCCGCGCGCGGCCGCCGAGTCCGGGAACACCTGGTACGCCAGGTGCAGCACCCGGTCCACCGCCTTGGGCGCGAGCGCGTACGCGACCGAGCCGAGGGTGCCGAGCCGGGTGCTGATCTCCTTCGGCCGGGCCCGCAGCGCATCGCAGATCATCTCCGCGGCCTCGTCCGGCGACTTCGTCGGGAACCGGTCGTAGATCCTGGTGGGCGCGATCATCGGGGTCCGCACCAGCGGCATGTGGATGGTGGTGAACGTGACGCCGTCGCCGATCACCTCCGAGGAGACCACCCGGGTGAACGCGTCCAGCGCCGCCTTCGAGCCGATGTAGGCGGAGAAGCGTGGCGGAGCGGTCTGCACGCCGATCGAGGAGACGTTCACGATGTGCCCGAACCCGCGCCGTTGCATGCCCGGCAGCAGGCCGAGCACCAGCCGGACGGCGCCGAAGTAGTTGAGCTGCATCGTCCGCTCGAAGTCGTGGAACCGGTCGTAGGACTGGGCGACCGACCGCCGGATCGACCGGCCGGCGTTGTTGACGCAGAAGTCGACGCTGCCGTGCTCGTCCAGCACGGCGGTCACCAGCTTGTCGATCGCGGCCAGGTCGGACAGGTCGGTGGGGTAGACGTAGGCGGTGCCGCCGGCCGCCTCGATCTCCGCCCTGGTCTCGGCCAGCTTGTCGGCGCCGCGGGCCACCAGCAGCGGGATGCCGCCCGCGGCGCCGATCTTGAGCGCGGTCGCCCGTCCGATGCCGGAGGAGCCGCCGGTGATCAGCACGGTGCGCCCGCCGACCGCGCCGCGCAGCGACCGGCCGGGCGGCATCAGTGACCGCAGCCGCATGATGTTCGACCGCTCCCAGGACCGGTCGGCCTGCAGGTGCCGCTCCCAGTAGTCCCACAGGACGCCGGCGTAGCTGGCCAGGTCGGGCACCGCGATGCCGGAGCCGGCCAGCGCGGCGTCGGTCCCGGTGGTGTCGAACGTCGCGGTGAAGGCGGCGAACTGCAGCGTCGCCTCGGGGATGCCGAGCTCGGCGAGCAGCACGTCGCGGACCTGCCTCGCGCCCGGCAGCCCGGCCGTCCGCAGCAGCAGACCGGCCGGTGCGAACCGGCGGTCGAGGGTGACCGCGGCGGCCGGTGCCTGCGCGGCGTGCGCGAACTGGTTGAACACCCACGTCACCGGCTGCGGCCGCGGGTTGACCAGGTGGAACGTCCGGCCGTCCAGGCCCGGTTCGTGCGCGATGTGGTCCAGCGCGGCGGCCACGTAGTCGACCGGCACGATGTTGGTGTCGCCGAGGTCGGGCAGCACCAGCGGCAGCCACTGCGGCACCAGGTCCCGACTGCGGCGGATCGCCTCGAGCAGGTAGTAGGGCCCGTCGATCTTGTCCATCTCGCCGGTGCGCGAGTGGCCGACCACGACGGCCGGCCGGTACACCCGCAGCGGCACCTCGGCGAGCTCGCGGACCAGCTTCTCCGACTCGTACTTCGTCCGGTGGTACGGCGACGGCAGCGGCTGGCCCGCCACCAGCATGTCCTCGGTGAACCTCCCGCGGTACAGCCCCGCGGCGGCCACCGAGGAGACGTGGTGCAGGTGCCCGGCGTGCAGCGCGCCGGCCAACTCGACCGCGTGCCGGGTGCCCTCGACGTTCATCAGGTCGTTCTGCGCGTCGCCGGCGGTGAGGTCGTAGACGGCGGCCAGATGGAAGAAGTGGTCCACCGTGTCGCGCAGCCGCTCGATCTCCTCCTCGGGCAGCCCGAGCCTCGGCTGGCTCAGGTCGCCGACCACCGGCTTGATCCGCTCCGGCTGGCCCCACCGCGCCACCAGGCCGTCCAGCCGGCGGCGGGACGAGGCGCGGACCAGCACGTGGATGTCGCCCTCGCGGCGCAGCAGGGCCTCGACCAGGAACCGCCCGATGAAGCCGGTCGCTCCGGTCACGAAGTACGCCATCGCAAGCCCTCCTCCGGGTCGCGCGGACTCACGGGGCCGACCCCCGAGAAGTTTCCCCGACCGGACGGCTGGCCGCCACGGGCCGGTGCTGGCAGGGTGGGGGAGTCGTGGCCGGAAGATCCAGTGGAGGCGACCATGCGGGCACATCGCCGTACCGCAGTCCTAGCCGCAAGCACCCTCGCCGCCGCGCTGATCGGCGCCGTCCCCGCGGTCGCTCCCGCCCTGGCCCAGCCGGTGGCGGCCGCCAACCCTCACTTCGTCGATATCAAGCAGCCGGTCGCCGAGGGGTTCGGCGGCGCGGTGTCCACAGTGGACCTGGACGCGAGCAGGGCCGGCGTGGAGGTACTGCGCCACGGCGGCAACGCGGTGGACGCCGCGGTGGCCGCGGCCGCCACCCTCGGCGTGACCGAGCCCTACTCGGCCGGCATCGGCGGCGGCGGGTTCTTCGTCTTCTACCAGGCCAAGACCGGGCGGGTGTTCACGCTGGACGGCCGGGAGACGGCGCCGGCCGCGATGGGTCCGACCGCGTTCATCGACCCGGCGACCGGGCTGCCGCTGGCGTTCGCCGACGCGGTCACCTCCGGGCTGTCGGTGGGCATCCCGGGCACGCCGGCCACCTGGGCGACCGCGGTGCAACGCTGGGGCAGGTTCAGCCTGGCCCGGGCGCTGCAGCCGGCCATCGACGTGGCGGAGCGCGGGTTCGTGGTGGACTCCACGTTCCAGACGCAGACCGCGCAGAACGCGGACCGGTTCGCGCACTTCACCTCCACGTCCGCGCTGTACCTGCCCGGCGGCCAGCCGCCGGCGCTGGGCAGCACGTTCCGCAACCCGGACCTGGCCGACACCTACCGCACGCTGGCCCAGTCCGGCATGGACTACCTGTACCGCGGCCCGCTGGCCGAGGAGATGGTGGCCACCGTGCACAACCCACCGCTGGTGCCCGGCGACCCGTACAACGCCCGGCCCGGGCTGATGGAGATGCCGGACCTCGCCGCGTACCGGACGATCCCACGGGATCCGACGCACGTGCGGTACGAGGGCCTGGACGTGTACAGCATGGCGCCGCCGTCCTCGGGCGGCACCACCGTGGGCGAGTCGCTGAACATCCTGTCCCACTTCCCGCTGTCCGCGGCCACCCCGGCGGCCACCGTCCAGTCGCTGCACTACTACCTGGAGGCCACCCGGCTGGCCTACGCCGACCGGAACCGGTACGTCGGCGATCCCGACCAGGTCAGCGTGCCCACCTCGGAACTGCTGTCGCCGGGGTTCGCCACCGAGCGGGCCTGCCTGGTCAACCCCCTGCTGGCCGCCGTCAGCCCGGTGCCGCCGGGCAGCCCTGACGGCGGCTACGCCGGCTGCCCGGCCGCGGTCGGCGCCCGCTCGGCCGGGCCGTACGAGGGGCCGAACACCACCAGCCTGGTCACCAGCGACCGGTGGGGGAACGTCGCCTCCTACACGCTGACCATCGAGCAGACCGGCGGGTCCGGCATCGTGGTGCCCGGCCGCGGCTTCCTGCTGAACAACGAGCTGACCGACTTCAACTTCGCCCCGACGCAGGGCACCGCGGCCGACCCGAACCTGCCGGCGCCGGGCAAGCGGCCGCGCAGCTCGATGTCCCCGACGATCGTGCTGCGCGACGGGCAGCCGTTCCTGGCGACCGGCTCGCCGGGCGGGGCGACCATCATCACGACCGTGCTGCAGACGCTGATCAACCGGCTGGACCTCGGGATGAGCCTGCCTGTCGCGATCGCGGCGCCACGGGCCAGCCAGCGCAACGGGGCCGCCGGTGCGGACGCGGAGCCGGCGTTCCTGAGCCTGTACGGCACCGCGCTGGCCGCGTACGGGCAGAAGTTCGTACCGAACCCGGAGATCGGGGCGGCGGTCGGGCTGGAGCTCGGCCGGTACGGCCGGGTGCTGGCCGCGGCCGAGCCGGTGCGGCGCGGCGGCGGCAGCGCGCTGGTGGTGTTCCAGGTGGGCTGAGCGCGTCCCAGCGGGCTGAGCCGCTCCCGGTGCACCGTCCCCAGTGGACGGTGCACCGGGGACCCGGGGGGCGGGCGTTACCGGCCGGCGCGCACCAGGCGGAGCCGCCGGCGGCGGTTCCTCGGGTGGGCAGCCGGCGGGCGCGGCAGTGCCGAGGGGGACAGCTCGTGCAGCAGCTCGCGCACGATGGCGATCTGGTCGGCGCTGACGCCGTACACCTCGCGCAGGTGGGAGCGCCCGCGGGCCTGGTCGCCGTCATCGGCGGCCCGGTGCTGGAGGAGCAGCAGCGCGGCGGTGGCGGCGTGCCCGGCGGCGGCCAGGATGGGCTCGCCGTCGTCCGTGGTGTCCGCAGCGGCGATCGCGTTGAGCAGGCCGCCGGCCCACCAGGCGAGCACCTCCGGCGTCGCGGCGGCGGGATCCGGGCCTGGGGCCAGGGGTAGCGGGGCGGCCATCGGGTCCTCCGGTCGGGTACGGCGCCAGCGGTTGTCCCTCGTTGTGCCCCGTACGGGCCCGGTTCTCACTCCTTCTCAGCGATTTGTCAACGAACCCGCCGCGCCGCGACCAGCCACGCACCGCGGCCGGTGGGACGCGGGCTCGGGCACTCCATCTGAAGTTTCCTGCCTACACCGGTCCGTGATCGATGCTTCACTGTGAGCTACCAGCGTAGGGGGGAACAGTGAGGGGAATCCGTCAGGCCGCGCGCGCCGGCCGCGCGATGGTCAACTCGGTCCGGAGACCGCCGTGGGTGCCACCGGGGCACTACTACTCGCCGCATCCCAGCACGGCCGACATCGAACGGGCACTGTCCTGGCCCGACGAGGCACCCGGAGTGGAGTTACACGAGGAGGACCAACTCAGGCTGTGGGGCGACCTGGCCCCGATGTTCGCCGACCTCCGCCGCGACCGGTACACCGACGGCCCAGCGAACCGGATGTTCGGCGCCGCCGATGCCTCGGTGCTCAACGCGATGCTGCGTCGGCTGCGGCCGCGGCGGATCCTCGAGGTGGGCTCCGGCTACTCCACGGCGGTCATGCTCGACACCGCCGAGGCCTATGCCCTGGACCTGCGGGTGCGCTGCGTCGAGCCATACCCGGAACGGCTGCTGTCCCTGCTGCGCGACGGCGACGAGGTGGAGCTGGCGCGAAGCCGGGCGCAGGACGTCCCCATCGCCAGCTACAGCTCACTGGCGGGCGGCGACGTGCTGTTTGTGGACTCCACCCACGTCGCCAAGGCCGGGTCCGACGTGTTGTGGCTGGTCCTGCACGTGTTCCCGCGGCTGGCGCCCGGACTGATCGTCCACGTCCACGACGTGTTCTGGCCGTTCGAGTACCCCGAAGCCTGGCTGCGCGAGGGGCGGGACTGGACGGAGGACTACCTGCTGCACGCCTTCCTGGCCCGCAACGACCGGTGGCGGATCCTGCTGTTCTCCAACTGGCTCTGGAAGCGTCACCCGGAGTTGGTACCCGACCACCTGTCGGCGGAGAACCCGGGCTCCATCTGGCTGCGGGCCGGTTAGCCGCCGATCACGGCCGACCCCGGCGTGGATCCCGGCGTGGATCCCGGCGTGTCCGGGCGTGGGTCCCCGGGGGGTGGCTGCGGGCGTGGGTCCCGGCGTTGGCCTTCGCAGGTTGCCGCGGTCGGACTCGTTGTCGGTGGGCTGTGATACCAACCAGACATGACCGAATCCGACCTGCGGGCCCGGGCCGAGGCGCACCTGCGCGCGCTGGCCGGCGCCGATGCGCGATTCCGCGACGACCAGTGGACCGCGATCGAGGCGCTGGTCAGCGGCCGGCGGCGGGCGCTGGTCGTGCAGCGCACCGGGTGGGGCAAGTCGGCGGTGTACTTCGTGGCGACCGCTCTGCTGCGGGCGGCCGGTTGCGGGCCGAGCGTGATCATCTCGCCGCTGCTGGCCCTCATGCGGAACCAGATCGCGGCCGCGGAGCATGCCGGCATCCGCGCCCGCACGGTGAACTCGGACAACACCGAGGAGTGGGACCGGATCTACGGCGAGATCGGCGCGGACGGGGTCGACGTGCTGCTGGTCAGCCCGGAGCGGCTGAACAACCCGGACTTCCGTGACCTGGTGCTGCCGAAGCTGGCCGCCGCGGCGGGCATGGTGGTGGTGGACGAGGCGCACTGCATCTCCGACTGGGGGCACGACTTCCGCCCGGACTACCGCCGGCTCCGCACCCTGCTGGCCGACCTGCCGCCGGGCGTCCCGGTGCTGGCCACCACCGCCACCGCCAACGCTCGGGTGGTCGCCGACGTGGCGGAGCAACTGACCGGCGACGCGCCTCCGCTGGTGCTGCGCGGGCCGCTCGACCGGGACAGCCTGCACCTCGCAGTGGTCCGGCTGCGTACCGCCGAGCAGCGGCTGGCCTGGCTGGCGCAGCACCTGTCCGAGCTGCCCGGGTCCGGAATCGTCTACACGCTGACCGTCGCCGCGGCGAACGACCTGGCGGCGCACCTGCGCGACCACGGCCACACCGCCGTGGCGTACACCGGGCAGACCGACCCCGACGAGCGGCGCCGCGCGGAGGCCGACCTGCTGGCGAACCGGGTCAAGGCGGTGGTGGCCACCAGCGCGCTGGGGATGGGGTACGACAAGCCGGATCTCGGGTTCGTGGTGCACGTTGGGGCGCCGCAGTCCCCGGTGGCGTACTACCAGCAGATCGGCCGGGCCGGGCGTGGCGTGCGCCGGGCCGAGGTGATCCTGCTGCCCGGCCCGGAGGACCGCGACATCTGGGCGTACTTCGGCAGCCTCGCCTTCCCGCCGGAGCCGGTGGTGCGGGCCACCCTGGGCGCGCTGGCCGACGCCGGCCGGCCGCTGTCGCTGGCCAGGCTGGAGACGCTCGTCGACCTCGGTCGCAGCCGGCTGGAGATGATGCTCAAGGTGCTCGACGTGGACGGCGCGGTTCGCCGGGTCCGCGGCGGCTGGCAGGCCACCGGCGAGCCGTGGGCGTACGACCGGGAGCGGTACACGAGGGTGGCCGCCGAGCGGGGCCGAGAGCAGCAGGCGATGCTGGCGTACCTGGCCACCGACGGGTGCCGGATGGAGTTCCTGCGCCGCGAGCTGGACGACCCGGGTGCCGCCCGGTGCGGCCGCTGCGACAACTGCACCGGCCGGCACCGGACCACCGAGGTGGACGACTCGGCCGCGGCGGCCGCCCGGGAGCGGCTGCACCGGCCGGGGGTGGAGATCCTGCCGCGCCAGCAGTGGCCGACCGGGATGGCCGCCCTCGGCGTGCAGGCATCCGGGCGGATCCCGGCCGGGCTGGTTGCCGAGCCGGGGCGGGCGCTCGGCCGGCTCACCGACGTCGGGTGGGGCACCCGGCTGCGCGCGCTGCTGGCCGACGACGCCCCGGACGGGCCGGTGCCCGACGACGTGGTCGCGGCGGTGGTGACCGTTCTGGCGGGCTGGGGCTGGTCGGTGCGGCCGGCCGCGGTGGTCGCCATGCCGTCGCGCCGCCGCCCGCTGCTGGTGGACAACCTGGCGTGGCGCATCGCGGAGATCGGCCGGCTGCCGTACCTGGGGCGGCTGGCCGGCGTCCCCGGTCCGCGGCGGCTGAACAGTGCGCAGTGGCTGGCCGCGCTGTGGCCGGCGTTCACCGTGCCGGACGAGGTGGGCGGCCGGCTCGCCGGCCTCGGCGGTCCGGTGCTGCTGGTGGACGACCGGATCGACACCCGGTGGACGGTCACCGTCGCGGCGCGCCTGCTGCGCGAGGCCGGCGCTGCGGGGGTGTTGCCGTTCGCCCTGGCGGTCACCAGTTAGGCGGGGGAGGGCGGTGGGCAGCGGCAGCGGGGGAGGGGGCGGCAGGGTCCGCCGGGTGACCGGCGCGCTGGGCCGGCGCGCCCTCAACCGCGCCCTGCTCAACCGCGCCCTGCTCGGCCGCCAGTTGCTGCTACGCCGGGCGGCCATGCCCGCGGCTGACGCACTCGAACGGCTGGCCGGGCTGCAGGCGCAGGCGCCGAACCCCCCGTACGTCGGGTTGTGGACCAGGCTGGACGGCTTCCGGCACGAGGAGCTGGCCGGGTTGCTGCTCGACCGGAAGGCCGTCCGGATCGCGCTGATGCGTTCCACCCTGCACCTGGTCACCGCGCGCGACTGCCTGGCGTTCCGGCCGGTGCTTCAGCCGGTGCAGGAGCGGGCGATCGGTCCCGGCACGCCGCGGGGGCGGCGCCTGGCCGGGTTGGACCTCGCCGAGGTGGTCACCGCCGGCAGGGCCCTGGTGGAGGAGCGGCCGCGCACCCTGGCCGAGCTCGGCACGCTGCTGGCCGAGCGGTGGCCGGGCCGTGACCCGGACGCGCTGGCGACCGTGATCCGCAGCCGGGTGCCGCTGGTACAGGTGCCGCCGCGCGGAATCTGGGGCGCCGGCGGGGTGGCTACGAGCACCTCCGCCGAGGCGTGGCTGGGCCAGCCGCTCGACCCGGAGCCGTCGGTGGACGCGATGGTGCTGCGGTACCTGGCCGCGTTCGGCCCGGCCACGGTGCGCGATGTCCAGGTGTGGTCCGGGCTGACCCGGCTCGCCGAGGTGCTCGACCGGCTGCGGCCGAGGCTGATCACGTTCCGGGACGAGCAGGACAGGGAGCTGTTCGACCTGCCCGAGGCGCCGAGGCCGGACCCGGACACGCCGGCGCCGGTGCGGTTCCTGCCGGAGTTCGACAACGTGCTGATCTCCTACGCCGACTGGAGCCGGATCATCTGCGCCGAGGACCGCGCCCGGGTGTTCTCCGTGAACGGCGTCATCCAGGGCACCGTGCTGGTGGACGGCTTCGTCCGCGCCATGTGGAAGATCGCCCGCGGCCGTGGCGCGGCCACCCTGCTGGTGGAGCCGTTCGGCGCGCTGTCCGCCGACGACACCGCGGCGGTCACCGCGGAGGGGGAGAGGCTGCTCGCCTTCGCCGCCGCCAGGGCAGGCACCCGGGAGGTGCGGTTCGAACCGCCCGCGAGCGCTACCTGACATAATGTCCCTTATCGGCTCCATCTGGAGAGGCCAGGGGAGGGGAGAGGCCCGGGACTTGCCGGCGATCATGTCAGTGACCAACCCGATCGGCCGTCGCCGTCCGGCAACGCGATCATCGAGTTGCCGGCGCTTGTTGATCTCCGCGAGCCCGCCAACCGGTGATCACCTGGCAGGACTGACGTGGCAGAGACTCGCGTGGCAGAGACTCGCGAGGCAGAGACTCGCGAGGCAGAGACTCGCGTGGCAGGACTGACGTGGGCGGGAGACTCGGGTGGCAGGAGTGAGGGCGGGGACCCGCTCGCGTGGCAGGGACTGGTTACGTCACTGTGACAAAACCGCGAGATCGAGCGCCCGGCCGAACCAAGGGGTGAAGTCCGCCGGCCGGGCGGCCATCTCGGCGCGCAGCTCCTCCACGCCCACCCAGCGCCAACCGTCCACTTCGACCGGATCCGGATCGGGATCGGCCGCGGCCGAGATGTTCACCAGCACATGGTCGTACTCGTACTCGACCCAGCCGGCCACCTCATCAGGCGCCTGGTAGACGAACTGCGCGACGTCGGCCAGCGCCGGCACCTCCAGCCGCAGCTCCTCCCCCGTCCGGCCGAGCGCGAAGTCGATCAAGGAGGACCCGGGCGGCGGGTGGCTGCAGCAGGTGTTCGACCACAGGCCGCCGAACCGGGACTTCGTCGCGGCCCGCCGCTGGATCAGCGTCCGCCCGTCCAGGTCGAAGAGCACGACCGAGAACGCCCGGTGCAGGCGCCCCGGGGATCTGTGTGCCTCCTCAACGCCGCACCCGCCGACCGGTTCGCCGTCCTCGTTCACCAGCTCGACCTTCACCCGCCTGACACCTCCCCGTACCGTCGCAGCACCTCCGCCCGGCGCCGCGGTCGACCGTGCGCTCAGCGTAACCCCCGCGAGGGCTGCCGGCCCGAGCGCCCGCGGTAACGTCCACAGTGGACAGCTCCGGCACCCGTGCCGAGCAGCACCGTTGACCGGCGCCTGACCGCGAAGGCGGAGGACATCGGCGCCCCTGACCGGGGCCGCTGATCCGAGCCGCGGGGGGACCTGCCTGTCCGGCCCCGCCCGGTTGCTGCCTACGCTACGTGCCGGGCAGTACCGAGGAGGCCGCCGATGAGCACGCTCCCCGCCGCGTACGAGCGGTGCCGGCGGATCCACGCCGAGCACGGCCGCTCGTACTACCTGGCCACCCTGATGCTGCCGCGGTGGAAGCGCCCGCACGTGCACGCCCTGTACGGGTTCACCCGGTACGCCGATGAGTTGGTCGACGACCTCGAGACCGGGCTGGCGCCGGCGGAGCGGGCCGGCCGGCTGCACGCACTGCGCGGGCGACTGCTGGCGGCGCTGGCCGGCGAGCGGGTGGCCGACCCGATCCTGCCCGCGGTGGCACACACCGTGCGCAGGTTCGGCATCCCGACCAGCGAGCTGGAGACGTTCCTCGACGCGATGGCGATGGACACGACCCGCGGCACGTACCCGACGTACGAGGACCTGCTGCACTACATGGAGGGCTCCGCGGCGGTGATCGGCACCATGATGCTGCCGATCCTCGAGCCTTCCGACGCGGCCGCCGCCCGCGAGCCGGCCCGGCAGCTCGGGTTCGCGTTCCAGTTGACCAACTTCCTGCGCGACGTGGCCGAGGACCTGGGCCGGGGGCGGGTGTACCTGCCGGAGGCCGACCTGGCCCGCTTCGGGGTGCGGCGGGAGGACCTGGCCGCGGACCGGGCCGGGCCGGCGCTGCGGGCGGTGCTGCGTTTCGAGGCCGGCCGGGCGCGGGAGCACTATGCCCGTGCCGAGCCGGGCATCGCGCTGCTCGCGCCGTCGTCCCGGCCGTGCATCCGGGCCGCGTTCACCCTGTACCGGGCCATTCTGGACGAGATCGAGCGGGCCGACTTCGAGGTGCTGCGCGCCCGCGTGCGGGTGCCGCGCCGCCGCCGGCTGGCCATCGCCGGGTGGTACCTGCTTGCCGCCCGGGCCGCCGCGCTGCACTGACCCGGCACGTCCCTGACCCGGCACATTCCTGACCGGCTCCAGATCCGGCACGTTCCTGACCCGGCACATTCCTACCCGGCTCCAGATCCGGCACGTTCCGGGCACTGCCAGCCCGGCCAGAACCGTCCCCGGTCCGTAATGCGGTACGAGCCTTCGGTGGCCGTCCGGGCGCCGAAGATGGCTGTGTGGCAACAGTCCCGAGCGGTCGGGCGGTACCGGCAGCGGTCGGCGTGCTGGCCGGCGCGGTCGCGGTCGGGGTCGCCGAACTGGCGGCCGCGTTCGTCCGGCCGGAGTCCTCGCCGCTACTGGCGGTCGGCGGGGCCGTGGTGGACGCGACACCGCGGCCGGTGAAGGAGTTCGCGATCCGCACCTTCGGCACCGCGGACAAGGCGGTGCTGCTGGCCGGCATCGCGGTGCTGCTGGCCGGGTTCGCGGCGGCCATCGGGGTGCTTGCCAGCAGGCAGCTGTCCCGCGGCGTGGCCGGGGTGTGCGCGCTCGGCGCGGTCGGGCTCGTCGCGGTGCTGTCCCGTCCGGCGCCGGCCCTGACCGACGTGTTCCCCACCCTGCTCGGCACCGCGGCCGGCTGTGTCGCGCTGCGGCGGCTGACCGGGCTGCTGCCGGAACGGCGTACCACGCCGGAGGCCGACCCGCTGTGGTGGGACCGCCGACGGTTCCTGCTGGTCGGCGCCGGGACCGCGGTCGGTGCCGTGCTGGCCGGGTCCGGCGGCCGGCTGCTGTCCGACGCGAGGTTCTCCGCGCGCCGGTCCCGGGCCGCGGTCCGGCTGCCCGCGCCGGCCTCCCCCGCTCCCCCGCTGCCGTCCACAGTGGACACCGGCGTGCCCGGCGCGAGCCCGTTCCTCACCCCGGTCCGGGACTTCTACCGGGTGGACACCGCGCTGGTCGTCCCGCAGGTGCCGGCCGAGACCTGGGCGCTGCATGTCCACGGCATGGTCGGCCGGGAGCTGACGATCTCCTACGCCGACCTGCTGTCCCGGCCGATGGTCGAGCGGGTGGTCACGCTGGCCTGCGTGTCCAACGAGGTGGGCGGCGAGTATGTGGGGACGGCACGCTGGCTCGGCGTGCCGGTCCGGGAGGTGCTGGCCCAGGCGGGCGTGGACCCGGCGGCCGACCAGCTCGTCTGCAGGTCCGCGGACGGGATGACCATCGGCGCGCCCAGCCGGATCGTGCTGGACGGGCGGGACGCGCTGCTCGCGGTCGGCATGGACGGCGAGCCGCTGCCGATCGAGCACGGCTTCCCGGTCCGGATGGTGGTGCCGGGCCTGTACGGGTACTGCTCGGCGTGCAAGTGGCTGGTGGACATCGAGGCGACCACGTACGGCCGCTACGACGCGTACTGGGTGCGCCGCGGCTGGGCGGGGGTTGCCGAGATCCGGACCGAGTCCCGGATCGACACACCGCGGTCGTCGTCCAGCGTGCGGCCCGGCCGGGTGGCGGTGGCCGGCGTGGCATGGGCCCAGCACCGCGGCATCTCCGCGGTCGAGGTCTCGGTCGACGGCGGTTCGTGGCAGCCGGCCCGGCTGTCCGACCAGCCCACCGTGGACGCCTGGCGGCTGTGGACCTACCCGTGGGACGCCGCCCCCGGCCGGCACACCCTCGCGGTGCGCGCCACCGACGGCACCGGCGCGGTACAGACCGCCGCCACCGCCGACCCGTTTCCGAGCGGCGCCACCGGATACCACTCGATCGACGTGCGGGTCGGCTGAGCGCTACAGCCTGGACAGCCTGCGCAGGGCGGGGCGCAGTGAGCCGGCGGAGTCCACCAGGTTGCGGCAGACCGTGACCAGCTCGGCGCGGGTGGCGTTCTCGGCCAGCGCGGTGCGGACGTCCTCGACCGCGCAGTCGAGCTGGTACACCCGGTCGGCGACGTCGGCCAGCCACGCCCTGCGCACGGTCACCCGGTCGGCGGCGACCGCGCCGGCCGCGACCGTGCCCGCCGCGACCGCGCCGGCCGCAGCCGCCACGGCTACCGCCGCCACGGGTACCGCCGCCACGGGTACCGCCGCCACGGGTACCGCCGCCACGGGTACCGCCGCCGGGGCGGCGTGGTCGGTGCGGTTCCGGTAGGCGCGCTGCCGGCAGCGCTGGCTGCAGTACCGCCGCGGCCGGCCCACCGGCGCCCGCTCCCGCGACACGCCTGCCGCACCGGCACAGGGAGCCGCCTGAGCGCCGGGCAGGTCGGCGCCGCACGCGGCGCACCGGGCCGGGTGCCTGCTCACCAGGGCAGGCTAACCCGGACTGTCCACTGTGGAGGGCCGGCGCGCCGCGGGACGCCATACCGCCAGCCGTAACCGGTGAAGGTTCCGGCGACGGGCGAACCCTCGGCAGGCCGGCTAGCTGGCGAATATCCCGCCGGTGACGTTGACGAACGTGCCGGTGATGGCGGCGGCGCGGTCGGAGGCCAGGAACGCGGCCGCGTCCGCGACCTCGGCCAGCCGGGGCGAGCGGCGCAGCATCCTCATCTCGGCCAGGCGGTCGAGCAGGCCCTGGAAGGCTGCGTCATCCAGGGTGAGGTTGCTGTTGACCGAGGCGAGCCGCTGCGGGGACAGCGTTTCGGGGACTCCGGCCGTCCACAGGCCGAGAACCCGGACGCCGTGCGGTCCGACCTCGGCCGCCAGGTTGCGGATGAGGGTGTCGGTGGCCGCGTCGGCCGGACCGGTGCCGCCCATCATGGGGCTTCCGTTGGCGGATCCGCTGTCCAGCGCGAGGATGACGCCGGATCCCTGCCCGATCATGTGACGGGCGGCCGCCCGCGCGGTGATGAAGTTCGCCGTGATGCCGGTCGTGATGGGACGGAGGAAGTCGGCGGTCGTCATCTCGACCAGCGGGATCCCCTGTACGTCCCCGCGCGAGATGAGGTTGACGGACACGTCGATGCTGCCCGCCCGCGCGGCCACCACCCGCGCATGCTCCTCGACGGCCTGTTCGTCGAGGGCGTCGACCACGGCGACCTCGGCGGACCCGCCGGCATCGGCGATCTCCTTGGCCACCGCGTCGAGCCTGTCGCGGCTGCGCCCGGCCAGGAAGACCCGGGCCCCCTCGCGGGCGAAGGTCCGGGCGACACCGCCGCCGATCCCCCCGCCGGCGCCGTAGATGACGGCGTTCTTGTTCTCGAGCAACATGCTCTCCTACCTCCTCGTGTCGGTTCCGTGTGTGCGCGAGAAGACGCGACGGCAGTGCTGTCCGCCCGTCTGCCCGAGCGGACAGCACCGCCGTCCGAACCCGTTCAGCCGGCCTTCACGCGGTAGTGCAGGTGCGTCACACCGGTCCCCTCGATGACCCGGGGACCCTCCAGTTCGACCGGAACAGGTGCTTCACCCCGTCGGCGGGGTGGGCGACGAAGCCGTCCAGCGACATCGACATGTTGGCAACGATCTTGGCCATGGGGCTGCTCCGTTCTCGGGTGCTGCGGTTCGCGGGTGTGCCTGGTCCACGCGACGGTCGATCGTTGAGACGCACCCGGCTCGGAGAACTCGTCGGTCCGGCCTCCCACCCGGACCTCGCGGTGTCAGCCGAGGGTCAGCGGGAGCCCGAACGCCGGGAACAGGTGGGGTTCGAAGGAGGTGATCTCCACGATCTTCCCGCCCTCGATCCGCAGCACGTCGAGCACCTGCGCCCGGTACACCGTGGTGCCCGGCCGCTGCACGTACGCCGCGGCCGCCGGCTGCCGGTTCGCGCGGGTGGGCAGGTGCCGCCAGCGTCCGAAGTACTGCGGTGAGGCGGGATCGAAGACCGGCTCGACGAAGGCCATGATCGCCCTACGCCCGACGAACCACAGCGGGTTCGGTGGCATCGTCAGCCGTGCGTCCTCGCTCAACATCTCCGCCATCGCGGCGGTGTCGGCCCGCACGGCGGCGTCCATGTAACGCTGCAGGATCGCGCGCTCGTCCTCGGTCGGCTCCGCCGAACGCGCCCACTCCAGGCGGCGTTCGGGCAGCTGCCTGCGCAGCGTCGGTCGGGCCCGTTGCAGGGCGCTGTTGACCGAGGCGACGCTCATCTCCAGCAGCGCCGCCGCCTCCGCGGCGCGCCAGCCGAGCACGTCCCGAAGGATCAGCACCGCCCGCTGCCGGGGCGGCAGGTGCTGGATCGCCGCGAGGAACACCAGCTCCATCGTCTCCCGGGACACCACCTCGGCGTCCGGCCCCGCCTCACCCGAGGCCACATCCTCCAGGAGCTTGTCGGGGTACGGCTGCAGCCAGGTGACCCGCGCCGGAGGCTCCGAGCTGCCCGAGTCGATCCCCGGCAACGCCTCGTACCGCTGCGGCCGGCGCGTGTTGCGCCGCAGGAAGTCCAGGCAGGCGTTGGTGGCGATGCGGTACAGCCACGCACGGAGGGAGGAGCGTCCCTGGAAGCCCTCCCGGTTTCGCCAGGCCCGCAGGAACGTCTCCTGCACCAGGTCCTCCGAATCGTCGTACGAGCCGACCATCCGGTAGCAGTGCACCTGCAGTTCCCGCCGGTGCGGCTCCACCAGCCCGGCGAACGTCCACTCGTCCCCCGACCGCACGGCGGCCACCGCCCCGGCGTCCTCCCCCTCGCTCGATCCGACCTCCGGTCCGGACTCGACCGCCGGTCCGGACCCGGCCGCTGGTGCAGACCCGGCCGCTGGTGCAGACCCGACCGCTGGTGCAGACCCGACCTCCGGTCCGGACTTGACCTCCGGTCCGGACTTGACCCCCGGTCCGGACTTGACCCCCGGTCCGGACTTGACCCCCGGTCCGGACTTGACCCCCGGTCCGGACCCGACCTCCGGTCCGGACCCGGCCGCCCAATCCGTCACGGGTGTCGGCGTGACGATTTCGGCAGCCTGCTGCGGTCCTGGCGAGGCCGCGGTGATCTGCGCGGCGTCGCAGGCGATGCGGGCGACGCGGCGCAGCCTGCCGACCGAGGACGACAGGGCCGTCACGTCCGAGTAGAACGCTCCGGGCAACTGCGGAGCCAGCGCGTGGACCCGACGGTCGATGTCGTCGATCATCTCCTGCACCACCTCGTCCGCCCCTGGGGCGTGGCGGGACCGGTACGCCTTCTGCCGGCACGCGGCCGAGCAGTAGACCGATGCCCGCCCCCGCCTGCCCGTCCCCAGGGGCAGCGGCCTACCGCAACTCCGGCACCGATCCTCAGGCACAGAGCCCACCATGCCACACAAACGTCACGTGACCCGGTGTTACGCATTAACGCACCGCTCCACCACGCGCCGCCACGAGATCGCCTGACCACCGCACCACGTCGCGGACCGCACGTTGAGACGCATGCCACCGGCTCCGGTCGCCAAGCGAGCGCCGGACTGATTGTCGACTTGCCGGCAAAGCGACTTGGATCAAGCTGGGCGACGGCGCTCATGCCAGACTCCGCGCCATGGCCCGGTCCTGGCGGTGCCCGTGCCAGACTCCGCGCCATGGCCCGGTTTCCGTTCCTGGACGCCCCGCTCCCCCTCGCCATCGCACACCGCGGCTCCGACACCGCGGTCGAGAACTCGATGGCGGCGTTCGCCTCGGTGATCGCCCTCGGGTACCGGTACGTCGAGACGGATGTGCGGGCCACCGCGGACGGCGTGCTGCTCGCCTTCCACGACGCGACCCTGGGCCGGGTCACCGACCGCACCGGCCGGATCGCCGAACTGCCCTACGCCGATGTGGCCAGGGCGCGGATCGCCGGCACCGAGCCGATCCCGTTGCTGGCCGACGTGCTGGACGCCTGGCCGGACATCCGGTTCAACATCGACGTTAAGGCCGCCCCCGCCGTGGACCCGCTGATCGACCTGCTCCGCCGCTCCCGGGCGATCGACCGGGTCTGCATCGGCTCGTTCTCCGACGTCCGGCTGGGCGCGGTGCGCAGGGCGCTCGGTCCGCGACTGTGCACGTCGCTGGGTCCGCGGGAGGCGGTCCGGCTGTGGCTGACGTCGTACCGGCCGAACCACCGCGGCGCCGACCGTAGCGGCGACGGTGACCGGGACCGTGACCGGGACGGCATCGGCCACCGGGACGGCATCGGCCACCGGGACGGCATCGGCGACCCAGCGACGGTGGCCGGCTGCGCCCAGGTGCCGTCGCGGATCGGGCGGGTCCGGCTGACCGACGCGCGGTTGGTCGACGCGGCGCACCGCCGCGGGCTGCAGGTGCACGTCTGGACGGTGAACGAGGAAGCCGAGATGAACCGGGTACTCGACGTCGGCGTTGACGGCATCATGACCGATCGCGCGGACCTGCTGCGTTCGGTGCTGCTGGCCCGCGGCCAATGGCACGGCTGAGCACCCGGTACCGGCACCCTCGCCTGAACCCTGTCCCGGCCGGGACCCTGTCCCCCGCCGATCATCGAGTTACCGGGTCGATGGAAGATCGAGCCGTTCCGGCAACTCGATGATCGCGGATGAACGGGGCCCGCGGACTCAGCGCAGGAACGGGGTGAGCAGCCCGGGCAGCGCCTCGTCGGCCAGCCGCACCGCGGTGCCGAACTCGACATCGGCCACCGCGTAGTGCTGCTTGCCGGCGGCCGTGGTCGCGGTGAGGGTGGCCAGCCCGGCGCGGCGCTGGAAGAACGACTGGCGCAGGTTCCACCCGATGACGCCGTCGGTGGCCAGCACGCAGCGGCGCCGGTCCAGCGACCCCCAACGGGTGACCAGGCAGCCGGCCACCAGGGCGTGCCCGAGGCTGCGGTACCGGTCCGCGCCCAGCCCGACCGCGACCGGGAACGCCGCCAGCGTCGCCACCGGCACCCAGCCGGGCAGGCCCAGCCGCCAGCCGGTAGCCGCGGCGGCGACCAGCGCGGCCGCGCCGGCCAGCGCCCGGACGTACCGGCGGCGCGCCGCCTGCGGCCCGTGCGACACCAGCGGGCAGCGCACCGGCTCCTCCATGCCCAGCACCGCGGCCGCCACCCGCTGCGCCTCGGTCAGCGGCGCCGGTGGCAGCAGCAGCGAGCCGCCGTGCTCGGCCCCGCGGCCGACCCGCAGCCCGGTGGCGATGGCGACGCATCGCGCCCCGCGCACCATCCGCAGCAGCAGCGGTTCGCTCAGCTCGACGCCGCGCAGCCGCCGCTCCTCGATGGTGGTGGCCCGGGCGGTGACCAGCCCGCGGGTCACGTGCAGCGTGCCACCCGCCTGACGGGTCAGCCGGAACCGCCAGAACGCCAGCACGTATCCGACCGTGGACGCCACCGTGGCGACTGCCAGCAGCCCCAGCGTCGCCTCGGTGACCGCCAGCCACAACGGCACCCGGCCGAGCTGCTCGGCCAGCGCGCGCAGCGGGCCGAACCGCGCCGGGTCGATCTGCGCCTGGTCCAGGGTGTGCAGGGCGAACCCGCCCAGTACGCCCACGGTGACGAGCCCGGACAGGGTGAACGGCGCGTACCGCACCCACTGCGGGCGCAGCGCCGCCAGTTCGGTCTCCGGCACGGCGGCAACCGATGCCGGCTGGTCCGCCTGCCCCGGGCCGCCGCGGTGCAGCAGTTCGACCCGCAGCCGGGCCGCCTCCGCGGTGCTGAGCGCGTCCAGCCGCAGCCCGTCCTCCTTCTTCCGGTCCGACAGGCCGGTGCCGACGGTCAACCGGGCCAGGCCCAGCACCCGGTGCAGCGCGTGCGAGGTCACGTCCACGGTGCGCACCCGGTCCCGCGGCACGGTGAGCACCCGGCGGTTCAGCAGGCCGCGGCGCACCTGCACCTGCTCCGGCGTGACGCGGTACGTCGTGGTGAACCACCGGGTCATGCCCAGCGCGACCGCGACGGCCACGCCGAGCAGGCTCCAGCGCTGGCCGTTGCCGCTGCTGCTGCCGGCCAGGAACACCCCGACCAGCGGGAGCAGCGCCCGTGCCACCTCCTGCACCGGGTGCACCAGCAGCATCCGCGGGTTCAGCCGCCGCCACCCGTCGCCGCCGACCGGCTGCCCGGCTTCGGCGCCCACCGGGTAGGCCGGCGGCACGGTGCGCACCGGTTCGCTCGCAAAATCGCTCATGTGGCGTCGTCCTGCCCGGCGCGGGTGCTTGCGGTGAGCTCGTCCACCAGCCGCTGCGCCGTGTCCCGGTCCAGCGCGTGGATCTTCAGCGGGCCGCTCGCCGACGCGGTGGTCACCGTGACGTCGGTCAGCCCGAACAGCTGCTCCAGCGGCCGGCGCTCGGAGTCCACCGTCTGGATCCTGCTCACCGGGGCGACCCGGCGCTCCTGGCTGAACCACCCCGACTGGGTGTACACCGCGTGCGGCGTGGCCTCCCAGCGGTGCACCGCGTACCGCCACCGCGGCATCACCACCAGGTGCACCGCCCCGACCACGGTGGTGGCCGCCAGCCCGGCCGCGTGCCAGCCGCCCGGCCCGCCGTCGAGTGCCCACCACAGTGCCTGCGCGGCGGCCAGCACCAGCCAGCCGATCGCCGCCCGCACCGTCCAGTACCAGATCGCCGTCCGGCTGACCCGGTGCCGTGGCGGCCGCAGCTGCGTCGCGGATCCCGTCACCGGTCGATGTCCCCTCCCCGATCAGAACCCCGCCTGTCAACGCGTGCGCCCGCCCCGGGAGTTTCCGGCCACCGGCCATTCCCACCGTAGGCCGCCCGCCGTGACCGACCCCAGGGGCGCGCTCGCCGCCGTACCCGCCACCGGAGACTTGCGCGGCATGCCGATGCCGGCCCAGCTCAAGTTCTTCCACGGCCCGATGGACTGCGGCAAGTCCACCCTGGCGCTGCAGATCGACCACAACGACGCCCGGCAGTGCCGCAGACGGTCACCGTATACGTGAGCATCGGGAACAGCGACAACACACCAGGAACGGGGGGTACTGCCGCGACCTGAACAGTATCTTCCACGGCAATCTGCGGGAAGCTGGTGCTGGTGCCCGGAACCCGCCGTCCACGGCGAGTGGTATTGGCGCCTGCCGCGCCGTGGCAGAACGATTTGCAGCTGCGCCGAGGTACAGCGGGAAGCGCTCCCGGCCGCTCCGCAAGCTCGCCGCGCTGGCGTGGCGGAAAGACCAGGACAGCATCGCGCTGGCCGTGGCGGACGCGGCGGAATTGATTTGCTCGTCTGGGTGAAGATTGTTGACAGTTTCATGCCTTCGTGCCCGGCCGCCCCATCGGTGTCGATACTCGTGTCCGCCGCAGGATCGTCCGGCGGGCGGTGGGGGGTTCTGTGCTCCGGGATGTGCGGTTAGTCGAGCCCCCGGCGGCTGTCCAGCAGGTGCCCACCGCGCGTCGGGTGCTGGCCGTGCGGGTGCTCGCTGTGCTGACGGTGGTGCTGGTCGCCGGTTGCCTGGTGGTCGGGCTGCGGGCCACCGACACCGAGCGGGCCCGTTCCGACACCGCGGCCCAGGCGCTGCCACGCGGCGCCGGCGGCGTGCCGGTCTTCGTGGCGAGCCAGGTGCCCGAGGGGTTTATCCAATTCGCCCTGGGCCGGATCCCGGAGCACGACCCGGTCGGGTACATGGCGCCCGGCGTGGACCTGTGCCACCCCGGCGGAACCCAGACGCGGTACGTCGGTCAGGTCTTTTGGATGCAGTACCGGCTGGCGCCGCGGCCGACGGTGTGCGGCACGCACGCCCGCTGGCTGGTCTACCTCAACACCCCGGTGCCTGCCGGGGTGTTGGCCGCCGACCGGTGGTCCCCGATGCTCGCCGTGGTCCGCATCGGATGAGCGCGCTGCTGCGGGTGGCGGCGGCCGACGTCGTCCTGGTGCTGGCCGGGCTCGCCGTGGTCGGCCCGCCGGCCCGGCGGCTGGCGGTGCCGGTGGTGCCCCGGCTGGCCACCGCCTTCGTCACCGGCGCCGGGCTGCTCGCGCTCGTCGGCACCGTGACCGGCGTGCTGGGCGGGCCGACCGGGGTGCTGCCGCTGGTCGGGCCGGCGCTGGGCGCTGCCGCGGTGGCCGGGCTGGTGCTGACGGCCGGCCCGGCGGCGCGCCGGTGGCGGACCAGCCCTACGGTGCCGGGCGGCCCGGCGCGGTGGCCGCGGGCGGACGGCGCCTGGTTCGGCTACGCGGTGACCGCCACGGTAACCACGCGGTTCGCCGCGGCCGGCTGGCACAACCCGGTCTACAGCAACGACGAGTACATGATGTGGGCGCTGCGCGGCCGGGTGCTCGCCGCCGGCCACCTCGATCCGTTGGTCTTCGGCGGCGCCGCCAACGGCCTGGCCTACCCGTCCCGGGAGTACCCGCTCGGGCTGCCCGTGCTGTACTCCTGGGTTTCCGGCTGGGCCGGTCCGCGCTGGGCGGAGGTTGCAGCGCACATCCAGGTGCCGCTGCTGGGCGGCGCGGCGCTGCTGGTCGCGGTGTGGACGCTGCGGACGACCTCGGGCGTGCCGGCCGGGGTGCTGGTCGCGCCGGCGTTCTTCGCGGTGGCCTGGGTTGGCCGGTACACCGGGGTGCTGTTCTTCGCTGACCTGCCGGTGGCGGCCGCCGGGCTGGTGGTGGCGCTGCTGGTGCTGCACTGGTTACGCACCCGGCAACCGGGGTGTCTGCTGCTGGCCGTCGGCCCGGCGGTGGCCGCGGTGTTGTTGAAGGAGGAGGGGCTGGTGTTCGTGACCGCCCCGTGCCTGGCCGCGGCGGGCTGCGCGCTGACCGAACGCCGACGGCAGCCGGCCGGCCGGTGGTGGCTGCCGCTGGTCCTGCTCGGCGCCGCGCTGGCCGCCCGGCTGCCGTGGCAACTGTGGCTGGCCGGGCAGGGAGTCGGCAGCCGGTTCCTGCGCCCACCGCAGCCGCGGTACGGGGCCGCCGACACACTCCACCTGATCCGACTGGTCGGGCAACAGTTGATTCGGCTATGGCCGGAGCCGTACCCGGTGGTTTGGATCGGCCTGCCGGTGCTGCTGTCCGCTGCCCTGGCGGTGCTGCTGCCGCCGCTGCGCCGCGACGTGTGCTACCTCGGCGGCACGCTGGTGCTGCTGCTCGGCGGGATCTGGGCGCAGTACGTGCTGGTCGGGCTGGCCGATCCGAACGGCCCGGACGGGCTGGCCGGCTACATGGCCTTCAACGCGCCGCGGGTGTTGCTGCTGCCGACCGTGCTCTGCTGGGTACTCGCCCTGCTGGCGGCCGGCGCCACCCTGACCCGACCGGCGCCCGCACCGCCCGCACCGCCCGCACCGGAGGCGCCGCGGGCCGGGGTGTCAGAGCCGCAGATGAGACGCCAGTAGCTCTACAGGCCTACGACACACGCCTACGACCACCAGGTGCTCCGCCGGCAGCACCACCGGGCCGGCGACCTCGGCCCCGGCGAGCCGAGCCCGGGCCAGGTCGCGCGCGGCTGAGGCGGGCTACTCCTCCTCCGGCCCGGCGGCGACCGCCAGGTGCGCGGCCACGCTGACCGCGGCCATGCCCGCGCCGAGCGCCGCGGGCGGCACCGCGACCTGACCCCGCCGCAGCGCACCGGCCAGCGTCGCCGCGTCCACCGCGTCCGCCGCCGCGCTCAGCACCAGCCACGGCCGCGGCTGGCCGCCGCGGGTCAGCGCGTACAGCGTGCCGGCGCCCAGCGCGAGGTCCCGTACCCCCAACATCCGAGCCATCCAGCCCGTGCGGTGGGCGGTGCCGGAGTCGATCCGCATCCCCCGGGCCAGCATCTCCGGCCGGGCCAGCAACGCCACGCCGGCCGCGACCCGGCCGACCGCGAACAGCCGGACAACCGCGCCGATCGACCACCCGACCGGTCCCATATGCGTCATCTCCAACAGGTGTGTCCGTGGCCGTAGGGGGTACGTCGGGTGGAACCGACCTCACCCCAGGCGGGGAATCTTCGCCCCCCGCGAGTCGTTACCGAGACAGCTAAGCACGACCGACACTGCCCGGGAGGTAGCAACACATGGCCGAGCGCACACTGCGCGGAAGCCGGCTCGGGGCCATCAGCTACGAGACGGAGCGCAACACCGAGCTGGCCGCACGCCAGTCGGCCGACTACCGCTGCCCGAAGGGTCACGTCTACACCGTGCCATTTGCCCAGGAAGCGGATATTCCGCCCACGTGGGAGTGCAAGTTCGACGGCACCGTGGGCAAGCTGGTAGGCGGCCACGAGCCAGAGAGCAAGAAGAGCAAGCCGGCGCGTACCCACTGGGACATGCTGCTGGAGCGGCGTTCCGTCGCCGAGCTGGAGGAAGTGCTCAACGAGCGGCTGGAGCTGCTCAGGGCGCGTCGCTCCCGTACCGCCTAAACCACCGCAGGCCGGACCTCAGCGTCCGAACGAACGGGGCCGCACCCCCACCCCCCGGGTGCGGCCCTTCTGCTGCCCAGATCCGGCTCGGATCGGGGGCTCAGGCACGGCTTGGATCCCGGCTCAGCACACCGGTCAGCCGCCGGAGACGCAGAGCTCCGCGCCGTCGGGGACGGCGGTGTCGTCGCGGGAGTCCAGCCAGCCATACGGCAGGATCACCCGCCGCGGCTCGGCGCTGGTCCGGCCCCGCGGCTGGCCTACCGCGTCCGGCGGGAACTCCTGGTCCAGGTCCAGCTCCGCGATCAGACCGTCCACTTCGGACAACGTGCTGACCATGCCCAGCCGGTGCCGCGTCTGGCCGCCCACGACGAACCGCTTCACGTACCAGCCGGCGTGCTTGCGGAACTCCCGGCAGCCCTGCGCCTCGTCGCCCACCCACTCCACCAGCAGCGCGGCGTGCCGGCGCATCACGTCGGCCACCTCACGCAGCGTCGGGTGCGGCCGCGGCGGGCGCCCGTCGAACACGTCGGCCAGGTCCCGGAACAGCCACGGCCGGCCCTGGCAGCCGCGGCCCACCACCACGCCGGCGCAGCCGGTCTGCCGCATCATGGCCAACGCGTCGGAGGCCTCCCAGATGTCGCCGTTGCCCAGCACCGGAACGTCCACAGTGGACACCAGCTCGGCGATGGCGGCCCAGTCCGCGGTGCCCGAGTAGTGCTGGGCCGCGGTCCGGGCGTGCAGCGCCACCGTCGCGGCGCCCTCGCCGGCGGCGATCCGGCCCGACTCCAGGTAGGTCAGGTGCCCCTCGTCGATGCCCTTGCGCATCTTGACGGTGACCGGCACCGCGCCGGCGGCGCGCACCGCGGAGGCCACCACCCGGCGGAACAGCTCCCGCTTCCACGGCAGCGCCGAGCCGCCGCCCCGCCGGGTGACCTTGGGCACCGGGCATCCGAAGTTCAGGTCCACGTGGTCGACCCGGTCCTCCTCGACCAGGATCCGCACCGCCGCGCCGACGCTGGCCGGATCGACGCCGTACAGTTGCAGGCTGCGCGGCTTCTCCTGCGGGCCGAACCCGATCATGGCCATCGTCTTCGGGATCCGCTCCACCACGGCCCGCGTCATGATCATCTCGCTGACGTACAACCCGGCCCCGTACTCCCGGCACAGGGTGCGGAACGGCACGTTGGTGACGCCGGCCATCGGAGCGAGCACCACCGGCGGCCACACCAGGTGCGGGCCGACCGGCAGCGGGGCGAACTCCCCCGGCCGCGCGGGCCCGGTCCGGTGCTCACGGCTCGCCGGCACGCCCGCTCACGTCCCCGCCGGGGTCCTGGCCGCGAGCGCCCTCCGCCGGGCCGCGCCGGGCCGGCTGGACAGACCCCACAGGGTCACCCGCCACAGCGCCTCGCGGACGATCGAGCCGCTCATCTTGGACTGCCCGCGCTCCCGCTCGGCGAAGGTGATCGGCACCTCCACCACCCGGAACCCGGCCTGCCAGGTACGCCGCACCAGGTCGACCTGGAAGCAGTACCCCTGCGAGGAGACCTCGTCCAGGCTGAGCGCCCGCAGCACGTCGGCCCGGTACGCCCGGTACCCGCCGGTGGCGTCCCGGAACGGGATCCGCAGCATGACGCGGGTGTACAGATTGCCGCCGCGGGACAGCGCCAGCCGGGAGATCGGCCAGTTGACCACCGCGCCGCCGGGCACCCAGCGCGAGCCCAGCACCACGTCGGCGTCGGCCAGCGCGGTGAGCAGCCGGGGCAGCTCCTCCGGGGCGTGCGACCCGTCGGCGTCCATCTCCACCATGACGTCGTACCCGGCGGCCAGCGCCCACCGGAACCCGGCGATGTACGCCTGCCCCAGGCCGTTCTTCTCGGTGCGGTGCAGCACCTGGATCTGCTCGTCGGCGGCGGCCAGCTCCTCGGCGAGCTTGCCGGTCCCGTCCGGGCTGCTGTCGTCCACCACCAGCACGTGCGCGTCCGGGACGGCGGCCCGCACCCGGCCCAGGATGGCTTCGAGGTTGTCCCGCTCGTTGTAGGTGGGTATCACCACTAGGACCCGGCCGACGTCGGGTCCGGGTGTCCCGGCAGGCACAGCCGTCATGCCGGGATCCCCGCGGAAACGCGGAGCTCAGGTAGCGTTTTCGTGGGGTGGTTCATACGGTTTCCGTCTCCTCTTCCTCGTCTGCCTGCTGGTGCTGCGTCGCGGCGCGGCGCCGGACCGCGGAGATCACCCGATGGCCGCATACCGCCCAGCCCGCCGCCGCGATGGCCGCCAGGCTGGCCAGCCACTCCGGCAGCGCACCGAGTCGCGCAGCAAGGGTAAGCCCACCGCGCATCGGGACCGGTCTGACCAGCAGGTCGGGGGTGAACACCGCCGACTGGTCGAGCACCGTGCCGTCCGGGCCGATCACCGCGCTCACTCCGCTGGTGGCGGCGATCACGACCGTGCGACCGTACTCCACCGCACGCAGCCGCCCCATCGCGAGTTGCTGGTACGTCTCGCCGCTGCGGTCGAACGTCGCGTTGTTGGTCTGCACGACGAGCAGGTCGGTGCCCCGGGCCGCGTCGCGGACCAGCCCGTCATAGGCGACCTCGAAGCAGATCAGGTCGCCGACCCGGTGCCGGCCGATCGTCAGGTTCCCCGGCGTGCTGCCGGAGACGAAGTCGTGCTGCACGCGGTCCACGTCCTTGCTGACCAGCCGGGCGAGCGAACGTAGCGGGATGTACTCCCCGAACGGCACCGGGTGGCGCTTGACGTAGGTCTGCCCCGGGCCGAGCTCGGGGTCCCAGACGATGCCCACGTTGCGGGCGTTGCTGCCGGGGCCATCCAGCACGGCGCCGACCAGGATGGGCACCCCGACGGCCCGGGCGGCGTTGTCGATCGCCTGCCGGGCGTCGGCGTTGACCAGCGGGTCGACGTCGGAGGAGTTCTCCGGCCACACCACGAACGCCGGCTTCGGCAGGTCGCCGGAGCGCACCTTGGCGGCCAGTTCGAGGGTGTGCTGCACATGGTTGTTCAGCACCGCGGCGCGCTGGGCGTTGAAGTCCAGGCCCAGCCGCGGCACGTTGCCCTGCACCACCGCGACGGTCTCCTGCGGGTCGGAGTTGCCGGCGCTGGTCCCGAGGGTGAGCGGGAGCCCGATCAGCGGCACCCCGGCCACGCCGGCCGCCGCGAACAGCACCTGCCGCAGCCGGCCCGGGCGCAGCGCGGCCACGTAGCTGCGGGCCAGCAGCGCGCCGCACAGCGCCACCGCGAAGGTGACCAGCGGCGCCCCGCCGTAGGCGGCGTACGGGGTGAACCAGGTGTGCGCCTGGCTGAACGCGAGCCGCCCCCACGGAAAGCCGCCGAACGGGACCCGGGAGCGCGCCCACTCCTCGGCCACCCACAGGCAGGCCACCCACAGCGGCCAGTAGCGCAGTCGCTGCACCAATGGGAGCCCGGCGCCGAGCGCGGTGCAGAACAGCGCCTGCGACGCGGACAGGATCAGCCACGGCGCGGCGCCGACCTCGATGCCGCTCCAGGCCAGCAACGGGACGAAGAACGTCACCCCGAAGATCAGCCCCTGGCCGGCGCCCCAGCCCGGGCCGCGGCCGTGTACCACCAGGGTGAGCAGAGCGACCGCGACGGGCGCCAGCGGCCAGAACCCGTACGGCGGGAACGCGAAGAACAGCAGCCCACCGGCGGCGGCGGACAGCACGAGAGGGTACCGGTCGAAGACCGGTTCTACCGATGCCGGCACGCGGCTGTGTCGCCTCCCCCTGGAGTCGCCTCCCCTGGATCCCGACGTCCGGGATCCAGCATCGCATGATCGCGCGCATGGCAGCCGGAGGGTCGTCGCGACCCGGGCGCCCACGGCGGTGAGGCCTGCGCGGTCACGGTGAGTGACTAACAATGGGTAGGTCGACGCGGCAGGGGCGCGGCCCATCGCCGCGCCCCCTTGCTTAGAAGGCGGTGCCTTCCTCGCGCCACTCCTCCCGGGTCCCTCGATTGAACAGGGCGTCGCGGGCGAACCGGTCGTACCCGTCTTCGGTCCGGCC
>WNFU01000349.1_pt1 | contig 62603 bp, 50 predicted proteins | sample 5400121 | NCBI WGS metagenome assembly WNFU01 (sample SAMN13153360, study PRJNA577476) | soil metagenome | isolation source: 100 cm soil or saprolite under grassland replicate 1 | place: USA:California | collected 2016-06-15 | reverse complement strand
CCAGATTGCTGGCCGACACAGCGCCATTTGCTGAATCGGTCAGGAAGCTGGCCGTCAGCGTGCTCGTGCCGCCGCCATTAACCGAGCCGGGACTGGCGGTATGGGTCAGACGCAGCCACGGGTCGAAATCGACCGCGCCAGAGACCCGGTCGCAGGGCGCTGCCGACGGCCCGGTGTTGCAGCCCCACCAGTTCTGCTCGGCCGTGGCGGTGCCGGACGCACGGAATAGGCCGCTGCCCAACCCGCTGGCCGTGTTGCCGGCGATGCGGTTGTAGCTCATCGACAGCGTGGCGATGGCCGTGGGTTCGGTGGCGGAGTCGTTGAAGTATATCGCACTGCCGTTGTTGGCGGAGGTGTTGCCACTGAACGTGCTCTTGGTGATACTGACCGAGCCGTCGGTGTTGATCGCGATCGCGCCGCCGTCGTCGGTCGTGCCACCCGATGTGGTCACGCTATGGTTATTCTGGAAGGTGCTGGTGTTAATGCTCGCGCTCTTGGTCGAAGCGGTGTTGATGTACAGCGCGCCGCCGGCCTCAGCACTGTTGTTCGTGAACGTGCTGTTGCTGATCGTCAGCGACCCAGTGCTGTTGATCGCGCCGCCAAGCCCGAACGCGGTATTGTTTTGCACCGTCACGCTGGTGAGGGTGAGCGTGCCGCGGTTCTCGATCGCCCCGCCCGTGCTGGTCTGAGACTGGTTGTTGGCGATCGTGCTGTTGCTGATGCTGATGGTGGTATTCGGCCCAATGAAGATCCCACCGCCGATGTTGAAGTTGCTGGCAAAGCCCTTGCCATGCTGAATCGCCAGCCCGGAAAGGTTGACGGTGCAGGTGCAACCGCCGAACGGATTGATGTCGAAGACTCGGTCGGCGTCGGCGGCAGTGATAATGGTATTGGCGGCGCCAGCGCCGTTGATCGTGATGCTGTCGGTGATGTCGAAGTCGCCGCTCGCGCCGGCGTTCTCGTCGGGCCCAGGGTTCAGGGTGATCTGGTAGGTGCCGGCGGGAACAGTGATGATGTCGGCGCCAGCGGCGGCGTTGGCGGCGACGATCGCTTCGCGCAGTGAACAATCAGAGGCATCACAGACGCCATCATTGGTATCGTCCGGCTTGGTGACGGTAAATGCGGCGGCGTAGGTCGGCCGGGCGATGCTCAGCATGGCGGCGACGATTGCCAGCGCCACGAGCAGGCGCGACCAGGGCCAGAACAATCGTGGCTGTAGCCACAGAAGGGATACTCTCATCATTGCTTCCTTTATCAGATTAGTCTTAATCACCAGGAGTTGTACGTAACGATCCATGTATTGAGGAATCAGTTTCTGAATGCTATACTTGTGCTGCTCTAGCGCGGATGGAAGCCTAGCGACCGCTGGCCATACAGCTCGGCCGCATCTGAGCCGGCATCTCCAACGATCATCGGTCGCCGCTCGGGCGGGGCTACGGCGAGGTGGCCGGCTTCGTGCAACAGGTCGCCGGGAAACCGCAAGCGCGCTTCGTCGACCACAAGCGCCCCATGATCGATCCAGATGCCAGGAACAAAGGTTTGCTCAAGAACGCGACCAGTCCGGACGACCAGGCCAATGCTGCGCAGAAAGGCGACCAGAGTGTCCGTCAGTGTATCGGTAAAGTCGAGTTGATCCATGTTCGGCCTCTGTAGTGGTACGGATACGTGAGAATCATGCAGATAAACGAGCGTGCCGCCAGATTTCCTGCCCAGGCCAGTTGATGATACCATATATCGTATCAGTGAGACAGCAGCGATGTCACAAGAGACCCTAGACCGCTTCATCCAGATCGTATTCCAGTACGCCACTTTGCAGAAGCGGCTCTGGGAGGCGCCTGGCATGGATACGTTTGTCGATCTTGTCCAACACCTCGGCGCGGAGCGGAGCTACCGCTTCACACCTGAGGATGTCAAGGCGGCGCTGTACGTGAGCCGCCGCGAGTGGCGCGAGCGCGGAGAGCTTACCACTATCAAGGTGGAACTCGAAAGATGGATACCCATTCGGGTGGGGCGGCGTGGCACGCAGACCATGGTGGAGTGGTGCTACCGGGGCAAGCGGCAATTTGCCGAGCCATTTTTCGAGCAGACCGTCGCTGCCTGCCTGCGACATCCCTTCAACATGCTCTTTCGTTATCAGTCGCCGCTCGGCGCGCTGGCTGAGCTACACGAGACTCAGCCCGGCCTGCTCCCTTCAGGATTTATCTTCCACATGTCGCGCTGCGGCTCGACCCTGATTGCGCAACTGCTGGCGTCGTTGCCACAAGCGATCGTCATCGCGGAGGCCGAGCCGATCGACGCGGTGTTGCGCGCTCACTTCCGTGATCCAACTGTCTCCGACGAGCAGCGTCGCGCCTGGCTGCAGTCGGTCGTCAGCGCGCTCGGACAACGGCAGAACCCGCAGCAGCAATACCTGTTCATCAAGTTCGATAGCTGGAACGTCATGGACCTGCCGCTCATCCGACGCGCTTTCTCTGGCGTGCCCTGGTTGTTTGTGTACCGTGACCCAATCGAGGTGATGGTCTCACACGCAAAGATGCGTGGGAGCCAGATGGTTCCGGGCATGATCGAGTCGGCGCTGCTCGGCCTGGATGCTTCTGAGCTACCGCGTATGTCGCTGGACGAGTACTGCGCGAGAACGCTTGCGAGCATCTGCGGGGCGGCAGCGCGATATGGCCAGGCCGACGACGGGCGGTTCGTGAACTACCGCCAGCTACCGGAGGTTGTCTGGTCGTCGCTGCTGGATTTCTTCGGCGTCGCGCACACCACCGCCGATGTCGATCGCATGCGCCACGTCGCGCAGTTCCACGCCAAGAGTCCTTCAATTCCCTTTGTCGCCGATACATCGGCCAAGCGGCAGGCCGCCACCGACGATCTCCGGCGCCTGGCCGATCATTGGGTGCGACCGCACTACCAGCGACTAATCGAGCTCCAGGCAGAGCATCCACGAAATCACACGAAAGGGCACGAATGAAGCGCACTATTTTATATGTCTTCGTGTTTCTTCGAGGATGCGAGTCAATAGACTATTGGCACTCTAGACCGATGTGACGGCTTCCGTCTCGAACAATGCGCGCACCCAATCGTTGACGACGCAGTCGATCACCAGGTGGATCCTGTCGGTCGCGCTGTGGTTGACGACTCGATGCGGCAGGTTGAAGTTGAGATACCAACACTCCCCCTCGTTCATCACCACTCGCTGCTGGTTCAGGTAGAACTCGACGTCGGGGTTGGTCAGCACCGGCACGTGGAAGCGCACCTCGCCATCGTCATAACCGAGATTGTAGTCCTTATGTTCGCGAATGCTCGAGCCCGCGCGCAACTTGAGCAGGCGCACCGCCTCGAGCTCGCATTGAAACGTCGACAGCACCTGCTGAATGTACGGGCAGCGTGCGAGTGTCGGGGTATCCGCGTACTTCGCGCGCGCGGTCGGGTCGGGGTACAGGCGGCCATCCTCACCGTTGACTGATCGCAGCGCGGCACCGCTCCACTCGCCTTCATAATAGGGCTTGTTGAAGTGTAGTATCCAGTCTTCGGGCGTGAGCGCCTGGAGGTCGGCCTTGAGCCGGGCCGGATCGAAGCTAACAGACAGTTTGAGCATATCTACCATATCATCGTGCTCCTCGATCGATTATCACGGGTTTCTATCGGCACGAATAAGTACTGAGATGATGGTAGTCGAGGCTTCAGCCGATTCGGGAAGGCTCCGACTAAAGCCTCGACTCCAATTAATGCACCACTCATCCGCGCTAGGTATTTTTCGGAACGATGTTTACTTTGTGCGGGACAGCGAGGCGGCTTGTAGCCTCGCTGTCCTGTTTGCCATTGGTTACCGTCGCCGAGCCTTATGGAATAGTCCCATCCTGGGCGTCGCCCTGGCCGGCGTTGAAGTCGGTCGCGGTGTCGGTGCCAGCGCCGCCCTGAAGGAGTCGGCGCCAGCGGCGGCGTTGGCGGCCACGATCGCCTCGCGCAGCGAGCAATCGGCGGTACAGGCGCCATCGTTGGTATCAGCCGTCTTGGTGACGGTAAAGGTGGCTGGGTAGGCCGGCCGGGCGGTGCTCAGCATGGCGGCGACCATTGCCAGCGCCAGAATAGACCTGGCTGGAACAGAGTATGGGATAAGCTCATGTTTCGCTCCTTGTGTCAGATTGATGTTGCATAGGCAAGACGGCCTACCCAGCGCTTCCAGTGCTGGCCCGCGCCTTCCCGCCGCCACTCCGTCCATAGAGTTCAATCGCAACGACGATGCGGCAGGTGAAGGTAGGACCAGGGGATGGCCGAAGATTCGCCCCTGGTCCCGTCGTCTAAGTTGGTGAGCTCTGATTAGTTCCTGGACGGGAAAATCCCCTCGAGCGCGATGATGAAGTTGATGCCCAGGTACGGCTGCAGATTGTTGTGCGGCTGGCTGCCACCTGTGATCCCAACCGTGATGTTATTCGTCGCCATCGGCGAGTCGGGCGCGGCGTTGTTGTAGATACCATCGCGGTTGCTCGAGCTTGCCCATGTGTTGCCGCCGGGGCTCCCGCTATTCCCGCCGGCCGCAACTCCACTTGCCTGCGCCGCGTGGTTGTGCGCCGGCATCTCGGATGTGATCAACGTATGCGTCTCCTCACCACCGGTCTGACCGAGGCCGTAATTCGACAGCCCTGGCCCCTGGCCCGGGTGGATTGGCACGCGCCCCCGCAGGTCGGGCAGGGCGAAGTTGGTCTGGCCGTTGCCGCCGAAGGTCGTGCCGAGGATCGAGAACAGCGCCGTGTTCTGCGCGATCGGCAGGATTTGACCCGAGCAGAACGCCCAGCCGCGCGGAGCAAAGTTACCCGCGAACATGATGATCTCACCAATGAATGGCTCGGACATGGTTAGACTCCTTTGCTACTTGATTTTAGGCCGACAATCAATTGAAGATCGCCTCGTAGTACATGCCATCCTGTTCTGGTCTCATCGGTACAATGAACAGCGCGAAGCGACCGATCCGGTCGTGCTCGAAATGATAGGTCTCCTGCCCGAGCGACCGCTCGACCGGACCGCGGAACAGCAACGAAAACCTCTGCTCGCCGTCGATGCCCGCCGTTGCGCTCTTAGAGGCCGCGCGCAGATCGCGCACCTTGAAGAGCTCGAGCGCCAGCACGCCTGACACTCCGAGATCGATGTGGAATGTTTCGCCGATATGCGGAGCGAACATCGAGCGCACCAGCACTGGCGCAGGCGCCAACGTCAGTGATATGCGGCCCAGCTCCTCGATTCCCGTTGCCAGGAGCACGCTACCGGCCACCGTTACCCCGACGCCTCTGATGAATTCCCGGCGCGAGATGCGCCTGCCGCCCAGGAGCCCGTTGTGAGTGAGAGTGTCTGTCATACTCCCTTTCCTTCCAGTAATACACCTGTAGAACGCCACGACGGTCCGCGGCAGCTCAGCCTTCACGCCCTGGCACCCACTCCATGAACCAGTAGACGCCGCGATCGTCGCTAATCGAAAAACCCAGGCGCTCGTACAGGCGCAGCGCCGGGTTGAACTTCTCCACATGGATGCGCACCGGCTTCCCGGCCCGAGCAGCTTCGGCCAGCAGGTCTTTGAGCAAGCGGGAGCCGATCCCGCCATTGCGGTACTCCGGCAGCAGCGCGATGTCGATCAGCCGTATTTCATCGATCCTGCGATCGACATAGATTCGGCCGGCCGGCTGGTCGTTCACAAGGATGATTTGAAAGTCGGCGCCGGGGTAGTTGGCCTGGTAGTACTGGTGCTGGGCGTTGAACTGCTGAGTCAGGAAGGCGGCCTGCTGATCGGCATTCCATCCGAGTGGCGCCAACTCCTCCAAGCGGGTGCTGGCGTAGACCTCATAGAGGAACGGCTGGTCCTCCGGGCGGATCGGGCGTAGCATCAACGTCGCCGTAGTCATGCCTGCCCCTCCTGGCGCATACGATTGAACACCGCCTCGTAGTAGAAGCCGTGCGCGTCCTGACGAATCGGGACGATGAACAGCTCGAATGCGCCGATCGCGTCGTGGTGGAACTGGTAGATCGCCTGCGGCAGGAACGCGCCGGTCGGCCCGCGAAACTCTGTCGAGAACGACTCGGTGCCGGGCATCGAGCGTACCTCGCTGACTTCGATCAGATCCAGTGTTACCGCGCCCCCGTCCTGGCGCTCAACTCGAAACTGGGTGTTGAGCTGCCGGGCAAACATATCGCGTGTGAGTTCATCGAGCATTATTCAACCTCATTCTGGCTGCGCTTCCTATGCAACACGAGCGCAGTAAGACAACCGAATTGAGTGGCGAATATCGCTAGCGTTGCCGATAGCACCCTGCAACCATCACAGCATCCTGGGCACAGCACAGCGCGGCCCGGCCCACCACCGCGCCTAAGCGACGCGGAATCGCAGGCAGAGCTCTGTGGCGCTGCACACAGCTAAAGCCAGTCTTGCACGGCAGAACGACGCTCCGGCGCAAACATACCAGCCATCTCTACGTGCGTCCACACGTTGCGGCTGAATGTCATGCCGAATAAAATTGGACTGAGATCAGAGAATCTTTGCGAGCATGATTAGTATACACGCCGAGTCAATGACAAAGACTTAATAAACGACCATTCACGTAGCGGTGCGGCTGTCACGCCGACGTGAGCCTTAGCATAACGCCAGCGCGGCAACCGCACATCGTGAGAATTGCGTAGTCGATTACGTATTTTGTGTAAGGGACTCGGCGGCCGCGTGTTGAGAACGCTCTACCACGAGTGACGGCCTCTTCACATTATTCCGATAACCTTTAGCTATACTGATAAGCGTAGAAGACCGTGCATACGCAGCGCTTCGGCGCTTTCGATCGCTACGCCGCAATCACTAGCCGGCATCTGCTTGGCGTATCTCGACGTTCGATCATCACCATGCAGATCGCTGTCGGCGCATGACATGATGCGCATCAGGCAGGGAAATGAGAAAGGATGGTTCGAGATGGCCGAGCACGAACATCAGGAAGGCGAGTCGCCAAACGTTGGAGAACGCACGCCGCCTGCCCAGGCGGTTGCTCCTGGTATGACCCGCCGGACGTTTCTGCGTGCGGCGGTGGCCGCTGGCGGCGCGCTCGCGGTCGGGGGCGCCACGGCGCCGATCATATTCGCAGGAAACGGGGGCGGTAGCAAAACCGTCACCCGCTATCCGCTGCGGGTTCCGCCCACCGTTCCGCTCAGCAATTTGGCTATCACAGCTGCGCCAGGGACAGCCGACCTGGGCGGCGGGAAGACTTCGGCGGTGCTAGCGTACAACAACTCCTTTCCAGGGCCGACAATTCGGGCGAGCAAAGGTGACAGCGCGAGCATCCAGTTCACGAATGGGCTGTCTGAAGCGACGTCGGTTCATTGGCATGGCATGATCGTGCCCACCGCCGCCGATGGCCAGCCCCAGAACCTGGTTGCCCCTGGGACGAGCTACTTATACCAATTCCCAATCGTGCAACGCGCCTGCCTGAACTGGTATCACCCGCACCCGCATATGGAGACTGGGAAGCAAGTCGTTCTGGGTCTGGCGGGCGGGTTCATTATCAACGATGCCGAAGAGGCCGCGCTTGGGTTGCCCTCCGGTGCGTATGAGCTGCCACTGATCGTGCGCGACGCGAACTTCGACAGCGCAGGCAACCTGATCTATAACCCGACATCGTCCGGATTTCTTGCCAAGAATCCAATGGTCAACGGCACTCGCGATCCGAAACTGGAGGTAGATACCGCTCTCTACCGCTTCCGCGTACTCAATGGCGCAAGCGCGCGGCTCTTCAAACTAGCTCTGAGCAACGGGGCGGCCTTTACCCTGATCGGCAACGACGGCGGCCTGCTAGAGACAGCGGTCTCAATCGCACAAATCGAGTTCAGCCCGGGCGAACGGCTTGATCTGCTGATAGACTTCCGTGGATTGCCGGTCGGCACCAAGGTGATGCTGCAGGACCTGAATACTGGCTGGAATTTGCTTGAGTTCAATGTGACGCGACAGGTCACTGATACCCACACCATCCCAACCGGGCTGTCCTCGATTACGAAACTATCCAACCCAGTGACCACGCGCTTGTTCAGCTTCGACGGCATGACCCGTATCAACGGGAAGGAGTATGACCTGAACCGGATTGACTTCCAGGTTCCCTTTGGCCAGACCGAGCTTTGGCGCTTCACGACCAATGGTAACGCCCCTCATCCCGTTCACATTCATGGCGCCTCGTTCCAAGTGAAGTCGCGCAGCGGCGGGCGTGGGAAACTCTTCCCCTGGGAGAGTGGCTGGAAAGATACGATTCTCCTCAACGATCGCGAGACCGTCGAGATCCTGATCCGCTTCGATGGATACCGGGGCCGGTATCTCATCCATTGCCACAAGCTCGAACATGAAGATCAGGGGATGATGTCGAACTTCGAGGTTATCTGAGCCAGCGATCTGTGGTAGCAATCGGCCACCGGTACGCCGGTGGCCGATTACTTTCAGTTCAGCCGGTTGGACATAGCTACGCGCTCACGGTCGTTTGCCTGGCACCTTGCCGCCATGCCTGACCTTTGGCCTTTTCGTTGTTCCAAAGCAATCACTGATCGACCGTGTGCCCTCTACCCTCCTCATCAGCCTCATCGCACGAGCAGTGGCAGATACACCGTCGAATTCGCTGGCCCGCTCGCGCTAATCTGAAATGTTCGGGCAACGTCCGCGGCCGCGTTGTAGGTCGCGTTGCCGGCTTGGTGCGCGATGATTGTGCAACTCCCCGCGCCCATCAGCGTAATGATGTTACCGGAGACGCTGCACTGCTCGCTAGCCATGAATGTGACTGGCAAGCCCGACGAGGCCGTGGCGCTGATCGCGAAGGGTGGGGTGCCGGCGGTCTTGTTCGGCAGCGCCGCGAAGCTGATCGTCTGGTTCTGCTTGGCGGGATCATTGATTGCGAAGCTGCGCGCTACATCCGGCGCGGCGTTATAGGTCGCATTACCAGCTTGATGGCCGGTGACGGTGCAACTTCCCGCCTGTCCACTCAATGTCACCGTATTCCCGTTCACGCTGCACTTGCCGCTGGCTGTGAATGTGACTGGCAAGCCCGACGAGGCCGTGGCGCTGACGCTGAACGGCGGGGCGCCGACAGTCTTATTCGGCAGCGCCGCGAAGCTGATCGTCTGGTTCTGCTTGGCCGGATTGTTGACCGCGAAGCTGCGTGCCACATCCGGCGCGGCGTTATACGTCGCGTTGCCGGCTTGGTGCGCCGTAATCGTGCAACTGCCCGCGCCGGTCAGCGTGACCATTGTGCCGCTCACGCTGCATTTCCCGCTGGCCGTGAACGTGACCGGCAAACCCGACGAGGTGCTCGCGTTGACGCTGAAAGCTGGGTCGCCTACAGTCTTGTCCGGCAGCGCCGCGAAGCTGATCGTCTGATCTTGTTTGTTGATCGCGAAGCTGCGCGCCACATCCGGCGCGGGGTTGTAGGTCGCGTTACCCGCCTGATGCGCCGTGATGGTGCAACTGCCCGCCGGCCCGCTCAACGTGACGGTGGTGCTGTTCACGCTGCACTGCCCGCTGGCGGTGAATGTGACCGGCAGGCCCGACGAAGCCGTCGCACTGACGGTGAAGGGGGGGTCGCCCACCGTCTTGTTCGGCAGCGCCGCGAAGCTGATCGTCTGGTTCTGCTTCGCGAGAGCGCTGCCGTATTCATACGCGCCGACGTCGCAGGCCACGCCCGCCAGCCGCGCGTAGCCGCGCTGGTCGGTGGTCAAATTCGCGTTGTTGTTGTCCTTGCAGCCGCTTGGATTGCCCGCGTCGATCGCCGGGCTGCCCACCAACAGCGCGTGCGTTGCAGTCGGGCCGCCATTGTTTGCCAGATTGGCCAGTCCCGCGTACATCCCGATCTTATTGTGCGCAGTTGCGCCGCCAATGGCGCAGCCGGTCGTGTCGAGGATCAGGTTGTAGTCTTCCGAAGTAAGCGATCCTTTGCACTCGTCGAGCACAGGCCCATTCACACTCTGATGGATGTTGTTGGCGACCAGGGTGTTCCGAAAGTTCACGGTGCCACTTTCGTTATAGACGCCACCACCCCCGATGCCAGGCGTACTCACATCTGCCGCGTTAAAGGCGATAGTCGCGTTGTTCATGTTTACCGTGCCGTTGGCGTTGTCGATGCCACCGCCATCGTAGTCAGCCTGGTTCGAGGTGACGGTGCTGTTCACGAGAGTCACGAGGCTGAGCACGATATAGATGCCGCCGCCTACACCTTTTCCTTGAGCAGTAGTGGCTTTGTTGCCACTGAGGGTGCTGTTGATCAGCGTCACAGTGCTGCTGTTGTTTTTGCTGTAGGTATAGATACCACCACCAACGCCGGCTTGATTGCCGCTGACGGTGCTGTTGTTGAGCGTCACGGCCCCAAACTGATTCTGAATACCACCGCCAGTGACAACACCTTGATTGCCGCTAACGATGCTGTTGTTGAGTGTCAGCGTACCGCTCCAGTTAAAGATGCCACCGCCGCCATACGTTGCGGTATTGTTGCTGATGGTGCTGTTGTTGAGCGTTAACGTGTCCTCGTTGTCGATGCCTCCATTCACACCGATATTAGCCTTGACGATGCTGTCGGTCAACGTCAGTGCGCCATAGTGGTTGTAAATACCGCCTGCGCGGGAAACAGAGTCCTTGCCGTGCTGAATCGTCACGCCGGAGAGGTGCACCGTGCCGCCGAATTTCTCGATGTCGAACACGCGGTCGTTGGTGACAAAGCCGTTGCCGTCGATGCTGCTGCTGCCCACGCCGCCACCTCCGCCGTTAATCGTCAAATCGTCGGTGATGTCCAAGTCGCCGTTGAGGGCGGTATTGTCGTCGCCCGCGCGCGTCAGCACATACAGTGCACCAGCTTGCAGATTGATGGTATCCGCGCCCGCCAGCGCGTTGGTCTCCTGGATCGCGGCGCGCAGCGTGCAGATGCTGTTGCCCGTGCCGGTTTCGCATTTGCCGTCGCCGGGCGTCACGTCGGGCGCGTCCACCGTGCTGGTGACGGTGAAGGTCTTGCCGGCGGCATAGATCGTCGCCAGCGGCCCGCCGAGCGCCAGGCCGGCGGCCAGCGCGGCGATCAACAGAATGTGTATTGGTTTGATCGATGATTGTATGTTCAAGGTAGCTTCTCCTGATATGTATTATTAAGAATAGAGATTTGGTATCAGGCCGCCAGCAGCAGCGCTTCCGCCGCCGCCGCCTTCATCGTCTCGGCCAGCAGCGTATAGGCGGTCGCCCAGGCCGCTGCCGTCTCGGATGTAAAGCCCGCGCCCAGCCCCTGCGATAGCGTCCAAAGCAGCGCCGCCCCGACTGTGTCGTAGTGCCGCGCTTCGACCCGATACGCGGCGTGGCGACGGCCCAGCGCCTGGACGGCGGGCACGAGCTGGTCGAGGCGATCCAGCCCGTTGACCACCACGCGGATCATGGTCATCAGCTTGCGCCCCTGCTCCGGCATGGCGCCCGTGAACAGCGGCTTCAACGATGGGTCGACTTCGAATAGGTGGCTATAGAAGAGCGCGGCGGCGGTGTCGGCGATCGGCAGCACCTGCGCAAACGAGCTCTGGACGAGGGCGATTTGCTCGGGGGTCATAGTTGTGCTCCTGTGGTTCATAATCAGGGTTCTGTTCGACGAGGCTGAGCATATCAAAGTCGCACCCCGCGGTGTTGACATTTGTTGCCAGCGTGTTGTCAAACACTCCTTCAGGCTGTTGGCAAAAATGACCCGCGGCCTTACAATCATTCCTATGTCAGCAACTCAATCAACCGCACTTGCCCCGGCCGCATTCACGCGCTTTGGCGATCTGCTACGCTTCCTACGCCGCCGCGCCCAGCTGACTCAGCGCGACCTGAGCATCGCGGTGGGCTATAACTTCGCGCAGATCTGCCGGCTCGAACAGGGTCAGCGCCTGCCCGATCGCGCTGTGGTGGCGGCAGCGTTCGTCCCTGCGCTCGGTCTGGAGGTGGCCCCGGAGTGGGCCGCGCGTCTGGTCGAGCCGGCCGATGCTGCCCGCCAGGAGCGCCACGAGGCGGCGCTCGCTGCGCTGGCCCCTACGCTCGTGGTCGAGCAAGGCGTCGAGGCGCCGGTCGAGGGCGACGCGCTCGAAGCCATCCCCGCGCCCGCGCCCTACGAGGTGCCGCGGCTGCGTCTGGTCGCGCGGCTGCACGCGCGCCTGGTTAGCGAGCGGCGCGTGGCGCTCGTCGGGCTGCCGGGCATGGGCAAGACGACGCTAGCTGCGGCGCTGGCACGCGAGTATGCTCAATCTACCCCGGTCTTCTGGCTGACGTTGACCTCTGGTGTGACCACATCGATCGAAGCAGTTGTGCGCCACCTGGCGCTGTTTTTGTCGGCCCATGGGCAGGATCAGGCGCGGGCGCTGCTGCGGCGCGCCGATGACACCAGCGCGGCGCTGCCGCTCGACCGGCAGTTGAGCCTGATCGCCGCAGCCCTGGCACGGCTCGCCGGCCGCGACAGCAGCGGGCGCGGCACGCCGCCGCTGCTCTGTTTCGACAATGCGCATCTGGCGCAGGAGGACGACGACATCGTCCGCGCCCTGCGGCACCTGTCGGCCACCACGCCCGCCCGGCTGCTGCTGACCAGCCGCGAGCACCTCGCGGCGCTGCCGGGCTGCCCCCAGGTGCGGCTGGGTGGGCTGGACACGGAGGAGGGGTTGGAGCTAATCACGCAACTGACGGCCCACGTTGAAGGCCCAATCGAGTCGCCGCCGGCCTGGGCCACAAGCCTGCTCGACAAAACCGACGGCAGCCCGATGCTGCTACAGCTCGCACTCGGCGAGCTGGCCGACGAACGAACCGCTCCAGCAGCGCTGATCGCTGGCCTGGAGAGCCAGCCGCAGATCGCCGCTTACCTGCTGGAAACGGTGCGGCGGCACGTCAGCCCGACGGCCTGGGGGCTGCTGGCGCTGGTGTCGGTCTTCCGGCAACCAGTCAACCTGCACGCCCCGGCCCTGATCGAGCTGATCCAGGAAGCAGATGCCGCCTACGACTTGGACGCGACGCTGGACGAACTGGCGCGGCGCCACCTGATCGATCACCCTGCGCGCGCCCAGACACACCCGCTGGTGCGCGACTACACCTACGCCGGGCTGCTTCGGCTGCCGCTGCACCGCCGCCAGCTGCACAGGATCGCCGCCGAGTGGTCGGAGCAGGGCCTCGGCGACCCGGTGGAGGCCAGCTATCACTATGGCCAGGCGGGCGACCTGGCCGCGGCGGCAGCGGCGCTGGGGGACAATGTCGAGACGATCGGCCAGCGCGGTGCGGCGTTCGCGGCAGCCGACAGCGCCGAGGAGATGTTGATCGAGGCTCGTCGCCAGCGCGGCGACATGGCCGAGACCGTACGGCGCCTGCTGATCGTGCGCGGCGACCTGCTGGTGCATACCCTGCGGGCACAGGAAGCCGAGGCCAGTTACCGCGAGGCCCTGGCGCTCACGAATGCGGCCGACGAGCGGGCGCGGATCGCCTGCCGGCTGGGGCAAAGCCTGACCCAGCGTGGGCAGGCCGCCGAGGCAGTATGGCTCTGCCAGGGAGCACTCGCCGCGCTTGGCCCTGCCGAGATTGCGCTGCGGGCACAGCTGCGCGCCGCCGAGAGCCAGGCTCACCTGGCCCTGGCGAGCTATGTCGACGCGGCCCAGGCGGCCACCGATGCGCTGGCGCTGGCAAAGCAACTGGGCGGCGCGCCGTCCCGACTGGCTTCCGAAGTTCGTGTGCGCGCCCAGCGGGTGCTCGGCATCGTTGCGCGCGACCGGCACGACTTTGACGCTGCGTTGGAGCATTTCCAGCGCGCGAGCCATGCCGCCGAGCAAGCGGCTATGCCCGCACTGGCCTGGCGATGCCGCATGGACGAGGCCGATATACTGTTCCTTCGCGGCAACCTAGCCGGCGTGCTGGCGCGCTGCGGCGCGCTCTTGCCACAGCTACGCGCCGCTGGCGACAGCTACGCGATCGGGCAGCTCTTGAGCCTTATGGCGCTGAGCCACCTGCTGAACGACGACCTGGCAGCCGGCCTGGAAGCAGCCGAGCAGGCCTACGCCCTGCGTGAGGAGATCGGCGACCGCCAGGGTCTGGTGATTGCCGCCAACCAGTGGGCGCTGCTGCTGATCGCCCTCAACCGCATCGCCGAGGCAAGCGATCTGGTGGTGCACACGCTTGCGACCTCAGACCTGACGGGCGAGATGTATGCGCTGGGGTTCCTACTGGAGAAGCAGGCGATCGTACAGATGCTGGAAGGCGACGCGCCGGCTGCCCAGGCTACGCTGCGGCGCGCGCTGGATCTGCCGGTCGCCGCGCGCGATTTGAAGCTACGCGGCGACCTATGCCACGACCTGGCAGTGGCGCTGCTGATGATCGAGACCATCGACGAAGCGCAGGCCGTGTTAGAGGATCGGCCGGATGAAAGCGGGCTGTGGGTGGAACTGGAGTATCGGCTGATTGAGGGACTGATAGCGCGCGCGCGGGGCGACCTCGAAGCCGCGCGCGTCGCGACCGACGACCTCGCGGCCCGCGCCCGCGCAGTGGGCTGTCCACTCTACGTGCGCAAGGCGCACCGGGTTGCTACCGCTGCGATGCCGCTCGATTACCCGCGGTTGGTGTGGGTTATGGGCCTGCGCTGACCGCCGCGCGCGCCGCCGTCTGCATCGTCGCGGCGATCAGCCCATAAGCGAGGCTCCAGGCCGCCTCGACCGCCGGGGTAAATTGTTCCTCCAGGCTCAGGTGCAGTGTCCACAGGAGCGCCGCTCCGACCGTGTCGTAATGGGCATCCCGCACGCCGTAGCCGACATGTGCGCGGCCGAGCGCCTGCACCTGCGGCCCGAGCGTCTCGAAGCGGCTCAGGTTATCCACAATCAGCTCGATCATCGCCATCAGTTTGCGGCTCTGGAGCTGGATGTCGCTGGTGAACAGTGGGCGCAGGCCAGGGTCCAGTTCGAACAGGCGCCGATAGAACAGCGCGCCGGCGGTCGCGCGGATCGGCGCTACCTTGTCAAACGACATCTGCACCAAGGCGATCTGTTCGGGAGTCATCGTGGCCATTCGGTCTTGCATAGGGGTATGATAGCACGATTTTGCGGCGGCGTGTGCGGGCGAGTCCATGGGTGTTCATGAGTTACTCCCCGGCAGCGGACGATTGCCGGTAAACTCACGGTTATTTGTGCGAGGGCTGAGCCGCATGGCGACGGCTTGCAAGATGATTCCATAGCCAACAAACACGGCTCCAAATAGACCGACGATCAGTGGGCGGCGGTCGCCGGCCTGCGCGATCTCTTCCTTGATCGGCGGCGGTAGGAGCGGGATCTGCACCAGGAAGACCAGCACGCCATAGAGCAACCCTTTCCATAACCCACCACTTAGTGTATTGTGCTGGTTGCAGGGAAGTTGGCGGATCAGACTTCGCCAACTTCCCTTTCGCGCGGCCTACTCGACGTTAATCGTGATCGTCTGCGGGGCCGGGCTGCTCAGCGCGGCATGCGCGGCATTGCCCATCACGACGGTGATCGTATGCTTGCCCGGCGTGAGTTCCAGTTCGCGGCTGGTGAGCGGATCTTTGCCGGCGTGGATATAGGCGGGGTTGGCCGTCGTCGCCGGCACCACCTGACCGACCGCGACCGATGAGGCCGGCTGGTCGACAAAGAAGTGCAGGTGGCCTTCGCCAGCATTGATCGCGCCGCCGGCCGGCACGAGCTTCCAGTCGGTCACCGCCACGTCAATCTTGACCTTTGGTCCTTTCACCGTCGCGCCGTCGGCGGGCGCGACGATCCGCATCGTCGGTGTGGCGGATGTGCCGCCACACGCTGCCAGCGCGAGCATGAGCATGAGTGCGATTCCGGCAAGAACGAACCAGCGTGAGCGTTGAAGATTCACCGAGCTACCTCTTTCCTATCTACATTATTCGGTATGTGGTCGTCTTCTCAGTGAACGACGAGCCGCATATTGCGATGAGCATAACAGAGAAGCAGCGTTGCCCCGCCCACAGAACGATTTAACCAGTCGTGAAATCGAGGTGCTGCGCTTGATCGCCACAGGTGCAACCAATCGCGAGATCGCTGATACGCTCGTGATTAGTGAGGGCACGGGGAAAAATCACATCTCGAATATCTTGAGCCGCCTCCAACTGCGCGATCGGACCCAGGCCGCCGTGTACGTCCGCGAGGCCGGCCTGCTCTAGCCTGCTCCACCTTCCACACCTGGGCCGCGAGCATCAACTTTTTCGCCGTTCCAAAGCGATCACCGGGATCTTACGACTTATTTTCGCCTGGTGCTCGGCAAAAAAGGGGTACTGCTCCACTCTGTTCAGTTCCATGGTAGTACGGATGTTCGTCGCCGTCAACGTGCGTGCGTCAGCGCAGTCGCCTCTACAACTCGATCCAACACAACTTCGAGCAGCGCGCGATCGTAGCCCAGGTGCGGCGCCAGCACGAACGCGACCTGCGGGTGGCGCTGCTGCGCTTGCGCAATCAACATGGGGAGATCCTCGGCGACGTGCCGGCCCAACTGGAGAAAGTACGGCACCGCGACCATCCGGCGCATGCCCTCGGCCGCCAGCGCGTCGATTGCATTGGGGATGCTGGGCTCATTACACTCCAGGTAGCTCACCGCCACCCGGGCGTAGCCGCCACGCGCCTGAATGCGTTCGGCCAGCCGATCGAGCGGCGCATTGGCCTCGGCCATGGGGCTGCCGTGGGCCAGCAGCAACAGCGCCGCTGGGCCTCCACCAGCGGAGTGCTGGTCGGCGGTTCGCGCCCGCTCGATCGCCAGCCGCGCCAGCGCCGGGTGATCGCCAAACGCCGCAGCGACCTCGAATCCGACCTGCGGGTAACGCTGGGCCTGCTCAGCCACCTGCTGCGGTAGATCCTCGCACACATACTTGCCGGCGATCAGGAAATATGGCTGCACGACGATCGACCGCGCGCCCTGAGCGATGCAGCGCTCGACCGCCTCGGCGAGGGTCGGGCGGTTGAAATTCAAAAAGCTGGCCTCGGCGATTGGCGCCACGCCGCACTCGCGCAGCCGCGCCGCAATCCGGATCATCGCCGCGCCGCTGGCGCTCTTGAGGCTGCCATGGCCAATCAGCACGATCGCGTGCATCGACGTTGCTCCAACTCAGGCTGTTTGTTCATTTCAATAATCGACTCGATAATAATAAACCATCCTAGCTCCGGTAGTACGTAGTGCGTAGTATGGACGCGATATATCGTGTCCCTACGCACTACACAATATCATGCACAACGTCATGCACAACGTAGATAGGCACGTTCGAAGCTACTGCTTTGGCCTGCTCGATCGTATCGAACCAGCTGAGCTGCTCGCGCAGGCGCACCACCTCACCGACAACGAGTGTCGCCGGCGCGGTCAGCCCGGCCTGCTCCACATCGGCTGCGATCGTCGCCAGCGTGCCAACCACGGTTGCTTGGTCGGGCGTGGTGCCCTGGCGAATGACGGCGGCCGGCGTATCGGCCGCGCGCCCGTAGGCGATCAGCTGCGCCGCGATGGTGGGCAGCCGGCCCACGCCCATCAGGAACACCAGCGTATCGATCCCGCGGGCCAGCGCCTGCCAGCGCAGCCGTGTCTCCTCGCGCTCAGGGTCTTCATGGCCGGTGATCACCGCAAACGACGAGGCGGCGGCGCGGTGTGTGACCGGAATACCAGCGTAGGCCGGCACGCCGATCGCCGAGGTGACGCCCGGCACCACTTCCCAGGCAATGCCCTCGGCCGCCAGTGCCACTGCCTCCTCGCCGCCGCGCCCGAATACGAACGGGTCGCCGCCCTTCAGGCGCACCACCTGCAAGCCGGCCTGTGCCTTCTCGATCAGCAACGCGTTGATCTCATCCTGCGAGCGGTAATGCTGGCCGGCGCGCTTGCCGGCGTAGATCAGCTCGGCCTCGGCACGGCACTCCTGGAGCAATGCGTCGTTGACCAACGCATCGTAGATCACGACATCGGCCGCGCGTAACCGCCGCAGCCCCTTGAGCGTCAGCAGCTCGGGATCACCCGGCCCCGCGCCCACAAGCGAGACAAAACCGATACTCATGAAGCGTCCCTTTTGTCAATAGTAATCGTGTGGTACTTTATCTTGTAATTGTTCAGCACTTCTATCACCTTCGCTAAGTGCATACGCGATGGTCTGCTCCAGGGGCATTGCCCGCCCCTCTCCCCACATCGCCGAGAATGTCGCGTCGCCAAGTTGGGCGCGTGCCGCCGCGATAGTGCGGTCATGTCTGGCGCGTTCGGCCCGCTCCAACACTGTGCCGATGCTCTCGAGCAGCGCCTCAATGGCACCGCACAATCGCGCCGCGCGCGCCGCCTGGCCCCGCTCGCTAGCCACGCCCGCGAGGCCGACCAGGCAGTCCTTGATGTCGTATGTATTGTTGAGGTCGCGCAACAGCCGTAGACTCTCCATACAGCAGGTGCTCGCGCGCACCAGATCGTGCTGGCCCAACGCCACGATGCCCAGATTATTGAGGATAATCGCGATGTACCGCTCATTTCCTAGTTCGCGGAGCAACGCCAAAGCTTCCTCGACTAGGGGCCGTGCCTGCGCGTAGTCGCCTTGGCACAGCGCCACCATCCCCAGATTGTTGAGTGCCCCGGCGATCCCATGCGTGTCCCCCAGCTCCCGGCGCAACGCCAGGCTCTCCTCCAGCAGCGTGGTCGATCGCACATAGTCACCCTGGAGCTGGGCGATTACCCCAAGATGGTCCTGCGTGCTGGCGATACCGGCGGTATCCTCCAGCGCGCGAAACAGCTCCAGGCTCTCCTCCAGCAGCGTGGTCGCTTGTGCATAGTCGCCCTGCGACCACGCCAGCCCACCAGCCCCACGCAGAGCCTTCGCCCGCATTGCCATCCTGGCTTTGCGCTGTTGGATGTTGGCTTGATCTGTCGCATCCGCCAGCCCATGCTCACGCGCCACTCCAAGATCGCAGAGCGCAAGCATTTGCTCCAGCCAGCGCAGTCCCTCGGTCAGATAACTGCGAGTATCCCAAAACCGCCACAGCGCCCCGGCCAACCGCAACCCCACCTCGGCGTCCCCAGCAGGGGTTTGACACCACGCCAGCGCCCCGCGCAAGTTGTCATGATCCATCTCCAACCGCTGCAGCCACACGGTCTGCTCGGCCCGCAGCAGCTGCGGCTCGGCCGCCTCAGCCAGGCCCAGGTAGTGCCGTGCGTGCCGCCCCCGCACGACATGAGCTTCCCCGCTCAATTCCAGCCGCTCCAGGGCATACTCGCGGATGGTCTCCAGAAGCATGAAGCGCGGCTCGCCGTCTGTGCCCGGCGTCTGCCGCAGGAGGCTCTGGTCCACCAGCAAGGCCAACCCGTCGAGCACGTCGAGCGGGAGATCACCCGCCGCATTGCAGACTGCCTCGACTGCCTCTAGCGAGAAGCCCCCGACAAACACCGCCAGCCGCGCGAACAGAGTCTGCATATCCACATCCAGCAACGCATAGCTCCAATCGATGGTATTCCGTAGCGTCTGCTGGCGCGCCGGCAAATCCCGCGTGCCGCCCGTCAGGAGGGTGAGCCGGCTGCGCAGCCTGGCAAGCAGCGCTTGCGGTGGAAACAGCTTGCTGCGCGCGGCCGCCTGCTCAATTGCCAGCGGGAGTCCATCCAGCCGTGCACAGATCTCCGCCACGGCCGGGGCGGTCGCGGTCGTCAGTTGGAAGTCCGGCTTGACCGCTTGCGCCCGCTGGATAAAGAGGGCGATCGCCTCGTACTGCGACAGCATCTCCAGCGGCGGCAGGTGCTGCCGATCGGGCAACGCCAACGGCGGTACAGGGAACTCCCGCTCGCCGGAGAGGTGGAGTACCGCCCGGCTCGTGACCAGCACCTTCAGCTGCGCCGCCGCCACCAGGAGTTCGGCAATCAGCGGCGCCGCATCGACCACCTGCTCGAAATTGTCCAGCAGCAACAACAGCTGCTTGGAGCGCAGATACTCCTTGAGACGCTCCATCAGTGGTTGACTACCACCCTCCTTAATCCCGAGCGTCTGAGCAATTGTAGAGATGACCAAGGTCGGATCACTGATCGGCGCCAAGGCGAGGAAGAACACCCCGTCCGCGAACATATCGAGCAGTTCGCTCGCCACCTGCAGCGCGAGGCGCGTTTTGCCCACTCCCCCGGGACCTGTCAGGGTTACGAGGCGCACCTCTGAGCGCGGTAGCAACTCCCGCACAGCGCCGACTTCCTGCTCACGCCCGATCAAGGGGGTCGGCTGGGCGGGAAGGTTGGTCGGGTGGAGTTCGAGCGTGCACAATGGTGGGAAGTCGGCCGGCAGATCCGCAGTAACAAGCTGGAAGATGTGCTCGGGGTGCGTCAGATCCTTGAGGCGGTGTGTCCCGAGGTCGCGCAGGGCCGCCCCCGGCGGCAAGTCCTCGCGGATCAGTTCCGCCGTCGCTCGCGAGAGCAGGGTCTGGCCACCATGGCCCACCGCCAGCAGCCGCGCGACCCGGCTGAGCGGCAGTCCGTGGTAGTCGCCGGCCTGTGCCTCCACCACTCCTGTGTGCAAGGCCATGCGCACCCGCAGGGGTTCGGTCGCCCCCCACACTTCTGTGTGGAAGGCGCGCTGCGCATCCAGCGCCGCCGCCATCGCGGCGGCGGGCCGGGCAAAGGCGGCACAAAATGCATCCCCGACGGTCTTGAACAGATACCCCCCGTGCGCGGCAATGGCATCCCGCAGGAAGGCATCGTGGCGCGCCAGCGATCGGCGCATCGCCTCCTTGTGCTGCTCCCATCGCGTCGTGCTGCCTTCGATGTCGGTAAACAGGAACGTGACCGCCCCGCCGGGCAGTGGGGTGTGCTCGCTGGGAGAGGGCGGAGCGGGCAGCGATGGCAGGACGGGCGGCGGCATGCCGCCGCGGGCGAAGGCGGTGATGGCCGCCTGCACGTCGGGGGCCAGGCCGAGCTGGGCAGCCAGGCGCGTAGCGAGTTGCTTGGAGGGTCGCAGCCCATCGGCTTCCAGATTGCGAATGGTTCCCTCAGCACACCCGACCCGCTGGGCCAATTCGGCCTGGGTCAGATCAGATGCTTTGCGGGCGCGCCGCAGCCACTCCCCAAACGAAGTGATCGTGTCCATCCTATCCTCCAACCGCCGCCCGCGCCGCCGGCGAGTAGCCTGTAGGGGCTGATTCCAATACTTTTCAAATCACGCCATCGCCTTCGAATAAATTCGAGGCTAATAGCAGAAGTCGGCTCAAGCCGCCTGACCAACGACAGCGTTGCGGGCATTCCAGTGAGCTTTAGCTCACTTTGGCTTTCAGCCTGAACTTCAGTTCGAGGCTGACCACGCCGCTATTTAAAAGGTATTCGGACTGATCCCACGACCGACGGTGCGTGCAGCGGGCCAAATCCTTTGGCGCCGGAGCCGGCACCACCAGCTGTCGCCCGTTTGCATGCGCTTTTGCATGCGCTTATTGTAGCGCAAAGCGCCTTCATTTGGCACCAGACCTATGGTGTAATAGCAACACGATATTCGATCCAGGGGGCGCAAGCTCAGCTCTATAGAGATGATAAAGTACCGCTCCGCCGCCCGTCCTGAGGCTCCCCTGAGCCTGTCGAAGGGCCTGACGAAGGGAAGGCTAAAAACGCCGACTGCATAAGTCCTGTCACATAACGGATGTGATTATATATTACTTGACAAAACAGATCAAGTAATTTAAGATTACCGCTATCACGTGATTGTTACCGTTTTGGAACCAAGTTTTAGAGTGCGCCGACGCACGGGCACAGCGTTAGTGATGAAGCTATTGCTGTGTCCGTTTTGTTTTCGGAGGTTACGATCGTGATCAGACGATCCATCGCTAGTGCTATAGACCGGCCCGCGTGGAGCGCCGAGGAGCTGGCCGCCATCAATGCACGATTTCGCAATCGCACGGCGGAAGATTTGCTCGCTTGGGCGACCGCCCACTTTGGCCAAGAAATTGTGCTAACCTGTAGTTTTGGCGGCGCGTCGGGCATGGTGCTCCTCGATATGATATCGCGGATTGGGCATGGCACGCCGGTCGTTTTCTTGGATACCGACCTGCTGTTCCCCGAAACCTATGCGCTGGCCGAGGCCGCCGCGCGCCGCTATGGCGTGGCGATTGAGCGGCGGCGCGCGGCGCTGACGCTGGCGGAGCAGGAAGTCCAAGAGGGCCCGCAGCTCTACAGCCGCGACCCCGATCGCTGCTGCGGCATTCGCAAGGTCGCGCCGTTGGCCGAAGCGCTGCGCCCGTACCGTGCCTGGATCAGTGGCATCCGCCGCGACCAGTCGTCGACACGTGCCAGCACCGATCTGGTGCAGTGGAGCGAGCGTCACAATCTGGTCAAGATTCATCCACTGGCTTACTGGAGCGAGCGTGATGTATGGCGCTACATCCAAGCTCACGATGTTCCCTACAATCCTCTCTTGGATCAAGGCTATCCAAGCCTCGGCTGCGCTCCGTGCACGCGCGCGGCGGTCGGCGAGGACGATCTGCGCGCCGGTCGTTGGGTTGGTTTCGCCAAGACCGAATGCGGCATCCATGTGTAGTTCAAAGTTCATAGTCCAGACCACTCTCAACTCTCAACTCTGAATTCTTGACTTGCTGAAGGAGCAATATGACATCCACCCCCATCCAACCCCACGGCGGAACGCTGGTCGATCGCGTGCTAACGGGCGCGGCGGCCGACGAAGCTCGCGCGATCGCCCTGTCTGCCCCGCGCGTCACCTTGAGCGAGATCGGGGTGGCCGATCTTGAGATGATCGCGATCGGCGCCTATAGCCCACTCACAGGATTCCTTGGCCAGGCTGACTACCAGGGCGTGGTGAACGATATGCGCCTAGCGAATGGCACGCTTTGGTCGCTGCCAATCACACTGCCGGTTAGCGAGGCGCGCGCCGAGATGCTGCGCGAGGGCGAGTCGGTCGGCCTGTATAATCCAGCGGGCCAGCTCATTGGCCTGTTGGAACTGCGCGAGCGCTACACCTACGATCAACGCCACGAGGCCGAACATGTCTATCGCACCACCGCGCAGGAGCACCCGGGCGTCGCACGGCTGTATCGCCAGGGTCCAGTGCTATTGGGCGGCGATGTTTGGCTGCTCGAGTCGCCCGCCAGCGTATTTCCGCACCTGGCGCTGACGCCCGGCGCAACGCGCGCGATCTTCGCCGAGCGCGGCTGGAAGACGATCGTTGGTTTCCAGACCCGCAACCCGGTCCATCGCGCGCACGAGTATCTGCAAAAAGCCGCGCTCGAGCTGGTCGACGGCCTGCTGCTGCATCCACTGGTTGGCGCCACCAAAGACGACGACGTGCCGGCCGCCACGCGCGTCCGTTCATACGAGGTGTTGTTGGAAGGCTACTACCCGCGCGACCGCGTGGTGCTAGGCGCCTACCCCGCCGCAATGCGCTACGCCGGCCCGCGCGAAGCGCTGCTGCATGCGATTTCGCGCCAGAACTACGGTTGCACGCATTTCATCGTCGGGCGCGACCACGCCGGCGTAGGCAACTACTATGGCACCTACGACGCCCAGCGCCTGTTCGACACGCTTCAGCCCGGCGATCTTGCGATCACGGCGCTGAAGTTCGAGCACACCTTTTACTGCAAGACCTGTGGCAATATCGCCTCGACACGCACATGCCCGCACACTAGCGACCATCACCTGACGCTCAGCGGCACGCGCGTGCGCGAAATGCTGCGCTCCGGCACACTACCGCCGCCCGAGTTCACTCGCCCCGAGGTTGCGCAGGTGCTGATCGAGGCGCTGCGCGCGGCATAGCCGAGTTATGAGTTCTGAGTTTTGAGTATCCGCAAGCTAATTCAAAACTCATAACTCAAAACTATAAGAAGGATTTGATGATGAGTACGGGACTGACAATCTGGTTCACCGGCCTCTCGGGCGCGGGGAAATCCACCATCTCGGAGATAATCGAGCGTGAGCTGCGCGCGCTCGGTGGCAATGTCGAAGTGCTCGACGGCGATGTGGTGCGAACGCATTTGAGCAAAGGCCTGGGTTTCTCAAAAGAAGATCGCGACACCAATATCCGCCGAATCGGCTGGGTCTGCGAGGTGCTCTCGCGTAACGGGGTGTTCGCGATCGCGGCCGCGATCTCGCCCTACCGCGCCGTCCGCGATGAGGTTCGCGAGCGCCACAGCGGCCGCTTTTTCGAGGTCTTCGTCGACGTGCCGCTCGATGTCGCGATTGCGCGCGATACCAAGGGTCTGTATAAAAAAGCGCTGGCCGGCGAGATTAAGGGCTTTACCGGCATCGACGATCCGTATGAGCCGCCGCTCGATCCTGAGCTGGTCATTCACACCGATCAAGAGACGCCTGCGGCGAGCGCCGAGCGCATCCTGGCGGCGTTACGCACGCTGGGCTACCTTTAAGTTGACCAAGGACGAAAGACGAAAGACGAATACTCGCATGCTCGTCTTCCGTCCTTCGTCCTTCGTCCAAAGAAGGAGGAACGCAATGTCTGTCGATACTGAAACCGAAGTCACACGCGCACCAACAAAGGTAGAGCATCTGAAAGAGATCAGTGAAGGCTTGGGCGGCTTTCTGCTAGATGAACTCGCCGATCTCACAACCGACCGAATCTCCGAGGACGCCTACCAGTTGCTCAAGTTCCATGGCTCGTACCAGCAAGATGATCGCGATGAGCGGCGTGAACGCAAGCAACAAGGGCTCGATCGGGCGTGGTCGTTTATGGTGCGCACCAAGTTCCCGGGCGGGCGCCTCACCGCCGAGCAGTATTTGCTGGCCGACGAGCTGGCTTCCTCCTATGCCAATAACACACTGCGCATCACCACACGGCAAGACTTCCAGTTTCACGGAGTCGGCAAGGCCAATATGAAGCCGCTGATCAAGGCGCTGAACGAGCGCTGGGTCTCCACCTACGGCGGCTGCGGCGATGTGGCGCGCAACTTCCTGGCCTGCCCGGTGGCCGATCTACTGCCTGGCCATAGCTACGATTATCAGGTGCTGGCCAAACAAATCAGCGATCGGTTCATGCCCGAGTCGACCGCCTACTACGAGTTCTGGCTCGACGGCGAGAAGGTGCTGGTCGATGGCACGCGCGTCAAAATCGCGCCCAAGCGCGATGAGCCATTCTATGGCCCAACCTATATGCCGCGCAAGCATAAAATGGCGATCGGCCTGCCGCACGACAACTGCGTCGACATCTTTACCCACGACCTGGCGCTCGAAGCGGTGCTTGGCGAAGATAAGCAACTGCGTGGCTTCAACCTGCTGGCCGGCGGCGGGTTGGGCAGCACCCATGCCAAGGCCGAGACCTTCCCACGCCTGGCCGATCGGATTGGCTTCTTGCCTGCAGAAGAATCGCTGCGCGTGCTCGAGGCCGCTACGGCGATCTACCGCGACGAGGGCGATCGCACCAACCGCCGCCATGCGCGCCTGAAGTATGTGCTCGAGAAGCGCGGCGTCCAGTGGTTCCGCGACGAGCTCGCCGCGCGGTTGGGCGCGCCGCTTGCGCCGTCGGCCGAGGTTCAGCGCTACGAAGTTCACGACCATCTGGGCTGGCAGCGCCAGGCCGATGGCCGCTGGCTGGTGGGCGTGTGGGTCGAGAATGGTCGCATCAAAGATCAGATCAAAGCCGGCCTGCGCGCGGTTGTAGAAAGGGTGCGCCCCGAATTGCGTCTGACCGCGCAGCAGAACATCATCCTGGCCAACATCGACGCCAAGCAGAAGCCAGTGGTCGACGCCATGCTGACGGCGTATGGTCTGCTGCTGGGCTGCGAGCCGCTTAGCCCGCTGCGGCGCTATGCCATGGCCTGCCCGGCAATGCCGACATGCGGGCTGGCGGTGGCCGAGGCCGAACGCTATCTGCCCGACCTGATCGGCGAGTTGGAGCAGCGCGGCTATGGCAACGACCGCGTGTGGATTCGCCTGAGCGGCTGCCCAAATGCCTGCTCGCGCCCGCCCACGGCCGAGATCGGCATCATCGGCCGCAGCCTCAATCTGTACAACGTCTATGTGGGCGGCAGCTTCGCGGGCACGCGCCTGGCCAAGCTCTACCGCGAAGATGTGCGCGGGCACGTCTTGGCCGATCTGCTGGCCGAGACGCTCGATCAGTGGAAGCGCGAACGCAACCCCAGCGAAGATTTTGGCGATTGGGCCGCGCGGGCGCTGGTGGCTTAGCTGAGCCGGCCAAGAATCCGCGAAGGGGGTGCCCTCTGGGCCCCGAAGACATGCGAATAAGACTCGTATTTTCGCGTGTCTTCGGCGAATACAAGATTCGCCCCCGACGCATTGAGCAGCGTTGTGGCAATGCAAACAATGGTAGCCATCGCATCGTGGGCGATCCTCGCGATCGCCCACGATGCGGCGCATTGATAGATCCATTGATTCCAAGGCGGGCGAATACAAGATTCGCCCTGACACCATGATTATCGTTGTTCGCTTCACTGTACCTCGACATAAATATCTCACCGTGCTATGCTCCTTTCTGAAGCTTGGAAAGGAGCCACGATGCCCCCGCAAATCGAGACCACCCGCCTGATCTTGCGCCCGTTCACGCTCGAAGATGCAGATGCAGCCTATGCGGCATTAGAGAGTCACCCCGATACCTGGAAGTTCGACCCAGGCTTCCAGCGCACCAAAGAACAGCGCACAGCGATCATCCGCAAGTATGCTGAGAACAACGACCCCGAGGAGTGCGGCACGCTCGCAATTGTGGTGAAGGATACCAACGCGCTGATTGGCTATGTTGGCCTGCAGTTCTACATCCTACCGCGCGAGCCGCTGGCGACGCCCGAGGTTGAACTCTACTACAAGCTCGATCGAAACACCTGGGGCCAAGGCTATGCCGCCGAAGCCTGCCGCGCCCTGATCGACTTTGCGTTTCAAACGCTGCGGCTGGCGCGAATAGTAACAATCACGCATCGCGATAATGCTCCGTCGATCAGGTTACTCGAGCACTTGGGCATGCGGCTCGCACCGGCGCCGCCAATCTGGTCCGAAATGCTGACGGCGACGCTTGAAAATGACCGCTGGTAGCATTTGGTTCTTGAAAAATGTGAACATATGTGCTAAAATGGAACTCATTTCTTTAGTCGCGCTTGCTAACTCACCCGCTCGACGCTATACTGAGTAGCATCTGTGTCAGCACAAGGATTGTCGAATGCCAACGCCCAACGCGCGCGCGCGTGCGGCCACCGGCAGCGGCGGCGCGACTAACCCCGCGCGTAAGCCGGCCGAAACTCACGATTTGCTCAACTATCGCTTGTCCGAGCGAATCGGCCAGGAAGAACTGGCGACGGTCTATCGCGCCACGCACCTGACGCTCGATCGGCCGGTGCTCGTACATATTCTGCGCCGCACCGACTGGATCTCGGCCAGCCGGTTTCAGCTTGCGGCCAAGCTTGCCGCGCGCCTGAGCCACCCAAATATCTTGCCGGTGGTCGACGCTGGCCACGACGATCGCTATGGCGACTATATGGTCACGCCGCGCCTGGAAACGCGCTCGCTCCATGATCTGCTGCGCGAGGGGCCGCTCGATCCTCTCTTGGCGCTGAAGATCTTCTCGCAAATTGGTGCCGCGCTCGACTTCTTGCATAGCCAGGGCATTGTGCATCGCGATGTGCAGCCGGCCAATATTTTGCTGACGCCACAGGGCAACGCCTACTTGGCGAACTTCAGCCTCGCCGCCGCGCCCGATACGCCCGATCTCTCCAGTATCGAAGAGGCCGATTACCTGACGCCGTACTCGGCGCCCGAACAGAGTTTGATCGACGGCGAGCCGATCGCGTCGCAGGATCTCTTCAGCCTGGGCGCCGTGCTTTACCATACGCTCCTCGGCGAGGAGCCGCCGCCATCCGGCGTCGAGCCGCGCTCGCTGGCTACCCGCGATATCGCGCTGGCCGATGCCGATCGAGTGATCCGCCGTCTGCTTGCGCCGCAAGCTAGCCAGCGCTACGCCGGCGCCGCCCAGGCTACGGTGGCACTGCGTCAGGCGCTACGCCAGCAGATCGACAACTCGACCGACGATATGGAGGAGTCGCGCTGGGAGTCAGTGGCGGAATGGCTAGAGAATCCAGTCGAAACCGTGGTCGGCAACTTGCTCGACCACGAGTTTGTCGCCAAGAGCCGCGCTCGCGCCGACGCGCTGCATCGCGCCGGGACGATCCGCAAGCATCTCGACCGCTGGAGCCAGCAGGGGTTGCTGCGCCGCCCGCTGATTGGCCAGCAGATCGAGCCGAGCCAGATCGTCAGCTACGACGTGTACCTCTATGAGCTGCGCGCGCACTACGAGACCCGCACGGCTCCCCAGACGCGCCAGTTGGTGCATAGCGAAGGCGCGCTGATGCCGGTGATGCGCGAGCCGGATCTATGGGATGTAGCGGTGCCCGAGCTTGGGCCATTCGTCAACGCCCCCGCCGAGCCGATCGTTATCCCTGGCTCGCGGAAGATCGTGCCGTGCAGCGAGTGCAATGGCGCCGCCAATGTGACCTGTAAGCACTGCAAAGGCGAAGGGCAGATCGAGCGCGTTCATAGAGTTCGCGAAAGCGACGGCTCGACGCGCAATGAGCCGTTTAAAGAACAATGCCCGAACTGCCACGGTTATGGCAAGCAGCCATGCCCACACTGCGAAGGCGCGGGCCAGATGTTGGAAGAGAAGGTCTTCATATGGTCGCGCCACGGCAAGATCTACTTCAACGAGGATGATCTCACCGGCCTGCACCAACTCACGATCAGAACCCAGGCCCAGGATGTCTTTCAAGGGCTGATCGATCCGTATGAGACCAATTGGTATCAGATCGCACCGCTGAAAGAGTTGCTGGAACAAGCGATCAATGGCGGTGGCCCCGACACACGCCTGATCACCGCCGAGCTGATCATTCGCGGCGTGCCGGTCACCGAAGTCGATTACAGCTATAAAGGCAAACCGCACAGCCTGACGCTGATTGGCTTCACCAACGAAATCCGCGGCGACTCGGCGCTGTTCGATCGCGAGCGGGCGCTTCTGTACGCCGGGATCGTGCTGCTGGCGTTGATCACACTAATCCTCTTTGTGATGCGTTAAGGAAGTATCTGGCCAGCCCAGTGCTCGGAGATTACATTCGGGGGCGAATACGAATCATTCCAGCTGAGATGACGCTAAACGCGCCGAGCATTTCGGTTTCGTGGTCGTGAAGCGCTTGCGCGACGATCTTTGCCTTCGTGGTGGGCTGAAGGCCCTCGAGGCGAATCAAGATCACGCCGGCAGCGGCGCGATTGAGGCGAAAGACCAATTCACCAAAGTCCTTATCAATGGTGACCAAGATGGCCTGCCGGTCATTCGCCTCCTGGAGTACCTCATCATCGCTGATACTTGGCGCAAGTTCCGCGACATAGACAACATCATGCCCGTCGTGGCGCAGTTGTGCGACAATTTGGCGATCAACGCCTTCATCAGCAACGAGATTCATGCCGCTTTATCTGTCACGGGATAGATGACATCGGCACGGAGGACCTCTGCCGCAAAGGCAAGTGCCGCCTGAATCGCTTCACGGGTGAGGCGGGGATGGGCGGCAAGCAGCTGCTCGTCGGTTTCGCCAGCCGCAAGCTTGGTCAGGATCGCTTCGACAGTAATACGCGTACCCGCAACGATCGGTTTCCCCATCATGATGGCGGGGTTTGATTGGATGAAGCGGGACTCCATGACTCACCTCTTCTAGCAGATATATCTTTGACAAATCCGAATTCTTCTCAGTACCCCTGTAGAATACCATAGGTTGGCGTATGCGGGTAGTTGTGGGATGGAGGGTACCTGCATGTTCTCGACAAACACGAAAACGACTGTAAGCCGCTACGCTACCTGATGCGACCAATCCAAAATGATCTTCCCCGGATGGCCGGCGCGCATCAGCTCAAACGCGGTCTCGAATTCAGTATAGGGCAAGCGCCGCGAGATCACCGGAGAAATATCTAGCCCCGATTGCACCATCGCCGTCATCTTGTACCAGGTCTCAAACATCTCGCGCCCATAGATGCCCTTGATCGTCAGCCCGTTGAACACCACCTGATTCCAGTCGATCGCCGCCGGAGTAGCCATGATGCCCAGCAGCGCGATTTTGCCGCCATGGCAAATCGTCGCCAGCATGTCGCTGAGCGCGTTTGGGTTGCCCGACATCTCCAGGCCAACGTCGAAGCCCTCTTTCATTCCCAGCTCGGCCATGGCGTCGGCGAGCGTGCGCTCTTGGACGTTGATTGTCAGCGTTGCGCCCATGCGCTTGGCTAGCTCCAGGCGTTGCGGGTTCACGTCTGTGACCACCACATAGCGCGCGCCAATGTGCTTTGCCACCGCCGTGGCCATCGCGCCGATTGGGCCGGCCCCGGTAATCAGCACATCCTCGCCGACCACATTGAATGAGAGCGCGGTGTGAACCGCGTTGCCGAACGGATCGAAGCAGGCAAGAATGTCGAGCGGAATGTTCGGGTCGCAGTGCCAGACATTCGCCACTGGAATGCTGACATACTCGGCAAAGGCGCCGTCGCGGTTGACGCCGACGCTCTGCGTGTTCGGACAAAGGTGGCGCCGGCCGGCCAGGCAATTGCGGCAAGCGCCACACACAATATGCCCCTCGCCGACAACCAGCTCGCCGGGGTAATGATCGGCGACATTGTTGCCGACCGCATCGATCACGCCGACGTATTCATGACCAATCACCATCGGCGGCTTGATCGTCTTTTGCGCCCAGGCATCCCAGTTGTAAATATGTATGTCGGTGCCGCAGATCGACGCCCGCAGCACTCTGATTCGTACATCGTTCGGGCCTATTTCCGGCACGGGCACACGCTCGAGCCACAGGCCCGGCTCGGCCGCACGTTTGACTAGCGCATTCATCATCGCCATAGCATCCTCGCTTTGTTGAGCTAGCCCGCCTTGGCCGCATCCAACCAGAATTCTTCGACTTTCTGCTTCAGCTGCGCATGCTCGGCCTTTTCCAGTTTCGGGTCGTCGGCCAGAATGTTGCGCGCCTCGAGGTTGGCCGCATGCAGCAGCTTGGTGTCGGCCAGCTGCGCGACCTTCAGGTCGGGCGTGCCGCTCTGGCGCGTGCCGAAGAACTCGCCGGGGCCGCGCAGCTGCAGATCGATCTCGGCCAGCTTGAAGCCGTCGCGCGTCTCTTCCATCGCCTCCAGGCGCTGCTTGGTCACCTCGTTCTCTTTGTCGCTCACCAGGATGCAATAGCTCTGGTGGAGACCGCGCCCAACCCGCCCGCGAAACTGGTGCAGCTGCGCCAGGCCAAAGCGCTCGGCGCCTTCGATCAGCATGGTGGTCGCGTTTGGCACGTCGATGCCAACCTCGATCACCGCCGTCGCCACCAGGATGTCGTATTCGTGGTTGCGGAAGGCCACCATCGTCTCATCCTTCTCGCGCGGCAGCAGCTTGCCGTGGATGAGCGCGACGCGCAGGTCGGGGAAGATCTCGCTCTGGAGCTTGACAAACATTTCTTCGGCCGAGGGCAGATCGACCTTCTCGCTCTCGTCGACCAGTGGGCAGACCACGAACGCCTGGCGACCGCGGCTGATCTCGCGGCGCAGATGTTTGTAGGCCTTATCGCGCTCGGTCGAGACGATCCAGCGAGTCTTGATCTCCTGGCGCCCCGGCGGCAGCTCATCCAGTATCGAGGTGTCTAAGTCGCCATAGATCGTAAGCGTGAGCGTGCGCGGGATGGGCGTGGCGGTCATCACCAGCATGTGCGGGTTGAAGCCTTTGTTCTTCAAACGCTGGCGCTGCTCGACCCCAAAGCGGTGCTGTTCGTCGACTACTACCAGGCCTAGCTGGGCATACTGCACGCTCTCGGTAATCAGCGCATGCGTTCCTACAATCAAGTCGACATCACCATTCGCAATGCCTTCCAATACGCGCCGACGCTCTTTGGCCCCCAGGCTCCCGGTGAGCAGCGCGACTCGCACGCCCGCGCCGTCGAGGTCGTCCTCGGGTATCATGCCCAGCAGGCGCTTCAGATCGTCGAGCTCGGCCTGGTGCTCGGCCGAGATTGCGGCCTTGCCGGGCGCCAGTTGTTCCTCGGCATCGGGCTCGGCGCGCGGCACGCGTACTTTGCCGAGCAACGACTTGAGCCCTTTGTAATGCTGCTCAGCCAGGATCTCGGTCGGCGCCATGATCGCGGCCTGATAGCCATTGGCGATTGCCTGAAGCGCAGTCGCGGCCGCCACCGCGGTCTTGCCGCTGCCAACATCACCCTGGAGCAGCCGCGCCATCGGCATCGGGCGGCTCATGTCGGCGAAAACTTCTTCCAGCGCGCGCACCTGGGCGCCGGTCAGGTCGAATGGTAGCTTGGCGAGGAACTCTTCATGCACCTTTTGGTTCCAGCTCATCAGGTAGCCGCGCTCGCCCTGCCAGAGCAGCTTGCGCTGCAGCACGCCAAGCTGAATGAACAGGAACTCGTCGAACCCCAGGCGGCGGCGCGCGTGATCAAGAGAGCGATTGTCGGCCGGGAAGTGCATCTGCGCCAGCGCCTGGCCGAGCGGCATCAGGCCGGCGCGCTCGCGTACTACCGCCGGCAGGTAATCGTGCACCAGCGGCGCGGCGTGATCGACCACGCGCTTGATAATTGTGCGGGCGTTGCGTTCATACAACCCTTTGGTGAGCGGGTGCACCGGCACCAGCCGCCCGGTATGAATCAGCTCGTCGTCGCTATACGGCTCCCAGTCCGGCCCGGTCATCTGGCGCAGGCCCTGGAACGAATCGACCTTGCCGCTGAGCACGATCCGTGCACCAATCGTGAACTGCTTGGCTAGCCACGGCTGGCGGAAAAACACCACCTTGAGGTTGCCGCTGTCGTCGCCAACCAGCACCTCCAGGCCGCTCATGCCGCTGCGCGTGCCAAAGCTGCGAATATCGAGCACCGTCGCCACAATCGTCTCGACCGCGCCGACTTGTAGCTCGGCGATCTGCTTCTGCGAGGTGAAGTCGTCGTAGCGATGCGGGAAGTGATAGAGTATGTCGTAGACGGTGCGCACGCCCAGCCGTTTGAACGACTGTGCGGTGACTTTGCCGACGCCCGGCAGCCGTTCGATCGGCGTCTCAAGCGTGATCGGCGCGGCCGGGGTAGCGGGCGCGCTTTGCGCTTTAGGTTTTGCTGTTTGCGCTTTAGCTGCGGGTGTCGGGGCGGCAGGTCGGAACAGTTCGCGCAGCCCTTCCAGCGCGATGCCGACGCGCGCGCGGCGCGTGGTGGCGTCGAAGACACCATAGCCGGCCAGCAAGTCTAGCGCCTGTTGAACCTGCGGGTGCTTAAGCGCGCCATTGGCCGCTAGCCGCCAGCCGGTCAAGAAGCGCTCCATTCCGCCCGGCGCGGCGCTATCGTCGCAGTTGTTATCATACTCGGCCCGCAGAATCTTGCCGAGCTGAACGATTTGATCTTTTCCGTCCATAGCCTTGATTGCAGATTGCAGATTGTAAATTGCAAATTATCAATTCAATTTACAATTTGCAATTTACAATTACTTCAATAATCCGGCCAGCCCCATTGCCCCCGGCCCAACGTGCGTACCCAGCACGCCCCCGGCCTGCACCACATAGATCTGGTCGCGCGGCAGCAGGCCCGCAGTGGCGCACAGTTCGGCGAGTTGCTCGGCGGTGTCGCGGGTGGTAGTGTAAAGCGCCGCCAGTTGATCCAACGCACCGCGCGCCTGTATCAGCTCGACCATGCGGGGCGGCACGCGCTTCCAGGTGCGCACCTGCTCGACTGGGAGAACCTCTGCGGCGCGCACTTCCATGATCGGTTTGACACTTAACATTGTACCAAGTAAAGCACGCATTCGGCCAATTCGCCCGCCCTTCTCAAGGTAGCGCAGCGTCTCCAACGCTACAAACAGCACCGGCTTGGGTCTCAGCGCCTCGACGAAGGCGGCTGCCTGTTGCAGTGATTTGCCGGCGCGAATTGCCTGCGCGGCCTTCAGCACCAGAAACCCGAATGGCATCGTCACCGTCTGGCTGTCGACACAGATAATCCGTGCGCCCTCGACCAATTGCGCGGCCTGGCGGGTGGCGTTGTAGGTGCCGCTGAGCCCGCTGGCGATGCTGATCGATAGAATCTCGTGACCTTCGGCGGCGAGCTTGCGGAAGGTCTCCTCGAACATGCCGACCGAGGGAGCAGCGGTCTTCGGCGGTTCAGCGCTCTCGATCAGCCGCGCGTAGAACTGATCGCGTGTGATGTCGACACCATCGCGCAGCGTCTCACTCCCAAATTGCGCCAGCACCGGCACCACGGTGATATCGTTCTCTTTGTACAGCTGGGCCGGCAGATCGGCGGTGCTATCGACGACGATTTTGATCACAAGGCCTCCTAGAACAAAGAACAGAGAACAGAGAACAAAGGGCGTGAAATCAAATGTAGTTTTTTGTTCTTCGTTCTTTATTCTTTGTTCTCAGTCCAGTCCCTCGAACACCGCCACACCCATAGCTCCAGGGCCAAGGTGCGCGCCGATACTGGGCCCGAACTGCATAATCTGCACCTGGTCGCGCGGGAAGATCGGGTCAACTTTTTCCAGCAACTTTTCGACATCCTCCGGCGTGGTCGCATAGAGTGCGATGACTTCTTGAACCCTGGGGAAATCTTCGATGAAGGTATAAAGCCCCTCGATCGCCTTGGCACGCGTTCGCGTGCGTTCGTACGGAACAATCTCACCCTCGTCGAGCAACATCAGCGGCTTGATCCGCTGCATCGAGCCGACCACCGAGGTCGCCAGCGAAAGCCGGCCGGTGTGTTCGAGATACTCGATAGTATCAACAAAAAAGACGACGTGGCAATGTTGGATGAGGCCATTGATCAACAGCGCTACCTCGTCGGGCGTCGCGCCGTCGCGCACCGCTCGCGCGGCATGCGTCGCCACCAACCCAAGCCCCATCGAAGCCAGCTTGCTGTCGATCACCTCGATCCGCGTGGCCGAGGCAGGCAGCCGCGCGCGGGCCTGCTGGGCCGAGCGGCAGGTGGAACCCAGCCGGCCCGATAGATGCAGCGAGAACACGTAATCGTAATCGGGCGCCAGCCGGCGGTAGAGATGCTCGAATACAATTGGCGGCGGCGACGAGGTGGTCGCTTTGACACGCCCATCTTGCATCCACTGATAGAATTGGTCGGTGGTAATATCCAGGCCGGCGCGGAATGTCTGCTCGCCAACATGCAGATGCATGGGCACAATCTCAATGCCAAGCTCGTGCGCCAGCCCGAGTGGAATATCAGCGGTGCTGTCAGTGACAATCTTGATACTGGCCATGTTGCTGGCCTCCTCTAGTGTAATTGCAAATTGCGGATTGCAGATTGCAGATTGTGTCTAGCCCGTACTGATGTCATTGCAGCGATATTCATTTCCTAACATGCTGCTAGATTCTGCACTAGGCTATTATTCAGCCGAAATAATATAATCATACAGCGGCTGCCCGCCATCCTGAACCTCAACCTCCACATCCGCGAAGCGCTGCTGGATGTGCTCGGCCAGGGCGTCGGCATCCGGGCGGTCCAGCGCTTCACCGTAGTAGATCGTCACGATCTCGCGCTGGTCGAGCTGCATGCGGCCAAGCAGATCCTCGATCACTGCGTTGCGATCGTCGTCAGCCGTCACCAGATCGCCATTCAGCAGACCAATCGTCTGGCCGGCCCGCACCGAGAGCCCGTCGATGGCCGCGTCGCGCACGGCGGTCGTCACCTCGCCGGTATGAATCTGCCCAATCGCCGCGCTCATCGCCTGCACGTTTTGCTCGATTCCAGCCTGGTAGTTGAAACTCAGCAGCGCGGCAATGCCTTGTGGCGCCGTTTTGGTCGGCAGCACTTCGATACGCTTCTGGCTCAGATTGGCCGTCTGGCGCGCCGCCATAATCACATTACTGTTATTCGGCAGCACAATTACTTCGTGCTGTGGCAGCCGCTCGATCGCCGCCAGCAGATCTTCGGTGCTTGGGTTCATTGTCTGCCCGCCGCCGACGATCTCGCCAGCCTGCAGATTGCGAAAAAGAGTCGCAAAGCCAGGGCCCGGCGCGACTGCAACGACGCCGACATCTGTTTCGAGCGCCTCAACGTTCGAACGTTCATGCAACTGGGCGCGCTGCACATCCATATTGGTGATCTCGATCTGCTCCAGTGTGCCGAAGTCGATCGCGTAGTTGAGCACTTCGCCTGGGCGCAGCAGATGGAGGTGGACTTTAATCAACGTTTCGTCGCCGACGATCACCGCCGACTGGCCCATGGTGGCGAGCGTAGTCCGAATCGTATCATATGGCAGATCGTCGCCGCGAATAAGAAAATTCGTGCAATAGCCGAAATCGTCGGGCCCATGAATATCATCGAACGACATGGCCGCGACCGGCTCGCCGGCATCGTACTCAACCGACTCGCCGCGCGCGTAGCGCAGCATGCCTTCTAGGATCAAAAACAGTCCTTCGCCGCCTGAATCGACCACGCCGGCGTCGCGCAGAGTCTTCAACAGCGTCGGCGTGCGATCGACCGAGGCGCGCGCGCCCTGCACCGCCACCTCGAGCACTGTCGGCACAGTCGCGTGCGGGCCAGCTAGCGCGGCGGTGGCGGCCTCGCTAGCCTCGCGCATTACCGTGAGCATGGTACCCTCAACCGGCTTGAGCACTGCTTTGTAGGCCGAGATGCTGGCCTGCGCCAGCGCCGCCGCCAGCTCGGGCGCGCCCATGCGCTCCTGCCCATTCAATCCCTGGGCGATGCCGCGCAGCACCTGCGAAAGAATAATGCCCGAGTTGCCGCGGCCACGCATCATAGCCCAATATTTGACTCGCTCGGCCACTGCCGCGCACGATGAGTCGGGGGCCACATCCTTGAGCGCGCCGCTGAGCGTGAGCGACATATTTGTGCCTGTGTCGCCATCGGGCACGGGAAAGACGTTCAGCGCATCGACGGCCGTGGCGTGTTGCTCAAGCCAGTGCGCCGCCGCTTTGAGCGCCGCCAGCAACTGCCTGCCGTCCCATGCCTGTGAAACAAGCGTATCCTCCAACAGCGTCTCCATCGCCGAATTGAGAATGAAGAATTGAGAAGCGCCAATTCAGCATTCTCAACTCTCAATTCTCAATTCTTCAACCCTTGCACGCGCACATTCACATGCGCTACCGGCATCCCGATCGCCTGTTCGACAGCGTAGCGCACATGTTCCTGTACGTTACGGGCTACCTCGCCAATCCGTGTGCCGTAGCTCACGATGACATACAAATCGATCTCGATTTGATTTCCCTCGATCCGTACATCGACGCCGCGGTGGGCATCGCGCTGATGCAGCACCTGCGCGACACCCTCACGAAGTGTTCGCGGCGCCATCCCGACCACACCATACGACTCGCCGACCACGCGCGCGACAATTGTTGCAATCGCGCGCGGCGCGACCTCGATCTTGCCGGTCGGCAGGTGGCGCTGGTTCGGCGGCCCGCCCAAATGACTCATGCTACTCCTCGTTTACCGCTCTAGACCAGACACCACTCTTCGTATCGCTCACTGAGAGATCTGACCGCACCATGCGGCGTAGAAACGGCTTTTACGGCGTCTACATCATGTCGAGTTTGCCAACCGGCCGCGAATATGGTATAGTCCTAATTTAGTGTTACAGAACATATCTTGGGATGCTCGGCGACGTCCGAGGAGGTTATTCGACCATGGCAACGTGTCAGATCTGCGGTAAAAAGCCCGTTTTTGGCAATAATGTAAGCTTCTCCAAACGGCACACGCGCCGAATGTGGAAGCCCAACATTCAGAAGACGACGCTCACGCTCGATGGCGGCGTTTCGGTACAGGTGAAACTTTGCGCCAAGTGCCTGCGGACGGTCAGCAAGTCGAATTAGCTGCTTTCGAGCAAGCGGTCAGCAAATGGAAGGCCAGAGTTCCGATTTGGGACGCTGGCTTTTTCATTTCCAAGCGCCTGGCGCCACTTACCACTCCACCAATCGGAGCGCTCGACATTATAGCCGATGGGATCGCGCCATGCAATACCTAATTCTCAGAGTTATGAATTTTGAGTTATGAGTTATACGTACGACTAACACGGTCAATCGCAAAACATGGATTTTTCTTCTTCGTATCGAACGTTTTTTCGTTCTGCGGATGAAAACGTTCAATACGAGAGATTGTTAATCCGTGGTGGTCCGATGGTCGCGTCCACTGCGTATGTCCCGATAACTTGCGAAAGCGACAACTCAAAACTCATTACTGTTCACTCTGCAGGATGTAGCGCTCGATCGCCCAGGCCACGCCGGCTTCGTCGACCGATGGAATAATTGCATTGGCGGCGGCGCGCAGATCGGGAATAGCATTGCCCATCGCCAGCCCTAACCCTGCCCATTCGATCATCGAAAGATCGTTCTCGTGGTCGCCAATCGCGATCACCTGCTCGCGCGGGATACCCAGCCGCGCCGCCAACTGCGCCAGCGCCACACCTTTGCTGATGCCAAGCGGAGTGAGTTCGCCAAACAGCGAGTGCGAGCGAAACACCGAGAGCCGACCGGCAAAATGCGCTGCCAACCGCGCGATCTCGCGCTCGACTACCGGTGGGTCGGCCACGAACAGCAGTTTGCTCGGCGGGTTCGCCACAGCCATATCGGCGAGGTCGGGCGCGCGGGCCGACTCGGCCTGGGTGAGCAATCGCGCGATCGAGGCATTGGCGATCGTGCTGGCCAGATCTGGGTCGATGACCACATCGGGGCGCTCGGGATGCCAGCCGAGGTACATGTCGAGCTCGGGGCGCTGCTGCGCCACCCATAACCGCTCATCGATATAGGCGATGACAAAGAGATCGGCTGCGAGCAGCAGCTCGATCGCCTCAGCCGCCAGCTCGCCTGGCACAGCCGTGTGCTGGTACACCTCGCCAGTGCGCGCGTCACGGATGAGCCCGCCTTGAAAGCAGATCAGTGGGCCGTGAATATTTAGGCGCTCGGCATATGGCAGTGTCGCGCCAAACATTCGCCCGGTCGCGAGTGTCACGATCACACCGTGCGCCTGCGCCGCTGCGATCGCGCGCTTGACCTCTGGCAAAATGTCCAACTGCGCGTTGAGCGTGGTACCGTCGAGATCCAGCGCAAGTAGTTTGTAGGTCACGTATCCTCCGTAATTATGACAAGATGACAAGGTGACTAGGTGACAAGGAACCGAAGATAGAGGATAGAGGATAGAGAATAGTGCCATCGTCCATCCTCTATCTTCTATCCTCGATCGTTATCTGCCTTGTCACCCCATCACCTTGTCACCCCGTCACTCTGTCAAACTATCGTCAACGACAACAACACGATCGAGCCCGGCCAGGTCGTGATGAATGCTGATGCGTGCAGTGGGAAACGAGCGCTGCGCAAGCTCGGCCACGGTTGCGCCCTGGGTTGCGCCGATCTCCAGCAGCGCCGCACCGCCAGACCGCAACTTGTCAGGCATCTGCGCGAGCAGCCGGCGATAAACATCGTATCCTTCCGGCCCGCCGTCGAGGGCCGCGTGCGGCTCGTAATGGCGCACACCTTCATCAATTGCGCTCAGAATCGTATAGGGTGGGTTGCTCACCAGCAGATCGACCGGCCGATCGAGCGGCGCCAGCAAATCGCCCTCTACCAATCGCACACGCTCGATCACACCATGCCGCTCGGCGTTGATCCGCGCTATCTCCAGCGCGGCGGGTGAGATATCGACAGCACTAATCAACGCCGGCAGATGGACCGCCAGCGCGATCGCGACGCAGCCGCTGCCGGTGCCGATGTCGGCAATATGGAAACGTTTGAACGTTTGAACGTTTGAACGTTTGAACGTTCGTCGCGCGGCGTTGAGTGCGAGATCGACGAGCAACTCAGTCTCGGGGCGCGGCACCAGCACGCGCCGATCGACGAAGAAATCGAGGCCGTAGAATTCTTTGTGGCCGACAATATATGCGACTGGCTCAAGCGCTGCTCGGCGCGCAACCAGCGCGCGAAATCCTGCTGCCTGAGCTGCTGTAAGCGACTGACGGCCTTCTGCAAGAAGCCGTACGCGATCCCACGTGAGAATATGCGCCAGCAGCAGCTCGGCGTCGAGGCGAGGAGTTTCGCTCGTGGCGCGCAGTTGACTAGTGGCCGAGGCCAGCGCTTGTGAGATTGTAGTGAGATTATCCAATTGGCCTTGAAGTAGTTGTATTCTGATTTACTGCGCCAGTATACCCGAAAACTAAAAAACGAACACGGGCAGCGCAAGCCGCGCCACCCGTGCCTCACGATCAACATGTTGCTCTGTTTAATCCGCCGTATCGCGCAACGCCCCGGCCAATACATCGGCCATGCGTCCGAGCAGCGCGAATGTAGCAGGATACGCGACGATCTCGCGCTCGGCCATGCCCGGCGCCCAGCGGTAGCGCGCCGCTCGTGCAGATGGCTGGGCGGCTGTGAGCGTCACCTCCCAATACGATATCTCGTCGCCTTCGCGCAGCGGCGGAGATGAACGCAGCTCAGCCATGCCCTCGCTGCCGTCCAGCTCCCACACCGCCAGCGGCTCTTCCAGGAAGCTCAGCCCGCGCGCCACTGCGGCGGCGGCGGCGCTCAGATAGGCGCGCGTGTCGGCAGGCGCGTCCACGTTCATTCCAACGACCAACTCGCGCAGTGCCACGCTGTAGCGGTCGCGATCGGAAAATACTAGCGACGCGTGGTCCGGCTGGCCGGCTACGACCAACGGTGCCCCGTCAGCCAGCGTCGCCCCTTCGCCGGTGGCTAGCTGGCGTAGCTGTTCGATTAACTGTTTGCCAATGCTCATAATTCGCTCCTTGTCGTGGGTGGCCAATCAACAATCGGGGTTGATGCTCATCTTTGTCTATATAAACGATTTGAAAGCACAAATCGTTCCATCAGCCACAGATACAGGGAGCCATCCGTGTATCCGTGGCAAAATCCGTGTCAATCGATCTTGCGCTCGCCAAAATCCTTTCCGTCGAACGTGATCAGCCGGCGCTTGTCGTCGACGACCGTCTCCAGGTGCGCCGGGCGTGTCCAGATCTTATAGATATTGCGCAGCGTATCGCGAGCATAGTCCATCTTGAGATCGATGCCCTCGTGGCGGTGGCGCAGATACAGCTCGCCGCGATTGTTGTAGTTTCCATCTTCGACGTAGATAAACGGCTGGCCAAAGTTTGTGAGCCGGAACAAGAGCTTTTGCTTGATCTCGTTGAACTCGCGCGAGGCGATCTCATAAAGATCAGTATCGCGATTATAGCGGAAGGAGAACAGCTTCTGCTCCAGGCAGAACTCCGGCGTCAGGAACGCGTCGATGAACGTGACGTCGTTATACATCTGGCGCACTTCGAAGACCTTCTGGCGCCCCAGGCCAAGTTGGCGATCCCAAGCGCGCTTTTCGGCAATATTCTCGCACTCGTCGTACTCTTTACCGAACTTGCCCTTGTTCCAGCGGTCCTCGATATCGCGCAGCAACTCCAGCCCGAGCTTATATGGGTTCAGCCGGCCGGGGTGCGTCGCCACGACGCCGGAGTGGTGGTCGGCGAAATCGACGATCTCGCCGTCTCTCATCGCTTTCTTGGTCATGATCTCGGAATGCCAGAAACTGGCCCATCCCTCATTGAGTATTTTTGTCATCCCTTGCGGCGCGAAGTAATATGCCTCGTCGCTGATGATCTCGAGGATGGTGTGTTGCCAGCGCTCCAGCGGCGCGTAGTTCATCAGGAACAGCAGCACATCTTTCTGAGGATTTTCGGGGAAGCGCCGCTGTTTGGCGCGCTCTTCTTCCAGCCGTTTGCGCTGCTGCTCGAGAAACTCCGGCGGGTTGATAAAGTCCTTCATGTACGATCGATCGACCTTCAAACCCTCGACGATGTCGGGCATGTCGTCGTCGATGATCGGCCGCGCGGTCTGCGCGTCGTGCCGCCGGATATACGGCGCATGGTAGTCGATCAGGTTGTCGATCGAGAGGCACGTATCGATAAAGTCCTCGACCATCTCGTAGCCGTAGCGCTCGATGATCCGCTGGATGCGCGCGGCATGATTAGCCATCTCGTCGAGCATTTTGCGGTTGGTATGCGAGAACCACATATTGTTCTTGAAGAAGTCGACGTGTCCGGTGACATGCGCCATCACCATCTTCTGCGTGACCATCTCGTTGCCTTCGAGCAGATACGCATACGACGGGTTGGTGTTGATCACCATCTCGTAGATTGTCGAGCCGAGCCATACATGGCCCTTGATCAACTGGTCGTACTCCATACCATAGCGCCAATGTGGGAAGCGCGTCGGGAAGCCGCCCAGCGCCGCCGTCTCATACAGCGTGCGATAATCGAGCACTTCATAGATAATTGGGAAAAAGTCGAGACCATAGCTTTTGGCATGATCTTCGATCTCTTCCCAGGCAGCCTGAAGTTCGGGTGGAAGACTGGTTTTTTTCATAGAAGTCAGGAGTCAGAAGCCAGAATACAGAATGTTCGATGAATAACATTGAAAGCGGAGTGTAGCGGGTGCTTACAGTGCTATTCTGACGCCTGTATTCCGACTCCTGTATTCTCATTTTCCTTTGCCCAAAAAGTCCTTAATCGCGTCGTAGATATCTTCGCGATCGGCGATCTCGGAGATCACCAATGTCTCGTCTTTGCCCAGGTACTCTTCCAGATCGTGGGCGAAGCGGCCCGAGCCGTAGAGCGAGCGCACCTGCCCATAGCAAAATTGGTTCACTCGCGGCAGCAACTGGCTGCGCATTAACTCGACACACTCGCGTGTATCGCCGCCGCCCCAGTTGTCGCCGTCGGAAAAGTGGAACGGGTAGATATTCCACTCGTCCGGCGAGTAGCGCTCGTCGATCAGCCGGTTGCACAGCTTATAGGCCGAAGAGATCTTGGTGCCGCCGCCCTCGCGAATGTGATAGAACGTGTTCTGGTCGACCTCTTTCGCGGCCGCATCGTGCACGATGTAGCGAATCTCGATCTCTTTGTACTGCGATCGCAGCCAGGTCTCGATCCAGAAGGCGGTGATGCGCACCAACTCTTTCTGCTCGGTGCCCATTGAGCCGGACACATCCATCATATAGATGATCACCGCGTTCGACTCCGGCATCAAGGTTTCTTTCCACGAGCGGAAGCGCATATCCTCGCGAATCGGCACGACGATCGGGTTCTTCGAGTTATATTCGCCCGACATCACCTGGCGCTTGAGCGCCTCGCGATAGCTGCGCTTGAAATGCCGCAGCGAGTCGGGGCCAACTCTGCGAATACCCGAGTATTTATCTTTCTTCGAGATGATATTCTTGCGCCCGCGCGGCTCGATATTCGGCAGCTGCAACTCTTCGCCGAGAATCTGAGCCAGCTCTTCGAGCGTCACATCGACTTCAATCACATGCTGCCCAGGGTCCGAGCCGGCCTCGCCTTGGCCCTGCTGCGGGTCGCCCTGGCCGATCGGGTCGCCGACATCGCCGTCGCCTTGGCCAACGCCGCCGCCCTGCTTACTGCCATAACGAAACTGGGGCAGATCGATCTGCGGCAGCGGAATCGAGACATACTTGCGCCCCTGCCGGCCGATCATCTCGCCCTGCGACATATATTTGCGCAGGTCTTTTTTGATTTTGCCCCGCACGATTTGGCGGAAGCGGTTTAAATCACGTTCAACTCGCCGGATCGACATACATTTGCCTTCGCAATTGTAAATTGCAAATTGCAAATTGATCATCTATCAACGAGATCAATTGGCAATTTACAATTTACAATTTGCAATCAGTTAGTTCTTCGTGTCGCCGCGTGCGAAGATGCTGGCTACGTAATTCAGAACATCGGTCGCGCTCTGCTCGTTGTAGCCAAAGTCGCGAATGAGGCGCGCCTTGACGACGTCGATCTTCTCCTGGGTATCTTTGTCGATTACCCGCGAGACCAGCGAGGTGAGCTTGATCGAGTCCTTCTGATCCTCGAACAGCTTCAGCTCCAGCGCCTTATGCAGCCGCTCATTGGTCTTATAGTCGAAGGTGCGGCCCTCGATCGCCAGCGCGCCAATGTAGTTCATGATCTCACGTCGGAAGTCTTCTTTGCGCGACTCGGGGATGTCGATCTTCTCTTCGATCGAGCGCATCAACCGCTCATCCGGCTCTTCATACTGGCCGGTGTACTTATTGCGCACCTTCTCGCGCTGGGTATAGGCCTTAATGTTGTCGATGTAGTTGCCGCACAGCCGCTTGATCGCTTCTTCGTCGGCCGAGATCGCGCGCTGGACCTCGTTCTTGACGATCTCGGTATACTCTTCCTTCACCACCGACAGCAGGTCCTTATAGCGCTTGCGGTCTTCCTCGGCGTTGATCAGCGCGTGGTTTTTCAGGCCGCCTTCCAGCTCATTCAGCACCATGAACGGGTTGATATAGCCGTCTTCCTGGAAGTTGACCAGCGCATTCGAGATCTTGTCCTGGATATAGCGTGGCGAGATGCCTTCCATACCCTCGCGCATGGTCTCTTTGCGCAGCTCCTTGATGTTATCCTCGGTGAAGCCGGGCAAGGTCTTGCCATTGTACAGCTTGAGCTTCTGGAGCAGCGTCAGGTTGGGCTTCTTTGGCTCTTCCAGACGCGTCAGCACCGCCCACATCGCGGCCACCTCAAGCGTGTGCGGGGCGATATGCACGCGCACATTGCGGCGGTTGAAGTCGCGCTCGTAGATCTTGATCTCGTCGCGCAGGCGAGTGATATATGGGATGTCGATCCGCACTGTGCGATCCTTGAGCGCCTCCATAAACTCGTTGTTCTCAAGGCGGCGGTATTCCGGCTCGTTGGTATGCCCAATAATAACCTCGTCGATGTCGGTCTGCGCGAACTTCTTCGACTTGATCTTATGCTCCTGCGAGGCGCCTAGCAGGTCGTAGAGGAACGCCACGTCGAGCTTGAGCATCTCGATAAACTCGATGATTCCGCGGTTGGCGATATTGAACTCGCCATCGAAATTAAACGCGCGCGGGTCGCTGTCCGAGCCATAGATCGCGATCTTGCGATAGTTGATATCGCCGGTAAGCTCGGTCGAGTCCTGGTTCTTCTCATCTTTTGGCTGGAACGTGCCAATGCCGACGCGATCCTGCTCGGAGAAGACCAGCCGCCGCACGCGAATGCGCTGGATCACCTTGGTCCAGTCGCCGCCGTAGTGCAGCATCTGTTCGCGGTAGTTGTAACGGCAGGATGGGCAGAGGTCGCCGACGATCCGGATCTGCTCGGCCTCGGGGCGCTCTTCGTTGAACTGGGCGGCGAAGGGCTCGCGCAGTTCGGGCGGCACCAGGTGCAGCGGCTCCTCGTGCATCGGGCAAGATTGCCAGTCGCTCTCTTTGAGCGTACTCGGGTCGAAATCCTCTTCCTCGCCCAGATACCAATCGAAGGTATACAGTGCGCCCACCTCGGTACGCGAGTAATGCTCCAACCCCTTCTTCAGGCGCCGCACAATCGTCGATTTCGACGAGCCGACCGGGCCATGCAGCAGCAGCACGCGTTTCTCGGTGCCATAGCCCTGTGCGGCGGCCTTGAAGAAGTTGACCAGCCGCATCAACGGAATCTCGAGGCCAAAGATAGCATCATTCTGATCGAACGACATGTCGCTAAAGAACTTGTAGCGAATCAGGCGCTTCTTGGCATCGATGAACTCCTCGGTGCCATACGCCATGATCATGTCGTAGATTCGTTGGAACGCATTCCGCGTTACCTGGGGATTCTGCGTGACAAAGTCCAGGTACTCGCCGAACGTACCAGTCCAGTTCAACTCCTGGAACTTTTTACGGTCCTGCATCTCGTTGACGAGTTGCAGAAGTGACGCGCCGACTTGAGCTGTCATGTTGTAGTCCTCCTGGTTGTGGCCAAGCATCCCATCACGATATAATGAACGGAGCGATGGGATACAAACGACCGCCTCCCACAGAGAGCACACACGTGCTGTTGTGGATATATAGAGGCGGTCTTGCTAAGGTGCGATGGTCGTTATGTCGAGACAGTTCGCTGGTATTGTCTGGCTACTGGCGCTAGTTACAGTGATATCATCGCTGCGGCGCCGGTTTGCTCTACGACATTGTTATACAACTTTAGGTCTCAGGGAGTCACTTTTGAGGGAGGCCTGGTAGTCCAGGTGCTTACGTATTATAACAACGTTATGAGGTAGCGTCAAGGGTACGATAAGTACATCAGTACTAGTCAGCATGCTTTTTTACTCCCCCTAAGTACTAATATAAACGTCACAAAGGCCAATTTTGTTGCTCTGTTGGTAGCTACTTTTCGTTCGTGTCCAAGATGTCCTGTATCGAGTATAGCGTGTGGGCCGGCGCGCGCCGTCTGCGCCTTGACAGGATTTCGGCACACACATCGTCGGGGGCCGGCATCTACCATTCGAGAGGGCGTGGTGCCGATCGTTTGTTAGCCGGCACATCAGTATCACTCCTTTGCAGCAAGAGTATGTTCCGCGGTACTGCCTGTAATCAGGCGCACCGGCGGACCTATGTTGATAGATATCCAATTTTGTGCCACGGTTGGCGCCATAATGCCGATTAGGAAGCACAAACCAGCCGAGATGGCGCAAATTCGTCCATACACGCGCTGAGGCGCACGCCGTTGTTTCAGGCTACGGCCCACGATGTTACCGCCCGAGCGCTAAGTACGATCAGGCGAACCGCTCTTGATCTCATGATCATCTACGAAAACGGTAACAGAACAGATGTTGGAGAACCGCCGTTTAGGTGGCTGAGGATTTCGGACTGGTGCTCTTGGAAGCGACCGATCGCCCGATATTTTGCGTAGCGCTGGCTCAGCAGCGTGGCGATATCCAGGCGGCTCACCACGTCGAGCTGCGCGCGCAGGGCGTCGCCGACGGCCGCGATCATTGCCGGGGTGTCGGTGTGCGCGCCACCCTCGGGCTCGAGGATAATTGTGTCGATGACCTGAAGAGCGAGCAGATGCTGGGCGGTAATCTTCATCGCGCGGGCGGCGTCGGGCGCCTTCGCCGCGTCGCGCCAGAGGATAGCGGCACTGGCCTCGGGGGCGGCCACCGAATAGACTGAGTGTTCGAGCATCAGCAGCCGGTCGCCAACTCCAATCGCCAGCGCGCCGCCGCTGCCGCCCTCGCCAATCACCGTGGCAATGATTGGCACTTTGAGCCCAGCCATCACCAGGAGATTCTCGGCGATCGCGCGCCCTTGGCCGCGCTCTTCCGACTGCGTGCCAGGGTCAGCGGCCGGCGTATCGATGAAGCAGAGCACTGGGAAGCCAAACTTCTCGGCATGCTGGAAGAAGCGCAACGCCTTACGATACCCCTCGGGCCGCGGCATACCAAAGTTGCGTTTGACATTCTCACGCGCGTCGCGGCCTTTCTGATGCCCGACGATCATTACTGTGCGGCCGTCGAAGCGCGCGATTCCACCGGTGATCGCGGCGTCGTCGCCAAAGCGGCGGTCGCCATGCAGCTCGACGAAATCCTCGCAGAATCCGCGCACATAGTCGAGCGTATGCGGCCGGTGGGGATGCCGAGCGAGCTGAACTTTGTCCCAAGGTGTTAGAACCGTTGTCGTCATACCGCTAACTGCTATCCTTCAGCCTGAACAAAGAACAAAGCACAAAGAACAAAGCGCCGATACAACTTGTTCTCTGTTCTCTGTTCTTTGTTCTGCTTTCAGGCGTTCACCATCATCGAATTATTGCCCAGCGAGCCGACATCATCGCTGCACGAGCCGCTATACAGCCGCAGCAGGCGCGCCAGCGTAGCCCGCAGCTCGGAGCGTGGTACGACCATATCGATCATACCATGTTCAAGCATAAACTCGGCTGTCTGGAAGTGCGCCGGCAGCTTCTGGCGAATCGCTTGCTCGATCACGCGCCGCCCGGCGAAGCCAATATTCGCGCCTGGCTCGGCAATAATCACATCGGCGACCGAGGCGTACGATGCTGTCACGCCGCCGTAACATGGGTCGACCATCAGCGAAATATGCGGCTGCCCGGCGGCGGCGAGCCGCGTCAGCGCGACGCTGACTTTTGCCATCTGCATCAGCGCCAGCACGCCTTCTTGCATGCGTGCGCCGCCCGAGGTATTAATCGTCAGCAATGGCGTGCGGCGCTCGGCGGCGCGCTCGGCGGCGCGGGCGACCTTCTCGCCAAACACACTACCCATGGAGCCGCCAATAAAATCGAACTCGGCGACCGTGATCTGCAGCGGCAGCCCAGTGATCGCACCATAGCCGCTGACGATCGCATCAAGCATGCCGGTTTCATTCTGCTTTTCAGCCAGCTTCTGGCTGTAGTTATCTTTGGGTGACACAAAACCAAGCGGATCGGTCGGCCCAAGCACGGCATCTTCCTCGACAAATGAGTCATTGTCCAGCAGGCAAAGCCATTCATGTGCGCTGAGCCGCATATGGTAGCCGCACTTGCAGACCTTCAGGTTGTCGTTCAGTTGTTTGACATAGTTCAGCTCGCCGCATGATGGGCACTTGACCCACATATTATCAGGGATTTGCTGACCATTTTCGCGCGAGGCCGGCGTAAAGTGCTTTGGTTGGCGGCGAAACCACTCTTTCATCTTGATCTCCTGGCGTACACATGCGGCGGTATTATACCATACAGCAGCCAGGAGTCAGGAGCCAGGAGTCAGCATCGTTCAGACTTCTGACTCCTGGCTTCTGGCTGCTGACTCCTATTTTTACACTCTCGATCGCAAACAGTACGCCAATTGCTTCTATAAGTGCATTTGCCGGCCTTGCGTCTTAGGCCAAGTTGTCATATGATACGAACAATTATCCAGAGCATAGGTGGTCGACAGCATGCATGAGCGCTCAGATGGAAAGGGAGTCTTCATCAATGTTCGAGGCACTCACAAATCCGATCGTAATCGCCATTGTTGTGCTGGTACTGCTGATATTGATTGCGATCCCTGTAGTGTTGAGGCGTCGGCGAGCGGCTCAAGGCGAGGTGCTGCCGCCGCCTGAGCTTGGGCAGGCGGTTGATTATACGTCGATGCCGTATGAGGAGCCGACCACGCTTGGCGAACGTCTTAGCCAGGCGCCGGTGGGTGTCAAGCTGCTGCTAGGATTAGTGCCGCTGGTAATCATTATCGCCGGGGTGGTGTTATGGTATACATTCTTCAACCAACCTAGCGATATTGGCAATACGCCACTCCCGCCGCCACGCGAGATTACGAATGTAACAGCGACGCTGGCCGGGCCGACCCGGATCGTGGTTGACGCTGACACCAACCTGCCCGATGGAGCCGAGGTGACGGCGACAATGAAACAGGGCGATCAAGATTTCGCATGGTTCAATCCAGATTCAGCCAAGGGCCAGGCGGCCGGCGGTAAGATTAGCCTGGTGGTGGAGCGAACCCGGACCGCGCCGACCCCCAAACGCGATCAAGAGCAGACAATTATTCTGAATGCTTCGGCGAATGGACAGACGATTAACTCGCAACCCGTCAAACTGATTATTCCGGCGATCCACGCGAGAGAGTTTTTCCAAGAAGTGGCCACCGTGCCGACCGCTGCACCAACTATCGCGCCGACCGCTGCTGCTGCTGCGCCAACCCCTGCTGCCACACCGACCGAGGCGCCGACGGCCGCGCCCACTGCCGTGCCGGAGCTAACGGCGACGGTGTTCAATGGCGGGAATATTCGCCGCCAGCCGAAAGTGACCAATGTTCAGTCGGATGTGCTCGGCCAGCTCCACGCCGGCGAGATTGTGACACTGCTGGAGCGCTCGGAAGATAGTGCCTGGTATCGCGTCAAAGCGCCCGAGGCCGAAGGATGGGTTAGTGCGACGCTGCTGACCGTCGACCCCGCGATTGCGAAGCAGGTGGCGGTAACCGGCCAGGCGCCAGCTGGCCAAACGCCGCCGCCAGCCACCGGATTGACCGCTAAGGTCTTCAACGGCGGCAATGTGCGCGAGCGCCCGGTGACTGGCAAGATACTTGATCAGATCAACGCCAACGAGACGGTGCAGCTGATCGAGAAATCTTCTGATGGTGCCTGGTACAGGATCACCAATATCCGCAATGTTTCGGGCTGGGTCAGTATGACGTTGCTGACAATTGACCCTGCGACGGCGAAAAAGGTGCCAGTAGCGAAATAGTAGATGGTCTTACAAGCCAACGCGATCATAAGATCGTCAAACGCTTCTTAATATCTGTAGTGCGTAGTGCGTAGTGATGCGATATGTCGCATCACTACGCACTACGCACTACGCACTACATGGACTTATGCTTCAATACCCTCTCCAGGACGTTCCACTGGTTTTCCTTGACTTCGAGACCACTGGACTCTACCCGCACGGTGGCGATCGTATCTGCGAAATCGCGCTGCAGCGCGTCGTCGGCGAGACGGTCGCACTGAGTTTTTCGACGCTGGTGGACCCAGAACGCCCGCTCAGCATACAATCATTCAACGTCAATCGAATCAGCGCCGAGGAGCTTGCCTGCGCGCCGAAATTCGCCGAAGTTGCCGGCGTGGTGCGCTCTGCCCTGGCTGGTGCGGTGATCGTGGCTCATAACGCGCCATTTGACCTCGAATTTCTCCACGCCGAGTTGGCGCTGGCCGGGTTACCGCAGCTGATCATTCCAGCAATCGATACGCTGATGATTGCCCGCCGGCTGTTCCCCAAGCGATCATCGCACAGCCTCAGCGCGCTGTCGCATGCGCTTGGCGCGCCAACACCGTCGCATCGCGCCATGGACGACGTGCTGGCGCTGCGTGTGGTGTTTGCCGATCTGGCGGCCCAACTGGCGAATCAGGGCATCGCGACATTGGGCGACATTCTGCACTATGGCCGCGGCTTCAATCTCGGCGAACCCGAGCCGGCGTTGCCGCCGCCGATCCCCGACGCGCTACGGAATGGGCAGTTGTTACGGGTTGTCTACCGCTCGCGCACGCTTCCAGACCCGACCGCGCGGGTGATTCGGCCGATCGAGATTATCAAGCAGCGCGAGACGTTGTTTCTGCGCGCCTACTGCTACCTGCGCCAGGATCTGCGCGTGTTTCTGATCGACAAGCTCAGCCAGATCGAAATAGCTTAGGGCCTGGCAAAGTATAACTTCCCATTTTGGCAATTGGAGATTAGCGATTCGAGATTGCGATGCTGCGATCAATCTCGAATCGCTAATCTCCAAGCGCTTCGGTTTCTTATTTGTTAACAAGCCTGATTAAGTCGGCTTAACGTGCTGCTTACAGAATTGAAATCTGCCTGTAGCGGCAGCTCAATATCGCCATGCAATACTCAACCTGCGCCGATGCGGCACCTAATCGGTGGCGCTCGGCAAATGGTAATCACAGAGCGATATTGAGGTCAGTGATGATAACAAGGCAACTGAGCAAAGCCGATCTGCATATTCATTCCACCTATAGCGACGGCACTGCCAGCATTCCCGAAATCTTGGCGCATGTGGCGGCTTTAGATCTGCGAGTGATCGCGATCACCGACCATGATTGCATCGCAGGTGGCCGGCAGGCCGCGCAACTTGCGCGCGATTTCGGCGTCGAAGTGATTATAGGAGAAGAGGTGAGCACTGCCGAGGGACATCTGCTGGCGCTGTTCATCGAAGACGAGCTGCCGCCCGGCCGGCCCGCCGCCGAAACGATCGCGGCGGTGCATGCCCAACGCGGGCTGTGCATCGCCGCGCATCCCTACGACCGGTGTGTGCCGTCGCTCGGCGCGTACGGTCTGCATAGCCGCAACGCCGGCCCACGCCAAGGCGAATGGCCGCTCGACGCGGTCGAGGGGTTGAACGCCGGAGTCATGTGGGCGCCGCGCGGCTGCAATCTGCGCGCTCAGCAGGTGGCTCGCGACCTGCGGCTGCCAATGGTCGGCGGCAGCGATGCCCACTCGCTGGCGACGATCGGCCAAGCGTATACGCTGTTTCCCGGCACAAGTGCCGACAACCTGTACCGCGCGATTCAGCGCGGCGATGTTTATTGTGGCGGCGGCTACTGGAGCGTCGGCCAGTATATCGATGTCAGCCGGCGCTGGGTGCGCCAGCGCGGTGTGCACGGGCTGGTGCGGTTGGCACTCGACGGCGCGGGCATCACACAGCGAAAGCGGAGCGATTCAGCCGAGCAAGGTCTGACATCTTCAGTGCCGATCTAGCGCCAGCGCCATGGTCCTGATCGCGTTGTTCAGCGTCGCGTATTGGGTGGTCCATAGCAGCGCGGCCGGCGCCCGCCGCGCGGAACATGTACGCTGGCTCAGATAAGCCAAATATCAAAGTAACGCTATTCATCCGGCGGCAGCAGCATGTCCCACCAAAGCCGGCCCTCACGCTTCTGAATCAGGTCGACGTGGATGTGCTTGATCTGGGTATATTCGAGCATACCATAGCTGCCATGCTCGCGGCCGATGCCGCTCTGCTTGTAGCCGCCGAACGGCGCCAGCGGATTGATCAGGTGATGGTCGTTGATCCACACGGTGCCGCTGCGAATGCGCTTGGCAACCTCGATTGCGCCTTGCAGATCGCGTGACCAAACCGCGGCGCCCAAGCCATACGGGCTGGCGTTGGCCAGCTCGATCGCCTCGGTGATACTTTTGTAGGGAATGACCGCCAGCACCGGCCCAAAGATCTCTTCCTGCGCGATCCGCATGTCGTTGCGCACATGGCCGAAAATCGTCGGCTCGATAAATGGCGCGCCTTCGAAGCCCACGACGCGCGCGCGCCGGCCGCCAGTGGCCAGCACCGCACCCTCGGATGTGCCGATCTCGATATAGCGCTCCACACTGGCGCACTGCTTCTCGGAAACCAGCGGCCCCAGATCGGTCTCGAGATCGAGCGGGTCGCCTAGGCGCAGATTGCGGGCGCGCGCAACCAGCCGCTCTAGGAACTCGTCGTGCAGCTGCTGCGGCACGAAGCAGCGCGTGCCGGCCTCACAGCTCTGGCCGCCGTTGAAGAACACGCCGAAGAGCACTCCATCGGTCGCCAGATCGAGATTGGCATCGGGCAGCACCAGGCTAGGCGACTTGCCGCCCAATTCAAGCGTCACTTTCTTCACAGTAGCGCTGGCGAGCTCCATGATCCGCCGCCCGACCTCAGTGGAGCCGGTGAACGCCACCTTATCGACACCGGGATGGCGCGCGATTGCCTCGCCGACCACGCTCCCTGAGCCGGTGATCAAATTCAGCACGCCATGCGGCAGCAACCCGGTGTTGTGGATCGTCTCGACCAGCATCAGCGCGGTCAGCGGCGTGTAGGATGCCGGCTTGATCACAATCGTATTACCGGTCGCCAGCGCCGGCGCGATCTTCCAGGCGGCCATCAACAGCGGGTAGTTCCACGGAACGATCTGCCCGCACACGCCGATCGGCTCACGCCAAACAAAGTTCCAGCTTACCGCCGGCATATCGATCCAGGGCAACGGCTCGTAGGGATGCTTGCGGGCAAGTTCGGCAAATGCGCGGAAATGCTCAACCGCCATCGGCACATCGACAAAGGACGATTTGCGCAGTGGGACGCCGAGATTGCGCGACTCGATCTCGGCAAGTTCGGCCGAGCATTCCTCGAGCGCATCGGCGATTGCGTACAGAATACGAGCCCGCTCGTGCGGCGGGGTGTGCGGCCACGGGCCATGATCGAAGGCGGCGCGCGCCGCCTGCACCGCCAGATCGACGTCTTCGGCGGCACCGTTGGCGACGTACGCCATTGGCGCGCCGCGCGCCGGCTCGTTGACTGGCATGTGGTCACCGCCGATCGCATCGGTCCAGCGCCCGTCGATATACAAGCTATAGTGGGGAAGATCAGTGGATGATGTGTGTTCCATATGCATCACTCCTCGCGCTGTTGGTTAAGATCTCGCGTGTCTCGGCACTATTGAGGGTATCGGCGCCACGATCTGAGTGTTCACCCGACAGCTATGCCGCATGCGCAGGGTGGTGGAATGGGTGCCTATCAGAGGATGCTGCCGTGAGTCATCATACCAGGAATGACGCAATGCGTCAAGAAGATTATTCGGCAATCGACAGGTTCAAAGTGGTTTAGGCGAAAGTCCTACTCATTTTGAAGATTCCGATGGCATTTAGCCGAATATTATGGTATACTACTTGCATTCCACTTCGTGTGGCCCCATAATTGCTGGCGTCGCATTGTTTGTAGAACCGCAGTAGCACATCCTCCCGATCTGTGCTGGCGGATGAGCATTAGTGTGTAGTACCACTTGAAGAATACCAGCCGGGAGGCTGCACAGTCGCAGAGCGCTTGGATCGTCCGGCACCATAGCCCGATGGTAGCTGCGCCCCGCCACTGTTGGTGGCAAAACGATAATTTCGCGAATTGGCGTACGTCAGGTGTCCAGGTCATAGATGCTGTAGTCGCTGCTTGCCTCTTGCTTCTGCGTCGCCGCTGAAGCGAGCATGCGCTGCCGTTGATCGGCGCCAAAGGCGTAGACCTCGCATTTGTTGTTCTCACAAAAGGAAGATGCATTGAGTGCAGAACGATTACAGAAGGTACTGGCGAGCGCCGGTATCGCCTCGCGGCGCGACTGCGAGGAGCTCATTAGCGCCGGCCGGGTGTCGGTCAATGGCAAAGTCGTGGTTGTCCCCGGCACACGCGTTGATCCCGAGCAGGATGCGATTTTCGTCGACGGTCAGTCTATCGGGAAAATTAATCCGCGAACCTACGTCATGCTGAATAAACCCACCGGCGTCGTTTCCACCGCCGATGATCCGCAGGGCCGCCCAACAGTGGTTGGACTGGTCGATCTGCCCGCGCGGCTGTTTCCGGTTGGCCGGCTCGATTATGACAGCGAAGGCCTGCTGCTGATGACCGACGACGGCGAGCTTACCCAACGCCTGACACACCCCAGCTATCAAATTGAAAAAGAATATCGTGCGCTGCTCGACCAGCCGCCGTCGGCAGAGGCGCTGCGCGAGTGGCGCAATGGCGTGGAGCTGGACGATATGCCGACGGCGCCAGCCTGGGTTGACGTGTTGGAGCGCGGCGAAGATGGTGTTTGGGTGCGGGTCGTGCTGCACGAGGGCCGCAAACGCCAGATTCGTGAAGTTGCTAAAGTGCTTGGCTACGAGGTGTTGAGGCTCATTCGCGTGCGTGAGGGCCCGGTGCTGCTTGGCGATCTGCCGGCCGGCGAGTGGCGCAAACTGACCGACGAAGAAGTAGAAGCACTTTGGTCGCATGTTGGCGGGCATGATTCCGAGATTCTCGAGAGCGATCGCGCACCTGCCGAGACGAGCGGCGCTGGCCGTGGGCGTCGCCGTGTAACATCAGAAAACACCGCCACGCGTCCATCCCGCCGCGCGCCGCGCGCCGACGCTTCGACCGAAGAAGTTGCCGATACGCAGGAAACACCACGCCGCGCTCGCGCACCCCAGCCAGCCGATGATCGCCCGGCTCCGCGCCGCGATACCAATGCTACCGACGATCGATCGACACGCCAGGATGGCCCACGGCGCGCTAATCGTACGAATTTCGATGCGCGCGGCCCGCGCCGCGATGACAGCCGCGGCTTCGACAATCGCGGCCCGCGCCGCGATGACAGCCGTGGCCCGCGCCGCGACGACAGTCGCGGCTTCGACAATCGCGGCCCGCGCCGCGATGACAGCCGTGGCCCGCGCCGCGACGACAGTCGCGGCTTCGACAACCGTGGCCCGCGCCGCGACGACAGCCGTGGCTTCGACAACCGTGGCCCGCGCCGCGATGACAGTCGCGGATTCGAACGCCGGCAGTCTGGGGAAGATCGGCAGAGTCGCCCTGCTCACGATGAGAATGTTGAGCGTGGTGACCGGCCCGAGCGAGGTAATGAGCGTATGCCGCCCCGCGATCTGCGCGAGGAAAAGCGCGGCCCAGGGCGTGAGTGGCACGAACGCACAAGCCAGGAGCGGCGCGATTCAAATCAACGCACAGCACCGCGCGGCGGGCGCACGTTCCGCTTTGGCGAGCGTGGCGGCACCACTCGGCGTACCGGCTTCCCATTCCGCCCGCGGCCTCGCCGCGATAATGAGGACAATAGCTGAGAGTCCACCTTAGTGGTTTTGATAGGGAGGTTCGGTCGGCTTCGCCCGACCGAACCTCTTCGGTTGGAGTCTGAAGAAGCATGTCAACTCGTGAAGTCATAAGCGACAAAGCATTCGGCCGCTCCAGTAAGCACTCGCCGGCAACCAACGGCCCGAGGAAGTTACCGAAACAGAGCGATCAGAATGGTTAGCGAAACAAGACTTCCAATTGTTGTTATTATGACGCCATTACTGACGAATTCGGGCCAGGCATCGAACTCGACCGCAAGAACAATCATATTGACCGCGGTTGGCATGGCAGCTTGGATGGTTCCGACATACAGCGGCAAGCCACTCAAGCCGAGGAATAGCCCAACTCCATAGCCCACCGGGATAGACACGAGCAGCCGGAGGATGGCGGCCATGACGAGCGCACCGGCCGCTGTGACGGGTTCGCGATTTGTTAACTGGGTGCCAAGAATAAGCAGCAAGATTGGTAATGCGGCATCAGCCACGAGACGAACCCCGCGGAAGAGACCCACCGCAACGGCCCCATTAGTCTCATCCAACCGTATTCCTAAAAACCGCAACCCAAGTGCAAGCAAGACCGCATAGATCAGCGGGAGACGAAACACCTGACCAACGGCCGCACGGCGACTCGCCCTGCCGGCTGATGCCAGATAGACCGCCATCGTCTGTGCCAAGATCGCCTGCGTGAGATACCCAATAACTGCGTACTGAACTCCTACCTCGCCGAAGGCAAACCGTGAAACCGACAACCCATAGTTGCCCGAATTCATAAAGGTGCTGGTGAGAACAAAGCCGCTACGCTGATCTCCAGAGAGCCGGAATGGGACTGCTGCAGCGAAAGCGCAGAGCGTCGTGACAATCATCACCAGGGCCATTTGCAGAGTGAGGCGCGTTGCTTCTGCTCCGGCAACATCTGTCCGCAACAGAGTGACAAACACAAAGCACGGTGTAAGGACATAGAGGCTGACCCGATTTAAGGAACGCGCATCAAGCGGATATGTGCGGCGGATCAGGTAACCCAAACTCACCACGACCACTACCGGCAACAGGACTTCGCTAAAAGAAGTAAGTATGTCAAGCATGGCGCTAAGCTGAAAGAGGATTTAGGCGAAGACATTCATGACCAGATGACAAGGTGACAAGGTGACAAGGTGCAAGTCGATGTCACCTTGTCATTCAGCGAATCTGATCAAAGATGAGTGAGTCGATCAGCTGCTCGACCGGCGCTTTGTCGTCGGTGAAGGGCTCGTAGCGGGCTTCGGAGGGCAGAAATTCGCGCACCGGCGCGGCGCCCAAGCGCAGCGACCAATCCATCACGGTGCGCAGCGCCGGCACCTGCATGCGCTCGAAATTCTGCTGAAAGTTCAGTGCGCCATCGCCGACCGGTTTATTGACGCCGACGACGATCTGGTTGCCGAAGCCGGCGGTGTCGATCACGAATACTTGCGGAAAGACCTGGCGCATCGTGCCGGCCAACGCCACACCCAGCCGATCGTCGCCGTCGGGGCCTTTGCCGGCATTCACCACGGCCACACCTTCGGGCGTCAGGTGCTGCTTGACCAACTGAAAAAACTCCACCGTCGTCAGGTGGAACGGGATGTACGGCTGATGATAGGCATCCATGCCGATGACATCGTATGTCCGGTCGGCATTGGCTAGCCAGTAGCGCGCGTCCTCGGGGTGCACGCGGTAGTTTGGGTGCGAGAGATCGTAGCTCGAATCGCGCATGTCGAAATACTCGCGGCCCAGCGTGATAATTTCGGGGTCGATCTCAACCGCGTCGATCTGCGCGTCGGCGCCATAGATCGCCAGAAACTGCTTAGGCACCGTGCCAGTGGCCGACCCAAGCATAGCCATACTTTTGACGGTGGATGGGTCGCGATTGGGGTAGAAATACGGCGTGACCGAGAAATAATCCCAAGGCCCACCGCCGGTCAGCAGGTCGAGCGGATTCTTGCTCTGCTCGAAGCGCGGGTGATAGATCGAGTGGATCGCCTGGCCCTCATTCAAGATCAGATTGACCTGCGGCCCGTAGGTTTGACTTTGGCTACCGGCAATCTGGATGTAGTTGTAGGCCGACTCGCTCTCGGCCATAAGCGTGCAGCCGGCGCAATCGGCCGACTTGATGTTGCCGCGCGTGGTGGTGGTGTAGTAGAACAGCCCGGCGACGATCAGCAGCATCGCCAGGTAGCGCCAATCGCGCAGGCCGATCAGCCCGACCACAATCAGAAATACGGCGATCAGGTAGGTGGTACGCGCGGTGCCAATCTCGGGGATCAGGTACAGCACCGTGAGGAATGTGCCGACAATCGAGCCCACTGTCGAAAGCGCCGAAAGTGATCCGGCCGTGCGGCCAGCGGCGGCCACACCAGCCTCGAGGCGCTTGAGTTGCAGCCGGATGGCGAACGGGCTGACCATCGCCATCAGCACCACCGGGGCGGCGAAGAGGATCAGCACGCCAAACAGCGCGCCCAGGAAGCTGCCAACGGCCACGCGAGCGATCGTGCCTTGGGAGAAGCGCAAAATCGGATCGGATAGCAGTGGGATGAAGCCGGTGACAAAACCGGCCCAAGTGATGATCTGATAGAGCACCGCTTCGTCGGGCCGCCGATCGGCCAGCGAGCCGCCCAGGCGATAGCCGATCGCCAGATAGATCAGCGTCAGGCCGATCACCACCGCCCAGATTGGCTGCGAAGTGCCGAAGTAGGGGGCCAGCAGCCGTGAGGCAACCATCTCGATGCCAAGCGTGCCAATGCCGGCGAGGAATACCACAAGCAGGAGAAACCGACTGGAGCCCTGCGAGGCTGCGCGCGGCGCGACTTGGGGCTGCGCGGGGACATCTCGTTCCATGTACGATGGCCTTTACAAGAACCTAGCATTTCCTTCATTTCCTATAGCTCCTTTATTTACTACTGTAAGGTAATAAAGGAACTATAGGAAATGAAGGACCTATTCCATGAATGAACATTTCGCGCTTCAGCGCACCAGCGCGCCGATCAGTATCCTGCCAAGCGCCTGGAGCAGCAGCGTCGCGATGATCGGCGAGAAGTCGAACATCATCGCGCCGGGCATCAGGCTACGAATTGGCGCCAGAATCGGCTCGGTGATATCGCGCAAAATCTGCGTGATGCGATTATTCGCGAATGGATCGACCCATGAAGCCAGCACACGGCCAAAGATTGCCAGAGTGAGAACATTAAAAAGGACATTGATAAAACTAGCAAGATACGAAGACGCGGTCATCTACTGCCTCCTTAGAGCGCGTAGCAATGGGATTGCATTATTATACCAAAGTTATGAGTTTTGAGTTTTGAAATATGAGTTGTCGTAGGTCTCTAACTCAAAACTCATATTTCAAAACTCTGAACTTTCTAGGCGGGCGCGCACCGCCGCCGCATGCCCAGTCAGCCCCTCGGCCTCGGCCAGGCGCGCGGCGGCCGGGCCGATCCGCCGCAACGCCGCCTCGTTCAGCCCGACCAGCGAGATGATCTTGCGGAAGTCGTCGACGTTGACCGGCGAGGCGTAGCGCGCGGTCCCGCCGGTAGGCATGATATGCGACGGGCCGGCGGCGTAGTCGCCCAGCACCTCGAACGAGCGCTCGCCCAGGAAGATCCCGCCGGCATTGCGCACCTTGCCGACATGCTGCCAGGGTTCCTGGAGCAGCAGGCATAGATGCTCGGGCGCGTAGGCGTTCGCCAGCGCAAAGGCCTCGTCGAGATCCGCCACTACCACGATCCCACCGCGCTGTGCGATCGATTGGGCGGCAATCTCGGCGCGCTCCAGCGCCTCGAGTTGCCGCGCGACCTCGGCCTGGGTCGCTGCGGCCACGGCGCGGCTGGGCGTCAGCATGATCGCCGATGCCACCAGGTCGTGTTCGGCCTGGGCCAGCAGATCGGCGGCGGCCAGCCGCGGGTCGGCCGTGTCGTCGGCAATCACCAACGTCTCAGTCGGGCCGGGCAGCGCCTCGATGCCGACCACACCATAGACCGCGCGCTTGGCCAGCACGACGAACAGATTGCCCGGCCCGGCGATCTTGTCGACCTGTGGCACGCTCGCGGTGCCGTAGGCCAGCGCGGCGATCGCCTGGGCGCCGCCGAGCGCGAACACCCGATCGACGCCTGCCACGTACGCGGCAGCCATCACGATCTCGGCGACCTCGCCGGTGGCCCGCTGCGGCGGCGAGCAGACCACGATCTCCTCGACGCCGGCGACACGTGCCGGGATGGCCGCCATCAGCAGCGACGAGGGCAACGGCGCGCTGCCGCCTGGTGCGTATAAGCCTACGCGCTGGAGCGGCACGACGATCTGACCCAATGCTCCTTCGACGTTGAAATCGACCCATGAGTTGCGCGCCTGCTTGCGGTGAAAGCGCTCGATCTCGCCAGCGGCCAGCTGCAACGCGCCAAGCAACTCCGGATCGAGCGCCTCGGCGGCGTGCTGCAGCCGGGCACGCGGCACCTCGAATTGCGCATCGCGCGCGCCGTCGAGCTTAGCGCTCCACTCGTAGAGCGCCGCGTCGCCGCGCTCGCGCACATCGCGAATAATGCGGCCGACCGCCTCGGCCGGCGTCAGCCGCGCGCCGAACATCCGCTCGATCGAGTCGAGCAGCGCTGGCGGCGCGCTGATTTCGTCGAGCGGCACGCGCCGCAGGATCGTGCGGCGAGCCAGCACAATATCGTCGATAATCGAAATTGACATACTTACTCTTGTGATCTGCCTTTTTACTAGAATTATGTGGTCACTCGCAAAACTCGGGTTTTTCTTCTTCGTATCGAACGTTTTTCGTTCTGCAAAGAAAAAACGTTCGATACGAGAGTTTTTAATCCGTGGCTGAGCACAGTATACCATTCCTTAGTCGACCTGGTCGGAAGCTACACGCTCACGCGACCTGATAATCGGCCAGCGCTTGCTCAAACCGCGCAACGCTATCGACCAAGCCGCCCGGCCGGTTGCGCGCCAGCCAGATCTCGCGGTACTCGCCGATGATCTCGCGCAGGTCGGCGGCCAGTTCGTGCGCCAGCGCCGGGCGCGGGTTATGTGCGTATAGCCCGCGCCGGCAGGCGTGCTGTAGCAGCCGCACCGTCTGCGCGAACTCGCGCGCAATCAGCGCCGCGTCGGGCCGATCGATCTGCGCCTGCGGCAGCGCCGCCGTCACCTCGTCGATTGCTTCGAGCGCCCGCTGATATCCCTCGGGTGGCGCGATTGCCTTGGCGCTCAGATCGTCGATCGAGCGCTGGAAGGTCCAGAACAATGCCGACGAGTTGTGCGGCTCGACTCCAACCGCGCGGTAAATATTGCCCAGATCGTACGAGAGCCGGCCCATGACACCGGCTTTGTCGCGGAACGCGAAACGATTGAGCGCCGCCGGCACGTTCGAGTCGCGGTTGGCCGCAAAGGCCCAGCTATAGGCCGCGCCGGCCGCGAAGCCCAGATAGCTGATCGGCAGCGTCTGCCAGTGGCCGCGATCGCCCCAATCGGTGTTGAGGTAGCCGATCGCGCCGTGGCGCCGGCCGTGCTCGGCCGCGCTGCGCAGATTGCCAAGCGCATTGTCGGTGCGCCCGGCGATCGTGTTCCACGACGACGTGCCCGGGCAGACATAGAACGGGATGCCGGATGCGGCAAACTGGGCGCCGTGCTGCTCGAACGGGTGATTGGCCTCGTAGCCCCACTCCAGCGCGATCACGTCGCGCGGCAGTTCCGTCACCAACTCGGGGTGTTCCATGAGGATGTCGCCCCAGAACTGCATCGTACGGCCGCGCGCGGTGACCTCCTGGTAAATCTGCAGCAGGAAATCGAGGTACACCCGCCCAACCCCGCGCTCCGCACAGGCCTGCTGGCTGCGGTCCTGGCCAAGATCGACCGTCTCATCGCAGCCGACGTTGACCATGCGGCTGGTGAAGTGCGGCAGCAGCTCGTCGAGCATGTCGCGCACCAGCGCGATACTGCCGGGGTCGCTCGGGCACAGAGTGAACGGCTCCATAAAGCCCCAGCGCGTCTCGCAGCCCGCGGGCGCCTCGGCCAGCGAGTTATAGCCTTCGAGCTTGAGCCAGCGATTCATGTGGCCAAAGGTGTTCTGATTTGGCACCAGCTCGATGAAACGCTCGCGGCAGTAGGCGTCGAGTTTCAAGATATCCTCGCCGGTGATGGGCGATGCCACGGCCCAGACATCTGGGTGCTTGAGGTAGGTGAAGGTGTGCTCGGTGTAGAGCTGAATCTGATTAATCTTCCAGCTCGCCAGCAGGTCGATCAGGCCAAACAATGTCTCCTGTGTCGGCACCTTGTCGCGGCTGACGTCGAGCATCACGCCGCGCACGGCGAAATCGGGCCAATCGGCGATCTGCAGGCACGGCAGCTGCGCACCGCTCTGCTCGACAATCTGGACGAGAGTGTTGATGCCGTAGAACGCGCCGGCCGGGTCGTGCGCGACGATCTCGATCCGCTCGGGCGTAATCATCAATTCGTAGCCCTGGGCCTGCGCGACGCTATCGGGCGTAATTCGCACCATCACGCCAAGGCCTTCGTCCAGCCCACCGAACGCCGACAGCGGCCAGGCGCCGCCGGCCAGGCGACGCAGCGTGCTTTGTAGCTTCTGAGCCGCCGTAAGCAACTGCGGCGCCGCGCCATTTTCCAGCACTATTCGGTGGTCGCCCAGGAGCGAGTGCATGCCATCCTGGCGTATGATCGAGCGCGGCTGTGGCAGCAAAGTAAGTGGTGTATTCAACGTTGAATCCTTTCGGTTTAATAGGCTATGCTAGAT